>Ga0335085_10001820_pt1 | contig 42688 bp, 68 predicted proteins | sample Lox_Sample_45_FD_206712 | JGI IMG/M metagenome (GOLD analysis project Ga0335085, IMG submission 206712) | Soil microbial communities from Loxahatchee National Wildlife Refuge, Florida, United States - Lox_Sample_4.5 | ecosystem: Environmental > Terrestrial > Soil > Wetlands | place: USA... | reverse complement strand
GCGCAGGTCGAGGCGCTGCAACAGCAATTAGCCCACGCGCACCGGGTACGGATGGAGGATGGCGCGGCACATATCGAAGAAATGATTCAGCACAAGGCGCAGCTTGAGGCGCTGGCCGCACGCCCCGCACTGCCGAGCGAACCGAGCCAGATGGCGGTTCGCGCCGCCGAGAGTGAGTTGTTCGGAAAAAACAATCTGATGGCCGATGCGCTGCGTGCCGCCTACGCAGCGGAGCGGGCAGCCGCCGAGCGGGCGAGCGGGCCGCAGGAGGGGGCCCCGTGAGTGAGCGGTGCCCCAGTTAGCGCTAGGGCACCTTCGTCAGTCCATAGCCCGCCACGACACCACCCACAAACAGCACCGTGCGCGATGGGCACGCCAGCCGAACCACACCCAAGTTGATATGGCAGGTCCCGAGCGTCACCTGCGCCGCCAGCCGCTTCATTAGCGTATCCGCCTCCGCCTCTGCCAGCTTCGCCCGCGCCTCGCAGGACAGGACGACTTCGCTGCACGCCTTCAGGGCCGTATCCTTGGCCTCGGCCACGGCCTTCCACTGGTTCGCGGCTACCCACGTCGCCGTATCCGCCCCCACGGGCTCCGGGGGAATCGCCGGGGCCGTGCGCTCGAGCGAATCCGCCCGCGCCGCAGCCGCCTGCCATTTGCCGCGCCAAGACGTCTCGACGGCTAGGAGCTTCGCTTCCCACTGGAGAATCTTGGGGTGCAAGGCCAAGGCCGCGTTCGACGCTTCGGTGACCTCGCTCGCCTGCCCCGCCTGGTTCCACAGGTGCATGGCGAGCAGCCCGCAAGCCACCGCGAGCGCCAACTGGTAGGGCAGCCGCGGGGCGGTCATGAGGCGGAGAACTCCAACCGCGCGGGGTGGTCCGCCGTGCGGAACAGTCCCAAGTGCGTATGCGCGTTGGCCGTGAACGGCACGAGCTCTAGCTCCGTGGGCCGCTGGCCTCGCACCCGGTAGACCGCCGCCACCAGCGTGTCCCGTTCCGTAGGATCTGCGAGCCACCGCAGGTCCACGGCCCGGCACCAGAGGTTCTGCGCGGGGTCGAACACGTGCAGCCCGCTCTCAGGCGGAATGGCATGGACGGGCTGGGCCAGCTCCTCCGCGATCGTGCGCGCATCGCTCGTCACCACGAACGGGAACGCACAGGCATCCCGCACCTGGTCTAGGAAGACCATGAACTCGTAGTCCATGGCGTCCGGCCGACCAAACTCGGACGGCGCGAAGTGCCGAATTGTGGCCCACTGTTCCGGAGTCACTTCGCGGCTGCGGGGGTTTGGGCCGTTTCCATGCGCGCCAGTTGCCAGCCCGCCACGCGGGACAGGCCGCCGCCGACGATGGCCGACGCCCCGCCGACGAGCGCGGCTTTGCTCGTGAACCCGCTGCGGACCACTTCCTGGCTCGCCGCCAAGGCACCCATGATGAACGCATTGGCCACACTGTGCAGCACCTTCTTCTGGTTCTGGGTCAACGTCATGGTAGGCTGTCTCCTTCCCACAAGTAGGTCGGACATTTGGTATCCACGGCCCCGCCGCGAGTCTCAAGCACGCACACCCGCCGCGCGAGGTCCTGCACGGTGTTTTCGAGCATCGCGCGCCCAGTCGCCCCGTCCTTGTCGGCCTGCCGCAAATCGCTGAGGATAGCTTGCGTGTGCATCCCGAAGCCGATGAGCGCGGCGGCCACGATCACCGCGGTGATGAACCACTGGGGCACGCGCATCAGCCGGCCTTCCGGCCCTGGAGCAGCAGCTCGCGCAGCGTTTCCTCGGAGCCGCTGATCCGCTCCGTTATCCGGGTCTCAGAGTCGATCACGCTCACCGTCAACCGGCTCACCACGTCATCCATGCGGGCGTGCGCGGCGGCCACTTGCGCCTGCGTCGTGGCATGCAATGCCATGAGGTCTGTCAGCCGTTCATGAATCGGCCCGAGCTCGGCGCGTCCCACGAAGCCCGCTTGCTGGCGCTCCAATCGCCGCCCCTGCATGTAGACGGCGGTGAGCCATGCGGTGACCACCCCATCGGCCGCGAGCGTCGAGACGAACGCGCCCGTCACGTTGATGGTCACCGGGGCGTGGAGGATGGCGAGGAGTCCCCACAGAGAGAGCACGAGCAGCGTCATGTACAGCGCGATCCCCCACAGGACCCGACGGCTGGGCAGGCGCATTCATGGCGCTCGCAGGCGTTGGAGGAACTTGGGCAGCGTCGTGAGGGCGGGCACCTGCCCGCCATGGGTCCGGGCGTAGTCGAGGATCATGGAGCGCAGCCGCACCGTCGCCTGCTCCACGGAAAGCTTCGCGAACTCCGGCGCGATCCGCACCGCCTGCCGGGCCAGCACATCGGCGTTCTGGTACGCGGGGTGCTGCATCGCCTCCGCAGCCCCGGCCCCGCTGGGCTCGGCCTCGTAGCCGCCGAAATCCCGCATCACCGCATCGACGTCCGCCGGGGTCTTGCCCGCATCCCGCCACGCGCGGACCTGCTCCAGTAGTTCCGGAGGCAGGAGGCTCGGGGCCGCCGTCTCGAAATCCTGCGCGGACATGCCCAGCAGGTGTTTCACCGCGGCCGCTTTGGTCAGGATGCTCCCTGGTAGGGGCGGGCTCTCCGCAGGGCCAGGAGGCGTGGCCTGCTCGGCGGCCCCACCGCGCGGATAGTAGGGCAGTGTGTGGCCCTTGCCCAACAGCGTGAGGTTCGAGCGGCCCGCGAGCCGGTCCTGAAACTCCGTGACCGTCGGGGCGTCGGGAGGCGGGGGCGTCGGGCGTCCAACGGCCGTGAACCCCTTCGGCTGGCCGGGGATGGGCTCAAGCGTGGGCGGCGCTTCGCTCGGCACCGTCGGGGCCACGGCGCTGGGCGTGGGCTCCGGGGGCCGCGAGGGCTGCACCGTCGGCTCCGGTACCGCCGGGGCCGTATTCTCCGCCACCAAACGGTCGATCACCTCCGGGGCGATGCCCTGCTTCGCAAGGCTGGCCCGCACGGCCTGCTCCGTCATGCTGCCGACCATGGCGGGCGGGGATTCAGGCGCCGCCGGAGCGGCAGGGGCCGCTTCCGCGGCTTCGGCCCCGCTGCGGGCCCCAGCGGGTAGGAAGCGATCGAGCACCGCACTGCCGAGGCGTCCCATCAAGCGGCCGCCCACGGCCTTCGCCACGGCCCCGGGCTTCACCCCAAGTAGCGCGAGGCTCGCGACGTTCCCCGCGCGATGCGCTTGCTCCTCGAGCGACGCCGGAGGCTCACCCGTCGCCCCCGTCGCCTGCATCAAGGCCCGCTCCGGCGCGTAGCCCACGTTCGTGGGTGTGGCCCGGAACGCCGCATCGGCGGCTTCGGCCGTGCTCGCGTCCGGGTCCGCCAGCACATCAGCATAGTGCTTCAGGTTCCCGAGGCCCGTGACCTGCCCCAGCGTCTTGACCGGGTGCATCACCGCCGTGGCCACGCCTTTGGGGATATCCATGGCTGCGCTGGCCAGTCCAGAAGCAATGGACCAGCCAGGGTGCGGATCATTGGTGACGGCATTCTCGGGATCGTTGGCATCCGCCACCGCCGCAGCGCTGCCGGGCTGGTTCGACGTCCCGAGCTTCGCGGTGACGTACCGCAGATCGTCCCGCGCCTGCGTATCACCGGGGTGCTGCTGGAGGTGCTGCGTGATCCGGCTTGCGAGCTGGGTCAGGTCTGCGAAGCTGTCCTGCGGGGCCAGCGGCGGCGCCACGCTAGTATTTCCTGCGGATCGCGTCCAACCGCGGATCGCCCGTGCCGCCGGACATCAGGGCCGAGACGTCGAGGTTGCCCACGCCGTGCCGCTTGGTCGCGCGGTTCCACACGTCCGGGTTCACGTCGTACCCCGCGAGCCCTTGGGCCGAGACGATGGCATTCAGTTCGTTGGTCCGCAACTGCCCATTCGCTTGGGCGTCGAGGCTCGGCATGAACTCGTTCTGTACCTGCTGGAACAGGGCGCCGCTCATCCGGCCCCCCGGCTGCCGCGTGCGGATCACATTGTCGAGGAAGCTCCATTTCGCCCGCATGTAGTTCTGCGCGGCCGGCGAGGCCCCCGCCCGTTTGAGCAGCGACACCATATCGGCGCTCGAGCGCACGCCCGGAATGGCCTGGACGAACGCGGGGCTGGCCATGATGCCGCCCACTTCGGTTTCCACGTTCGGGTTCTGCTGCCGGATCTTGTTGAACTGCTGCCACGCGGCCAACGCCCCCGCGCCGTATTCGGCGTGTTCCGCCATGGCAGGCGTCGTCTTCTCGCTGGCCTCGATCTGCGCCAGCCGCGCCCGGGCAGCGATGCCCGCGGGGGAGAGCGGGTCGATGTTCCGCGGCTCGTGGTTTGCGAGCCCGACGAACGCTTGCGGGTTCGTGCCGAGTCCTTCGGCGGTATCGTCATCCACATCGTGCCCGAATAGCTGCTGCGCCAGCACATGCCCAACGCGCTGGTGGACCGTGCGGAGCCGCGCGTCCGTATCGGCCGCTTTCTGGTCCGCCGTCGAGAGCCCCACGCGGTGGAATGGCCCGAGGCCGGGGATCGTGAGGTCGCTGCTGGCCGCTGATGGAGCCGCAGGCTGCCCCACGGGCAACCGGTCGCTCCGCAGCGTGTCCATGCTCACGGGCGGAGTACTCGGGGCACCTACCGCTCCCGTGGTCGGCCCGGTACTGAGCGAGTTCCCGGCATCCGGCCCGAGGGCCGAGGGACTAGCCCCCGGCGCGTAGCCTGCCGCGAGCAGCCGCGTCGTCAGGTCGGCGTTCCGGTACTGGTTCTCGTTCGCCGTGGCGGTGTCCTGCCGCTTCAACGCCTGCTGTCGATCAGCCTCCTGCTGCCGCGCGTTCCGCACGCCCTGGAACGAGCCGAGCGCGTTCCCCACAAGCGCCGCCACGGGGTCCACGTCGCTCCCGCCCCCGTAGAGCGAGCGCTGGAGCGGGTAGGGCATCCGGAAGATGCTCTGGGACGGTAACCCGTACCCGATCCCCACCTAGAGACCTCCGCGCATCGCAAACCCAAGCCCCGTCCCAACCAAGCTGCCCACAGCCCCGAGCAGCGAACTCTTACGCTGGAGGTCGAGCTGCTGCTTGAGAATATCCTGCTCGTTCGCCGCGAGCCCGGCCCCGACGGCTTCGCCGCTCGCCTTCTGCGCCGCCGCGCCGATCTGCTGGCCGTAATCCGTTGCCACGTCGTTCAACGCCTGCGGCACGGCTCCGGAGCGCAGCGCCCCGATGCTGTTCAAGCCGCCGAGCGTGGTGCCGACCTGCCGCATGAGGTACGGCTGCGCGGCCGCGCCGGCGCCTTGAACGCCCTTCGCCGCCGCCGCTTGCGCCTGGTCGACGTACCCGCCGCTCGAGAATGGGGAACTCACGGCATCCCTCCGTATTGCTGGCCAGCGGGCACGGGCATGGTTTGCGGGCTCGCCTGCAAGAGGCGCCGCCCCACCTGCGGCAACTGGCCCTGCATCGTATTCCCGACCATCTGCGGGAAGCCGGGCTGCGCGTTCGCTGGGTTCGTCGCCATGCGGCGCTGCAACAACGCCTGCCCCACGGCCGAGGCCGGAGGCGCGACCCGCGCGGGCATAGACGTGAACCCGAAGCCGCCGGCCATCAGGGTTTCGCGTTCAGCGTGGCGGCCTGCAGGTGCACGCTCCAGAGGGTGATCGACTCGCTACCCGCCGAGCCGTTGGTAAACGAGAACCCGATCGTCTCATCCCCGCCGTGGGGCGTGTAGCTCACCCACTGGCCCGTCGTCAGGGCTTCAGCGGAGCCGCCCACGGGCACGGAGCAGATTACCTGCCCCGTGGTGACGTTGTAGATGTTCGCGCTCGGGTTGTGGCCCGTCCCCGTGGCCACGACCAGAATCCGCACGAAATCGAGCCCCGCATCCGCGAAGTCCACCTTGAGCTGCGTGGGCGGCGCGATCGTCGCCGCGCTTGCCACGGTATTCCCCACGAGCCCCGTGACCGAGAAGAACAAGCAGATATCCACGAGCGAGGAGATCCGGCCGACGGTGCGCTGGAGCTCGTCCTTGAGGACCTGCACCTGTGGGTCCGTCGGGTTCGACTGGAAGGTGATGACCTGGGGGCGCGTCATTAGAGTCCCGTCGCGCTATGGGTACCCACTTCGATCCACTTGGCGCGTCCGCTATTCCAGCAAAACTGATACACGATCTCGGTATTGTTGGCAGGATTGCCAACAGCGCCATTCAATACGTACCCAGAATCGAATGCCGGAGGTGTCCCCAACGCACCGCCAGAACTATTGTAGACTTCAATCCACAGTCGTTGGGAAAAGCTTCCTGTGGGGGCGTTCGTCGGCGTCGTAAACGTCGCCGCGATGTTCGAGCTCGCAGAGACCCGATGCTGGTTGCCAGCCGCCGCGTTCACAGCGATGTTCGTCCCCCATGTCAACCCCACGACGGTATCGACGACCCGTGTATTGGAGACGAGCCCAAGAGTGCCAGTGACGCTCCCGGTGACCGAAAGATTGCCAGTACTTTCCGCCAACGTCAACAGATTGGCGGACCCATCGTGTTTTTGGACAACAAAACTGCCGCTCGCGCCCCCGATTAAGACGACGAGATCGAGGTTCGCGCCATTCTGGCCTTGGAGTTTCCCTGGCATGAGGAGGATGCCACCGCTGATAGGAAACTCGAAGACGACACTGTTATTTGCTTGAAGGATTTGCAGTCCATGCCCTCGGAATGGAGACTGCAGAAAATCTGCCACCTTGATGTTGGTATCAATGAACAGGACGCCGGTGCTGTCCACCCCGGCGGCGCGTTCATTGCCGATATGCACATCGAAATCCCCGCTCACACCACGGCTCTTGGCGGCAAGCAATACCAAGTCGGCACCATCCGACCCAGCGCTTCCATAGGCCTTGATTTGCGAATACACGCGGGCTTGTCCGCCAACGGTACCGTCGCCCAGCGTATAACTCGTATCGCCATGAGCACCAAAGGTCAGTGCCACAAGGAGCGGATTCGGTGCGGCGTCGGGATCAAATCCCAAATCCGCGAGGATTTGCCGTAATGCGCGATTCAGCGTATCCGGCAAGGTCGGATGATTAGCCCCAACCACTTGATCCGTCGCGGCGATGTAGGGAAGTGGAGAACTCATATGAGTATCCCATTTGCTAATTCGCTGCCATTGGCCAGGGCGCGACCGTCGGCAATGAAGCCTCCACCGCCGGGCAACGCTGGGTTATCGCCCACGCCCGTTCCGCGCGAGCGACGCCGCGGCACGAACGACACGCTGGCATTCACGACCTCGAAGGCCCGGCTGTAGCCCGAGTACTGCACCTTCACCTGGAAGTCCGCCCCCGTGACCCAGAGCGGCGTGCTCGTCACATCGACGCCCGAGATGGGGAACGTGCGGCGGATCGTCTGGCCCGTGTCGAACCCGTCGCGCCACGGCGTGATGCTGATCGTCAGCGCCGAGGGCGCATCGACCCGCTGGCGGAACTTGCGGAAGTCGTAATAGCCGAGCGTCCGCTTGAGCGGGAAGAACGTACTCAGATGGTACGGGCTGAAGGCCGTGCCGCCCGTCCCGTTGGTCGCCGCGAGGTCGTTCACCGTCGCCGCGTCATCCTGCGAGATGATCTTCCCGCCGCTCGCGCTCACACAGTAAAACGGGATCATGAGGTGGCCACGTTCGAATAGTCGGAATCGGGCTGGCTGATGGCGCCGCCCGGCAGTGTGGCTTTCCAGTACAGTCCCGCGGTAACGGCCGTCGCCACTTGCGTCGGCATCGTGCCCGCTGGGCTGTAGGTGATCCCATCGGGCGAGCTGAACAGGTTCACGTAGGCGTAGAAGCTCGGCGCTTCCCAGAGCGATGGGAACGCCTCAGCACCCACGGCTGCGTACAAGGAGCCGATGTCGCCTGCCAGTTGCGGCGGGTCGATCAACGTGACCGGGGCGGCGGTCGCACTATAGGCCGAGGGAAACCCGTTCTTCGTATGGCGCACTTTCCAGTCGTATTCGCCGCCCCCGAGCAGGCCCGTCAGGGCGACGGTCGTAATCCCTGCGGCCACGGTCGCGTTCAGAATCCACGTCCCCGTGAGCGCATCGTTGTACCAGAACTCCGTCTGCGCGCTCGCGTCGCCGTTGGTCCACGAGGCCGTATAGCCCGACGACGTAATGGCCGACGTGACCGGGGCCGAGGGCGGCGCGCTCGGGGCCATGATCGTCGTCGTCGGGACCTCGCCGCCATGCGCGTAGCCCGTGGGCACGGCATTCACCCAATCCGGCTGCCAGCGTTGGCGCTCGATGTCCCATGCCCAGATGATCCACGGGTAGCTCGCCGGGCTCGTGCCCTGCGGGTGCACGCCGAACAGGATGAGCCGCCGGTTCGGGTGGTAGGCGATCCACGCCTTGTCCAGGTTGTCAAGCGACTGGAAATCCAAGGCCCGCGGCCCCCAGATGGGCTCCACGCTATAGCCATCCGTCCGGAACGCCCCTGCAGCCCCAAGGCCGTACCAGTAGCCTTCCGCAAAGCACAGGGCATACGGGTTGCTGCAGCCCATGCCGCTCGTGTTCATCACCATCTCGGTGGCGTACTGCCAGCCAGGGTACGCACGGCCGGCGCCGCTGATCCGGTACAGCTCGTCCGCCTTCGCCACGAGCAGGAACCCGCGCCCCTGCTTCATGGCCGTCACCCGCTGGCCCTTCGCCCCGAGAATGTTGTATGCCAGCTTGTCGAACCCATCCGACGCATCGCCGCCTGCGATACTGTTCGACGGCGCGATCCCGAGGAACGAGTGCCGCACGAGCTCCGGGCTATCGCTCGCCACCTCATCGCCGTAGCCCGCGATGAATAGGACGTTGTTGTAGACCTCGAGGCAGTAGGGCCGGAGTTCTTGGGCCGAACCGCCGGCGAAGGCGAACAGCGGAATCTTGGTGCTGTTGCCCGGCCCCGCACCTTGCGAGACGGGGATGGGCTGCTGGTTCAGCGCGACGAGGTAGCGCCGGTTCGCGTAGTTCGTCTGCGCGTCGCACAGGTAGATGCCCTCGAACAGTTCTTCCCCGACGGGGATGGGCGGGCCGCCGCTGTCGCCCCACGAGGCGGGGGTTTTGACGACCGTGCCGCCCGTGGTATTAGAAAGGTCTACCCGGCTATTCGCTTCCGGCGTCGAGAAGAACGCCATGTCCTGCGTGCAGTACCACGCGTAGCACTTGTGCGTCGTCGTATCGTAGCCCACCACGATGGCGCCGATCGAGGTCCAGTGGTGCACCCACGCGAGGGCCGTGACCTCGGCGCCGCCGCCGTCGTTGTGCAGCGTGTTGACGATGCGCGAGCCGCCGCGCGAAGCCATGCGCCCCGCCTGCGTAGGCACGAGGTTCTGGCCGTCCAGGAGCGAGCCCGGCTCATTTAGGGCGATGGCCGTGTTCTTCTGTAGCCCCCCGATCCAGGAAGGGATTTCGAGCGTCTCGTCGTCCTTGAGGCGCGGCATCTAGGCCGGGTACGCCGCGAGCTCCCACCACGCGGCTTCGACTTCATACGTCGCGCCGACCGTGATGGCGGGATACCAGACATGCCCGACGAGCGAGCCGCCAGGCGGGATGCAGAGCGGGCCGACGTTCTTCCGGTAGTTCGCTGCGGTCGTCCCCAATTGCGCCCCGGTGCCCAACGATTCAAGCGAGGCGTTGAACGTCCACAGGTACTCGTCATTCACGACGGAGACGGGCGCCGCAGCGGCGCTTTTCATGATGCCCCGCGCGGCGCGGAGCACGTTCGTGCCCTCGGCGAGGGCTACCACCGCGCCGAAATTGATGATCGACTGCGGCAGCGTTTGCGGGGAGGCCATGCGAAGCACGTTGACGGGCCCGTTGGCATTGGCCGCCGCCATGAGCGACGTGCCGCCCGAGTTGAACCGGGGGATCGTGTCGAGCGCGAACAGGTAGTGCATCGCTGTGGCGCTCGTGTCCACCACGGTGACCAAGAGCTTCACGTAATCGGGGAACACGAACACGTTGCTTGTCGCCGGGGCGGTGTTGCGCCAGACGAACAGCGCGCTCGTGGCGGAGAACGCCTGGGTGCCTCCGGGCCCGATGATGCCGGTGCCGGGCGTGGGGTTCATGGCCTTGAAATAGCTGCCCTGGCTCGCGCCCCACCGCCCTTGGCTGCGGGCAATCATCCTCGCTTCGCTTAAGGCATCCATGCGCGCTCCAGGCTAGACGTACTGTTCGACATCGAAGGGGTCCACGCGCGTCCGGCTCACCTGCGTGCCGCGCTGCGCGACGTGGGCAATCAAGGCACTCTTGCGGTCGATCCACCGCTGCTTCAGGTCCGGCGGGAACACCGACTCGCCGCCGAGGCCGAAGCTGAAGCACGCCTCCAGCGGCAGGACGTCGTGAAATTGCAGCGGGATGCCGCCCGGCGCGTCCGTATCCGCCTGCATGTCCACCGGCCAGTAGCCGTACTTCATGTAGACGTTCAAGCCCGCTTCCGTGTCCTTGCTCACCCGGATCTGCGCCGAATCATCCGTGTAGCTCACCGCGAAGAACCCGTTCCCCGCATCGCGAATCGCATCGAGCGGGCATTCCCGCAGCAGGTCGCCGTCGTCGTTCGTTTTCCGCAGCTCGATGTAGTAGGCAAAGTCCGTGATCGGCGGCGTCTGCGTGTTCAGCGTATAGGACAGAACGGGCGACGTGCTCCACGGCTGCGTGGTCGTCGCATCCGGAATCAGGAGCACATCGTGGTACAGGTAATTGCGGTTCGTGCGGTGGATCTCATCCACGAGGCTGTGGTGCACGTCCCGCAGGAACCCGTTGACCACGGCCGGCGTGTACAGCGGGTCGTCGCTCGAGGTGGCGAGCAACACGAGCGTCTGCGCGCGGAGGACCGCGAGCGACGACACCTAACGCCCCTGGAGCAGTTTGGCGCCGACCCGCTTGGCGGTGCTCTCCTTGCCCTTGCGCTGCTCGGAAAACGCGATCGCGAGGGCCTGTTTTTGGTCCTTCACGACAGGGCCCTGCGTGGAGCCAGAGTGGAGTTTCCCCTGGCCCCATTCATGCAGCGTCTGCGCGAAGCCGGGCACCGGTTAGGGCCGACTGATCTTCGCCGCGCGGTCGTTGCTCGTCGGCTGCGGCTGCTCGGTCGAGAGGTCGCCCGGGCTCCGCGTGGGCGGCTGGTCCGCGTAGTCCTGCTTGCTGGTGCGGCCCTTGTTCCGCTGCTCGAGCCCGATCACCTTCGCGATCGCCGCATCGTGCTCATCGTGCACGTGCCGGCCCGGTTCCTTCAGGTCCGCGTAGTGGTGATCGAGCTGAAACGGCCCGACCGACCCTTCGCCGCGCTTCAGTCCGCCAATCCCTGCCATGGTCCGCCTCCTAGTGGTGCGTGTTGAAGCTGTCGTCGTCCGGCTCGACGCCGCTCAGGTCCGAGTTCGCGACGCGCCGGTTCGGCTTCCCCGCTTTGTCGGCCACAATCCGGGCCTGGTCATCGCGGTCCGCCTCCCCATACGTCTTGCTGGCATCCACGCCGCCGCGCACGGCCTTCGGCATCCCATACGCCTCGTCGTGGTCGCCCGGCCACTCCTCGACGGGATCGCAGCGGCTCCCCGCGAGGCCGCCGTACAGCGGCTTCATGGCCGCCTCGATGGCCTGGTCGTGCTCGGGGATCACATGGCGCCCCGCTTCGGTGCTCGTGATCCGGTGGTCCGCCTGGAAGGCCCCCGCCTTGCCGAGGCCCTTGTCAACTTTCGGGATTTCCCCGAGGTAGCTACGGTGTTTCGGCACGGGCGGCCTCCAATTTCCGCTTGTGGGCCGCGCGCGCCTTGGCGAGGTTCGCCCGGCTCGTGGCCCGAATCCGTTCCTTGCGCTCCGCCTCCGCCACCTGCTCGGGCGTGAGCGGGTCCGGCGCTTCGCGGTGCGAGTCCGGCGGTGAGCGGTGCTCGAGCAGCCGCTTCCGCAAGGCGTTCACCTTGTCCACGACGCGCCGCGGGTCGTCGATCCACGCCTGCGTGTTCAGCAAGTACTCGAGGAGCGGCTGAAACAGCACCTCGGGGTACTCGTCATAGACCTCCTGCTGGGCATCCCAATCGTGTCTGCTGATTCTCATTGGACCACCACATGCTCCGTGTAGCCCTTGAGCAAGGTGCTCGTCGGGGCGTTTTTGCTCTTTTGCGCTTCGCGGACCCACGTGACGCCAAGATCATCGCCCGCGCCCGGGTCCCAGATGGCCAGCATCGTCGTCCCGCTTTTGGGCGTCGTGCTGTTCACGGCCGTGTTGTTCCCGCGCTGCCAGCCCATTAGCGCAGCGCCTTCGCGACGGCGATCAACGGGCCCGCCCCCGCATCGCGAATCTGTCGGCGGTGGTCCCAGATGTAATCGGCGTAGTCCTCGCCCTGCTGCTTCCAGCGCGCCTGCTTCAGCCGCTCGTTGTACTCGTAGCGCCGCCGCACCTCGCGCCGCGTCGTCCCCGCGCCATCGTAGGGGTTCCCCACGAACGAGCGCTCCAGGTTCCGCAGCGCTTCCGTGAACCCCGCGTCGTCCAGGTCCCGAAACGGCATGAGGCCCGTCACGGGGTCGCGGTCTGGCACCGTATGCTCGTAGGTCCGGCCCGTGTAGGGGTCCGTATAGCGCTCCTGCCGTGTGGCGGTGAAGTGGCACCAGAACTGCGAACGCACCACGCCATCGGCCGCACTGAGCAGAAACTCCCAGCGGCCGACCGTATAGTTGAACCGCAAGTCGGCCTTGTCATCCAGGGCCTTGAGGGCTGCCAGCCATTCGGGCTTCGGCGCGTGCATTAGAAGGCCCCCGCGATGCTGGCGCCGCTCAGGTTGTACTTCTGCGCGAAGTACGTGAGCAGCGTGGTGCGCTGCGCCAACGTCGGGTTCACCGTGAAGATGATGAGCTCGTAGAGGTCGATGGCCGCGAAGTTCGAGCCCCCGGCATTCTGCGCGCCGATCGTCATGACGCCCGAGAACCCGGTATTCGCGCCGATCGCGCCGCTCGCGTGCGTGGCGGTCACCGAGTTGAAATAGTCGTTGCCCGCGTTGCCCGCGCCCGTGATATCGAGCCCCACGACCGACGGGTACTGCGTACCCACGACCCCCGAGCCCCCGTAGGGGATCACCTGCGGCGTGACGGTCCCCGGCACGAGGTTCGCCGTGTTGCCCACGGTGACGTTCGAGTTCGTGGCCACGAACCCGATGGGGATGACCGACGCGCCGGTGGAATTGAACAGCGTGCTTTGCCCGCTCGGGGCGATGGGCAGCTTCGCCACGAGGAAGATCGAGCATGGCGCGGCCGCGACAACAGTGGCCGTCATGAAGCTGGCCGTGCCGTCGAACGTGACCTTCGCGTGCCCGTTCGCCCCGAGGTCCGAAAACGTTGGCTGGTTCGCCGCCGTGTTCTGCACGAACGGCGTGTTGTTCGTGCTCAGGTCGGGCCACGAGGCCAGCTTGCCCCCGCGGGCCGGGCTCGCCGTCCCGAGGGGCACGCCGATCGCGTCCGCATCGAGCCAGAGCGCGATATTCGCGAACCCGATGGCTTCGGGCCCCGCGAGGCTGGCCACGGCCTCGTTACCCCAGCCGGGCCGCGTGTGCACACCGCCCAAGCCCGCCACTAGATCAGCGGCGCCGTCATGAGGTACGGCCCCCACAGCGTCGCATCCATACCATCCACGTAGGTCGTCGTCACGCCCGCGGCCCCCAGTAGCGTGGTGCCCGGGGTGAACACCGTGGTCGCCGTGAGCGAGACTTTCACGATCCCGGCGATGCACAGATCGGCCGGCAACAGGTTCGCCGGGGCCGGAGTCCAGACCGTCGTCGAGCCCTGGTTCGTCGGCCCTTGGACCACCGAGGCCGCGCCGGACCCGTCGATGCAGAGCGCCCAGTGCATCGTCGCGCCCCCCGCCCCAGCGGTGACCGCCGAGCCGGTGAGCGTCCAGAAGTTGTCCGTGGCGCCCTTCGACTTGAACGCCCCGTTGATGAGGTACGTCAGGGTGTTGGCGGTCTTGACCTTGCTTGTGGTCGTGGCCGTCGCATTCCCCGCGGCCGAGAGCGCCATGCACAGCCGGCACATGAGTTCGGCGTTCACGGATTGAATGAGGGCCCCTTCGCCCGTCGGGCGGCCATTCAGCGCCGCGCCGTCGGCGATGTAGCCGTTCACCCCCGAGGCCGCCCCAGGGGCCGCCACGGCCCCCGCCGCGCAGACGCCCGAATCGAGCGGCGCGCCCTGCGGGACCACGGGAACGGTTTTCAGTAGCGTGCTCAGAGCCATACTGCCAGCCTCCTCCGAAGGAACGCGGGGGGCCCGAAGGCCCCCCGGCTCAGGTTACGCTACCTTGTCGATCGTGTTCACGTCGTTCAAGTCTTCGATGACCCCGTTCGCGTTCCGCTGAATCCACGCGAGGTTCCAGTACTTCCGCAGGTAGCCTTCGATCGCGTCCTTGTCCACCACGCGGTCGAACACCGCCCCGTCCATGTCGGCCCAGTCCGTGCCCACCACGTCCGCGAGCTTGATGCTCGAGGTGTTGATGAAGAACAGCCGGGAGTTGGGGCAGTCGTTGTCCCCGATCACGGGGATGGCCCCGCCCGCGTGGATCACCGCCGCCATGGGCTTGTAGCCGCCCTTGAGCTGGACGTCCTGCCCGTCCAGCCGCCGCAGCGGCAGGAAGATTTCCGAATACTTGAGCACGATGCCCGGGCGGCAGACCAGCAGGTCCGGCGTCATGCGCGCCCGCGCGCGGATCGTCTCGATCGTCTGCATCACGAGCGAATCCGAGATGTCCCGCAGCGTGCCCGAGTTCGTGAGCCGCACGCCCTTCCAGGCCTGCCCCACGGTGCTCGGGTTGATCGTCTCGAAGGTGCCCGAATCGAGCGTGCCGACGGAGAGCCCGCCGGCTTCGCCAGCCACGGTGTTGTCCGTCGAGCTCGTCGCCCGCACGACGAGATCGCCCGTCGTGGTGTTCGGCGTGCCGCCCGACACGACGATCGTCTGCGCGCTGTGCGAGACGGCTGTGACGGTGAACGGGCCACCGGCGCGGATCGTGTTCGCCACGCCCGAGACGCAGGAGTAGAACTGCACGACGTCGTTGATGTACAGGTGCCGCGTGCCCGTGCCGCCGTTCGAGGGGGCTGAGCTGACGCCGCCGAACCCGTAATCGCCGTTCGTGAGCGTCTGGGTGGTCGAGTTGGCGCCGCTCGACACCTGCGAGACGCCGAGCGTCGAGCCGCAGAACATCTGGCGGTTCACTTCGAGGTCGTGCGCCTGGAGCCGGTCGGACATCACTTCCGCCAAGGCCGGCCGGAAGCTGCCGCTCTGCTTCTTCGTCACCTCGACGGCCAAGGCGTCGAGCGCCATCCGCGTGTAGGTGCGAACGATGTTGATCTGCCCCTGCGCGTACTGGCCGACCGAGGCCGCCGGCAGGTTGGCGTTGGCGCCCGCGTTGGCCGAGCCGCCGCCGATCATCGTCTTGACGCCGAAGATCCAGACGCGGCCGGTGAACTGGGCATTTTCGAGGCGCCCGAATTGGGCTTTGAGCGGGACTTCGGGGTTCGCCGCCTGGACGTAGATGTTCGTCCAGTAATCCTTGGCGAGGTTGTTCAGGTCGGTCAGGGTGTTCGGTGTCGCGGCCACAAAAGCCTCCGCCCCCGGTGGGGGCCTGAAAGTCACAGTTCTAGCAGCAGAACGGTGCCTCTCAGCGGCTCGTCGAAACGGTGGCCGTGAGGTCGGCTGGTAGTCCAGCGGGATGGTGGCAGGTCCGCTCGCGCGGCGTACTGACTCCCGACGGCTGCAATATGGGGCCTCCCGCTGGAGTGCGAAAGGCCCCCGCGCCCTAGTCGCGCACCGCTGCCCAATCAGAGATCGCCTTGTCGATCGCCTGCCGCACGGGCGGGATGGGCTTTTTCTCCTGCACCCGCACCGGCGCCGCCGGGCCCCCCCCTGCCGGGGCGGTATTCGGGGCCTTGGCCCGCTGGAGCACGCGCTCCGTCTTGGCGTTGTGCGCCTCCACCTGCTTCCCAGCTTCCAGTTCCTCCAGCCGCGCCTTCAGGGCCGTCAACTCCTGCTCGAGCGGGCTGGCCGCTTTCTTCACGTTCTCTGCCTCCCACTGGTAGACGGTCCGCACGGCGTCGGGCGTGTTCTCGGGGAAATCGCCCGCCTTGAGGGCCGTGCCGTAGATCACCCGCACCCGCTCCGGGTCCACGCTGGGAAACTCGCGGCCGATTTCGCTGATCCAGCGCCGCGCTTGATCTGCCTCGTACTCGACCTGCCGGGTGGTGTTCTGCTCCTCGAACACCTTGTTCTGCGCGCCGATCTCTCGCGAAGCCAAGGCATCGTCGAACAGCTTCGCGATCCGGGGGCTCGAGGCCCGCAGGCGCATCATCTCCTGGTATTCCTCCCAGGCCTTCGGGTCCTTCTGGGCTTCGAGCATCTGCTGCTCTTGCTCCTTGATCCAATTCGCCCGCTCCTGCGCTGCGGCGAGCTGGGCATCCGCCTGCGCGATGCGCTGCTCAAGCTGCCGCCGCTGCTGGGCGACCTGCTGCATGTTCCGCGTGTAGTCGGCCTCCCGGAGGCCGCCTTTGAACAGGTCCTCGAGCGTGCGCTGCGACACCTGGCCGCCGCTTTTGAGGCTGAAGGTCAGGTTCCGGGGGACGGGGTAGGGCTTGCCGTCGAGCACCGCCTCGAGCGCGTCCTTGATCGGCTGCGGCGTCTTGATCGAGTCCACGAGTTTCTGCGCGTCGGCCGCCGTCAAGCCGCCTTTCACCATCGCCTGCACCACCTGCTCAGCCGGGCTCGGCGCAGCGGCCGGCTCGGTGACCGGCGGGGCTTCAGTGCCCGGCGCCGCGGGTTCGACCTCTGGCGGCACGGGCGGCGTTTCCACCGCCGTGGCGGTGCCGGTATCGGCTTCGGTGCGCTGCGCGGCCCACGCGGAGACGTCCGGGGGCGTGTTGATGTTGGGTTCAGGCATGGGCTCGCTCCGTTAGGGAATGCAGTCTTGGGTATAGCCGGTCACCAGATCCGCGAAGCGCGTCCGGCCATCCGCGCACTCGTATTCGATCACCCGCTCATCCAGCCGCCACGGGCGCTCGTGGTACTCGTTCGTCACGTCCGAGACTTCTCCGAAGCAGCCGAGGCCCGCGCCGCAGCGGCGGCATTTGCCGTCGCCATTGGCGATATGGGCCACGTTGATGGGGCCGTTCATCCGAACCTCAGGACCGAGCCCGTGACGCTCTGGCTATGTGTGCCTGCGCCCGCGATGGCGAGCTGCAGGTTCGTCGTGCTCTGCGTGTAGGTGCGGTTGCCGAGGCCGCCGATGGTCGTGGACGAGACGACGCTCATGGTCCAGGTCGCGTTGCTGGTATCGAGTGCCAGCACATCGACGAAGCTGATATTCGAGCTGCCCGCGGCGAGGCGCCCGAGCACCGTGATCTGGTGGATGCGCGTGCCGCCCGGCACGTAGATCGTCGTGGCGCTGCCATTGTCCGGTAGCGGCGAGCCGAGGGCAAAGCCGTCGAAAACGGGACCGCCCCCTGGGGCCACGGTGCCCACGGTCAGGCCGGACACACTCAAGGCCGCGAGCTGCTGGCCATTGAACAGCGCGGCGATGATCTCCGCCAGCAAGGCATCGCGGGCGCCGTCGTTCGAATACGCCGCGAGGCCGGCGATGGCGGTTTTCGCTTCCGCCCGCATGAGTTCCGTCGCCGTCACGCCTTCCCCGGGGAGGGGCCATGCATAACGTGTACTCATTGTGACGCTTTTCGCGACTCGGCTGCCTGAGCACGCAAGTCCAGTCCTTGCGCGAAGCCGTGGCTATGGTGCCAGCGCGTCCAGAAAGCGGCACGACCCATGATGGAGGTCTTGGCTCGCTCAGTAAGACAAACCCCGAGAATGTCTTCGATTTCGTCCACAAGTTCCTTCGCCGCGCTCAATGCCTCATCCTTGGTCATCTCAGTTTCCCGTCGTGAAAGGAGAGTCGATCATCTGGTCCGCCGTGAACGTAAACGCCTGCGGCACATTGCTGTTGAGGACGAGGTTGTAGGGCGGCAAGGTCCCCTGGTTCGAGAAATTGCATACGATCAGCACCCGGTCCCCGTAGGCGCGGAGCGGCTGCGCCTCGCCTGCGAAGCTCACCGTTTTCATGCCCGGCGTGCCGAGCACCTGCCCGAACCGGAGCAGGCTGCCGATCAACCCTTGGTTCTGGCCGCTCGCGTTCAGCCGGTAGGCGTAGACGCGGTTCCACGTCACGCTCGGGTTCGCCATCCGGACATTCAGCCGCACGACCCACGGGCCCGCGCGCCAGAGCGTATAGGGCGGGACCGGGATATCGAAGCTCACCGCGTAGAGGTCCCGCGCGTAGGCGTCCATGGTCACAACCTGAAAGGCTACGCCCGGCGTGCCAATGCACGCGAGGTTCACCGTGCCGCCCACATTCGTCGGCTGGCCCGTGAGCCCCGCGCCCGTGTAGGTGGCGGCGATGTCGGTCTGCTGGTAGGCGATCATACGACGCCCTCCGCCAGCAGCGCGGCCACGATCGCCTCTACCTCGCCATCCTCCCACGGTTCCGCTTCCGCGGGAGCCCATGCTGTGAGCGCAGGCAGGCGCAGCGGGGCCAGCGGCGCGATCTCCGGCAGCGGCGCTGGGGCCTCAACAACCCGCATCGCCTCGACCGGGATCGGCGCTGGCGCGCGCGGCGTGACCACGGGAACCGCGGCAGGCGGCGCGGGTGGTGCGGGCGGTTTGGGCTTCGCAAAGACAAACGGCGTGCTCGAAAACTCGGGCGGTCGCTCGACGAGCGCTTCCGGTTCAGGAACAGCTTTCGGCTTTCGGCTCCGGCGCGCGCGCTTGGGCTTCGTCACCGTGGGGCCTGAGCCCCCACCGCCCCGCACCTCGGTCACCGGGGCCGAGGCGCCGGTGACTGTCGGGGCGAAGGCCGTCAGCATCAGGGCCCCCGCCCCTGGCGTGATCGTGATCGTCCCGATCTGCGTGACGACCGGGGCAAACGCCGTGAGCACTAAGGCCCCGGCGGAGGGCCCGACGGTCGCGCGGATGAGCGCCGCTTTGCCGCTCAACACCAGCGCCCCAGCGGCCGGAGCCACCTTCGCCGTCGCGAGCGGCGCGACGCCGGTCAGCGTGAGGCTGCCATGCGCGGGCGCCACGCGGACCGTGACGGCAGGCGCGAACGCCGTGAGGACCAAGGATCCTGCGGGCGGGGCAATCGTCGTCGTCGCCGTCGCGATCGAGCGATCGAGCAGCCACGTCAGCGACTCGCGGAACCGCGCGATCCCCGGACGTCCAGGGCCCGGGCGCCCCACCGGCGGCGGCGGCCGGTACTCGACGGGTTCGACCAGGACCCCATCCGGCGCGGGCACCTGGTTGATGACGGTCGGCGTCTGGCCGGTGAGTGACAGCGCTCCCGCTCCAGGAACGACCGTCAGCGTTTCCAGCGGAGCCTGTCCAGTGAGATGGAGCTGACCGGCTGTCGAGGCGATCACGACCCGTACCAGCGGGGCATATCCGGTCAGCACGAGCGCCGCCGCGGTGGGCGTCACCTTCTGAGTGACCGCCGCCGCTTGGCCGTTGAGGTGCAACGCGCCTGCGCCGGGCGTTGCCTTGAGCGTGTCGAGCGGCGTCTTGCCAGACAGCACGAGCGATCCCGCGGCGGGCGACACCTTGAGCGTCAGTAGACCCGTTTTGCCCGTGAGTACCAAAGCACCAGCCGCTGGTGCCGCCTTGAGAGTGACAACCGGGGCGAACCCGGTGAACACGAGCGCCCCCGCGGGCGGCGTGATCGTCGTGGTGGTGGCGGTGATGATCGTGCGGTCCAGCAACACGGTCCAGTTGGACCACATGCGCGCGAGACCCGGCAGGCCGGGGCCGGGACGGCCAACGCGCGGGTAGGGCCGGCCGCCCGGCTGCGGCGAGACGCCGCCCGCGCGCGAGGGCGGCGGCGGTTGGTACGGATCGGACCCCGGGTACTGCGGCAGCACGCTCCGGGCGTCGATCGTGATGGTGATGATCGCCTGCCCGTTTGCGCCCACGCCGCCGTGTTTCGCCGGAGTGGCGGTGTTGTTTCCCGCCCCGCCGCCGCCGCCACCCGGCGCGGTGCCGTTCGCGCCGTTCGCGTTCGACGCGCCGCCGCCGCCACCCGTGCCGCCGCCGCCCGCGCCCGTGCCGCCCGTCTGGCCGGACGCACTCGCCCCATCCGCGGCACTGCCCGCGCCCGCGCCCGCGCCGCCGCCGATGCCGGTGGCGACCTTGCCCGCGCCGTTGCCGCCGTTGAACCCGACCTGTCCCGTGCTGGCGGAATAGAGCCCGGCAAGGCCCGCCGAGCCGTTGAGGAACCCGCCGCCGCCACCCTGCGCGACCATTGCGCTGGGCGCGCTCAGGTTGGAATTGTTGCCGTTCGCGCCGTTGTTGTTGTTGTTGCCGTTCGCGCCGCCCTGGCCGACGTTGCCCGCGACCGTCTGGCCCGGTGCGGTGACGAGGTTCGAGCGGACGTACACGCCGCCGCCGCCGCCGCCCGTGCCGTTATTCCCGGTGCGGTTGTTCGCGCCCCCCCCACCGCCGCCCGCCCACAACTCGACCTGCACGGTCGTGACGCCGTCCCCGACCTTGAGCGAGAACGCGCCGACCGCGGTGAACGTAAAGACGAGCTGCGCCATCTCAGCCGCTCACCGGGTAGTCGCCGTGGAACGCCGTCCAGGGCGCGGGATCCGGCCGCGCGAGGCCCCACCCGACCAGCGTGGCTTCCAATTCCGCCACCTTGGTCGCCGTGGGTGTCATGTAGAAGTGCCGGAAGAAATCCGAGCCGTCGAGCTTGAGCCGCTGCTGCAGGTCGAGCAGTGTGGTGAACTTGAGCCCAAAGCGCGCGATGTTGCGCGACAGCAGGTAGTCATCGAGCAAATGCGCGCGGTCGAGGCCGGCGAGCTGCTCCCCGATGCGCGGCTGAATGTTCGCGAGCGCCTGCTCGAGCGTGAGGTCCCGGAGCGGCTGCCACAGGTCATGGCACCAGTCCGACCAGATCACGCACCACGTGCAGGAGCCGATGTGCCGCCCGTCGCGCCGGAAGTACGGGTCCGAATGAATCCACCGGATCGGGGCGACGTCCGCGCCGTTGTGCGCGACGGTGTCCTTCGAGAGCAGCTCGCTCCAGTCCGGCGTCTCGGGATGGATGAGCGTGTCGGCGTCGAAAAAGAAATGCCAGTCGGCCGGGTGCTCCTGCGCGTAGCGGAACACCTGGAACTTCTCGTAGTTGACGGGCCACTCGGGAAAGCAGCGGCCCGTCAGCTCGACGAACTCGGCCCCGATCTTCGCGGCGTAGCCCCGGAGCAGCGGATACGTGAGGGCACGGATCTCCGGGGCGTAGTCCCCGACGTTCAGGGTGTAGACGGTTTTCCGCACTGCCCGCTCAGTTGAGCGCCTCGATGATCCGCTGCTGGCACGTCAGGTTCGTCGGGCTCGTGGAGACGGAGAACTGGTCGGTCAGGCTCAGGAGCTTCGCGCTGGTCGTGTCCACGGTGGTGACCACGTTGCCGGACGCCCCGGGCGCGCCCGCCGAGCCGAGCAGCGCAGGCAGCAGGTTCGCCGCCGTCGAGGCGAGCAGGTTGAACTGCGCGAAGATGCCGCCGCACATGAACGACCCGCTCGAGCCCGTCGCCCGGCAGGTGATATAGGCGAGCAAGTACCACAGCGCGTTCGTATGCGCCGCGGTGTCCATGCTCTGCGCCGCCGATTGGAGGAGCGCCGTGCCGCCGACGCCGCCCCAGCGCACGCGCGCGGTCAACGTGCCCGGCGTGGTCACGACATTCGAGTTCACGCCGAACGCCCAAATCCGGAGCGTCCGACCCACGGCCATGTAGTAGGCGGGGATATTGAAATCCGGGCACGCGATCGTTTCGCTGGTGCTGTTCGAGATTTGCGTGCCATCCGCCACGGTCGTATCGAGGACTTCCTGCCAGCCCTGGTTGCCCATCTGCACGCCCTGGTAGGCGAGCATCGCCCGGCTCGGGCGGAACGGCTGGGCCGCGTCCCGCAGCCGATCGGCGATCGAGCGCTGTTCGTCGATCCGCTGTAACTGCGCTGCCATCGAGAGCGGCGGATTCCACATCCGCCACATCCGCTCGCGCCACGACAGGCGGCGCGACACCGCCACGTCGGCCGGGATCAGCACACCGTTGATCTCGAAGTACCGCTGGCCGCGGTGCCAGACCGTGTCTCCGCTCCAGACGTCGAGAACCTTGTACATAAATCTCCTCCTCCTTAAAAGAGGCCGCCGATGAGCGGATGTTGGAGCGCGCCGCCTACGCGGTCGCTCGTTGGATTGGCCCGCACGCCCCCGAGGGCGCTCACGGGAGGCGGCGCCGTCAGGACGATCGCCGCCGCCGACCAGTTGCCCACGCCCGGATTGACCAAGGCTTGCGCCGAGAACGTCCACGTCACCGAGAACTGCGCGCTGCCGGTCGTGATCGCCGTCATGAGCATCGCGTCGTCGGTGAACTGCTCGCCCGCCCCGCCCCCCGCACCGCCTTCGTCCTGCCCGGTCCACCACGACAGCGCGAAATTGCCGGGCGACGCGTCGAGACAGGTCGCCGAGTCCTGATCGCCGACCGCCAGCACCAATTGCCCGGCGGCGGTCGGGTTCAAGTTGCTGAACGTCGTCAGGGTGCTGCTCGAGACGGTCTGGTTGCCGGTGTCCGTGTCCGTGTCCACCTGCGGCGCCACCGTGTCCGCGCCCGCCACGTCAAAGATTGCGACTGCGAGGCCGATGGTCGCGGCGGCCCAGGTGAGCGTGATCGTCTGGTTCGCCGACGTCACGGCGTTGACCGTGAGATGGATGCGCGACCAGATGTTGTTCGGTCCGTTGACGCTCTCGACCGACGTCGCGAGGCTGTAGCTGTTCCCGTTGCTGTCCGTGCCCGAGACGTTCATGGCGTTCGGCGAGCTGTGCGAGAGCACCGCGATGCAGTTGCCGCCGCACGGGATTTGGACGGTGAGGCTCGTGGTGTTGTCGCTCACCGCGTAGGGATGGAGGCTCCGCACGTAGATGCCGGATGGGGCGGTCCCGTGCGCCGCCGAGAAAAACGCCTGCGTCACCGCGATGAAGGTCACGTTCTTGCTCGTCTGCATCGTCGGCGTGACCGCCCCGTGCGTGCCCTGAACCTGGAACTGGCCCGCGAGGCCGCCGTTCAGGACGTCCGCGCCGTTGGCGTAGAGGAGGGTGCCGGTGCCCGCCGCCGCGTTGATCGTCCACGGCTCGCCGCCGCCCTCGTCCGTCATGTCGAGCACGATCAGGTCGCCGTCCACGGTGGTGGTCATCGCCCCGGCGCTGATGGTCGTGGTGCCGGAGCCGTGCGTGGCGTTCCCCGCCGTGTCGTTCGCGCTCGACGCGGCGACGTTGTACCACTCGTCGAACCGCGCCGCGATCCCGGTGACGCCCGTCGTCCAGGTGATGTTGACCTGCGTGGCGCCCCCGGTCGCGCCGGAGCAGTAGTACATGCGGAGCGCCTGCGCGTTGGCACCGACGTTGTTCGGCCCCGTCGCGTAGCTGTTCGACTGGTCGTCCGTCACGCCGATCGACGTCGCGCTGCTGCTGATCGAGAGGACGACGCGCAAGAGGTTGCCGCCGAGGGTGACGTTCGGCAGGCCGATGTTGTAGGACGTGATCCCGGAGGCGTTGATCTGCGGCCCCCAGGTGGACTGCACGAGCGTCGGCGTGTTGACGCCGCCCTGGAGGACGTGCCATTCGCCGAGCCAGTCGATCCAGGTGTGCCAGCGGGACGGCGGCGCGACCGTCGGTCGCCGCACGCGGTAGAACGCGTGCGTGCCCGGCTGCTCCGAGAGCATCTGGAGCAGGACGACGGAGAGTTGCGCGAACACCGGCAGTCCGGTCAGGACCGGCGTCGGGGCGAGCAGCGGCGCATACCGGACCGCGGCGCGCGGGAACCGCCGGCGCTTGCGCGGGCCGCAGACCCGCGGCAGCCGGTAGCCGGCGCGGAACGACCGATGGACGCGATCGGGAACCCAGGGGCTCGGCGCCCACCGGCAGGACGGCCCCGGCTTCCGCTCGCGGAGGTATTCCGCACGCCGATACCACGGCGTCGCGGTGGCTGCGCTCACGCGCCCCATCCGGGATCGGTGTTCCACGCTTCCACGAGGCCCCACCAATAGCTTTGCGGCGTGTGCTGCGGGCCGCTGTTCATGTTCCGGCCCAGCGCCAGCCCGTAGATCGTGGTGGCCGACGGGTTGATCCCCGTGCGGTTGACGCAGAGGTTGTTGTCGAACCACCACGCGTCCACGCCGTCGTTCGCGCCCGTGCCGATCTTCCAATGCCCTCGAACACGGTGCCAGCCGTCGCCCGAGTCGGGCGTAAATCCTGCCACGGCCAGCGTGCCCGCGGCCGGGCTCCCCGTGAAGTTGACGTTGAGGTTCGAGCTGCCGGTCGGCGGATAGGACGCGATGAAATACTCGTCGGCGGAGCCTTCGCCGCCCTCGATGCCAAGCGACCAGCGATCCCCGGCGCCCGTGATGCGCCCGAAGAGCAGCTTGTAGTCGGGATCGCAGCCGCCGCCCGCGCGGCTGTCCGCCGCCGTCCAGCCCACCGACCACTTGAGCCAGACGGACACCCAGACTTCGGTGACGGACGATGGCAGCGTGATGTTGCGGCCCACCGAGGGACCGGAGCAAATACCGCCGTCCACCTGGTCGTAACGCATCGACTGCGTGAGGCTGTGGCCGCCGACGTTCAGGCCGACGCCCGTGTCGAGCCAGATGGTGCCCACGTCCGACGTGGGACAGGTCCCGTTCGGCGCGCTGTTGCCGCACACGTCTTCTCCGGTCGAGTACCAGCCGTTCGGGTTCGCGAGCAGGTTGGCCGTGCTCGCGTAGCTGGAGAAATCCTCCTTGAACCACGCCGGCGGGTCGGCCGCCGCGCCCAGGAGCGTCGCGCCGTGCGGCCCGGGGCTGAGCGCCCCGGGCGCGACCAGCCCCGTTCCCGCGTAGGGCCGCATCAGCCCGTGAGCGTGAAGATCCCGGACCCGGACGCGGCGACCTGGAGCGTGTTCCCGTTCACTACCGTCGTGTCGGCGGGCGTGTTGTCGAGGATCGAGTAGCACACGAGCGGGTTCGCGTGCCCGTTCGCCGTGCCGCTCTTGTAGATCACCGCCGCCCGGCACACGATGCTGCCGCCCGAAGCCGTCCAGGAGGCCGGGCTCGACATCGTGAACGTCGCCGTGGCCGTCGCGACCGTCCACGTCACGCCGGACAGCGTCACGCCGCCCGTCGTATAGCCGTTCGCGTTCGAGACTTCATTCGTCAGGTCCGCGAGCACCGCGTTCGAGGCGGTGGCGAAGTTCGAGGTCGATTGATACAACCCCATCTTGAACGTGTCCCCGTCGAGGTCGAACGTGCCGTCCGCAACCCAGAGGTGGAAATTGTTGTAGAACGCCCACGTGCTGGCGGTGTCGTAGACCGACAGGGCCGCCCGCACCGCGGGCGACAGCGGCACGAGGGGCCGGCGGGTCGTGTGCAGTTCGCGCACCAGGTCATCCAGCACATACCGGCCGTGCGCGTTTTGGATGTACGTCACTTAGCCCTCCCTTCGGTCGATTTCCACATGGACAATTCGTGGTGAGCCGGATTGGGGCGTTCCTTCTCCTCGATCAATTTCCACATGGATGGCACCTTTCTCTTTCGGGTTCTTCGTGAGCCGCAGTTTGACGTTCTTCGCCGGGGCCGATGGGGGCGGCGTGGTCTTCACCGCTTCCACGGCCGCCTGCGCGCGGATGCGCTCGGCTTCCACATTCGCGGCCACTTCGCGCTTGTGCGCTTCATCGGCTAAGGCGGCTTTCGTGTGCTCTAATTGCAGGGCACCGTGCGCCAGCCCAGCTTGCCGTTCCTGGCCGAGCTGGTCGATCAGCGCCAGCACTTCAGGGTTCGGGGGCGCACCCGGCGGCAGCACAGGGGCCCCCGGCGCTACTGGTCCCGGAACGGGTCCGGATGGAGGAACAGGGGGCATCACCTCCGGAGGCGGTGGCGCGGACGCGGGTGCGGGAACGGGCGGCGGGGCCCCATGCCCTGCCGGTGGCGGTGCCCCTCCCGCGCCAGCCGGAGGCGGCCCGCCTGGAGCCGGTTGCATCAGTGTGTTCGGCGGCGTCATCGCCTGCCGGTGGTCCTCCACGTGCTCGATCAGCATCTGCCGAATCTTCCACGGCTTTGCGTCGTCGAGGATGATTTCCTCGTGCACGTCGATGTGGATCGCGTGGTCGTCATCGGCGGGCAGGAACACGTCCGAGCCATCGGCATTCGTGAACACCACCTGCGGCTGGCCCGTGGGCTGGCCGTCGGGCCCGATACTCGGCGGCCCCGCCTGCATCTGGATCAGCCCCTTCTCGAAGTTCAGGTTCTCTTTGCGCGCCTTGGCGTAGTGCCGCGTCTGCGAGGCAAACGCCCCTTCGACGCCACGGCCCAAATCCATGAGCGCGAGCCCCTTCTGCGGCGTCATCCAGCCCTTCTCGGTGAAGTCCTTGATATCCGCCCGCATGGCGGCTTGGCTCTGGGGCTTGAACCCCTCGAGGTCGATGTCGATGTCGTCCGGGTCCGGCAAGTCGTCGCCCGTGATGCTCTCGATCATGAAGTCTAGGTCGGGCCGGTGCACGGGGAGCCACCGTTCCTCATCGCCGTCGTAGCCCCACTTCGCGATCGCGAGCTGCTGGCGGCCCCACTGGATGAACGACGTTTTCAGGTCCTGCACCGAATCGGCCAACTGCCCCGCTTCGCTCTCCTGGAGGAGCTGCACGGCGATGCCGGAGTCCACGCCCGGGGGCACCTGGCCGCGCTGGATTTCGTGGAAGCTGCCGATGTCGAACATGGCCTTGAGCGACTCGTCGATCATCCGCCAGCGGTCGGCGGACACATTCACCGGCCCCACCTTGTGGATGATTTCCTCGAGCGACTTGTTCATGACCGCCGAGTGCAGCGGGACCTTGATGTGGCCGCCCGCGGTATTGGTGATCTGGTCGAACACGCCCGGCACATCGAAGCCCACCCACTGGCCGATGCCGGACAAGGCCTGCTCCTGAATCGCGAGGCCCCACTGCGTGTTGATGACCTTCTGCGGCGAGACGAGATCGCGGCACATGGCGCGGCCGTAGGGATCGTAGGGGCGGCGCTCGTCGTACAGGGCCGTGTAGGGGACGAGGCCCTGCGGCAGGCCCAAGCGATCCTGCTCGGGGTCCTGCGGATAGATCAGCTCGTTCCCGGCAATAACCAGGAGGCGACCGTTCGGCAGCGCTTCGCTAGGCGCTTCCCAATATTCAGAGAGCAGGGTGAGTTCGCGATCAGGAATCCGCCCCCCATCCCGTCCAGTAAGTAGATCGTTTCCAGTGACAGTGCCGTATGGGGCAGTAATGCTCCGCACAATGGCTTCGTAATTTCTAATGGTCGTGATGCCAGCGACTGTGCTGACGTTTTTCGCCGCCGCGCCATATTTCTCCTTGACGACCGAAATGGGCACCACTTCGGTATCGACGAGCCAGCGGAACCCCTCCGCCACATCGAGGCCCATGGCGTCCCGGTTGATGCGGATATTGAAAATCGAGCGCACCGCCGTATCCACGTCGCCCGGCCGATAGCGAAACGCCCCCTCCTCCTCCGGGTTTCCTTGCTGGTCCGCCAGCAGGTTCCCGTTCTCGTCCACCGGGTACTCGGTCATCGCGCCCGTCGCGGGGTGCGGCGCCATCACCGTCGCGGGCCGCAGGCTGCCGATCTTCGGGTTCCAGAAGCTCTTGAGCCACGCCGCCCCGCAGCCGAACGCGAGCCACAGCGCCGCGCGGGTTTTCCCATCGAGGTCACACTTGCGCCAGCGGTCCTGCAGCAGGTTCGAGCCGACCGTCGCGCGGTCCCGCTCCTCGTAGTCGTTCGACTTCGGCGTCGCCCGCCAGGCCATGCTCGGGCTGAGCAACCGCTGCATCCGGGCCCGGAGAATCGGCCGAATGTAGTTGTACGTGACGCGCACCTTTTGATCGACGTTGGGCGCGTCCATCCAGACCTTCTCGCGGAGGGCCCAGTCGATGTGCTGCCGGCCGTCGATGAACAACAGGTGCTGCGTGGCGAGCTTGTAGCGGCCGATCGCGTCGAACTGCCCGTCATTGATGAGCCGCTGGACGTAATCGGCTTTCTTCCGGTTATCGGCCGTGAGGTCTGGGTAGTCCGGCGTGCGCGCGTAGGCAAGCGTCCCCGGCTGGTTCGGGTCGGCCTGCTGCTGGGGCTCGGGCGCGACGGTCGTGGCCATTACGCCGCCTCAACCGGCGTGCGGCCGGAGCGATCCGCCCACAGTTGCAGCACGCGCTCCTCCGGAAAGTTCAGGTCGTAGAGCAGCTTCCGCGCCTCGCGCTCCAAGTCCGCCCGCACTTCGGGGCTCTCCCAGTTCTGAATCTCGGCGTGCACCTTCTCGGGCAGCGCGCGGATGAGGACCGGTTCCTTGGGCACGACGGTTTCCCGGGCGGGCACGGTATAGCCATCCTTCCAGGCCGCGTAGAGCCGGTCCTCCGCCACCTGCGCGCGGCGCAGCGCCTCCTCGTAGGTTTCCCGTGAAACCCACGGCAGACGCAACCTCATGCTGTCGCCGCCGCAGCCGCGCCCGCTTGGTGCGCGTACCGCAGCTTCTCCCCATCCACCCGCAGGATATCGCCCGGGTCCGGCGCGCCGTGCGTCGGGATGCCACGCGGCGGCTTCCCCGCCAGCACGAATGGCAGCGAATACACCTGCCGCCCGTGGACCACGACGAGCACATCTTCGCCCTCGGCCGCGTGCTGGAGCTGCTGCACGACCTTGCCCCAGCGCCGGTAGAAGTCCATGTACGACTCGCCGCCCGGGGCTTTGTCCGTGAGCTTGTGGTTCTGCAGCTCGTCCAGCATCGGCTTTGCTTTCGAGACGAGCTGGCCCGTCAAGTTCCCGACATTCCACGTCCGGAGCTCGCGCGCGGGAATCACGGGCACGCCGCCCAACTGCTTCGCCATGATTTCGGCCGTCTGCTTCGCCCGCGGCAAGTCGCTCGTGAACACCACACTAGGTTTGTGCACCTGCAGGCTCGCGGCCGCATCCTTCGCCACCTGCTGGCCTTCCGGGCCGAGCCCGGCCGGGCCCCAGCCGCGAATCCGCTCGGGGCCTGCGGTTTCCTTGTTCAGCCCTGTGGGGGCGTGGCGCATGACGTAGAGGGCCATCAGGCGGGCCAGTCGATCTCGAGCCGCTGGCCGTCGGCCCCCAGCGCCCAGTGCCACGGGGCGATTTGGGCACAGCGCGCACATCGCACGAAGCCGACCTGAAACACCGATGGCACATGGCCGAACCAGCGGCAGAGGGTGTGCCGTAGCAGCCAGTGGATCACCGGCAGGCCCACACCGGGACGTAGTGCGCGAGCATCAGCACGAGCATACAGCCCGCGCCGATCCCGACGCCCCATGCCAGGTACTCCACCGCACGCGCTGTCATGTGAGATCGACCTCCGGCATCGCGAAGTCCAGGTCCTTGTCCGCCCGCTGCCGCGAGTACCGCCCGCTCGCGGCTTTCCCCATGACCTCTTTCGAGTCCTTCGCCTCGCGGAATGACAGCGGGTCCAGCCGCTCGCGCAGCCGCTCTTGCACCATGTTCGGCTCGTCCGGCTGAAATGGCCGCACCAAGGCCAGGTACCGCAGGCAATCGGTGCAGTCGTCGTCCTGCTTAATGGGCTTGAACGGCACATTCTGCTGCCAGCGGTAGCGCTGCAGCTCCCACACGAGCCGCGAATCATTCGTGTGGCCTTCCCAATTCGACGTCCAGAGCGAGCCCACGAAGTACAGCCGCGGCGCGCCGAACTGCCGCTTCCCGCGCTCGTCCATGGCCGTCGGATGCCAGTGGCTGGGATCGACCCACGCCATCCGGGCCACCACATCAATCGAGGCCTTCACCGAGCCCGCGTCCTTCGGCACCGCCGCGGCGAAGATGCCCTCCTCGGCCATGTTCAAGATCGACTGCGCGCCCGAGCCGCCGGGATCGGCCACGATGTACGCATTCGGGCAGTGGTGCCGCGCGAGGAGCTCGGCGTACTTGCCCGCGTGGTAACTGTCCGGCTTGCCGACCTCGTAATGCTCGGCCACCGCGTACCAGTTGCCCTCATGGTCGAGCGCGAACAACACGCCCGCGTGGCGCTTGTTCGGGTCGATCGCCAGCACCCACGAATACGGCCGGCCCAGCGGCAAGCTCGGCAGGTAGTAGCGCTTCCAATCCTGGAACTGCGGGAAGATCAAGCCTTCGACGAACCCGTACTCGCCATAGAGCCGAGTGCGCTTCTCCTGCTCCGAGATGACGGGATCGGCGGCGAGCTTCTTGGCCGCGTCCGCCGCAGCGGGGTTGTCCGCCATCCCCATCTGGATGATCGTGACGCCGGCGTTGTCCCCCTTGGGCGTGCTTTTCCACACGCGGTCCGAGCGCTGGTATTCGGGCTTCGCCACGGGCTCGTACAGCCGCGCGTAGGTCCAGTCCATGCCGAGGAGCGGGGTGAACGCGAGCACCAGGGCACCACCCGTCGTGGCGAACCGCTGCATACAGGCGCCGTAGAGCCGCACGTCGGCCGGCTCCTCGTCCAGCACGATGAGATCGACCGCATCCGACTCGAACGCCATGAAGCCCTGGTCCTGCGACTTGCCCCACAGCGTATTCATACCGTATTCATCCGCCCACGAAATAACGGGGTGCGGGCTTTGCGAGTAGCTGGCCCCAAGGCCCGTGAACACGTCGGCCAGGAGCCGCTGCTCCCAGTTCGAGCGCCACTTCTCGAGCGTGAGCGGGGCGACCCAGACCTTGAGCGGGCGTTTCGGGTTGCGGAGCCGCTGGTACATCGGGCCTTCGCGCCGGATGAAGCGACCGACGATCCCGGCGCCGAGCGTACTTTTCCCGCTTTGCGAGCCGCCCAGCACCATGACGATATCCGTCCGGGCGTGGAGGCCGATGAGTTGCTGGTGATGCCACGGGAAGGTTGGGTACCAGAGCCGCTGGACCGCGGCGGCAACCTGTTCGGGCGTCTCGAGCGGCGCGAGGGCCGTCATACGGAACGCCACGCCCCACCAAGCCAGGGGATGGCTCGCCGGGGCCTCACGGACACCCGGACGTGGCGCCCGCCAGCAGATCAAGATGCGCGAGCTGCGCCTGCGCCTCATGCACTCCGCCGAGCACGTACTCCACCCCGCACACCGCGAGCAGGGTTTCCACATCTTGCTGCGCCGTCGATTGCACGCCCGAGGCGGTTTTCACTTCATGCGCCCACAGCCGGCGCTTTTGTGGACAACAGACGATGAGGTCCGGCCAGCCGGGTGGCGTGCGCTTGGGGCCCGTGCCGTAGTCCGAGAACGGCAGCACGGTGCAGCCGAAGGCGCGGTAGATGTTGACCACCGCCCGCTGGATATCGGGCTCGCGCGAGAAATCGTAGGTCTTCGGGCTCACCCAGCCAGGGCCCGGTAGAGCCGCCGCTGTAGCTTCCGGTCGCCTCGGGCGAGGTAGGCCGCGGTGCGCGCGCGGGACCATTTCGTCCACCACTCCCGCCGGCGGGCGATCGCGACCAATGCTGCGAGGGTCCGATGGCTCATTCCACCACACTCCCGTCCACCTCAAGCGCCTGCAGCACCCTCACGCGGTCCCCACCGCCGAGCAGGGCCACGAGCCGCGGCAGGGCTTCCGCGAGCTGCTGGGCGGCCAAGTGCGCGGGTTCTTTCGGGGTGAGATCCACCGTGGGCTGCACAGGCAGGCCTTCCGCATACGCGGCGGCGTGCTTCGTGGCAGCCATGAAGTGCGGGTGTTTGTCCTTGGTGATGGCGCGGCGGAATGCAGCTTGATGGGTTTTCTCAGACAGCAGGCGCGAAAGCCATGCTTTGTAAGCAGTTGAGCGCCGTCCTGGTTCGCCCATTATTTCCACAACCGCAAGCGCCTCTTTGGCATGGGACGTGCCCTTGCTACCATTTCCCGCGCTCATGGGCTCGGAAACCTGAGCACTTCGGTGCCGTGCTCATCCAGCACGCCCGTCCGCTGCACGAGGATCGCTTCCGCGTTTGGGTCCAGCGCTTCCGGGTTCTCCGGGGGCAGCGTCCGAATCCCGACCGTGAATCCCATACCCACGCTCACGTCCGCCAGCAGTTCGGGCATGATGACGTCAAGGTGCGCGTCGAGCTGGGCGTGGGCGAGCTTGCGGAGATGCCGCGCGGCCCGCTGCACGGCGACCGTGCGCGAGCGCTCCCCGGGAGTCCGGCCGGGCGCGGCTGGCAGGGGCTTCACAAGGGCTCCAATATGCGGCGCAACCGCGCTTCCCGAAAGCCCCCGCAGTGCGCTAGCGCGGCGTGAGGCTCACTTCCATCGCCAAGTAGCGAGCAATCACCTGTCCTCGATTCAACCGGGCCGTCAGCCCCTCGATCTGGTCCTCCAGCACGGCCATCTGCGCCCGCTCCTCGGTGCACCGCTGCACGAACGCGGCATACGCATCGTCCGCATGGGCCGCATCCTCGATGGCCGCTTCCGTCAGCCGCTCGCCGTTGACGAGGGCCTGCGCCCGGAGCTTCTGCGCGATCGACGCCAGCACGATCTTGCGCTGGGCATCCCACGTGCCCCAGGCACCGTAGGCCGCGCGCAACCGCGCCACGCGTTTGACGAGGGCATGGCGCTCGGCTAGCAGTTCTTCGACCGGCATGATGCCTAGTCGGCGCTCCACGTCGCCCATCTCAGTGATTGGGCCACTACCGAAGGCGCTTGTCAACGGTCGGCCGCCCTTTGGTCTCAAGGTTCTGCTGCGCCCGCTCGCACAGGGCAAACTCAATCATCTTCCGAAACTTGTACCCATGCTCCCGCTCGATCCCCGCCAAGATCCATTCCCGCTTCGGGCCACGGGTCGCTTCAGGTTCGGCCGCTAGCGTGGCTTCCAGATGGCGTAGGGCTTTCAGGTACGGGTGCACCCAGCCGCGCGGCCGCAGGGTTTCCACGGAGCGGTTGATGTACGGGTTCCGGCTGCGGGGGCCGCTCACGGCCGTTCCCGCGCGTAGTAGCGGTATGGGCCATCCCCTCGGCGTTCGGCGATCAGCAATCCGTCGGCCTGATGCTCGCCCGTTCCACGGCCCGCCAACTCCCACAACCGGAAATTCAGCGTGTCGCCCGTGAGACCCGTGCCAGCCCGAATATCGCCCCTTACACAGCCCGGGTGCGCTGCCACGAAATCCACGATCCGACGATCCGTCTCGCTGGCTTCCGCGTACACCTGGGCCCAGTCCGTGAACTGCTCGATCGCGAACAGCTGCGTTTGTTTACTCAAGGTGTCCTCCGCGGCGCCGCTCGCGCGCCGTCTTGACCGTGCGGATACGCCGAAGCTCGGCGCTCGGCGGCAGACACTGCCACATCGCCCTCAGCGAATAGAACACCACGCTCAGTCGATACGAATCGGGTTGTGTTTTGATGATCGGGGTCACGCCGTGCAGCAACCCTTGACCGTCAAAACAGAACAGGCTGTGATCGGGCAGCGCGAAGCGCGCCCCGTACTCGGGTACGGCGAGCTCGCCGCCAGCCACTCCTGCGCCCTTGAACACCAGCATCGCACTCCACACGTCCGCGAAGTTGCCAGCGTCGTAGTGGTACGGCAGCGGGTTGTTGAAGTTGACGATTCCGCTCGTGAACAGCCGACTCAGCCGCCACTCCGCCCGCACCTTGTTGCGCGCCACTTCGTCGTGCCGCGCGTAGAGCAGGGGATTCGTCTGCTCATAGTAGTGCTCGATCCGCTCAGCCGCGCCCTGCAGACCCAGGAGCGTCGCTGGCGCGTCCTGAATCAGGCTCGTCATCGAACAGTAATCTTTCCGCATCACCTTCCGGGGCTCGTACCCGAACACGCGGCTCGTGCTCGTCATCCCGCTGGTGCGTTGCGTGGTGTCGTAGCGCAAGGCGCGCAACTGTGTCACGAGCGGACGCCAATCTTCCACGCCTGCTAAGTGGAGATAGACGATCCGCACTTGCCCGCCATCGAGAATCCGGCACGGTTGGTCGATCAGTTCGGCACAATCCGCTGTTTGGGCCGTGCGGAGCCGGTAATCCCCCGGCTTTATGCGTTGGCGCTGAAGGCGCCGATCCGGGATTTCCATTGCTGCAGCAGCCAGCATACGGCCTCCGTATGGCTCTCGGTGGCACTTTCGGACATGAGCTCGGCGAGGTCGTCGAGCACTTGGGCATATTCTGGGGCCTGAAACAGGAGCACGATCTGGCGGATCGTGGTGGTCTCATACACTTTGAGGCGCGCCTCTGGCGTGAGGCCCGCCTCTTCCAGCTCTCGGCGGATGCGCTCCGCGTTCGATTCGTGGGTGAAACTGTCCAGGTTGAACAGATTTACCTGATCGGGGCCCGCGAACTCCGGTGCGGGCACGCCATCGTCGCATCTCTCGATTTGCTCCAACAGGTCCGGTGGGTGCACCAATGCCGGGCACGCCAAGGGTCCCGGACAATCCGTCACCCCCCGCCGGCCACATTCGTGACATTGCGCCCAGCCCTCGGGAGTATCCATTACGGGTGCGCTCACAAGAGACTGCCCTGATGCCGCTGGCGGTATGCCCGCTTCCAGGCGACTTCCACGTCTGTACGTTCGGGCAGCTTGGCCCACGTAGTACTCCGTTTGGTCACGAGGGTCACGACCCCTGGATGCCGCGCCGCCAACGTCGTGGCCGCGCGGTGCATCCGCTCGGCCGTCCGGTACGCCGAGCAGCCGCCACGGGCATTCGCGCCGGCCGAGCCGATGACGAAGTCGTAGCTGACGCGGTTGGGGTATCCGCGCTCCAGAAGCTGTAGGGTCATGTCGAAATCTTCCATCGGATCGGTCTCCGGGGCGAACGTCGCACCGCTCGCCAGCACGGCTGGCACATCGTAGCCGAGGGCTGCATATTGCCGAGTCACTTCGGCCCACGGTTCCGGGACGGTGTGATTGCCAGCCCGCGGCCCCAGTCCCACCTGCACCCACCCATCTTCGAGCCACGCCTCGAGGCGTTCCAGTCCCGCGTCGATCTCCGTCGCCGTGGCCTTATGTAACTTACCGTCGGTACGCTGAGCGAAATCTAAATCGTCGTCCAGCATGAGACAATGCGGGCTGGGGGCATGTTCTAGAATCCACTGGCGCTTTCGCGCGATGCCGGGCCCACCGGCGTAGACCAGCAAATGGCCAAATCGGGCGTGAGCCGCCGCTTCGTCTGCATCCACTACGAGCCACGTGCGCTGCTTCCACTCCCACGGCAGCTGTGCCCACGTGAGTTGCCGCTCGCTCCGGCCACGAGTGGGAATACAGATGGTCAACGCTGTCACGGGAGGATCCCTGCCGCCCGGTCAGCCTCATCGGCGCTCTGATATCGGCGCCCGGAAGGCGTGACCCTCGGCGTCCAGGTCCCGAACGTATAGGAGAACTTACTGAGGTTGAGGAAATCCCGGGGCGTCGCCTTCAGGTACCCGCGTAACTCCATCACCACCCGCTCGACGGGATGCGCCTTCAGCAGTGGGGCGCAATACCGCGCGAGCAGGCCCCATGGCGGCTCCGCATCCGGGTATACATCGCGCCACGCCCGCCCTAAAGGACTGAGCTGGTTCCGATGCTGCTGTTTCGGTGCTTCACGAGCCAGAGGCCTCAAGTCTAAACCTAAAGCTCGCTGCGCTCGCTTATCCTCGCTGTCGCTCGGATTCTTGCGGTTGTCGCTTCGCTCCAACCGACGGAGATCGTCAGACACGCGCACACCTCCGGTGTCCCCGACGCGAGCCGGGGCTGTGGGACGTCTCGGGTATCAGTTTTGGTGCAGCGCCACGTGGTGGGGATTGAACGGAAAATCCCCGGGTGCTTGGCTCGCTGTCCCAGCCCGCCGCCCTGACGAGGCGAGACGTGGGGAACCAAAACACCCGGGGATAAGTGACTCTCCGGTGTCAGGGCTGTCATGTCGTGCAGGTGGGTCGGTCCGCAGCGATCGGTCCGCCCGCAGGAACAATATGCAACTACTTACCAGTTCGCGAAAGCCCCCGGCGATCCGCATCCCGGAGCCGCGCCGCCACACGACGGCAGACCTGCGAGCAATATTTCGGGGGCCGTCCAGTCACGCGGCGGATCAAGATCCGCTTGCCGCACACGCCGCAACGCGCGTTAATCATGGCGGAAACATGCAAGCAAAGGAGAGGTTACGAAAGGGGCACGCGAAAAGCCCGTGGATAGTCGGGCTTTGGCCCCCTTTCGCTTTTCGGGAGAGCGGTGCATATTAGGGGCGTTCCCGCAGCACCCCGGACCCGAGTGGCCACTGGCCAGAAGGGATGGACCCGATGAGACGCTCCGAATACCCCGCAGCACTTCGCAAGCCGCGCCTCACGAATGCCAAAGCCAAGCGCCGCTATCGCTGGCGGAAAGCTGGCCTAAAGTTCACCGCCGCGTGGGCACATCGAAAAGCCCGGTTGCGGATTGAGAAGGCTGGCCGGAGGGCTGCGCGCCATGCCTAGGCGCCGCTTTGCGCTGGACCTCACGCACGACGAAGGGACGGACCTCCGGACCGCGCTCCGCGACCTCTTGGCCTTGGAGCGCGACGGCGGCCTGCCCGACGAAGTGCCCACCTACGTGTCCCGCCTTGAGCGCATCCTCCAGCGGCTCGATAGCGGGCTCGCCTACGCGGAGCGACTACGCCGATGACCACCATCAAGACGACCATTGCCCCGCACGAGCTGCGTGAGGCCCTGCTGCGCGCCGTGCGGCGCACGGATACCCGGCTGTGCGGGAAAACGCTGTCGAGCACTGACCGCTACGCCTTGGCCATCGGGGAAGAACTGGAGAAAGAGCCCTTGTGGGCCAGCGTGCCCGCCATGTACGCGGCGCTGTGCCTAGTGCAGGGCTGGTGGGAGACGGCCGACACGCCGGAGAACTTCCCCGCCGATGCGGTGGAAGCAGCCCTGCGGCAGGCGGACGCATGACGGCCCTGCTCGTGATCTACGGGGCCAGTTTCGTTGGGTGCGCGCTGTGCTGCGCCGATCAGGGACTCCAGCGGGCGCGCGCCGAACGCAACGCACTGGAGCGGCTGCTGCGCTCCACAGTCGGGGCCTCCCAGGATACGGAGAAGGTCGGATGAGCGCGCACACAATAACGCGGTTCGCGTGCGACGTCTGTCATGTGACGCACGACGTGCCGAAGCGCGATGCAAGCAGCGCCGACATGTACAAACTGGGCTGGCGCTTCCTTCGCAACGAGAATACCGGCTCGATGGGCGCGGCGCTGTGCTCTGTCAAATGCGCCACCAAGTGGCTCGCCAAACAATTCGTGGCGCCGAAGCCATGACGCTGCACACAGTGATCGTGTACGGCGTCGCGTGGAGCGTGGCGTGCTGGATCGTCTGGAAAGCCTTCTGTGGCGGGACCGATGCGTCCCAGAGAGGGAAGCCATGAGCGACACGACCGTTTTCGCAACACTGAATCACGTGAGCTGCTACCTGTGCGGCGTGCTGTTCGGGTTGGAAGCGGGCCACATGGCGCACCTCTACCTGTGCGGCGTGCTGTTCGGGTTGGAAGCGGGCCACATGGCGCACCTCCGCAAATCGCACGCGGGTTTCTACTGCCCGAACGGGCACGAGCAGTTCTATTTGCAGCAGACGGATGCCGAAATGCTCCGCGATCAGTTGACGCGCGGACGCGCCGCGCACGATCAGACGCGCGCCTCTCGGGATGCCGCGTGGAAACAGACGGAAACACTGGAGCGCAGCGCGCGCGCCATTCGCGGGCATCTCACGCGGGTAAGGAAGCGCGTTGCGGCAGGCGTGTGCCCGTGCTGCAATCGCACGTTCGCACAACTCGCGCAGCACATGAAATCGAAGCACCCGCTTTACCCGACGCTCGATCTGTCAGGAGCCAAGCCATGAGCCAACGAGACGACGATCACGCGGCGCTGGCGGACTACGAGCAGCTCCAAGTCTCGTACAAAGAAGTCCGCGCCGCGCTGGAAGCCCTAATCAATTGGTGGGACCAGCCGCGTATGAATATTGGACTCATTGTGGACCGCGCGCGGGCCGTGCTCAAGGCGAATCCATGACCTACCGAAACTCCGTCGCCGCGCTGAACGCCCTGCGCCCCCGGTGCCCGCATTGCCGCCGGCCACCGGAGCCCGGCGAGAGCATCGCCGACCACTATGAGATAGACCATGACCGATGGCTATGTGATGCACCAACCACGAAAGACGGGGTGATGCCTTCTGAATCCGCGCTGCATACACGGGATGCCCTACGGGACCCCATGCTGGCAGTGCCAGCAGTGACCGAGGGGCGCGGCTCGGACGACAACGCGCACAGTGTGTTCCGCCCCGTGCTGCTCACCGCATGGAAGGGCCACGGGCGTTCATTCGGCGCTTGGCATGTGGGCGGCTTCCAGCCCCGGTGCGGCTACGTGCCCCCGGACGGCGCGCCATGCACCGAAATCCGCGTCCCGCTCGAGGCGGTGGTCCGGACGCACCTTGATGGGCTGTGTAATAGTTGCGGCAAACTTCTGGCGGAGGATCTGAAGCGTGACTGAAGCCATGGCATTGGTTCCCGAAGTGCGAAGCGTCGAGCTCGGGGTGATCCGCGCTGATCGGCCGGCGCAACTGGTGGCGCTGGCCACGGAAGCGGCGACGGCCCTCGCCAAGGTGATTGCCGACCGCAACCTGTACTCGAATATTCAGGGTAAGAAGTTCGTGAAGTGCGAGGGCTGGACGACGCTCGCGGCCATGATGGGCGTGACACCCCGGGAAGTCTCCTGCACCGAACACGAAGGCACCTATACCGCCGTGGTAGAACTGTGCCGCCTCACAGACCAGCAGGTCGTCAGTCGGGCCTCAGCGGAATGCGGCCCTGACGAGCCGACATGGGCTAAGCGGGCAAAGTACGCACGCCGCTCCATGGCCCTCACTCGAGCCACCGCCAAGGCGTGTCGCTTGGCGTTCTCGTGGGTTATGGCCCTGAGCGGCTACGAAGTGACGCCCGCAGAGGAAATCCCCGACGAGCGGCCCGCGAAGGGCCCGCTGGCGAGCAGCGTGAAGGCCGCGGTGCAGAAAGCCGTAGCGGCGTTGGACCTCAAGGACGTGCCTGCCGCGATTCAACAGCCTGAGCCCGTGTTGCCGGCCGTGGCCATGTGGAAGGGCAAGCCGCTCAAGGACAAGCCGAGCGACGAGCTGGTGGAATTGCGGAAATGGTGCGTCAAGACGGACCCCGTAAAATGGGCGACGAAGGTGGAAGAGATCGACACCGAGTTGGCAGGCAGGGCAGGCGAGTGAGCGGCCCCGTGAGTTCCCGTGCTGAGCCGCACGCCCGGGTCATTCTCGACTTGTGCGCCGGCTCCGGCTCATGGAGCGCGCCCTACGCGGAGGTGGGCTACGATGTGCGCCGCATCGACCTGCCTACCGACGTGCGGCTACTCGACTACCCGGGCCAAGTCCACGGGATACTCGCCGCGCCGCCCTGTACCGTATTCGCGAACTCCGGGGCACGCTGGACGCGCACCGAGGCTGAGCTGCGCGACGCCCTGTCGATCGTGGACGCCTGTCTGCGCCTCGTGGCCGTGTGTCGGCCGCAGTGGTGGGCCCTTGAGAATCCGGTGGGCAAGCTGCGCCGCTGGCTCGGGCCGCCGCAGTTCTCGTTTCAGCCGAACGAGTACGGCGATCCGTACACGAAGCGCACGCTGCTGTGGGGCAAGTTCGCGGCACCGATCGCCACGGAAGCCGCGGTCGCTGCGACGGAAGGCTCGAAGATGTGGCGCCTGCCCCCATCCCCGGAGCGCCAGGCCTTGCGGAGCGTCACGCCGGCCGGATTCGCCCGCGCATTTCGGGAGGCCAATCCGTGATCAAGTCCCGTGGGGCTGCGCCCCCGGCGGATGCCCAGCCGTGAGCCGCCCGTACTATGAGGCCGATGGCATCGTGATATATCACGGGGATTGCCGCGACGTGCTGCCGGATCTGACGGCTGACGTGCTCATCACGGACCCCGTATGGCCGAACGCCCATCCCGATCTAATCGGCAGCGAAGACCCGTATGCGCTTTTCGAGGAAATGCTCCAGGTCACGCCAGCCGTACAACGCCTGATAATATGGCTCGGTTGCCAGAGCGACCCGCGCTTCCTCGGCGCCGTGGATTCTCGCTGGCCGTTTCTCCGCTCGTGCTATCTCAGTCGCGCGGTGCCGTCCTACAACGGACGCGCGCTCGTGACGGGCGACGTGTTGTACGCCTTCGGCTCGTGGCCCAAGAGTCAAGAAGGACGCCGCGTTCTCCCCGGAGAGTGCCGTGTGACGAGCGACTCCTCCAAGCGACAACCCCATCCGGCAGCTCGTAATCGGCGCCACGCTGATTGGGTAGTCCAATGGTGGAGCGATGTAGGCGACATGATCCTCGACCCGTTCGCAGGCACCGGGACGACGCTCGTAGCGGCGAAGGACCTAGGCCGTCGCGCCATCGGTATCGAGATCGAGGAACGGTACTGTGAGATTGCCGCCAGTCGCCTAGAGCAAGGCGTTTTGGATCTCGCCCCCGCGTCCCCGGCCCCCGACGCCGCCACCGGAGAGCCGTCCGCGTGAGCCGCACGGTCGTGGTCTTGCGATGCCCGCTTACCGAGTTATGGGCAACCGACGAGGAAATTGCGGGAATGGCCGATGCCGAGCTGATCGACTTGTGTCGTGAAGATCTCGTATCGCTGATCCACGAAGCGACTTGGGAGATTGAACGACCCGACGCGCGGGCCCCCGACGCGAGAACGGAGCAGCCGGAATGAAGCTCGATTTCAGCCAGTGTCATAGCCCGGAGGACGTGGAGCGCGTTATGGCGTCCGCGAAACGGGCGATTCAAACGCACCGCCGCGTGCTGATCGGCCTAGCGCACTACGACCGCGGCAAAGTCGTACCGGGATGCGATTGTTGCTTCTGCGAGCCGGGCGCGAGAACGGAGCAGCCCCCACAATGAGCGACAAAAAAGCGAGCGAGCCGATAGAAGCGTCGCGCATCGAATGTCCGGAGTGCGGAGCGCCAGTAACGGAGCCTGGCGTCGCGTTCATTTGCATGACGCCGCGTCGCGAGAGCCGTCAATATCGCGTGCCGTCGCGGTTCGATAGCGTCGGGTACATCGAAAAGTGCGTCCGAGGAGTCAGCGACGATGAGATACTGAGGCTCGTGTGGAACACCGTGCGATTCACGAACGGCGGCCAGCAAGTAGATCAAGCTGGGTTTCGGACGGAACTGATTCACGCGCTCATGCGCTCGCGCGGGGCGCAGCCATGACCCGCCAGCCCCCGCCGGAGGCAAAGTGCGCACGATGCGGTGCCGACATCGTAGGCGTGGTGCGGACCTGTTGCAGGCGGCCCTTCTGTGCGGACTGCTACGATTTCCACACCGAATTGGAGTGCAACGCCGACCGCGAGGATCGCCCATGAGTGCGACGCCACAAGAGCAGCTAAACGGCACCTATATGTGCCCTGCATGCGGCGTAGAAACGCCACACAATCATGACGTGCAGGATGGAGAGTTTTACTTTGAGCAGCGCGATGGCTGGTGGTTGGTAATGAGACGATGCGGCTGCGCGTTCAAAGGTCACGATAAACCAGTGTTCCGCTACCGCACGGCTGAAACTGCGCGCGCGGTCGCTGAAGTCTTGAGCTTCGTTTGGGGATGGCGGCCATGAGCGCGACCCGCCAGCCCCGGTGTGAGTGCCCAAATCGGTGCAAGTATTGTGGTGCGACGCTCAAGCGGGATTCCATTGGACACTATTGCCCGACGAAAAACTGTCAATGGCAGTACGGCGTGGTGGGATGCACGATCAATTCCGCAGGACGAAAGCGCGGGCAGCCATGAGCGCGACCCGCCAGCCCCTAGACGTGCTCCGAATCGTGGACAACATCGAGGCGCATCACGAGACGAAGTTTCCGATGCTGCGCGCCGCCATTGAGGATTTGCTCGAAGCCAACGAGCGACTGAGGGCCGCGCTCGCCGCCGACGAGGCGCCCGCACCGGCTGCTGAACTGAGCGATGCTGTGGTTGAGAGCGTGCGCCAAGGACTCTACGAGTATTTTGGCGAACTTGCTGGTCGCCATAACCCGAGCGGCAAGAATCCGCCAGAGCCATACGATCCTCACTTTACGGAGACGTACTACCCGAAGTTCTACGACAGCGTTGCCCGCAACTTGATCTGCCGAGTATACGCTGCGGGAGGACCAGCCATGACCCAGCCGAGCGACGGGAGCAGAACATGAGTTACGAGATTTACGCTGATCGGGCCGCCGCATGGGCCTACGAATGTGCGCGTGTCAACAGTGACGAGTCATGGCATCCGGAATGGGAGTTGGCGGGCGATGAGCATCAGGCGTGGTGGATCGATCGTGCGCGCGAGATTCTCCTCGGTGCGCCCCTGGAGTCAGACAAAGCGATCATCCGACGGTGGAACGACAAAAACGAAGCAACGAGCGGCCCCGTTGTCTGGAAATCCTTTGTACCCACAGAGGAGCTATGAGCACCCAGCCGAGCGACGGGGACGCGCTCCCTTCACTAATCGCGCGCATGGAACTGGAATCGTTTCGCGCGCGAATCGCCGCAAAGATGGGCGACCCGAACGCCGCCGAGAACGCTGACTTTTGGGACGCCGCGCGGGCGCAGGTCGAGGCGCTGCAACAGCAATTAGCCCACGCGCACCGGGTACGGATGGAGGATGGCGCGGCACATATCGAAGAAATGATTCAGCACAAGGCGCAGCTTGAGGCGCTGGCC
>Ga0335085_10001819_pt1 | contig 42710 bp, 48 predicted proteins | sample Lox_Sample_45_FD_206712 | JGI IMG/M metagenome (GOLD analysis project Ga0335085, IMG submission 206712) | Soil microbial communities from Loxahatchee National Wildlife Refuge, Florida, United States - Lox_Sample_4.5 | ecosystem: Environmental > Terrestrial > Soil > Wetlands | place: USA... | reverse complement strand
CGGTGCCGTCCTCGTTGTCGAAGAGGAGCTCGACCTCGCAGAAGTCGGCCGGCCCGCGGCCGGCGGCGCCCGCGAACAGCACGTCGTCCGGCTTCTCGGCGCGGAGCTCGCTCGGGCTCAGCGAGCCCGCAGCCCAGCGGATCGCGTCGGCGACGTTCGACTTCCCGGAGCCGTTCGGCCCGACGATGACGCCGACGCCCCGGTCGAGACGGACCTCGACCGGATCGGGGAAGGACTTGAAGCCACGGACCTTTATCGCGCGGAGATGCACGCAGGAGCCACCCTACCGACCCTCACGGACGAGCACGCCTCGCTTCCCAAGTAACAACTTGTTACTTGGAAGGACAGGGTGGTGCCTGCTCGGGCCCGGCTACCGAACCGACTCGCGCTCGAGCTTGGGGCCGGCCTCGACAAGCTCCGGCGGGCACTCGGGCGCGAACTTCCGGAAGTTGCCGACGTAGCGGGTCGCGAGCTCGCGGTACCGGGCCCAGTACTCCTCTTCGCTCGGCCACGTCGACTCCGGCCGGAGGACGTCGTCGGGCAGGCCGGGGCAGTGCTCGGGCACCTCGAAGCCGAAGACGGGATCGACGCGGTACTCGACCTCGTCGAGGGCGCCTGACAGCGCCGCGTCGAGGAGGCCGCGCGTGTGCTCGATGCTGATCCGCTTGCCGACGCCGAACGGGCCGCCGACCCAGCCCGTGTTGACGAGCCAGCAGCGGGCGCCGTGCCGCTCGATCTTCCGCTTCAGCAGGTCGGCGTAGACGGCCGGATGGTGCACCATGAACGGCGCGCCGAAGCAGGTGCTGAAGGTGATCTCCGGCTCGGCGCCGAGGCCCGCCTCGGTGCCGGCGATCTTCGACGTGTAGCCGGAGACGAAGTGGTAGAGCGCCTGGTCCGGGGTCAGCCGCGCGATCGGCGGCAGCACGCCCTGCGCGTCGCAGGTCAGCAGCACGACGTTGCTCGGGTGGCCCGCCGTCCGCGACGGCACCGCGTTCGCGATGAAGTCGAGCGGGTACGACGCGCGCGTGTTCTCGGTGTGGCGGTCGTCGTCGAGGTCGACGTGACGCGTCGTCTCGTCGAAGGCGACGTTCTCGAGCACCGTCCCGAACCGGCGCGTCGCCGCGTGGATCTCGGGCTCGGAGCGCGGCGAGAGGCGGATCACCTTGGCGTAGCAGCCGTCCTCGTGGTTGAAGATCCCCTCGTCGCTCCAGCCGTGCTCGTCGTCGCCGACGAGCCCGCGCCGCGGGTCGGCGGAGAGGGTCGTCTTGCCGGTGCCGGACAGCCCGAAGAACAGCGCCGAGTCGCCGCCGTCGCCGACGTTCGCCGAGCAGTGCATGCTCAGCACGCCCTCGAGCGGCAGCAGGTAGTTGAGCACGGTGAAGACGGACTTCTTCAGCTCGCCGGCGTAGCCGGTGCCGCCGATCAGGCAGAGCTTCCGCTCGAAGCTGAGGACGATGAACGTGCTCGTGCGCGTCCCGTCCGCGGGCTCGTACGCCTTGAACGACGGCGCACAGACGATCGTGAACTCGGGCACGTGCTCGCGGTACGCCTCGTGGCCCGACGGCGTCCGGAACATGTTGCGGACGAACAGGGAGTGCCACGCCTGCTCCGTGACGATCCGCAGCGGCAGCCGGTACTCGGGCTGCGCGCACGCGTCGAGGTCCTGGACGAAAAGGTCGCGGCCCTGGAGGAAGCCGAGCAGCCGCGCGAGGATCTCCTCGAACTTGCCGGGCGCGAGCGGGCGGTTGTACTCGCCCCACCAGACGTGATCCTCCGACGACTGCTCGCGGACGATGAACTTGTCCTGCGCCGCGCGCGACGAATGCCTGCCCGTGTTCACGACAACGGGCCCGCCGGCGACGATGCGCCCCTCGCCGCGGAAGGCGATCTCCTCGTACAGCGCCTCGGCCGGGAGATTCCAGTAGACGCAGCGCGCGTTCGTGATCCCGTGGTTCTCGAGCCCGTAGTCGCTCGCGAGCTCGCGCGACTGGCCCTGTGCCGGCGTCGTCACGTTCAGCGGGTTGAAGCTCAAGAGTCCCGCTCCCGGGGCCGGCCGAGCCGGCCCCTCCGCTCCCTGGTGAGCTCCGTCGAGCCTACGCTCACAGCCAGTCCCTCACGATCCGGCGGTCGCCGATGTAGATGTCGTTCGGGGCGGTCGGGTCGAGCGCCCAGCGCATGCGGCGGATCCCCTCGGTCACGTCCTTCGTCGAGCCGCAGTAGCTGAGCCGGAGATGACCCTCGGCGCCGAACTCCTTGCCGGGGACGGTGACGACGAGCGCGCGGTCGAGCAGGAAGCGCGACAGCTCCTCGGAGTCGTGCGAGTAGGCGCTGAAGTCGGGCAGGCAGTAGAAGGTGCCGAGCGGCTTCTCGACGCGCACGCCCTCGAAGGCGCGCAGCTCCTGCATCATCACGTCGCGCTGGTTCTGGATGCCGAGGCGGAGGTTCTCGACGGTGCTCTGCACGCCGGTGAGCGCACCCTCGGCGGCCGACATCGAGACCGCGGCCGGGCACGACGTCGTCTGCGCCTGCACGTTCTTCATCACCTCGACGAGCGGGCCCGGCGCGATCGTCCAGCCGACGCGGAACCCGGTCATCCCGTACAGCTTCGAGACGCCGTTGACGACGATCACGGACGACTCGTCGACGTCGCGGTCGGTGAACGCGTACGCGGACGGCGGACGCACGCCGTCGAAGACGAGGCGGTGGTAGATGTCGTCCATGATCAGGTGGACGCCGCGCTCCTCGCAGAGCGCGACGAGCCCGGCGATCAGCTCGTCCGGGTAGACGGCGCCGGACGGGTTGTTCGGGCTGTTCACGATCAGCGCCTTCGTGTACGAGCTGAAGGCGTCCGCGACCTCCTCGAGCCGCGGCACGAAGCTCCCGTCCTCGGGGGTCACGACGACCGGATGGCCGTAGACCATGCGCACCATCTCCGGGTAGCTGACCCAGTACGGCGCGAGGACCACGACCTCGTCCTGCGGGTCGACGAGCGTGAGCAGCGTGTTGTAGATCGACTGCTTCGCGCCGGAGGAGACGATCACGTTCTCGGGCGCGACGACGCGGCCGTAGTTCTCCTCCGTGTAGCGGATGATCGCCTGCTTGAGCGCGACGGTGCCGTCGGTCGGGACGTACTTCACGTCGCCGCTCGTGAGCCGCGCCGCCGAGCTGACGATCGCCGAGAGCGGCACCTTGTTCTTCGGCTCGCCGCCGCCGAGGTGGATCACGGCCTGGCCCTGCGCGGCGAGCAGCGCCGCGCGCTCGTTCAGGACGAGCGTCGCGGACTCGCGGATGGCGCGGGCAAGGTGGCTGACAGCCATTCGCTGCAGCGTGTCCGAAGGCGCTCCCGGCGCCATCGGTAAGGGGCCGTGGAGCGCCTTCGGAGAGGTACTGAAGGGTCTAGAGCGGGGGCGCCGTCGCGCCGGCGACGAGGAGTTCGCAGGGACCGGCGAAGCCGCCGGGGCCGTCGAACTGCCCGAGTGCGTCCTCGACCTCGTCCCACGCCGCGTCCCGCTCCTCCTGCGGGAGGCCGGCGAGCATCTGGTGGAGCGCGCCGAACGACTCCCGCTCGAAGCGGGCGCATTCGGCCGCGGAGGCCATCAGCACCGGCGCCTCGACCGCGTGGACGGCGACGTCCTCGAACCCGGCCTCCTCGAGCTCCGCCCGGAGCACGCCGTCGCCGCCGAGGCTGAACGGGCCGGGCAGCCCGGGGGCGGGCGGCGGCAGCTCCGCGCGGCGGCGGATGATGCCGACGGGGACGGAGAAGAAGCCGTTCCGGTCCGGCGTCGAGTAGACGATCGTCGCGAAGCGGCCGCCCGGCCGCAGCGCGCGCCGGATGCGCGCGAGCGCGCCCTGCCGGTCCGGGAAGTAGATGAGCCCGACCCGCGAGATCGCCGCGTCGAATGAGCCCGGCTCGACGTCGAGATCCTCACCGTCGACGGCGTGCGTGCCGACGTTCGCGAGTCCGGCGCGCCGTGCCTCCGCGGCGGCGAACTCGAGGATGCGCGGCGAGATGTCGGTGGCGAGCACCGCCCCGCCCGCGCCGACGCGCCGCGCCGCCGCCAGCGTCTGGCCGCCGGCGCCCGCCGCCACGTCGATCACCCGCTTCCCCTCGTCGACGCCGGCGAGGTCGAGCATCGTCTCGGTCGCGTCGCCGAGCCACGACTCGAGCGCGGGCCCCCACCGGTGCCACGCGTCGGCCGCGTCCTCCCACTGCTGCCGTGTCGTCTCCTTGTACGCCCGCGGGTCGAACGTCGCCGTGCTCACGATCGGTCGCCTCCTACGTCTCCTCGATCCAGCCGAGCAGGTCCTCGCGCGAGACGGTGTCGACGAGCGCCGGGTGGTCGGTCCGCATGTGCTCGCGGATCGTCTCGATCACCTCGTCGTCGGTCTCCCCGACCGCGACGTACCCGCACTCGCACTTGATCTGCTTGGCCATGACGACTCCTTTGTAGGAAGTGGCACTTGGGGCTATGTTGGCGCGGCATTGGCCCACGTCAAGGTCCAGCTCTGCGGCCGGCTCGCGGTCGCCGTCGGCGGCGACCGCGTCGAGGCGCGCCTGCCGGGGCGCCAGGGGCGGCTGCTGCTCGGCTACCTCGCGCTGCACCGGCTGCGGCCGGTCGAGCGCGGGGAGCTGCTCGAGGCGCTGTGGCCCGACGGACGGGACGGCGGGCTCGCGCCGCTGCTCTCCAAGCTGCGCCGCGTCGTCCCGCTCGAGGGGACGCGGATCGCCGGCACGGTCTGGGTCGACGTCGAGGCGGCGGCCGACGCGGTGCACCGGGCCGAGTCCGCGCTCGCGCAGGGCGACCCGCTCCGCGCCTGGGGCCCGTCGCAGGTGGCGATGTTCACGTCGGGGCGGACGTTCCTCGCCGGCGAGGAGGCGCCGTGGATCGACGAGGAGCGGCGCGTCCTCTCGGAGCTGCACTTGCGGGCGCTCGAGTCGTACGCCGCATGCGGGCTCGCGCTCGGCGGGACGGAGCTGCCGGCGGCGGTGCGTGCCGGCCGCGAGCTGATCCGCATCGAGCCGTACCGCGAGTCCGGCTGGCGCATCCTCATGCAGGCGCTCGCCGCCGAGGGCAATCCGGCCGAGGCGCTGCAGGCGTACGACCGCCTGCGCACGCTGCTCCGCGACGAGCTCGGCGTCGCCCCGAGCGCGCCGACGCAGGAGCTGCACCGCGAGCTGCTCGGCTGAGCCGCACGACTCTCGTGACCGTTCTGTCACGGGGCCTGGCCCCGGCCGTTCGCCCCGAAGCGGCTCCACGACTGCGGTCGCTGCATTTGTCCACGGGCCGGGGCCAGGCCCCGGTACAGCTTTGTGACGGATTCCTCGCGGCGCCGCGGCTCTAGGACGACTCGACGCGCGAGAGGAACTCGTCGAGGAGCGCGACGTAGCGCTCCGGCTGCTCGACGTGCGCCATGTGCGAGCAGCCGTCGAGGATCACGAGCTCGGAGCCCGGGATCGCCTCGTGGACGGTGCGCGAGATCGCCGGCGTCGCCTCGTCGTGCTCGCCGCTGACGACGAGCGCCGGCACGCGGATCTCGCCCAGCCGCGGCACGACGCTCCACTCGCGCAGCGTCCCGGTCACGTGGAACTCGCTCGGCCCGTTCATCGTCTCGTACACCTCGCGCGACAGCTCGGCGAACGTGCGCGTCACGCACTCGGGCCACGGGTCGAGCCGGCAGACGTGGCGCCGGTAGAAGACGAGGCAAGCCTCCTCGTACTCGGGCGAGCCCGTCGTCCCGGCCTGTTCGTGGCGCGTCAGCGTCGCCTGCACGTCCTCCGGCAGCTGCGCGCGGAGCCGGCCGGTCTCCTCGACCCACTGCGGGATCGACGCCGGCGACGACGCGAGCACGAGCGACGCGAGCCACTCCGGCTGCGTGAGCGCGACCTCCATCGCGAGCATCCCACCCCACGAGTTGCCGAAGAGATGGACGCGCTCGAGCCCGAGCGCGCGGCGGACGGCGGCGACCTCGTCGACGAACAGCTCGACCGTCCAGAGCGACGGATCGTGCGGCTGCGACGACGCTCCGCAGCCGAGCTGGTCGTAGAAGACGGCCCGGCGTCCGGTTCCGGCGAGCGCCTCGAGCGGCTCGAGGTACCAGTGCGTCGCCCCCGGCCCGCCGTGCAGGCACAGGACCGGTCGCTTCCCCTCGTCCTCGCCGGCGCCGACGACGCGCGTCCACGTCTCGAAGCCGCGGAACGGGATCGGCGCCTCGACCGCGGCGGTCACGCGATCTCGGTGGTGCCGGCGGTGGTGACGCGCTCCAGCGCCTCGCGCGCCGCCTCCTGCTCCGCCGCCTTCTTCGAGCCGCCGCTGCCGACGCCGAACTGCTCTCCGTCGACCATCGCCGCGCACGTGAAGTGCCGGTCGTGCGGCGGGCCCTCGGCGGAGAGGACGGTGTAGCTGACCTGGCGGCCGGTGCGCGCGAGCGCCTCCTGGAGCTCCGTCTTGTGGTCGACGTGGCTCGTGAGCGCGTACTCGATCCGGTCGGAGAACGCGTCGACGACCGCCTCTTCGATCGCGGCGAAGCCGTGCTCGAGGAAGAGCGCGCCGAGCACCGCCTCGAGCAGCGCCGCCAGGACGTTGCGGTTCCGGGAGAGCCGCTCGAGCTCGTCCGGCGGCGTGTCGGCGGCGTGGAGCGCGAGCCGCTCGCCGAGCTCGAGCTCGCGCGCGACGACGGCGCAGCTCGCCCGCGAGACGACGTGCGAGCGGATCTTCGCCAGGCGCCCCTCGGAGAACTCCGGGTAGCGCGCGTAGATCGCGTGCGCGATCGAGAGCTCGAGCACGCTGTCCCCGAGGAACTCGAGGCGCTCGTACGACGCCGTCCGGTCCGCCGCCCACGACGCGTGGGTGAACGCGGTTGCCGCCCTCGCAGGCGGCAGCGCGTCGATCAGCGAACCCAGCCGGGCGTGATGCGCGCCGCTGCTACTGGTGCGACGTGACGTAGTCGACGGCCTGGCCGACGGTCTGGATCTTCTGGGCGTCCTCGTCCGAGATCTTGATCCCGAACTGATCCTCGAGCTCCATGATCAGCTCGACGAGGTCGAGCGAGTCGGCGTCGAGGTCCTCCTGAAACGACGCATCCTCCGTGATCTCGCTCTCGTCGATCCCGAGCTGCTCGGTCAGGACTTCCTTGACCCGCTCGAACACTTCCTCGCGCGACGCTGCCATGTCACCTCTATCTGTCTCAGGGCCGAAAATCCGGCCGATCATACAGCCTCGGCCCGCTGCGGCAGCCGGGCTGCGAGCCTGCCGACGACGTCGTGCTCGGCGCCACGAGCGGCGAGGCGGACGGCGTTCGCGATCGCCCTGCGCGACGAGTTGCCGTGGGCGATCACGGCGAGGCCGCGCAGGCCGAGCAGGTAGGCACCGCCGTACGTGTCGGGATCGAGGCGGTGGCGGAGCCGCCGCGCCGCCGGGCGGATCAGCAGGCCGCCGAGCTTCCCGCGCGGCGTCGCCTCGATCTCCTCGCGCAGCGCCTCGAGGAGCGTCGTGATCGCGCCCTCGAGCAGCTTCAGCGTGACGTTGCCGGTGAAGCCGTCCGTGACGACGACGTCGGCGGCGCCGACGAGGATGTCGCGCCCCTCCGTGTTCCCCGCGAAGTTGAGGTCGGCCGCGGCCAGCAGCTCATGGGCCTCGAGGGCGAGCTGGTTGCCCTTCTGCGGCTCCTCGCCGATCGAGAGCAGCCGCACCGCGGGGTTCTCGACCCCGAGGATCTCCTCGGCGAAGACCGCGCCCATCGCGGCGAACTGGACGAGATGCTCGGGCCGCGCGTCGGCGTTCGCGCCCGCGTCGAGGAGCACCGAGGGGCCGTTCCGCGCGGGGATCGGGACAGCGATCGCGGGCCGCATCACACCGGGGAGACGGCGGAGCTCGAGCAGCCCCGCGGCGAGCATCGCCCCCGTGTTCCCGGCGGAGACGACGGCGTCGGCGCGACCCTCGGCGACGGCGCGGACGGCGGCGACGAGCGAGCTGTCCGGCTTCGAGCGCACCGCCTCGGCCGGCTTGTCGTGCATCTCGATCACGCCGTCGGTCTCGACGAGCTCGAGCCCGTGCGGGTCGAGCCCCGGGCTGCCGAACAGGATAGGCGTCACCTCGTCCGAGCGCGCGTCGGCCGCGCCCGCGACGATCTCCTCGGGACCGCGGTCCCCGCCCATCGCGTCGACCGCGACGCGGGGCATCGGGTTAGGGGGCGTCGATCCTGAGCGGCTCGACCTCGCGGCCCTTGTACGTGCCGCAGGTCGGGCAGAGCCGGTGGGGGCGCTTCGGCTGGCCGCACTGCGGGCAGACGTTGACGCGCGGCGCGGAGATCGCGTGGGTCGCGCGGCGCTTGTCGCGGCGGGACTTCGAGGTTTTCCGCTTCGGGACGGCCATGACCGGCTGGGGAGTATAGCGGCGGAGCGCAGGACGCCCGCGGGCGGCTAGCCTCAGGGCCATGGAGCGGCGGACGCTCGGCCAGGGCCTCGAGGTCTCGGAGCAGGGCCTCGGCTGCATGGGCATGTCCGCGTTCTACGGCGCGACGGACGAGGCGGAGTCGATCGCGACCATCCACCGCGCGATCGAGCTCGGGATCACGTTCCTCGACACGGCCCAGATCTACGGCCAGGGCGCGAACGAGGAGCTCGTCGGCCGGGCCGTGGCCGGGCGGCGCGACGAGGTCGAGATCGCGACGAAGTTCATGGGCACGGTCAACCCCGACGGGACGCGCCGGATCGTCGGCACGTCGGCGTTCGTGCACGAGTCGATCGACGGCTCGCTCGCGCGGCTCGGCGTCGACCACGTCGATCTCTACTACCAGCACCGCGTCGACCCGGACACGCCGATCGAGGAGACCGTCGGCGCGATGGCGGAGCTCGTCGCGGCGGGCAAGGTGCGTCACCTGGGGCTCTCGGAGGCGTCCGCGGAGACGATCCGCCGCGCGCACGCCGTCCATCCGCTCACCGCGCTCCAGTCGGAGTACTCGCTGTGGACGCGCGACCCGGAGGGCGGCGTCCTCGACACCTGCCGCGAGCTCGGGATCGGCTTCGTCGCGTACAGCCCGCTCGGCCGCGGCTTCCTCGCCGGGCGGTTCGCCTCGCCCGACGAGCTGCGCGACGACGACTTCCGCCGCACGAACCCGCGCTTCACGGGCGAGAACCTCGCGCGGAACCTCCGCCTCGCCGACCGGGCCCGCGAGCTCGCCGCCGCGACGAGCGTGACGCCGGCGCAGCTCGCACTCGCCTGGGTGCTCTCCCGCGGGCGAGACGTCGTGCCGATCCCTGGCACGAAGCGCCGAACGTACCTCGATGAGAACGCGGGCGCCGGCTCGGTCGAGCTGACGGCCGACGACCTCGCGCTCCTCGACGAGGAATTCCCGCGCGGCGTCGCTGCCGGCGAGCGCTACGCGGACATGTCCGCGATCGACCGCTAGCTAGCCGGCGTCCGGGCGCAGCGCGTCGAGCGCGGCCCACCGCGGGTCGGACCCGGACTCCTCGTGGACGTGCGGCTCCGCGTTCAGGTCGCGCCCGCAGACCGGGCAGAGGCCGGCGCAGTCGGGCCGGCAGAGGATCTTGTCGGGGAGCTCGAGCGCGACGGCGTCGCGCGCCCACGAGGACAGGTCGAGAGTGTCGCCGTCGACGTAGGGCGACCGCAACTCCTCGTCGCCGCCCGGGTTCGCGGCCTGGTACTCGCGCGCGTGGATCGGCAGCTCGAGCGCCGTGTCGGTGAGGCAGCGGAAGCACGGCCCGTGCAGACCGACCCGGAAGGAGAGCTCGAACACCGTCCCCGTCGTCGCCTTCGTGATCGCCAGCTCGGCCGGCGTCGGATCGGGCTCGGGCACGTACTCCTGGCCCCCGAGGACGAGCGGCTCGAGCTGCACCTCGACGGCCTCGCGGTGCTGCTCGCCGCTGCGGAGCCTGAGGCTGCGGAGGTTGAAGACGGTCACCCTCCGAGGGTAGCGCCCGCTCAGGCGGAGATCCGGCGCAGGTCGGCGAGCCGCGGCACGGCGCGGACGCCGGCGGCCTGCGCCTCCTGCTCGCGGATGTACGGCGGAAGCGACTCCGGCGTCGGCTCGGCGGGCGCGGACGGCTCGCGCGCGAAGAAGAGCATCGCAACCGACGAGAGGATGATGAGCCCCGCCGCGATCTCCTTGCCGCCGACGTGCTCGCCCACGAGCAGCCAGCCGAGGGCGACCGCGACGGCCGGGTTCACGTACGAGTACGTCGAGAGCACCGGGACGGACGCATGCCGGAGCAGCCAGCCGAACGCGGTAAACGCGGCGATCGAGCCGAAGACGACGAGGTAGGCGAGCGCGCCGATCCCGGCCGGCGTGATCGCGTCGAGCCTGACCCTGGACAGCTCGCCGGTGGCGGAGCCGAGCACGGCGAGCATCGCGCCGCCGCACAGCATCTGCACCGAGGCGGAGACGAGCGGGGCCCGCGGCAGCGGGGCGACCCGTGCGTAGACGGTGCCGGCCGCCCAGGCGAAGGCGGCGAGGAGCAGGGCGGCGGTGCCGAGCGCGTCGACGCGCCCGCCGGGCCCGGCGAGGAGCCCGACGCCGAGCAGGCCGGTCGCGATCCCGGCGATCGCGCCGACCGGCAGCCGCGACCCGAGGAAGATGCGGTCGAGCAGCGCCGTGAAGAGCGGGACGCTCGCGACGAGCAGCGCCGCCTGGCCGGTCGGGACGCGCTGCACGGCGACCGCGACGAGGCCGGTGTCGGCGACGAGGAGCAGCGCGGCGACGATCGCCGCGGCCCGCCACTCCCGCCGGCCGGGCCGGCTGACGGAGAGGTCACCGCGCCGAGCCGCCCACGCGAGCAGCACGCCGCCGGCGACGAGGAACCGGATCGAGAGCATCAGCAGCGGCGGCAGCGAGCGGTCCGCGACCGCCATCGCGAGATACGTCGACCCCCAGACGAAATAGACGGTGCCGAGCGCAACGACGAGCTTCAGGCGCATTGATCCAGCGTGCCTGTGCGGTTCGATTAGAGCAAATCGAGATATGATTCATGATGATCATGAAACGCGATCAATGGCTCGGCGTCGAGCTCCGTCATCTCACCGCGCTCGAGGCGGTCGGGCGCACGCGCTCGTTCGGCGCCGCGGCGCGCGAGCTCGGCTACACGCAGTCGGCGATCAGCCAGCAGATCGCCCATCTCGAGCACGCCGTCGGCCAGCGGCTCGTCGACCGGCCCGGCGGGCCCCGCCGCGTCGACCTCACCGAGGCGGGCCGGCTCCTGCTCCGCCACGCCGACGCGATCGTCGCGCAGCTCGAGGCGGCCCGGGCCGACATGGCCGCGCTGGCCGAGGGCGCGGCTGGCCCGCTCCGCGTCGGGATCTACCAGAGCGTCGGCGCGCGCATCCTCCCCGGCCTGCTGCGGGAGTTCCGGCGCGAGTGGCCGCGCGTCGAGGTGCGGGTGCAGGAGGAGACCGACGCCGCCGTCCTGCTGCGCGACGTCGAGCGCGGCGAGCTCGACCTCACCTTCGCCGAGCTGCCGCTGCCGGCGGGGCCGTTCGAGTCGCTCGAGGTGCTGCAGGACCCGTACGTCCTCCTCGTCCACTCGAAGTCGGAGCTCGCCGGGCGCGAGGCGGCGCCGCGGCTGCGCGAGCTCGCGGAGCTGCCGCTGATCGGCTGGCGGACGAGCGGCGAGCTCGACGCCTTCCTCGCCGGGCGCGTGCCCGGCCTCGACGTCGTCTTCCGCACCGACGACAACGGCACGCTCGTCGGGCTCGTCGCCGAGGGGCTCGGCGCCGCGGTCGTGCCGCGGCTCGTCGTCAACCCTCGCAACCCGGCGGTCGTCGCGCTCCCGTTCGGGACGCGGATCCCGCCGCGCGTGCTCGTGATCGTCTGGCACCGCGACCGCTACCGCTCCGCCGCGTCGCAGGCGTTCGCCGAGCTCGCCCGGGAGCTGGGCGGGGCCTACGCGGAGCGCCAGGACGCCGCCGTCAGCGCACGGTCCAGCGCGTCGGCGGCCAGTACGTCGCGACGACCGGGCCGATGAACGCCGACCGCTCGACCGGCCCCCACGTGCGCGAGTCGCACGACGCGATCCGGTTGTCGCCCATCACGAAGTACTGGTTCTTCCCGAGCCGCGGCCACGACTTCGTCACGGAGTCGCGCTCCCACTCGCCGATGTACGGCTCGTTCAGCTTCCTGCCGTCGACGTAGACGAAGCCGTTGCGCTCGGAGACCTTGTCGCCCGGCAGGCCGATCACGCGCTTGAGGTACGTCCCGCCCTCGCTGCAGTCCTTCTTCGCAGCGGGCGGCGCGCGGAAGACGGCGATCTCCTGCCGCTCCGGGTTGCGGAAGCGGTAGACGATCTTCGCGACGATCACGCGGTCGTTGAACGACGCCGTGCAGCCGAGCCCGGGATGGGCGCAGTCGAGCGTCGGCTCCATCGACGAGGTCGGGACGCGAAACGGCTGGGCCACCTCCGCCTCGAACGCGAGCACGAACACGACCGCGAACGCGAGCGTCACGATCCACTCGACGACGGCCCTCCGGGTCATCCAGGAAGGGTAGATGCGCCGCCGCGGACCGCGCGGGCGTAGCGCTCGACCGAGCGGCGGACGACCTCCGAGCCGTCGCGCTCGACCACCCTCCCCCACCAGGCGCCGTGGATCGAGTCGAACGGGAACGGCTCGAGCGCGGCCCCGATCCGGCGCACCGCCGACTCGTCGAGCGGGATCAGGTTCGGGTAGCTGCGCATGAAGCCGACGAAGCGGCGGTCGGGGATCACCTGGACGACGTCGCCGGAGAGGAGCGCGCGCCGCTCCGCGACGTGGAGCACCTGCGCGCCCGCGAAGTGGCCGCCGCAGCGGACGAGCGTCAGCCCGTCGCCGAGCTCGAGCGTCTCGCCCTCCCAGTGGACGACGTGGTCGTCCGTCCGCATCAGCCACCCCGCGTCGTCCGCGTGGAGGTAGACGGGGCAGTCGAACCGCTGCGCCCACTCGGCGAGGCACGAGTAGTAGTGCGGGTGCGAGATCGCGATCGCCGCGAGCCCGCCCAGGACCTCGACCTCGTCGGCGGTCTCGTCGTCGAGGAGCGAGATGCAGTCCCACATGAGGTTGGTGCCGCGCCACGGGACGAGGAGCGCGCGCTGGCCGATCGCGAACGACGGCTCGGTGCCGATCCCGACGAAGCCGGCGTCGTCGCGGATCCAGTTGCCGTGGCTCTCCCGCAGCGACGGGAGCGTCGTCCACCGCTGGCCCTCGACCGGGACGTACTGGCGCTCGTCCTCGCAGATCGGGCAGCGCTCGGGCGACGGCTCGGCGAACTGCACGCCGCAGGTCGCGCAGATCGCGTGCTCGAGGCTAGTAGCCGAGATCGTCGGTGACGCCGTCGCTCGGCCCGATGCCGGCGACGACGGTCTCCTGCGAGCGCTCGTGCAGGCGCTCGCGGCCGCGCTTCACCGCGACGAGGAACTTGTCGAGGTTGACCTCGAGCGTCGCGAGGATGTTGTCGGCCCAGTCCTCCATCTCGAGCCGCGTCTCGCGCGCAGTGCGCCGAGCCTCGTCGACGATGTCCTGCGCCTGGCGCTCCGCGATCTTCACGATCTCGGTCTGGGACGCCTCGCGCACCGCCTGCTCACGCGCCTCCGCGAGGAGCCGGTCGACCTCCCGCTTCGCTTCGGCGAGCATCTCCTGGCGCTCCTTCACGATCCAGCGCGCCTGCTTGATCTCCTCCGGGATGGTCGCGCGCATCTGGTCGAGGATGTCGTAGATCTCCTCGCGGTCGATCCGCACCTGGTCGGTGAGGGGCACGGCCTTCGCGTTGTGAACGAGGTCGTCGAGCTTGTCGATCAGTACGAGGACGTCCATGAAGCGGGATTCTAGCTTCGCCGCCGGACCCGACGGTCCTCTAGAACCGCTCCCGGAGCCAGCCGTAGATCTCGCCGAGCCGGCCGACGGCGATCGAGAGATGCCCGTCCGGCTCGCTGATGTGCGCCTCGACGCCCGGGATCCGCTCGGCGAGCCACCGGCCGTGCGCCACCGGGACCATCTTGTCCTGGACCCCCTGCCAGAGGAGCGACGGCACGCGGATCTCGGCCGGCTCGAACCCCCAGGCCTCGACGAACGCGAGGTCGTCGTCGCGCCAGCCGCCGATCCCGGGGGCGATCGCCCGGTCGAGCCTCCTCTTCGCGTGGACGGCGCGGTCGCCCGTGAGCACCTCCCGGTCGACCGGCGGCAGGAGCGTGACGAGGACGTCGCGCAGCTGCTCCGGCGTCGCCGCGGCAAGCTCGGCCGCTACCGTGACGAGGTAGGCCTCGAGCGCCTCCGGCCCCGTCAGCACCGCGGTGAACTCCTCGACGTTCTGCTCGCCCATGCCCGCCATCGGGTCGATGCCCTCGGCGTCCCAGGGCGTCGGGCAGGCGACCGCCGCGACGGCGACGCAGCGATCTGCGAGGCGGGCGCCGAGCGCCAGCGAGTGCGGCCCCCCGCCGGAGCCGCCGAGCGAGACGCAGCGGTCGACGCCGAGCTCGTCGAGCACGTCCTCGACGTCCGCCGCGATGTCGGCGACGGCGCGGCCCGGGTTCGGCGTCGAGCCGCCGTAGCCGGCGCGGTCGTACGCGATCACCCGAAGCCCGCGCTCGCGCGCGAGCTCGAGATCGGGCGGGAAGCCGAGCCCGCTGCCCGGCGTCCCGTGGTGCTCGACGACGACGAGCCCGTCCGGGTCGCCCTCGTCGTAGACGTGCAGCGTTCGACCGTCGCGGAGCGCGACGTCCCGCTCACTCACCGGGGTTCTCCGGCGTGCCGGGCCGCCCGTCCGGGAACAGCTCCTTGAAGCGCCGCGCGACCGGCTCCGGCACGAGCGCGGAGACGTCGCCGCCGAAGGCGGCGATCTCCTTCACGCCGCTCGACGAGACGAAGCTCACCTGCGGGCTCGCCATCACGTAGACCGTCTCCACGTCGGGGGCGAGGTGCCGGTTGAGCTGGTTCATCTGGAACTCCCACTCGAAGTCCGAGATGACGCGGAGCCCCTTGACGATCGCCTTCGCGTCCCACTTGTGCGCGAACTCGACGACGAGCTCGCGGAACACGTCGATCTCGACGTTGTCGAGGCGGGCGAGCGCGGTGCGGAGGAACTCCACGCGCTCCTCCATCGTGAACATCGGCTGCTTGTGCCGCGGCTCGCCGACGACGCCGACGACGACGCGGTCGAAGATCCCGGCCGCCCGGGTGATCACGTCGAGGTGCCCGTTCGTGACGGGGTCGTACGAGCCGGGGCAGATCGCGGTGATCACGCGTCCGCCTCGAACAGCGTGACGCGCGCCTGTCCGTACTTCCGCGAGGTGCGCAGGCGCAGCGGGAGCTCCGGCTCGACGCGTGCGTCCGTCTCCAGCACGAGCAGCCCATCGGCGGCGAGGACCGCCGGGAGGTAGCGCGCGAGCGTCGGCTGGAGGTCGGGGTACATGTCGTACGGGGGATCGACCAGCACGAGATCGTACTGCCTGCCCGCGGAGGCCTCGACGGCAAGCGCGGAACCCGCGTCCCGGCGGAGGACGGTCGCGCCGGTGAGCCGCAGCCGGTCGAGGTTCCGCTCGATCGCCCGCACGGCGTCGGCGTCGTGCTCGACGAAGACTGCGCGGGCGGCACCGCGGGAGAGCGCCTCGAGGCCGAGCGCGCCCGAGCCGGCATAGAGGTCGAGGACGGAGGCGCCGTCGACCGGGCCGACGAGGTTGAACACGTTCTCGCGCACGCGGTCGGAGGTCGGGCGCGTGTCGTGGCCCCGCGGGGCGGCGATCGTGTGTCCCTTCCTGGAGCCGGCGATGATCCGCATCGGCGTCAAGCTTAGGATCTCCGCGTGGCGACGACGTTCTGCCTCGTCCACGGCGCCTGGCACGGCGGCTGGGCCTGGGACCCGCTCCGTGCCGAACTCGAGGCGCGCGGGCACGCGGTGGTCGCGCCCGATCTCCCCTGCGACGACTGCGACGCGGGGATCGACGCGTATGCGACGTGCGTGCGCGGCGCGCTCGGCGGCGTGGAGGACGCGGTCGTCGTCGGGCACTCGCTCGGCGGGCTGACGATCCCGCTCGTCCCCGCGCGCGTTCGCGTGTTCCTCTGCGCCCTCGTCGCCGGCACGGGCTGGGATGGCGTCTTCGTCCCGGGCTTCGGCGAGCGGCGCAGGCGGGACGAGCTCGGCCGCTCCTACTATCCCGACCCGGTGGACGCCGCCCGCGAGCTCCAGTATCCGGCGGGCTCCGAGGCACTCGCGGCTCGGCTGCGCCCCCAGGCCGCGGTCGGCGCCGGCGCGTGCGAGCTTCGCGGACCCGTCGCGTACGTCGTCTGCGCGCGCGATGCCGTGATCCGCCCCGAGTGGCAGCGTCACCTCGCGCGGGACGTCCTCGGCGTCGAGCCGATCGAGCTCGACGCGGGGCACTCGCCGATGCTCTCGCACCCGCGCGAACTCGCGGAGCTTCTCGACCGACTCGCCTAGCCGTCACACCTCCGCGCGCGTTACGGCACGGGGCCTGGCCCCGGTCGTGGTGGCGAGAACCGCACGGCCACAGGGGTGGTACACCTCTCGTGACAACCGGGGGCCAGGCCCCGATACGTGAATGTGACGGCTGTCCGGTGCGGCGTGGGTCAGGCGAGCGCGGCCGGGTCGGTGCCCTCGAAGAGCGCGTCGACCTCGTCCTCGAGCGGGCCCGGCTTCCCGGCAACGGCACGGGCGGCCGTGCGGGCGCGCTCGAGCAGCGGCCGGTCGCGGCGCAGGTGCGCGAAACGGAGATCCGAGACGCCGGACTGGCGCGTACCGAGCAGGTGGCCGCCGCCACGCAGCTCGAGGTCCCTCTCCGCGAGCTCGAAGCCGTCGGTCGTGTCGACGAGCGATTGCAGCCGCTGCTGCGCCGACTCCGTGAGCTCCTCCCTCGCCCGCGAGACGAGCAGGCAGTACGACTGCTCGGCGCCGCGGCCGACGCGGCCGCGCAGCTGGTGGAGCTGCGCGAGCCCGAAGCGGTCGGCCTCCTGGACGATCATCACCGTCGCGTTCGGGACGTCGACGCCGACCTCGATCACGGTCGTCGCCACGAGCACGTCGAGCTCGCGCGCCTTGAAGCGCGCCATCAGGTCGCGCCGGTCGGCCGGCTTCAGCCGCCCGTGGACGCAGCCGACGCGGAAGTCGCGCAGCTCGGCGCGCCGCAGCCGCTCCGCCTCCTCCTCGGCGGCGCGCGCGATCGACGTCTCGGACGCCTCGACGAGCGGGCAGACGACGTACGCCTGCCGGCCCTCGCGCAGCAGCCGCGTCAGGCGCGTGTACGCCTCGGACGCGCGGTCCTCCGCGATCCAGCTCGTCACGACCGGCCGGCGCGACGCGGGCGGCTTCGCGATCTCCGAGACGGAGAGATCGCCGTAGACCGTGAGCGCGAGCGTGCGCGGGATCGGCGTCGCCGTCATGTGCAGCACGTGCGGGCTCCGCCCCTCCACGAGCGCCTTGCGCTGTTCGACGCCGAAGCGGTGCTGCTCGTCGACGACGGCGACGGCGAGGTCTGCGAAGTCGACCTCCTGCTGGATAAGCGCGTGCGTGCCGACGGCGATCTGCGCCTCGCCGCTGCGCAGGCGCGCGCGCACGGCCTCGTGCTCGCGCGCGGGAAGCGCGCTCGTCAGCAGCTCGCAGGTGACGCCGAGCTCGAGGCAGAGGTCGGCGATCGTGAGGAAGTGCTGCTCCGCGAGCGTCTCGGTCGGCGCCATCAGCGCCGCCTGGCGGCCGTTCTCGACGGCGCGGAGCAGCGCGTACAGCGCAACGACGGTCTTGCCGGAGCCGACGTCGCCCTGGAGCAGCCGCTGCATCGGGACGGGCCGCGCGAGGTCGACGTCGATCTCGCGGATCGCCTGCTCCTGGTACGGCGTCAGCGCGAACGGGAGCGAGCGGCGGTAGCGGGCGATCAGCTCGCCCGGCTCGCCGAGCGCGGGCGCGAGCGTGCGCTCGCGCGCGGCTGCGCGCCGCGCGATGCCGATCTGGAGCAGCAGCAGCTCGTCGAACGCGAGCCGACGTCGGCCGGTCTCCGCCTCGTCCGCCGAGCGCGGATGGTGCACGGCGACGAGCGCGTCGCTCTTCAGCGGCAGCCCCTCGGTCGCGCGCAGCTCCGCCGGCAGCGGGTCCCAGTAGTCGCGCGCGTGCGGGAGCGCGGCCGCGACGAGCTCGCGGATCTTCTTCGGCGTGATCTCCTCGCTCGCCGGGTAGACGGGCGCGAAGTCGGCGGTCGCCTCCCCGTCGCCGATGTCGGAGGTGCGGACGTCGAAGCCGTACCGCCCCGGCCGGCCGCGCAGGCGGACGCGGACGCCGGGCTTGAGCCGGTCGGCGAGCCACGGCTGGTTGAACCACGTCGCGCCGACGGTGGCCGTGCCGTCCGAGATGCGCGCGGTGACGATCGTGAGCCGGCCGCGGCGCCGCGAGCGGACGTTCAGCACCTCGCCGGCGATCGCGACCTCGCCCTCGCCGCCGAGTGCGGCGATCGACACCTCGGGGACGGGATCCTCGTAGCGGCGCGGACAGTGCTCGAGCAGGTCGCGCACCGTCTCGAGCCCGAGCTTCGCGAGCCGCCGCCTCACGGTCGGGCCGACGCCGGGGAGCGTGTCGAGCGACGCTCCGAGCCGCTCCGGCCGCGGCCGCCCCGGCAGGGCGGGCCACGCCTGGGGCTGGTCCAGGCCTGCAAAGACCGTCTGTCGACGGATCGCTGTCATCGTGCTCGGCGCCAGAGCGGGACCGAGTATAGGAGGGCGGTCCGGACGGACCGCGCTAGCGTTGCGCCATGCGGGTGGCACGCGTTCTCGCTCTCGCCGGCGCCGTCGCGCTCGTCGCGGGCTGCGGCTCGGGACGCCAGATCAGCTCGAGCGGCGGCCGCTCGATGAGCTCGCCGGCCTGGTCGCCGAACGGCGCGCGCATCGCCTGGGCGGAGCACACGCGCGTCGTCGGCCAGGGCGTCATCTGGGTGTCCACCGCCGCCGGCCGCGACCCGCACCGGGTCAGCGGCCCCATCGACGCGCTCGGCGAGATCGAATGGCTGACGAGCCGCGAGCTCGTCTACTGGGCGAACTATCAGGTCTTTCGTCTTCCGCTCGGCGGGAAGCCATCCCTCGTCGCCCACGTGAACGGAACGAGCTTCTCGCTCGACCGGCGCGGGACGCGGCTTGCGTCGGGATCCAGCGGCTGTCCAACCTGTGTCTCGCCGGTCGAGGTGGTCCCGCTCGGACCCGGCGCCGCGAGGGCCACCGTCGGCCGGCCCGACGTGCAGAACGCGGGACCGAGCCTCTCCCCGGACGGCCGCTCGGTCGTCTTCGCACGCAACCTCTGCTCGCGGACGAGCGGGGAGTGCACCGTCACGGACGGGCTCTGGACGTCGGCGACGAGGACGGGCGCGACGCCCAGGCGGCTGGCGCGGGTCGGCGTCTGCCCGGCCTGGTCGCCGCGCGGGAACGAGATCTTCTTCGCGTGGGACACCGGCTACGTCGTCCCCGCTGCCGGCGGCGCGGCGCGCCGTCTTCCGGCAGGCGCCAACTGCGCTGGATGGTCGCCGAACGGACGCTCGCTCGCGACGATCAACGCGCTCTCCCGCCTTGCCGTCATCGACGTGGGCACAGCGCGCGCCCGCGTCCTCACAGCCCTCGGCCGCGCGACGGGCTTCGCCTGGTCGCCGGACTCGCGAACGCTGCTCGTCGCTGCGAGCCGGTCGACCGAGTGCTCCTCGCTGTGGCTCGTCGACGTGGCGACGGCGAAGCGAACCGAGCTCCGCAGCTGCGGCTGAGCTACGCGCCGTCGTCGTCGAACCAGAAGAGGCCGACGGTGCCGGGCCCGCCGTGCGCGCCGATCACGGCGCCGAGCGCCGCCTCAGCCTCGATCTGCGCGTGCGGCCGGCGGTCGCGCACCATCCTTCCGAGCTCGGCCATCCGCTCGGGCGCGTCGGCGTGCGCGATGCCGACGCGGAGGCTCGACACGTCCTGCGTGCGCGAGTCGAGCGCGTCGACGAACTCCTGGAACGCCTTGCGGTTGCCGCGCACGCGCTTCACGGGCACGACCTCGCCGCCGGTGATCCCGAGGATCGGCTTCACGTTGAGCAGCTGGCCGGAGAACGCCGCCGCGCGACCGATCCGCCCGCCGCGGGCGAGGAACTCGAGCGTGTCGACGGTGAACAAAAGGCCGTGCGTGCGGCGGTAGCGGCCGACGAGCGCGTCGATCTCCTCGTCCGTCGTCCCCTGCTCGAGGCGGCGCTGGATCGCGAGCCCGAGCATCGTGATCGCGGCCGACGCCGTCTCGGAGTCGATCGTGCGCACCTTGCCGTCGCCGAGCATCTCCGCCGCCGTGCTCGCGCTCTGAAACGTCCCCGAGAGGCGCGCGGAGATGTGGAGCGAGAAGACGCGCTCGTACACGCCGAGCTGCTCGTAGCAGGCGAGGAAGTCGCCCGGCGTCGGCTGCGACGTCGTCGGCAGGGTCGGCGACGCCTTGAGCCGCTCATAGAAGGTGGTCGCGTCGAGGTCGACGCCGTCTCGGAAGCTCTCGTCGCCGAAGAGGACGTAGAGCGGCACGACGCGCCAGTTCGCGAAGTGCTCCTGGGCGTCGGGGAAGTCCGCGGTCGAGTCGAGGACGATCGCCGTGTTGTCGACGGTGAGGGTCACGCGTCGCGGCCTGCCGCGCGCCGGATCGCGTCGACGATCTGCTCGAGCTCCTGGTCCTTCGTCAGGCAGGCGGTCGCGCCGGCCGCGTACAGCGCCTCGATCTCGCGCTCGTTCGCGGACGCGGTGAGGCAGACGACCGCCACGTGCGGCGAGACCTCGCGCACCGCGGACGTCGCCTGCACGCCGTCGAGCCCCGGCAGGCGGTAGTCCATCAGCACGACGTCCGGCTCGTGCTCCTCGACGGCGGGCGCCGCCTCGCTGCCGTCGCCGACCGAGGCGACGACCTCGACGTCGGAGCTCAGGCCGAGGAGCAGCTCGAGCGCCTCACGGAAGACCGCGTTGTCCTCGACGAGCAGGATCCGGATCGGCGGGCCCACGGCGGGCCATGCTACTCGGCGGACAGGAGCAGCGGGTAATGCGGCTGGCCGCCCTCCTGGACGTCCACCTCGAGCGACGGGTGCGCGGCGGCGATCCGCTCGAGCAGCGCGACGAGATCGGGCTCGTCGGCGCCCTTCAGGAGGGTCAGCACCTCCCGCGGCTCCGCGAGCAGGCGCTCGACGACCTCGACCGCGACGTCGTCGAAGCTCCGGCCGCCGGCGACCGGCTCGCCGTCGGCGAGGCCGAGCCATTCGCCCTTGCGGATGGCGACGCCGTTCCACTGGACGTCCCGCGAGGCGATCGTCACCTCGCCGGTGGCCACGCCCTCGACCGCCTCGCGCATCTCCGCGGCGACCTCCGAGGCGCATCGCGTGCCGTCGAAGGCGACCATCGCCGCGAGCCCGGCCGGGATCGAGTCCGCGGGCACGACCTCGACCGGACGGTCGGCGTGGAGCGCCGCCTGCTCAGCGGCGAGCAGCACGTTCGAGTTGTTCGGCAGGATGATCGCCTCCGCCGCCTCGAGCGAGTGGACCGCGTCGAGCAGGTCGGCGGTGGACGGGTTCATCGTCTGCCCGCCCTCGACGACGCGGATCGGGCCGTTGACGGCGAGACTCTCGAACAGCCGCCGGTTCCCGTCGCCGGCGACGACGGCGACGATGCCGGCGACCGCATGCTCGGTCTCCGCGTCGGGCACCGCGGCGAGCAGCCGTTCCTCGCGGCGGTGCGTCTGCTCGTGCATGTTCGCAATCTCGATCCGGTCGATCGTCCCGATGTCCGTGCCGAGCGAGAGGGCGTCGCCGGGCCGGTCGGTGTGCACGTGCACCTTCAGCGCGCTCTCGTCGCCGACGACGAGCAGCGAGTCGCCGAGCTGCTCGAGCTCGTCCTCGAGCTGCTCGCGGTCGAGGTTCTCGCCCTCGACGAGGAAGACGGTGCAGTAGCGGTAGCGCGACAGCTCCTGGTGGATCGCGTCGACGCTCACGTGCTCGTCGGGCGGCAGCGCCTCGGGCACCGGCTCGCCGCTCACCGCCGACGCGACGCCGCGCACGAGCTCGAGCAGCCCGGCGCCGCCGGCGTCGACGACGCCGGCGTCGCGGAGGACCGCGAGCTGCTTCGGCGTGCGTGCGACCGCCTCCTCGCCGCGGCGGACGAGCTCGATCAGCAGGTCGCCGAGCGGCGCGTCGACGCTGCCGTTCGTCGCCCGGGATTCCGCCTCCTCGGCGAGCTCGCGGATCACCGACAGCATGGTCCCCTCGACCGGGCGCCGCACCGCGCGATAGGCGGCGTCGCTCGCGCCGCGGAGCGCGCGCGCCGCGATCGTCGGGTCGACGCCGTTCGTCGTCTCGGCGAGCACGTCGGCGGCGCCGCGGACGATCTGGGAGAAGATCACGCCTGAGTTCCCGCGCGCGCCCATGAGCGCGCCGCGGGCGACATCGCGCGCGAGCGACCGGCGGTCGGAGGCGGACGACTCCTCCACTGCGTCCGCGACCGCGCGAACGGTCATCGTCAGGTTCGTGCCGGTGTCGCCGTCCGGGACCGGGTAGACGTTGAGGTCGTCGATCCGCCGGCGGCTCGCCTCGAGCGTCGCGAGCGCCGAGCCGACGACGCGCTGGACGGCGACGAGGTCCCGGTCCGCGCTCATGCGCTCCTCCGCACGTCCTCGATGTGCACCTCGACGGAGCGGACCGGCAGCCCGGTCAGCCGGCCCACCTCGTAGCCGACCCGGTTCCGGACGGTCGAGGCGACCTCGGCGAGGTTCAGCCCGTACTCGACGACGACGTGGAGGTCGATGGTGACGCCGCCGTCGCCGTTGCGGCCGATCTGGATGCCCTGGGTCAGCCGCTCGCGGCCGAGCAGCCGTCGGACAGGCCCCTTTGCGGCCATTCCCACGACCCCGTAGCACTCGAGCGCGGTCTCGCCGACGATGTGCGCGATCGCGTCGCTCGAGATCGTGATGCTGCCGAGCGGGGACGAGAGCGTGTGCCCTGCCTCCACGACCGTATTGGACCACGCAGGCGCCGCTGCGGTTGCAGCGGTGCGCGGACGGGGCTAGACGGCCTTCGTGACCTTGCCGGCCTTGAGGCAGCGCGTGCAGACGTAGGCCCGCGTCGGCTTGCCGTCGAGCAGGACGCGGACGCGCTGGAGGTTTGGATCGAAGCGGCGCTTCGTCGCCACCATCGAGTGGCTCCGGTGATGGCCGAAGCCGGGCTTCTTTCCACAGACTGCGCAGACCTTGGACACGGCGGCGAAGTGTAGCGGGAGTCTCGCGACTTCTGCGATCGCCACGACATTTGTCGTGGCTACGCCACGCCACGCCAAGTGGCGACGCCACGCCATTCCAGCGTTCGGCGAGGGTTCCGTGACGCTAGGACGCGGCCTTCGCGGCCGCGCGGAGCCGGCCGAACAGGTCGGCCATCTCCAGGGCCGACCTGACCGCCTCGGCGCCCTTGTCGGCACGGGCCATGGCCTGCTCGAGCGTGTCCACCGTGAGCACGCCGAAGGCGACCGGGACCCCCGTCTCGAGCGCCGCCAGCTGGAGCCCCGACGCGGCCTCGCCGGCGACGTACTCGAAGTGGGCGGTCTCGCCGCGGATCACGCAGCCGAGGGCGACGATCGCCGAGTAGCGGCGCGTCTTCGCAAGCGCCATCGCCCCGAGCGGAAGCTCGAACGCGCCGGGCACGGCCATCACGGTCACGAGCTCGCGTGGCACCTCCGCCCGCTCGAGCTCGGCGAGCGCCGACTCGAGCAGCTTGTTCGTGACGTCGCCGTTGAAGCGCGCCGCGACGATCCCGACGCCGCGACGGCCGCCGACGGGGGTCCCCTCGAGCACCGCGATGTCGTCCGGGATCTCGAGGTCGCCGGGCGCGTGCCCCGCGAGCCGGAGCAGCGGCTCCGCCTCGTCCGCGGTGTCCTCGTCCTCCTCCGCGCCCTCGTCGTCGCCGTCGCCGTCCTCGTCGTCGTCCTCGTCGGGCTCGTCGAAGTCCGGCTCCTCGAAGCCCTCGGTGTCCTCGGTGTCCTCCGACGGCTCCGGCTGCACGGCGCCGACGACGTCGTCGAGCACCGACTCGTCGACCTCTCCCTCGGCGGGAACCGGGCTCCGCCGCTCTCCGGGCCAGTACTCGCTCGCGCTCACTCGTCCTCCGGCTCGAACTTCAGCCCCTGGTGGTGGAGCCTGTGCCCGAGCTTATCCCGCTTGGTGGTCAGATAGCGACGGTTCTCGTCGTTCGGGGACACCTCGATCGGCACCTGCTCGCTCACCCTGAGGCCGTACGCCTCGAGTCCGGAGACCTTCTTCGGGTTGTTCGTCAGCAGCCGGATCGTCGTCAGGCCGAGGTCGGCGAGGATCTGGTTGCCGATCCCCCACTCCCGCTCGTCGGCGGCGAAGCCGAGCGCGAGATTGGCGTCGACGGTGTCGAGCCCCTCCTCCTGCAGCTCGTACGCCTTGAGCTTGTTCAGCAGCCCGATCCCGCGGCCTTCCTGCGCCATGTAGAGGAGCACGCCGCACGGCTGGGTGGCGATCAGCTCGAGTGCGGCGTCCAGCTGCTCGCCGCAGTCGCACCGCAGCGAATGGAACACGTCGCCCGTCAGGCACTCCGAGTGGACGCGGACGAGGACGTCCTGCGCCCCCTCCACGTCGCCCTTCACGAGCGCGACGTGCGACTTGCCGGTCAGCGTCTCGCGGAAGAGGACGGCGGCGAACTCGCCGTAGGCGGTCGGCATCCGCACCGTGACCTGGCGCTCGACGAGCTTCTCGTGGCGGCGGCGATACTCGATCAGGTCGGCGACGGTCACGAGCTTGAGCCCGTGGCGCGCGCAGAAGTCGATCAGGTCGGGGACGCGGGCCATCGTCCCGTCGTCCTTCATCACCTCGCAGACGACGCCGGCCGGGTTGAGCCCGGCGAGCCGTGCGAGGTCGACGGACGCCTCCGTCTGGCCTGCGCGCTGGAGGACGCCGCCCGCCTTCGCGCGCAGCGGGAAGACGTGGCCGGGCTGGACGAGGTCGTGCGGCCCCTTCGACGGGTCGATCGCCACCTGGATCGTGCGCGCACGGTCGTGCGCGGAGATGCCGGTCGAGATCCCCTCGCGCGCCTCGATCGAGACGGTGAACGCCGTCCCGTACGGCGTCTCGTTGTGCTCGGTCATCATCCGCAGGTCGAGCTCGTCGCAGCGCTCGCCGGTGAGGCAGAGGCAGATCAGCCCGCGCCCCTCCTTCGCCATGAAGTTGATCGCGTCGGGCGTGGCGAACTGCGCGGCGATCGTGAGGTCGCCCTCGTTCTCGCGGTCGGCGGCGTCGACGACGACGACCATCCTGCCCTCGCGGATCGCCTCGATCGCCTCCTCGACGGTGGCGAACGGGCTCGTGTCGGGAACGGAGGCGGCGGTCACGGTTTCATCGTAGAGGGCAGGAGCCGCTCCACGTACTTGGCGAGGACGTCGGCCTCGAGGTTGACGGCGTCGCCGGGCTCGAGGGCCCCGAGTGTCGTCTGGGCCAGCGTGTGCGGGACGAGCGCGACGGCGAACCCACCATCGTCGAGCGCCGCGACGGTCAGCGACGTGCCGTTGACCGCGACCGAGCCCTTCTCGACGCAGTAGCGGAGCACCGCGGGCGGCGCGTCGATCCAGACCCGGCTGCCGTCGCCCTCCGGCTCGACCGAGCGGACGCTGCCGACCGCGTCGACGTGGCCCTGCATGAGATGGCCGCCGAGCGGCTCGCCGGCCCGGAGCGCGGGCTCGACGTTCACCTCGGCGCCGGCGCGGAGGCTTCCGAGCGCGGTACGGCTCAGCGTCTCCGGGACGGCGTCGAACGACAGCTCCGGCCCTTCGACCGCGACCGCCGTGAGGCAGACGCCGCCGACCGCGACGGAATCGCCGACCGCGACGCCGCGCGCGGTCTCCGGCGCCTCGATCCGGAGGCGCACGCCGTCCTGGCCGCCGTCGACCGCGGCCACCCGTCCCCGCTCGCGCACGATCCCGGTGAACATCGGGAAAAGGCTACCCCCAGGCGGTGTGGGTTTCCCGCAGCCGGTTCCGGTGCTCCCGGTACAGACATGCGCACCTCCGTGGGTCAGGCTGGAAGGGCCACGAGGAGTTGCACCAGCACCTCGCGAAAGACGGCGACCGGGTCAACCGGCCGCGCAGTCCGCAGCAGCGACTCCCTGCGGACCGCGGGAGGGCGGCGCGAGCCGCCCTCCTCCATCTCTAGACGTCGTGCACGTAGGCCTCGATCAGGAGGTCCGGGCCGACTCTGGTCGCGCTGAGGCCCGTCAGCGGCGCAGGCCGGGCGAGGTCGCCGACGAAGCGCGGGCCGACGCCGCCGAGCGTCGGCGCGACGAACACGAGCAGCTTGTCGACGAGGTCGGCGGCGAGAAACGCCGTCGCGAGCGCCGGCCCTCCCTCGAGCAGCAGCGACCGGACGCCGTCGCCCGCGAGTCTCCGCAGCTCCTCCTCGAGCGGCCCGCTGCGCAGCTCGAGCTCCGATCCCTCCGGCAGCGGCCCGCGTCCGAACGCGAGCCGGCGCGGCTGTCGCGTCGCGCCGACGTCGCGCGCGTCGAGCCGCGGCGCGTCCGCACGCACCGTTCCCATCCCGACGGCGACCGCATCCGACGCCGCGCGCAGCTCGTGCACGAGCCGGCGCGACTCCTCGCCCGTCACCCAGCGCGACCCGGGAACCGCGACGTGTCCGTCGAGCGTGACCGCGACCTTGTACGTGACGAACGGGCGGCCGAGCGACTTCCACGTGCGCCACGCCTCGTTCTGGCGGCGCGCGGCGACGGAGTCGAGCACCTCGACCTCGACGCCGCCCTCGCGGAGCCGCGCGACGCCGCGCCCGTCCACGACCGGGTTCGGGTCGAGCGCGCCGACGACGACGCGCGCGACACCGGCCGCGACGACCGAGTCCGCGCACGGCGGCGTGCGCCCGCGGTGCGAGCACGGCTCGAGCGTGACGTACAGCGTCGCGCCCCGCGCGCGCTCGCCCGCCTGCTCGAGCGCGATCGTCTCCGCGTGCTTCACGCCCGCGAACTCGTACCACCCCTCGCCCACCACCTCGCCGTCGCGCACGAGCACCGCGCCGACGAGCGGATGATCCTCGACCTTCCCGCGTCCGCGCTCGGCGAGCTCGAGCGCGCGCTCGAACCAGTTCACGCGAGTGCTTGTACCAGCCGCCGGTAGGCGCGCGGAAGATCCTCCCGCTGGAAGATCGCCGTGCCCGCGACGATGAGCGTCGCGCCGGCATCGTAGACGGAGCGGACGTTGTCGTTGTCGATGCCGCCGTCGACCTGGACGTGCACGTGCTCGGGCAGCGCGGCGCGCACGCGCTCGATCCGGCCGATCGCCTCCGGCATGAACTCCTGGCCGCCGTAGCCGGGATGGATGCTCATGCAGAGGACGACGTCGGCGTCGCCCGCGACCGCGGCGACGTCCTCGGGCTCGCTCTCCGGGTTGAAGGCGACGCCGACCTGGAGGCCGTGCTCGCGCGCCGCGGCGATCGTCCCGGGCACGTCGTCGACGACCTCGTAGTGGAAGGTGGCGCTGTCACCGCCGGCGCGGGCGATCTGCGGGAAATGGCGCACCGGGTTGTCGACCATGAGATGACAGTCGATCACACCCTCCATCGCGTGGACGACCGGCGCGATCGACTCGAGGACGATCGGCCCCATCGTGATCGGCTCGACGAAGTGCCCGTCGCCGACGTCGAAGTGGAAGATGCGCGCGCCGGTCCGGAGCAGCGCGTCGATCTGCTCGGCCAGGTGGCCGAAGTCCGCCGCGTAGAGGGACGGCTCGATCTCCACCGTCCGGATCCATTCCTGCCAGGCCATCGCCGCTTCCGGATCGTACGACCTCGGTCGGCCGGTGTCAGTCCCGGGCGAGCCTGGCGACGAAGAAGCCGGTCGTGCCGTGGACGTGCGGCAGCGTGAGCAGGAACTCGGGCCGGCGCGGATGCGCGAACGGCGGCCACTCGCCGCCGAGCGGGAGGACGCGGAGCCCGCTCGCGTCGACGACGGCTTCATTCTCGTCGGCGTTGACGGTGCAGACGGAGTAGACGATCGTGCCGCCGGGCCGGACGCGCTCCGCGGCGGAGCGCAGCAGCGCGAGCTGGAGCTCCGGCAACGGGTGGGCGCGCCAGCGGAGGTCCGGCCGCTGCGCGAGGACGCCGAGGCCGGAGCACGGCGCGTCGACGAGGACGCGGTCGAAGCCGTCGAGGGCCGGCGGCAGCGCGGTGCCGTCGGCCTCGACCACGGTGACGCTCGTCGCGCCCATGCGCGCGACGTTGTCGCGCAGCTCGCTCGCGCGGTGCGGGTCGATCTCGACCGCGGTGACCTCGCCGCGGAGCTGCGTCGTCTTCCCGCCGGGCGCGGCGCAGAGGTCGAGGACGCGCTCCCCGTCCCGCGAGCCTGCGACGAGGCCGACGAGCTGCGAGCCGCGGCTCTGCGGCCAGATCCGGCCCTCGGCGACGGCGAGGTCGTCGACGCGCTCGACGCGGTACGCACCGGGGAGGTCGGTCGACTCGGCTCCGGCCGGCGGGTCGCCGCGGAGGAGCCGGACGACGGTCTCGAGCGGCTCGTTCATCGTCCGCATCAGCGCGAGCGCGTCGCCTGCGCCGAGGTCGCGCACCCAGACGTCGTGGATCCAGTCGGGGTACGACTCCTTCAGCGGCCCGTCCGGCAGCCCGTCGAGGAGCGGCCGGATGCCCGCGGCGAGCCGCCGCATCACCGCGTTCGTGAACGGCACCGCCCGCTCGAGCCGCGCGCGGCGGACGAGCTCGACCGACTCGTTCGCGGCGGCGTGCGGCGCCGTCTCCGTGTAGCCGAGCTGGTACGCGCCGAGGCGGAGCGACGCGCGGACCGGCGGGTCGAGCTTGCGCACGGGCCGCTTGCCGAGCGTCTCGATCGCGTAGTCGAGCGTGCGGACGCGCTGGACGGAGCCGTACGCGAGCCGGTGTGCGAACGCGCGGTCGCGCTCGTCGAGCCCCTCGGCGGCGGTGCGGAAGACGCGGTCGGCGTACGCGTCGTGCTCGAACACGCGGAGCAGCACCTCGTAGGCCGCCCGGCGCGCCGCGGACACGCTCATTCGCGCAGCCCGCGCAGGTACTCGTCGAGCGTCATCCGGCGGCGACCCTCGGGCTGCACCTCGAGCAGCTCGAGCGAGCCGTTTGCCGCGACCTTCGCCTTCCAGACGATCAGCCGCCTGCCGTCGACGACGGCGCGCGCGCCGATGTGCGGCGACAGCGCGCGGACGCGGTCGACGAGCTCCCGCGCAGGCCGGGAGAGATCGAGCTCGCGGTCCTCGGGACGGATCTTCTCGGCGTACGTCACGCCCTCGTCCGGCTGCGGCGTGAACGCCGGCTCCGGCTGCGCCAGCACGTCGTCGAGGAGCGCGGCCGCGACCTCGGCCGCGCGCGCGTAGACCGCTCCGGCATCGTCGTCGGGCTCGACCTCGAACGCGTGCTGCGCCGCGATCGGCCCGGCGTCGAGCTCCGCGACCGTGCGGTGGATGGTCACGCCGGTCTGCGTGTCGCCGGCCATGAGCGCACGCTCGACCGGCGCGGCGCCGCGCCAGCGCGGGAGCAGCGACGGATGGACGTTGAGCCACAGCGCGCGAGAGAGCAGCGACTCGGGGATCAGCAGTCCGTAGGCGCAGACGACGACGGTGTCCGCGTCGAGCTCGACCGTGTCGTCGAGCCGCGCCGGCTGCGCGACGGGGATGCCGAGCCGTTCCGCCGTCTCCTTCGCCGGCGGCGGCGCGACCTTCCGCCCGCGTCCGCGCGGCCGGTCGGCTCGCGTGAGGAGGAGGGCGACGTCGTGGCTCCCGGCGAGCCGCTCGAGGACGTCCGCGCCGAACGGGGCGGTCGCCGCGACGGCGATCCGGCGGGCCACGGCTAGTTGAGGACGATGCGGGGGCGCAGCAGCGCGAGCGCCTCGCGCCGTGCCTCGGGCGTCGTGCGGTCGATGATGAGCACGCCGTCGAGGTGGTCGAGCTCGTGCTGCGCGGCGCGCGCGTAGATGTCCTCGAGGCGGTACTCGACCTCGGCGCCGCTCTCGTCGCGGCCGACGAGCGTGATCGTCGCCGGCCGCTCGACCGGGACGAGGACGCCCTGGATCGAGAGGCAGCCCTCGTCGTCCACCTCGGTCTCGTCGCTCCGCTCGGCGACCTCCGGGTTGACGACGGCGACCACGTCCTCCTCGTTCATCTGGAAGACGAACAGCCGCTGGAGGACGCCGACCTGCGTGGCCGCGAGGCCGATCCCGCTCGCGTCGCGCATCAGCAGCTTCATCCGCTCGACGAGCGCGCGCAGCTCGTCGTCGAACTCATCGACCGGCCGCGCGGTCATCTTCAGCGCGGCGTCGGGGTACTGGCGGATCTGCGCGAGCGCGAGCCGCCGCCGGGCGGCGCGCTCGGGATCGAGCTCGTCGTGCTCGTGCTTCACCTGTCCTTCGACGTCCGACATGCAGACGGCAGACTACCGTTGGTCGCAATGGATCCGAGGGAGCTGAAGGAGATCATGAGCCAGGGCGCGATCCGTCCCGAGACGCCGCGCGACCGCGAGGAGCGGCGCGTGCTCGAGGAGGATCTCGCCGGCAGCCCGGTGACCGGAAAGCCGCTGCGGCGCCGGCTCCGCAACTTCCGCCCGGATGCGGACTCGACGGTGCGCGCGCTCGGTGGGCCGACGATCTGGATGCGGCGACTGCGCGCGATCGAGGTCGAGCTCGACGAGCACGAGCGGCAGCTCGGCGAGGCGTGGCGCTCGCTCGCGCACGAGACGGACGACCCCGCGGAGTTCGAGGGGCGGTGGCGCGAGACGGCGCGCGGGTGGAGCTTCGCGCAGGTCAACGAGCTGATCGAGCGCCACAACCGCAACTTTCCCGCGGAGGCGCGGCTGGCGATGGATCCACGCACGCGGGACTTCGTGAAGATCAACGGCCGCTCCTACGAGCGCGAGCCGCTCGGCGAGGAGTGGATCCTCGCGCGCTGGCCGGCCGATCTCGACGCGGCCCGGCGCGGCGGCGCGTGATCCGCGGGCCACGTTCGGCGAGGCCGGCCTCTACCGGCGTCGAGGCCGGGACGCCCGTCGACAACCTCGCCTCGCAGCGCGTGCTCGAGCGGGACGGCTTCGAGCGGATCGGCCTCGCCGCGCGCTACCTGCTGATCGCCGGCGAGTGGCGCGGCCACGTGCTCTTCCAGCGCGTGGCCGACGGGCCGGTCAGAGCGACTGCGGATCGACGTCGACGACGGCGCTGAGGCCAGCGCGGCGCATCGCCGGCGCAGCGGCGGCGAGAAGCGCGGCGGCGCGGACGGCGAGCGCGCGCGGCTGCTGCGTCTTCCCGACGAGCTGCGCGCGGTGGCGGTTGCGCAGGCGGAGCAGCGGTGCCGGGCCGAGCAGCTCCTCCCCGCCGAGGCCGCGCTTCAGCTCCTCGAGCGCGCGCATCGCGTCCGCCTGCTCCGGCCCGGAGACGACGATGCGGACGAGGTGGCAGAAGGGCGGGTAGGCGAGTGCGCGCCGCCGCTCCAGCTCCTCGGCGAGGAAGCCGGCGACGTCGTGCCGCGCCGCGTGGACGACGGCGCGGGCGTCCGGCTGGAACGTCTGGACGAGGACGCGTCCCGGCGCGTCGCGACCGCTGCGGCCGGCGAGCTGCGTCAGGAGCTGGAAGGTCCGCTCCTCGGCGCGGAAGTCCGGGAGCCCGAGACCCATGTCGGCGTCGACGACGGCGGCGAGCTCGACGCCGGGGAAGTGATGGCCCTTCGCCACCATCTGCGTACCGACGAGCACGGCCCGGTCTGCCGCGGCGAACCGCTCGAGCGCGGCGCGCAGCTGCTCCGGCCGCTCGATCGCGTCGGCGTCGAGGCGGATCCGCTCGAGCTCGGGCACGCGCTTCTCCAGCTCGCGCTCGAGCCGCTGCGTCCCGGCGCCGATGCGCGCGAGCTCGGCCGAGCCGCAGACCGGGCACGCGTCGCCCATCGGCTCGACCGCGCCGCAGTGGTGGCAGCGCAGCGTGCGGTCCTCGTGCAGGGTCAGCGCCACGTCGCAGCTGCGGCAGCGCCGCGTCGCACCGCAGGCGCGGCAATGCACCGCGGGCGCCGTCCCGCGCCGGTTGAGGAGCAGGATCGCCTTGCCGCCGCGCTCCGCGAGGCCGCCGAGCTCCGCGAGCAGCGGCGCCGACAGCGGGTAGCCCGCCTCGCGTCGGAGGTCGACGACGCGGACGGACGGGAGCGGCGCGGCGATCCGCCCGCCGAGCTCGAGCCGCTCGAGCCGCTCCCACGACTCCGGCCGCGGCGTCGCCGAGCCGAACACGGCGACGGCTCCCTCGAGCGCGGCGCGCTTCGCCGCGACCGTGCGCGCGTCGTAGCGCGGGTCGGACTCCTGCTTGTACGACGCGTCGTGCTCCTCGTCGATGCAGACGATGCCGAGCGCGGGCACCGGTGCGAAAACGGCGGAGCGGGCGCCGACGACGACCGGCGCCTCGCCGGAGACGATCCGCTCTCGCTCGTCGCGTCGCTCCGCCTCCGTCAGCGCGGAGTGGAGGACGGCGACGCGGTCGCCGAACCGCGCGCGGAAGCGCCCGAGCGCCTGCGGCGTGAGCGCGATCTCGGGGACGAGCACGATCGCGCCGCACCCGCGCGCGAGCGCCGCCTCGCAGGCGCGGACGTAGACCTCGGTCTTCCCGCTGCCGGTCGCGCCCTCGAGGAGGACGTTGCCGCCGCCGCTCCCGAGCAGCTCGACGATGCGTGCGAGCGCACGCTCCTGCGACTCGGACAGCCGCTCCGGCGTCGTCTCCTCCGGCGTGAACGCGCCGGCGGCCGATGCGTCTCCCCGCTCGCCGCGACGGCGCGGCGTATGCGGCGCGACGAGCGCGAGCGCGCGCGCCGGCGTCGAGCCGTAGTAGTCGGCGAGCCAGAGCGCGAGGTCGACGAGTGCCGGCGGCAAGCGCTCGGCGACGCGCTCGACCGGCGCGGCCTCGACGCCGTCGGGCGGCGCGACGCCGACCTCCGTGACGACGCCCCGGCGGCGCGCGTTGCCGAACCTCACCTCGACGACGTCGCCCTTCTCCGCCTCGTCCGGCACCTCGTAGGTGAACGGGCGTGCGACGGCTCGGGCGGTGACGAGCGGGTAGACGGAGGCGAGGCGGGTCACGGAGCGAGCGTAGCCGCGGGTATGGTCGGCGCATGCCCGACGACGTGTGGAATCCGGACACGTACCTCGACGAGATGCGCGCGGAGATCCCGGGCTACGAGGAGCTCGAGGACGCGGTCGCGGCGGCGACGGACGAGCTCGAGGCGCGCGCGATCCTCGAGCTCGGGACCGGCACCGGGGAGACGGCCGTGCGCGTGCTCGCGCGGCATCCCGGTGCGCGGTGGACGGGGATCGACGCAAGCGAGGCGATGCTGGCGCGGGCGCGCGAGCGGCTGCCGGGCGCCGAGCTGCTCGTGCGGCGGCTCGAGGAGCCGCTGCCGGCGGGGCCGTTCGATCTCGTCGTGTCGGTGCTCGCCGTCCACCATCTGGACGGGGCCGGCAAGCGTGACCTGTTCGCGCGCGTCGCCGCGGCGCTCCGGCCGGACGGTCGGTTCGTGCTCGGCGACCTCGTCGTGCCCCGCGCCGGCGAGGTGGGCCCGATCTTCGTGGACGGGGAGTACGACACACCGGACTCGGTCGCCGACCAGCTCGAGTGGCTGCGCGACGCGGGCTTCGACGCGACCGCGACGGACGTCCGCGCCGATCTCGCCGTGTTCCGCGCGATCCGCGTACCCTAGTGCCGCTCCAGCTCTCCGCGGAGTCGTGACGGAGCTGCGACGAAGCCTCGCCCAACCCGCGACGAAGCCTCGCCCAACCCGCGACAAAGCCTCGCCCAACCCGCGACAAAGCCTCGTGCAGGCCGCGACGAACCCGCGAAGGACGCGTACCGGGTTCCGCGATAGCGTCGATACCGAGGGCGGAGGGGGACCAGCGACCCCGCCCGTTGGGTGGGGGTGTCGGGTCAGACGCCGGCGGCGGTGACGATGAAGTCCGTGGCGAAGCCGAGGGCGATGCCGGCGAGGACGAGCCACATCACGAGCTTGGTGTGGCCGGAGCGCCGGTTGACGGCGAACAGCTCCTGGACGACGTAGAGGATCGAGCCGGCGGCGACCGCGAAGAACGCGACCGATACGGCGTCGCTCGACCACGCCTGGCCGAGCGCGGTGCCGAGGAAGGTCGGCGCGCCGCCGATCACGCCGAGCAGGACGAGGTAGCGCCAGCTCGGCTGCGTCCCCTCGCCGCTCATCGGGCCGCAGATGCCGAAGCCCTCGGTCGCGTTGTGCAGCCCGAAGCCGATGATCAGCGTGACGGCGAGGCTGATCTCGCCCGCCGTCGCCGCCTGGCCGATCGCGAGGCCCTCACCGAAGTTGTGCACGCCGATCCCGATCGCGATCAACAGCGCCAGCTGCTCGCCCGACGTCAGGCCGTCGAGCCAGCCCCGCCGCTCGAACTCGTCGATCGCGGCGGCGCCGGGGCCGACGAGCGACGACGCGCGCCGGCCGGCGCGGCCCTTCATCCACTCGGCGTAGTAGACGAGGCTCATCAGGCCGAGCGCGAAGCCCCCGAGGCCGAGCGCGGCGAGCCACGCGAACCGGCCCCAGTCGTGCGCGGTCAGCGCCGACTCGATCGGGTCGACCGCGCCGGTGAGGACGTCCCAGAGCAGGAAGACGAGGATCCCGGTCGCGAGCGCGCTCAACCCCGCGCGCGTCGCCGCGGAGAGGCCGCGCAGCCGGCCGATCGGCAGGCCGAGGAAGATCGTCGCGCCCGCGATCGCGCCCAGCAGCAGGATCTGAGGAGTGGACATGTCCGAGGATCGACTCCCGGCTGTAAGGGAACCCTTACACGCCTCGTGCCGGGCAATATAGCGCCATGGCGCAGGGCCACTCCGTCGACGAGTACCTCGAGACCATCTACTTCCTCGCGTTCCCGATCGGCGAGTACGTGCCGCACGGGGCCGGAACGCCGCCGCTCGCGTCGCGCGTCGCGGAGATGCTGCACGTCTCCCGCGCGTCCGCGGGCGAGATGCTGAAGCGGCTCGAGGCGGAGGGCCTGATCGAGCGCGGCGCCCGCAAGGAGGCGCTGCTGACGAAGAAGGGCCGTGCCCGCGCGGAGCGCGTCGTCCGCAAGCACCGCATCATCGAGCGGCTGCTCACGGACTTCATGGGCTACACGGGCGCCGAGGCGCACGAGCGCGCCGACGAGCTCGGCGACACGTTCGACGACGAGATGATCGACCGGATCGACGTCAAGCTCGGCCACCCGGAGCGCTGCCCGCACGGATGGCCGGTCGATCCCGACGTCGAGCAGGCGGAGAACGAGCACCTCGCCCCGCTCGCAGCGCTCGAGCCGGGGACGCGCGCGACGATCGTCCGGCTCGCCGAGCACGACGGCGAGCTGCTGCACTGGTTCTACGACCACGGACTCGTCCCGGGGCAGAAGCTCGTCGTCACCGCGGCGGAGCCGGCGGCGGACGAGTTCGTCATCCGCGTCGGCAAGAACGAGCGCTCGATCTCCGAGAAGGCCGCCGCCGGGCTGTTCGTGCGGGCGGGCTAGGGCTAGAGCGTCAGGCCACGGCGCTCGAGCTCGCCGGCCGCCGCGTCGGCGCGGTCGTCGGCGACCTGCCCCTCGAGCCACGCCGCCAGCTCGGCGAGGCCGCCCTCGAGCGCGACCTGCGGCTCGTAGCCGAGCGTCTCGCGCGCGAGCGCGATGTCGGCGAAGCAATGTCGGATGTCGCCGACGCGCGCCTCGCCGGTGATCTCCGGCTCGGCCGGCCTCCCTGTCGCCGCCGCCACCTGCTCCGCGATCTCGAGCACGGTCACGCTGCGGCCGCTGCCGACGTTGACCGCGAGACCGTCGGCGCCGTCGCGCTCGAGCGCGAGCGCGAATGCGCGCGCGACGTCCTTCACCGAGACGAAGTCGCGCCGCTGCAGCCCGTCCTCGTAGACGCGGGGCGCGCGGCCGTTCAGCAGCCGCGACGCGAAGATCGCGAGCACTCCCGTGTACGGGTTCGAGAGCGCCTGGCGCGTCCCGTACGCGTTGAAGAGCCGCAGCGCGACCGTCGGGATCCCGTACGCGGCGCCGCAGACGAGGCACGCACGCTCCTGGTCGTACTTCGTCAGCGCGTAGATCGACGAGAGGCCGGGCCGCTTCCGCTCCGGCGTCGGCGCCGGCTCGAGGCCGGCGAGCTCCCACTCGCGGCGCTCCAGCTGCTCGCGCGTCCGCTCGGCCGGCTCCACCTCTCGGCCGTCGGCGTCCCGGTAGAGCCCCTCGCCGTAGATGCTCATGCTCGACGCGACGACGAGCTTCGCCGGCCGCGACTCCGCGAGCGCCTCCAGCAGCACCGCCGTGCCGAGGTCGTTCGCCGACGTGTACTCGGCGATCTCGTACATCGACTGGCCGACGCCGACGCGCGCCGCGAGGTGGACGACGGCGTCGGCGCCCGCGAGCGCGCGCCGCACCGCGTCGGGGTCGCGCACGTCGCCGACGACGAGCTCGACGTCCCCGGCGAGATACTCGGGCCGGCCGGCTTCGTCGCCGTGCACCTGCGGCGTCAGGCTGTCGAGCGCGCGCACGCGATGCCCGCGCGAGAGCAGCTCGTCGGCGAGGTGCGAGCCGATGAAGCCCGCGCCGCCGGTGACGAGGACGGTGCTAGCGGCGCTCACTCGCCGCGACGACTGCCGCCTCGGCGAAAGGGGCGTCGCCGTCCAGGCCGGCCGCGCTGCGCAGCGCCGCCGCCTTGTCGGCGCGCTCCCACGTGAAGTCGCGGTCGGAGCGGCCGAAGTGGCCGTAGGCGGCCGTCTTGGCGTAGATCGGGCGGCGGAGGTCGAGGTCGCGGAGGATCGCGGCCGGGCGCAGGTCGAAGTGCTCGCGCACGAGCTCCTCGATCCGCGGCACCGGGATCGCCTCCGTGCCGAACGTCTCGACGAGGATCGACATCGGATGCGCGACGCCGATCGCGTACGCGACCTGGAGCTGGCACCGCTCGGCGAGCCCCGCCGCGACGACGTTCTTCGCGACGTGGCGCGCCGCGTACGCGGCGGAACGGTCGACCTTCGTCGGGTCCTTGCCGGAGAAGGCGCCGCCGCCGTGCGGCGCCGCGCCGCCGTACGTGTCGACGATGATCTTGCGGCCGGTGAGGCCGGTGTCCCCCATCGGCCCGCCGATCACGAACCGGCCGGTCGGGTTGCAGTAGAAGAACTCGCGGTCATGCTCGAGCCGCCGCTCGTCGTAGAGGTCGTGGGGCAGGATCGGGCGCAGCACGTGCTCGATCAGGTCCGGCTTCAGCAGCGTGTCGACGTCGAGCCCGTCGCGGTGCTGCGTCGAGATCAGCACGCGCTCGATCTCGACCGGCCGGCGCCGGCCGTGCTCGTCCTCCTCGTAGCGCACGGTCACCTGCGACTTCCCGTCGGGGCGCAGGTACGGGAGCACGTCGGCCTTCCGCACCTCGGAGAGCCGGTGCGCGAGCCGGTGCGCGAGCATGATCGGCAGCGGCATCAGCTCGTTCGTCTCGTTCGCCGCGTAGCCGAACATCAACCCCTGGTCGCCGGCGCCCTCCTGGTCGAGCGGATCCTGGTCGCCGTGCTGCTCCTCGAACGAGTGCGAGACGCCCTGCGCGATGTCGGGCGACTGCTCGTCGATCGCGACGACGACGCCGCACGTCTCCGCGTCGAAGCCGAACTTCGCGCGCGTGTACCCGATCTCGCGGATCCGCTCGCGCACGATGCGCGGGATGTCGACGTAGATGTCCGTCGTGATCTCGCCGGCGACGACGACGAGGCCCGTCGTGATCAGCGTCTCGCAGGCGACGCGCCCGGAAGGGTCGGCGGCGAGGACCGCGTCGAGGACACTGTCCGAGATCTGGTCGGCGATCTTGTCGGGATGCCCCTCGGTGACCGACTCCGAGGTGAAGGAGAACGTGCGGGCTGCCATGCCGGGGAGCAGGCTACCCGATGGCCGCGCTGGCCAATCAGGTGGACCGGGCTAGCCGATCTGGACGAACAGCGAGAAATGCAGCTCGTCGCCGGTCGCGGTCGCGTAGCCGGTGACGGTCTGGAGCGCCGCGAGATTCGCCTGCGTGCCCGTCGGAAGGCCCTTCCCGACCATGGAGACCAGCCCTTCGACGAGCGGCAGCGCCGCCTTCAGGTTCACGTAGACGAACCCGTTCGTCTCGGCCGGCATCGACGCCGCGGAGGTCGCGTCCTTGAACGTGCCGTCGTCCGCGAGCTTCTGGCCGCCGCCCTCGTAGTCCGAGATCGCCTGCTGGGAGGTCGAGGCCACGAGCGCGTCGCCGACGACGTCGTGGTAGAGGTGGATGTTGGCGAGGATCGCGCCGAGACCGCCGAGCGGGGAGCCGGCGCCGGAGCTCGAGCCCGCGGCGGCGCCGAGGCTCGCGAAGGCCTTGTCGAGCGCGGCCGCGGCGGCCTGCGGATCGGACGGATGCGTGACGAGCGTGACGGCCGGCATCGGCGCGCCCGCGGTGACGTACAGCGCGGTCTCGCCCCCGAGCGCGGCGCTCAGGCTCTTCGGCAACGACATGACGTGGGCCGACGCGTCGAAGTCGGCGACGGCCAGCGCTCCGGACGGGATCTTCGAGACGAGCGCCGAGGCGTACGGCTGCCCGGGCGACTGGCCGCCCTGCGTCCGCACGTAGCCGTCGACCTTGACGCCGCCGCTCTCGGCGACGACGCCGGCCGAGACCCACTGCAGCTGGGCGGCGCCGGTCGCGGGCGTCGGCAGCGTCGTCCCGAGGGAGCCGAGCAGCTGCTGCGCCTCCGCGCCGTTCGCGTAGACCGTTGCGATCGAGTCGCCGGAGAGCTTCGACGTCGCGTCCTGGTAGGTGTTGTCGTCCGCGAGGTGCGACGACGCCCCGGTGACGGCGTCGAGCGCCGCCTGCGTGCGCGCGATCGCGGTCCAGCCGCCGGTCTGCGCGGTGACGAGCGTCTCGCCGCTCTTCACGTCGACCTTCTGGAGGAGCGCCGCGAGCTTCGCCCCGTCGCCCGGCTGGACGAGCCCGACAAGCTCCGGCTTCGCGCCCGAGGCGGCCGGCAGCACGACGAGGTCGAGCTCCGAGCCGAGCGCCGGCTCGACGTCGTCCGACCAGCTCAGGCCGGTCTTCTGCTGCAGCTGCTGCTGGAGCTGCGTGAACAGCTGGTCGTGGCCGGGGAACTTCTGGAGCAGCGCGTCGACCGCCTGCCACTGCGACGACGAGGTGTCGGTGTTCACGGCGACGAACGCGACCGAGTCGGCGGGCGCGACCGCCGCTCCGGCGCCGAGGCTCGAGCCCGAGCCGGCGCCCGACGAGCCGCCGCATCCCGCGAGGAGGACCGCAGCGGCCGTGACCGCCGCCGCGCCGAGGATCGTCCGAGCGCGCATCGTCACTCCTCTGTCGGCTGTCGCCCCATGAGCCTTGACACCAATTCGGACAGGCTCTCCCCGGAGAGTACCGCGCACACGCCCTCGGTGATCGGCAGCTCCACGCCGACCCGCTGCGACAGCTCCCGCAGCACCGGCGCGGTCGTGATCCCCTCGACCGTCTGACCGATCTCCGCGATCGCCTGCTCCGGACTTCGCCCGCGGGCGATCAGCTCGCCGGCGCGGCGGTTGCGGCCGTGGAGGCTCCAGCAGGTGACGATCAGGTCGCCCATCCCGGCGAGCCCCGCGAACGTCTCCGGGCGCGCGCCGAACGCCTCGCCGAGCCGCGTCATCTCGGCGAGCCCGCGCGTGATCAGCGCCGCCTTGCCGTTGTCGCCGAGCCCGAGCCCGTCGACCGCGCCGGAGGCGAGCCCGATCACGTTCTTCGCGGCCGCGCAGAGCTCGACGCCGACGACGTCGGGGTTGACGTACGCGCGGAAGAGCGTCGAGTTGACCGCGTGCTGGAGCTGCCCCGCGAGGTAGCCGTCCTCGCTCGCGATCACCGCCGCGGTCGGCAGCCCGTGCGCGATCTCCTCGGCGAGGTTCGGTCCGGAGAGGACGGCGACGCCGCGGCCGCGGACGCGCGTCGACAGCCGCTCGCCGGTGGCCGGGTCGAGCCCCTTCGTCAGGCTGAGGACCGGCGCGTCGCCCGGGAGCGACGCGGCGACGCCGGCGAAGGCGCGGCTCGGCACCGCGAGCACGATCGCGTCGACGTCGCCGGGCATGTCCTCGAGCGTCACCGCCTCGACGCCGCGCAGGTCGACGGCCGGGAGGTAGCGCGGATTGCGTCCGTCCTCGGCGATCGCGCACGCCTGCTCCTCCGTGTGGCATGCGAGCACGACGTCGTGCCGGCGGTCCAGTAGCACGCGCGTGAACGCGGTTCCCCACGAGCCCGCGCCGACGACGAGGAACCTCACGCGCGCCTCACGAAGTCGATCGAGACGGGAACCCCGTCGAGCCCGAAGCGCTCGCGCAGCTCGTTCTCGACCCAGTAGCCGTAGTCGCGGGTGACGAGGCCCGGGTCGTTGACGAACAGGCGGAAGCGCGGCGGGCGGACGCGGATCTGCGCACCGTAGAGGAGATTCAGCCGCTTGCCGTTCCGCGACGGCGGCTGGCGCGCCTCGCGCAGCTCGCCGAGCGCGCGGTTCAGCTCGCCGGTGGAGACGCGCGACGTGTGGCGGTCCCACAGCTCGGCGACGGTGTCGAGCAGCCGCTCGAGCCCGCGGCCCGTCTGCGCGGAGACGGCGAGGAACGGCGGCCGCTGGCGCAGGCGGCGGCGCAGGTGGCCGCGCACGTCCTCGATCTTCACCTGGCTGATGTCCCACTTGGAGAGGACGACGAGGGTCGAGCAGTCCGCCTTGCGGGCGATGTCCGCGACGGCCAGGTCCTGGTCGACGACCCCCTGCGACGCGTCGATGAGCACGAGCGCGACGTCGGCGCGCTCCGCCGCCTCGAGCGCGCGCAGCTCCGAGTAGTACTCGATCCCCTGCCGGTGCTTGCGCTTGCGGCGTAGGCCGGCGGTGTCGACGAGCACGAACGTGCGGTCGCCGCGCTCGAGCACCGTGTCGATCGAGTCGCGCGTCGTGCCGGGGATCTCCGAGACGATCACGCGCTCGCGGCCGAGCAGCGCGTTCAGCAGGCTCGACTTGCCGACGTTCGGCCGCCCGAGGATGGCGACGCGGATCGCGTCGTCCGGCAGCTCCGGCCGGCCGTGCGAGCCGTGCTCCTCGAGCTCGTCGAGGATCCGGTCGAGCAGGTCGCCGACCGCGGTCCCGTGCAGGCCGGAGACCGGCATCGGCTCGCCGAGACCGAGCCGGTGCAGCTCGAGCGCGAGCGATTCCTGCCTCGGGTCGTCGATCTTGTTCGCGAGCACGAGCACGGGCTTGCGCGCCTCGCGGAGGATCTGCGCCACCTCCTCGTCGCCCGGCGTCACCCCCGCGCGCGCGTCGACGACGAAGAGGACGAGGTCCGCGTCGGCGACCGCCTCGCGCGCCTGCTCCGCAATCGAGCGCGTGATCGGCGTCGTGTCGGCGATGTCGACGCCGCCGGTGTCGATCAGGAGGAAGCGCTTGCCGTTCCACTCGCAGACGAGCTCCTTGCGGTCGCGCGTGACGCCCGGCGTCTCGTGGACGACGGCGGCGCGCGTGCCGCTGAGCCGGTTCACGAGCGTCGACTTGCCGACGTTCGGGAACCCGACGATCGCGACCGTGCCGACGAGCGCGTCGGGCGGCTTCTCCACCGGCGTTTCATCTTCCGTCGACATGTCGCTCACAATCTACGACCGGGGCCAGGCCCCAATACGTAGGGCTCACGGAAGTGTCACGGGGGCGCGCCGCTCGATGGAGGCGCGCGGCGGCACGGCGACCTCGGGCCGCGGCCCGCCGGCCGCGTGCAGGTCGCGGAGCCAGGCCCAGAGCCGGTGCAGCTCCGCCTCGATCTCCGTCGACGCCTCGCGGTAGCCGCGCGAGCCCTTCGGCAGGCCGTCGAAGCGCATCGGCTCGCCCCACGCGATCGAGACGGGAGCGAAGTTGCCGAGCTTCCACGTCTGCGTCCCGTGGATCGCGGCGCAAACGACCGGCACGTCCTCCTGCAGCGCCGCCATCGCGGCGCCCGGCTGCACGGGCCCGGGCACGCCGGCGCGCTGGCGCGTCCCCTCCGCGAAGATCCCGAGGACGTTCCCGTCGCGCACGACCTCGCGCATGTGCCGCACCGCCTCGCGGTCGGACTCGCCGCGGCGGACGGAGAACGTCCCGAACGCGCGGATCAGCTCCCCGAGGCCGGGCACGCGGTGCGCCTCGATCTTCGCCATGTAGTAGATCGTCCGCGGGCTCGTTGCGCCGAACGCGGGCGGGTCGAGCCAGTGGAAGTGGTTCATCGCGAGCACGACGCCGCCGTGCTGCGGCATCCGCTCGGAGCCGTACGACCGGAGCGGCGCGAGGATCCGCACCGCCGTGCCGATCGTGGCGCGGCCGACGGCCCAGACGGCGTCGACGCGGTTCACGCGGGCGAACGCTCGCGGACGAGCGCCTCGATCCGGGCGACGACGTCGTCGACCTCGAGGTCGGTCGTGTCGATCTCCTGCGCGTCCGGCGCCGGCTGCATCCGCTCGGCGTCCTGCGCGTCGCGCGCGCGGAGGTCGGTGGCGAGCGCGTCCGCGCCGATGCCCGGCCGCTCCGCCTGCCGGCGCCGCGCCCGTTCCGTGCGGTCGGCGACGAGGTAGACCTTCACCTCGGCGTCCGGCGCGACGACGGTGCCGATGTCGCGGCCCTCGATGACGACGTCGCCCTCGTGCCCGAGCTGGCGCTGGCGCTGCCGCATCACCTCGC
>Ga0335085_10001818_pt1 | contig 42752 bp, 34 predicted proteins | sample Lox_Sample_45_FD_206712 | JGI IMG/M metagenome (GOLD analysis project Ga0335085, IMG submission 206712) | Soil microbial communities from Loxahatchee National Wildlife Refuge, Florida, United States - Lox_Sample_4.5 | ecosystem: Environmental > Terrestrial > Soil > Wetlands | place: USA... | reverse complement strand
TCGGACGCAAGTGGAAGGGGATGGAAGGGTAAGGATCTCGGTCAGCGATACCGGGGTGGGCTTGCCGGCGGAGAAGGCGGACGAGATTTTTAACGCATTCGTTACGACGAAAGAGCAGGGGTCGGGGATGGGTCTGGCGATCAGTCGGTCGATTGTGGAGTCGCATGGCGGTCGGTTGTGGGCGACGGCGAATGAGGGGCGAGGGGCGACGTTTCACTTCAATTTGCCGACAGCGGCGGAAACAAAGGTGGCGGCTGCGGAAGGTGATGAGCAAAACAGGGCTGGCAAGGGTTAGTTCCAGATGAATTTCTATAGCACGACGGTGATGCTGGTCAAAAGCATTCCAGGAATGAAGTTGGTATCACCGCTTAGAATCTTGGTTTAATTTGGCTAAATTCCATGGACAAGCCGATGCGACCGTCTGAGCCTCGCGGCTCTGCCAAAGTTAAGCGCAACACCCCCGCACGCAAGCGGTCGCAGGAGGCACTGCGCCAAGCTAATGCCTACAACCGCAGTCTGCTGGAAGCCAGCCTCGACCCGCTGGTCACCATCGGCCCCGATGGCAAGATCACCGACGTGAACGCGGCGACGGAAACAGTAACCGGATGTGCCCGCACCATACTGATTGGGACGGATTTTTCCGACTACTTCACGGACCCAGAGAAGGCGCGGGCCGGTTATCAGGAAGTCTTCCGCGAAGGTTTGGTGCGTGATTACCCTCTCGAACTGCGACATCCCGATGGCCGGATCACGTCGGTCCTCTACAATGCCTCCGTCTATCGGGATGAAAATGGTAACGTGGCCGGCATCTTTGCGGCGGCTCGCGACATCACCCAGCGCAAGCAAGCAGAGGACGCGTTGCGGCAGGCCGAGCAGCGCTTTAGCTCCATGCTCGAAGGCGTGCGGGATTACGCTATCATTTTCCTGGGCCTGGATGGGCGCATCGTCAGTTGGAATAAGGGCGCCGAACGAATCAAAGGCTATCGAGCCGAGGAAATTGTCGGCCAGCACTTCTCCCGGTTCTACCCGCCTGCCGACATCGCTGGCGGCAAACCCGAACGGGAATTACAAGTAGCCACCTCCGAAGGGCGATTTGAGGACGAAGACTGGCGCGTGCGCAAAGACGGCTCTCGGTTTTGGGCTAATGTGGTCGTGAGTGCCCTGCGTGACAGCAGCGGAAAAGTCAATGGATTTGTGAAAATCACGCGCGACCTCACGGTGCGTAAACAGGCGGAAGATGAACTTAAGTGCTATGCCGAGGAACTCCAGCGCAGCAACCAGGAACTCGAGCACTTTGCGTATGTCGCCTCGCACGATCTGCAGGAACCGTTGCGGACCATAAGCAGTTTCTCGCAACTGCTGTCACGGCGTTACCAGGGCAAACTGGATGCGGACGCGGACGAATTCATCACTTTCATCGTCGACGGCGCAACGCGGATGCAAACGCTGATCAACGACCTGCTCGCCTTCTCACGCATCGGCACGCGAGGCGATCCGCTCGCGTCAGTTGACTCGGGGCAAATTTTCCAAACCGCACACGAAAATCTTGAGTTGGCAATCGCCGAGAGCGGAGCGGTGATCACGAAGGATCCGCTCCCTGCACTTGTCGCCGACCAAAGGCAGTTGACGCAGCTTTTTCAAAATCTATTCAGCAATGCCATCAAGTTCCGCCGGCCGGAGGAAGAGCCCCGCATTCACGTTTCCGCGGTACGGCAGGACGGTGCCTGGCACTTCAGCGTGCGCGATAACGGCATCGGCATAGCCCCGCAGTATTTTGATCGGATTTTCATTATTTTCCAGCGTCTGCATGGCCGTGAGGAATATTCTGGTACGGGCATTGGCTTGGCGATCTGCAAAAAGATTGTAGAGCGCCACGGTGGCCGCATGTGGGTGGAGTCAGAACCTGGAACAGGTTCCACTTTCCATTTCACCATTCCGGATGAAAGAAGGGAGTTAGGATGAACCCGGTCAACCCTATTGACATCCTGCTGGTAGAAGACAGCCCCGCTGACGTGCGTTTAACCCGCGAGGCGCTTAAAGAGGCGAAAGTCCTCAACACGCTGCATATCGTGGAGGACGGGGTGGCGGCGCTGGCCTTCCTGCGCAAGGAAGGCCAATATGCCCTCCGATCGAGCCCTGATTTGATTCTGTTGGACCTTAACCTGCCCAAGAAAGACGGGCGGGAAGTTCTCGCGGAGATCAAGCAGGATGAGAGTCTCAAGCGCATCCCGGTGGTAGTGCTCACCACCTCCAGGGCCGAAGAGGACGTGGTACGTTCCTATAATTTGCACGCCAATGCATATGTCACCAAGCCAGTGGATTTGAAGCAGTTCCTCGAAGTTATCCGCGCTATTGAAGCATTCTGGTTGGCCGTGGTAACGCTGCCACCCGGAGAGAAAGCCTGATGAAAACGCTCCTGGTCGAAGATAATCCGGCGGATGTGCGACTGATTCGCGAGATGCTGAAAGAGTTGCCGGCCGGAACTCTACAGCTTCAGCAGGTGGGGCGTCTAGATTCGGCTATGGAACTACTGCGCCAGGAACCTTTTGATGTGGTGCTGCTGGATCTCGGCCTACCGGACGCTCAGGGGATGGAAACGCTGACCCTAATTCAAAAAGCGAGCCGCAGCGTACCGATTGTCGTGCTCACCGGTCGAGACGATGAATGCCTTGCCTGGGAAGCGTTGCGTACCGGTGCGCAGGATTACCTTGTCAAAGGACGGTCCGACAGCCAGCTCGTTCGTGCCATCCGTTACGCCGTCGAGCGCAAGCAGGCCGAGGAAGAAGTGCGCCGGTTGAATGCAGAATTGGAGCAGCGAGTAATCGAACGCACCGCGCAACTCCAGACGACGAACCAGGAACTTCTCAAGGAAATCGCAGACCGTAAGCAGGCCGAACAGAAATTCCACGGTCTGCTGGAATCTGCGCCGGATGCGGTCGCGGTCGTTAATCGTAAAGGCGAAATTGTTTTGGTCAATGTGCAACTGGAAAAGCTATTTGGTTATCAGCGACGAGAGCTCCTGGGGAGGGAAATCGAAATATTAGTGCCGGAGCGGTTCCGGGGTAAACACCCGGAACACCGCACGGCTTTTGCGGCCGATGCTCGCACGCGGCCGATGGGGTCCGGGTTGGAACTGTATGGTCTGCACAAGGATGGACATGAGTTTCCGGTGGAGGTCAGCCTCAGCCAGCTCGAAACTCACGATGGCGTGCTCATTTCCAGCACGATTCGCGATATAACGGACCGAAAGCGGGCCGAAGAAGCTCTGCGCCGCAGTGAAGCTTACCTGGCCGAAGGGCAGCGGGTGAGCCACACCGGCAGCTTCGGTTGGAATGTTCAGACCGGGGACATCCGTTGGTCTGAGGAAACTTTTCGCATCTTCCAATGCGACCCCAGCGTGATGCCGACTGTGGAACTTGTTCTGCAGCGGACTCATCCGGAAGATGTAACCTTTGTGAAACAGGAAATCGAACGTGCGTCGCAAGATCGGAAGGATCTAGGCTTTGAACATCGATTGCTGATGCCGGATGGTTCCGTCAAGCACGTCCGTGTTGCGGGTCACGCCCAAACCGATAATTCCGGCGAGCTCGAGTTTGTCGGGGCCGTAACCGACATTACGGGGGCAAAACGGGCCGAAGAAGCTCTGCGACGGAGCGAAGCTTATCTGGCGGAATCACAGAGGCTTACGCACACGGGCAGTTGGGCGTGGAACCCAGTTGCTGACAGAATGATTTACTTGTCGGAAGAGATGTTCCGAATCTTTGGATTAGATCCGCAACCCATTTTGCCCAGCGTCGCAGAGCTGCGGAAACGAATCCACCCAGAAGATCACGACAGGGCGCTCAAAGACGTTTCGCAGGCGGTCTACGACAGAAGAGACTACGCGGTCGAATTCAGAATCATCCTGCGCGACGGAACAGTTAAACACATCCAAGTGTTGGGCCATCTTGTTTTCGATGCGAGTGGAGAGCTCATTGAAGTGGTGGGGACCCACGTCGACGTGACGGAGCGCAAGCGCGCCGAGGAAGAGCGCGAGAGACTACGCCAACTGGAGGCAGATCTCGTACATGTAAACCGGGTCAGCATGCTCGGAGAGTTGGCTGCCTCCCTGTCTCACGAGTTAAAGCAGCCCATCGCCGCGGCGATCATCAATGCCGATACCTGCCTCCGATGGCTAGCACGGGCCGAACCTGATGCGCAGGAGGCGCGGGAAGCGGCGACGATGGCCGTGCAGGACGTCAATCGTGCGGCCGAAGTCATCGATCGGTTGAGGTCCTTATATACGAAGAGCGCTGCAGCGGAACGAGAACTTGTGGATGTGAAAGAAGTAGTGCGTGAAATGATCGTCCTGCTGCGTAATGAAGCGAACCGCTATTCCATTTCCATACGCTTGGATCTTGCTGCCGACCTTCCCAAAGTTACGGCAGATCGGGTGCAATTGCAGCAGGTGCTGATGAACCTGATGCTCAACGCGATCGAGGCGATGAAGGAGACAGGCGGCGTGCTGACGGTGAAGTCGGAGGTGGACTCGGATGGGCGAGTGCGGATCTCCGTCAGCGACGGAGGAGTGGGATTGCCGACTGAGAAGGCGGACCATATTTTCAACGCCTTTTTTACGACCAAACCGCAGGGCTCGGGGATGGGTTTGGCGATCAGCCGCTCGATCGTCGAGTCGCATGGCGGGCGCTTGTGGGCGACGCCGAACGAGGGACGGGGAGTGACGTTTCAATTCACGCTGCCGAGCCCGGCGGAAGGGGCGCGGGCGACGGCTGCGGGAACGACTGGAAAGGGGTAGTTCCAAAAGCGCGCGGAAGTTTGGCAATGGGAGTGCTTGGGGAAAGGTGGCAGGGCGGCGATGGTCCGCAACAAGATGGCCAAAGTTTCAGCCGCGGAGAGAGAAGGGGGGTGACGACATTTCGACACTGTCAAAGACAGCCGTCAGCCGGATCACTCTGTCAGCTAGTTGGCTCTTTCGTGTTTGTCGAGTTCCGTCGGTAGCGTTCGTCGACGACTGTTGCTCAAGCGCAGCAGGTCCCACTCCAATTTCCAATCGCGGCAGCACTCTCCCCGGCAGCGGAAATCGAGCATAGCGCCGCCGCAGTCTGGGCAAATCATGTTGATTAGTGCAGATACGACGGCACTGTTTTCGTGCTGCTTCCCTTCGCTGGGTACCGTTTTGACGTCCTGTCCTCGACTTGATCTCATTCCCATGCCCTCCTGGTGTTGAACGGTTCGCAACACTTTCTAGAGCAATCGTGGTGCCAGAGAAAATCGTCGCTTGTTGCAAGTGGTATCTCGAGTGCAAGAGATAGAGGGGTTCCAGGAGGAAAGACATGCGTAGTTGCTTGATCGCCGTTTTCTTTGTCTTCTCGACCTTGACCGTATTTGGTCAATCTTCCGCGAAGTACCAGACAGCCACGATTATGGAGGTGAAGGCACACCAGTCCGCTTCTGACGCCGACACCAAGCCGAGCTATGACGTTTCCTTGAAAGTCAAGAACGCTGTATATGTCGTCCTCTACACTCCACAAGAAGATACGGGAACGGCTAAATATGCTGCCGGACGCGATGTGCTAATTTTCGTGGGCGAAAAAACGATCAAGTTCAACGACCAACTAGGTGACCCGGTTGAAATGCCTATTTTGATCAAGAAGACCGTCGCGACTACGAACAAGTCGAGGTAGATGGGCAATGACCACGGGGTTCAAGAAATGAATTGGTCTGGAACGCAACTGGGCAACATCCAAGCAGATCGATATGCCACGAGTCACGACTTTTGCAGAGTCTTTCGCGACAGCTTGGATTCTTTGTACCTTCTTTCCCTTCTGCTCACCGGCGATCAAAACAAAGCGGAACATTGTTTTGCTGCCGGTTTCGAAGGCAGCATTCAGGCAAAACAGGTGTTCAAAGAATCGGCTTTCCGCTGGGCGACAGTAGCAACTATCAGAAACGCGATCGCCGAACTGCAGCCGTGCACGGGGTGGTGGGTTGGCTCTGCTTTGTCCGAAGACGTTGCTGCAGAGGATTCCGCGTTGTCCGAGTTGAGAGCTTTCGAACTCTATCGAGTTCTGGCGTTGCCGGATTTCCTACGCTTTGTCTTCGTGTTATCAGTGTTGGAGCAATACTCCAAACACGATTGTTCCCTTCTCCTTGGCTGTTCGATTGAGGAGATTGAGCAGGCCCGCCTACGTGCTCTCGAGTTGATCGCGAACACGGCGCAGAGCGCTCCAGGATGCGAAGGCACTCTCGCGGATGTTCAGGTGGTGAGGACATAACGCCGACTGTTGGCAAGGGCTTAACACTGCGAATGGGTACCTGTCCAACATCTACTTCCTTTCTAATTTGGGTAAGGCACCCGGAGCAGGGTGCCTGAAGTTGTTGGCAAAATGTAGCGAAAGCCACAGTAGACCATGCTGAGATGCGCGTTCTTGGGGGTGCCTGGGCTACAAACCAGGGAGCGCGGGTTAGGCAGGAATACTGAGTGTAAAACTGCAACGTTCCATACTTTCGTTTTTCCAGAGAGTCTGCAGCCAATCGAAGGTCAACTGCTGGATGGCCCGGTTGTTGGTGTTGGGGGATAAGGGTCCCCCAAATCCGACGAATGTTCCGGGATACGCCCTGTCCGTTGTATGGGGGAAGGAATTTCTTCCGAAATAATCGGTGCCGTAGTAAACGGCAAAAGCGTCCTTCTCGCTAGCTTCCCCTGCGGAGCCCGCTCCGGCGTGCACCATCGAAAGGCTGACATCGGTGCCAGCGGTATTAGGGCGAACCACGAATTGCGCCCTCTGGCAGGCGGTCTCAAAGTGGATGCGTCATCTCCTCTGGGCGGACCCACGCATCAAACTGCTCTGCAGTGAGAAATCCGAGCTTCAAAGCAGCCGCGCGCAGACTCAGGTCTTCGCGATACGCGGTCAGTGAGATTTTCGCGGCCTTCTCGTACCCGATGTGCGGATTCAGCGCCGTCACCAGCATCAGAGAATGGTCTAGGTGATCCTTGATGCGCTTTTCATTCGGCTCGATCCCACCGGCGCAGCGGTCACAGAAGGAGCGCGAGGCGTCGGCGAGCAGTTCGACCGACATCAAAACGTTGTGCAGCATCACTGGCTTGTATACATTCAGTTGGAAATTACCTTGCGAACCTGCGAATGCCACAGCGTGGTCGTTCCCAAACACTTGAACAGCAACCATCGTCAGGGCCTCACACTGAGTGGGATTAATTTTCCCCGGCATGATCGAGGAGCCGGGTTCGTTTGCGGGAATTGTGAGTTCGCCGATCCCGGCACGCGGACCACAGGCATACCAACGCACGTCGTTTCCGATCTTCATCAGCGCCCCGGCAAGCGTGCGAAGTGCTCCGCTCACGCTGACCATACCGTCGTGCGCCGATAGTGCTGCAAATTTGTTAGGAGCCGAGACAAATGGGTCACCGGTTTCTTCAGCGATCCGCCGGGCAGCTACTTCGCCAAAGCGGGGATCAGCATTGAGTCCCGTGCCGACCGCGGTCCCTCCGATCGCGAGTGCGTAAATCCGAGGAAGACTTTGGCGAATGCCGTCGAGTGCCTGGTCTATCTGCGCTACCCAGCCGGAGACCAGCTGGCTGAAGGTGAGCGGGGTAGCATCTTGAAGGTGGGTTCGCCCTACCATGACAACATTGCGATACACTTGCGATTTCTCTTCGAGCACATCGCGCAGTTGGCCGAGGGCAGGGAACAACTTATCCATGATTGCCTCCACCGTCGCGATGTGCATCGCCGTCGGAAACGTATCGTTCGAGGACTGACTGTGATTCACATCATCGTTGGGATGAATTGGCTTCTTTGAGCCGACGACACCCCCTGCAAGCTGGATTGCACGATTAGCGATCACCTCGTTGGCGTTCATGTTCGTCTGTGTGCCGGAACCGGTCTGGAAAACAACCAGCGGAAACTCCGTATCCAAGTGGCCGTCGATCACCTCCTGCGCAGCGCGAACGATCAGGTCGACTTTTTCCTTGGGAAGCTGACCCAATTCCCCGTTGGCTAAGGCTGCACACTTCTTCAAAATCCCAAGAGCTCGAATGACAGGCCGGCCCCAGCGAAAACGCTCGACCCCAATCGGGAAATTCATGTGAGAGCGCTGGGTTTGTGCGCCCCAGAGGTGCTCGGCCGGAACTTGCACGTTTCCTAGGGCGTCCTCTTCAATGCGAAACTCGTTAGCGGTGATAACAGTCATGATTTTCAATACTCCTTGAATTTATTTCCCCCAGAGCAGGGATGCCCATGGCACGCCAATTCCAAGAAACAAGATGAGAAAGATCGCTCCGAAAATCGTTCCGAGGCGCCAGTAGTCCTTAGCCGGCAAATAGCCGCTATTCGCATAAATAGGGCTGGCTGCATCTGCGAACGGTGTGATGACGCCCATAATTCCCAGTTCGATACACAGGAGTAGGGCGAATTCCTTCACGGGAATTCCAGGGATGGCAGCGCCTGTCAACAGAACTACTGGCAGCAAGGCTGTCGTGTAGGCGTCCACGCTGGCGAACACATAATGGGCCACGAAGAACAAGGCGAGCAGAATGAGCATCGCGAAGGGCGGCGAAAATCCGTGCATGTGCCCGGCGATGCCGTCGGCGAACCATTTGACGAAACCAACTCGGTTCAGTCCATCACAGAGTGCGATGAGTGCACCCAGCCAGACGAACGTTGTCCAGGCGCGCTTATGTCCAGCGATATCATTCCAAGTCAACACCCGGGTGATCAACATCACCGAGACCGCGATTCCGGCGACCGTCGCGGCGCCAACGTAAGTACCTCCTGCAACCCACAGCACAAGCGAGAGCCCAACAACTCCCGCCAGGATCATTTCGTTGCGAGTGAGCGGCCCAAGCTTTTCAAGCTGGGTCGCTGCCCACTTTGAGACTTCACTGTTCCGTTTCACTTCAGGCGGATACAGGTAATAACTCAAGATTGGAACAAGAATCAAAAGCGGGATTATTACGGGAGCGGCAGTGATAAACCAATCCCCCCATCGCAGCTCAACATGTGCAAGCTTCTCAACAAATCCGGCAGCCAGCAAATTAAATGAGGCGGCGGTAAGAAACAGCGAACTTGTCACGCATGTGCTCATAATCGCGACCCACATGAGATACGACCCCACACGGCCGGAAGACGGGTCGTTTGGCTTTGAACCATAGTCAAGGGCCAGATCGTTCGCGATGGGGTAGATAATTCCTCCGCTGCGCGCTGTGGGAGAAGGTATAAATGGCGCTAAAATCGTATCGGCCAAAGCAATGCCATAACCGAGCAAAAGGGTGCTTTTACCCATACGCTTGATGATGACGAGAGCAATGCGGTGTCCGAGCCCGGTGTTGGAGTAAGCTAGCGCGAGGATGAAGGCGCCAAAGATGAGCCACACGGTCGAGTTGTTGTAGCCTGACAGTGCCCAGGCTAGAGCAGCGTTCGCCGGACGAAATCCCGGTTCTGACAGCTGTTGAGGGCTGAACAACGCGAAACGCCCGAGCACCGAGACAACGGTGATGCCAATCACCGCGATGGCAGCGCCGGGCAAGGGTTCGAGAACGAGCCCGCCAATTACACCGACAAAAATCGAAAAGAAGTACCACGCATGGGGAGCCAGACCTGAAGGCACAGGCAACAATGCGAGGACAACCGCTACTACAACGGGCGCCAACGCTTTCCACAGGGGAGTCTTAGATCGAGCGTCGGGCCGGCGGCTAGGGGCTGAAACAGTCCCATTGGAAGGAGGAGCCTGTGCAACGTTATCGATTATTGTGTTTGATACTCCCATTTTATTCCTCTTCGAAATCGATTCAGCCCTCAAAACCTGATGTCGAGCCACCCTGTCCAATAGTTAATGCTCTTGCCGGGCGTGGACTGTTTCAGGAACTCACCGGCAAAGAAGTGTCCGTACTCCGTGAACCAATTAAGGTTGTGGTTCATGCGCCACTGCAGTTGCGCAGAGGCCTGCGTCGCAATGAATCGATTGTTGCTCTTCGAACCTGACACGATGACCGCATTGCCAACGCTGTAGAGGCCGTCGCTCGTACTTTCACGCCAGAAGAAAGCTGGGTTAAACGTCAACGTTATGTTCTCCGACGGTTTTAGCTCTGCCGAAGGCTGCAACGCGATCAGATTGCGCCGGGCGAACAACTCGGCATAGCTAAAATAGGGACCCTTTTCGTAAATGGAGTTGAATGTACCGACATTGTGGCTTGAAGGGTTCTGATCGCCGCTGAAAGCTCCCGCCCGCATGCCAAACCTTGGTCTCAAATGAACTTGCTCCAGGCGATAGCCGTGTTCGGTCGAAACTGCCCATGCTCGAATGTCGCCGGACCCGAACCAACCGTATTGAAAGGTGAACTCGTCGTTGTAATCCCAGTGCTCGGTGGATCCCCACACCCGGGTTCCGATTGTTTCCCTCTGCTCTCGACCGGTTCCTTTGCCGTCGAAGGCCACACTCTTGTTGTCGAGTCCCATGTAATAGAGATCGATATTGCCACGCGGCAAGAATCTCAATGGGTGGACTGCATAGGCGGCCCAAAAACTTTGGCTATGATTGGGAGGATTGTCGAAATAGTCCGTATTCTCCAGTGTTGGCCTGGCGGCAAGCAGGTCGACAGTCCAATCGCCCTTTAACCACGTAAGCCGGGCACCATCGAGGCTGCGTCGGATGTTGCGGCCATCACGAGTCGAAACAAGATTTTGTGACCCAAGCGCCATCTCCTGTCGCCCAGCTCGCAATGTGAGGCTGTCACGGCCCGACTTCCACAGGCCGAAATCGAAGAAGCCCTGGTGGAGATACATCTTTTCTTCATCCAGGCTCGGTCGCGGCCCTCCATTCCTGCCGTCCACGAGACTCGTTGCGAGTTCACCGAAGAAACGAAAGCGATCACCTAAGTGAATATCCGTGTGCACAAAGTAGCGTTGCATCAGATATGGATTTCCGCTCGGCTTGTCTGACCAGTTCGGATTGCTGGCGTACTCGCCGCGTTCGCGAATCCAGAACCCAAACGAGGCGTAGTAATTCTCGTTGTCCCGGCTGAGTGGAATAAACTGAATCTTGTCCAGAGGACTCGTTCGGCAGTTAGAACTTGCTAGATATTTAACCTGCTCGTCGTAGGTGGTGAGTGGGAGACTCTTCGGCGCATCAGGACATGCAGCTGCATTGTCCTGCGTACCCTGCCCCCACACGACGGAACTCGTAAGAACTGCCAATAGGCTTAAGAACCGAGCGGTTCTTCCAAGAGAACCTTGCTGTAAGTTCAGAACCGCGCACATGGTAGTTGCTTTCTCCGTAATTTCTGACAAAGAACGAGCCTTTATGTCCCTGAGCCTGCTAAAGGTGGTCAGTCGCTTCACCGGCCTGTAATCCGAATCAACATTTCCTGCCCACTACTGAGCGTGATCTTCTGACGTCCGTGGAATGCAGTGGTACCCAGACCGCCTACGCCCCCGACGATGGAGCCAATCCCGGCCCCTTTGCCGCCTCCGAATATTCCGCCGAGCAAGGCGCCAGCGCCGGCTCCGATGGCCGTGTGCTCGATGCTCTTGCGGCCGCGACCGCCTGATTCGACGGCTCCTTCCACATCCACCTTCTCGCCAGAGGGCGCGTGATAGAGCTCGATAATTTCAGCGTGAATCGGAGCACGACGGCCGTCGGGCATAACCAAACGGTCGAAGCGTAGAACCATTGTGGTAGTGCCTTTTATCTTTCCAGACAGATCAATCTGGGCGACGTGACCGTACACTCGCGCGTTTCGGTATTCCCCCTGGTCAACCACGGTTGCACTGAACGGATCGCCTACCCTCGAATCAACGCTGGTGAGCGTGTCGTCTAAGCGAATCCGGAGTGCGGTGTCTCTGGGAATGAGGAAGTTCGCGGTCGATGCGAACAGGGAACATGATGTCAACACGACCACGAAAAGCAAGCTTGCCGCCACTACGGGCGACGAAGGTCGGAATTTGAGCTGATCATCCATCGAAAATCTCCGTCATTTGGAAATATCTGAGTAAGCAGGGGTCCACTGTGTTTTCAGCACGCGCTGCCGCAGTTCGTCTTCGCCGGTCTTGGGAGCGACGCCGTCTTTTTGTGCCTGAATCCCAACCGCTACCGCGATGTCCACGGCGACCCGCCTGCTGTCTTTGAGGGAAGAGAGCAATGACGCAGAAGGATCTTTGAGGGCCGGCGAATTCGCAGCCAGAGCACGAGCGGCGGCCTGCATCATTCCGTCGGTTACCCGGCGAGCGCCGGAAGCAATGATCCCGAGTCCCATCGCCGGAAAGATATGAACGTTGTTACATTGCGCGATGGTAATCCTGCGGCCGTTGTAATCGACAGGTGGAAAGGGAGAACCCGACGCGACCAGGGCACGTCCGTCGGTCCAGCGAATCAGATCCTCTGCCGTTGCTTCGGATTTTGAGGTGGGGTTCGAGAGCGGAAAAATAATAGGACGCTCCACCTTTCGGGCCATTTCGCGAACGATGGGCTCTGAAAACGCACCGCGGACGGTGGACAGGCCGATCAGGATGGTTGCATTGATTTTGCTGATCACATCAGCCAGGCCGATTTGTCCGTTGGAGCTTCGAGAGAATGCCGCTGCTGAGATCTCAGGTTGGGCGTAGACGCGTTGTTCCGAACTCAGATCTCCTCGGTCGGAATGCAATAGGCCATCTTTGTCGATGAGCCAAAAGCGATTGCGGGCCTCCTGTTCGCTTAGTCCTTCGCTGACCATTGCGGCGCGCAGGCCATCTGCGACACCGATTCCGGTCGAACCTGCCCCGAGCATAACGATCTCTTGTTCCTTCAGGCTCTTTCCGGTCACCTTGACCGCACCCAGGACAGCTCCGAGAACGACTGCGGCTGTTACCTGGATGTCATCGTTGAACGTAAGGAGTTCGTCGCGATAAAGCTGGAGAAGTGGCCGTGCATGCGGAGTCGCGAAGTCTTCCCACTGCAGTAGTGTCTCTGGGAACTCCTGCTTCACTGCTTGTACGAATTGATCTATGAAGTCGAAATAGGCCTGTCCGGTGATCCGTTCATGGTGCCAGCCTAGGTACTCCGGATCATTCAGGCGTTCCTTATTATTAGTGCCGACATCCAGGACGATGGGTAACGTCCGTTCCGGACGAATACCCCCGATCCCCGTGTAGAGCGAGAGCTTGCCGATCGAGATGCCAAGCCCACCTGCACCTTGATCACCGATTCCCAGAATGCGCTCGCCATCGGTCACGACGATTACATCAACATTCTTATTGGGGCGATTGCGCAGCAGTTGGGGGAGTGAGTCGCGCAAAGGATAAGAAATGAATAAACCGCGAGGCCGCCGATAGATGTGGCTAAATTGTTCGATTCCCTCCGCAACCGTTGGTGTGTAGACCAGCGGTGTCATTTCTTCGATGTGGTCGACGATGAGTCGGTAGAAGAGCACTTCGTTGGTGTCCTGGAGCGCGCGCAAGTAGATATGGCGCTCCAGGTCGTTGTCTTTTCTCTGAAAAGCTTCGTAAGCGCGGATGGCTTGTTCATCAAGGGTTTCTACCTGTGGCGGAAGAAGCGCGTGCAAACCAAATTCCGTGCGCTCCTCTTCGGTGAATGCGGTGCCTTTGTTCAAGGTAGGAGTGTCGAGAAGATGCATGCCCCGATCAACATGCTTGCCCTCTGATTGCGTGATGGGTAGTGTCGTCGCCATTTCTTATTTTTCCTTTTCCTTCCGTTGAGTAATTTGGGGTTGATCAGCGAAGCAGATTGACCTTCGCCAGATCGATAAGTTCGTCCCCGCGTCCGTTGAGTACCGCCTTGAGCATGAACAGGCCGAATCCCTTGGCTTGCTCGTAGGTGATCGTTGGTGGCATCGAGAGCTCCTGGCGGGAAACCGGGATTTCGATTAATGCAGGGCCGTCGTAATTGAGAGCTCGCGCCAGCATGGGCTCTACCTGATCTGAGGTTTCCGCTCGTAGGCCGAGAAGTCCGGCTCCCTCTGCAATCTTGGTGAAGTCCGGGTTGCGCAGGTCGGTGCTGAAATCCAGAATGCCGGCTGCCTTCATTTCCAGTTCGACAAACGCCAGGGATTCGTTCTTGAAGACGACGATCTTCACCGGCAACTCATGTTGTCGAAGTGTGAGCAGATCGCCTAAGAGCATCGACAATCCGCCGTCCCCAGACATCGAGATCACCTGCCGGCCGGGATAACTCGCCTGCGCACCAATGGCCTGAGGAAGAGCATTGGCCATCGATCCGTGGGTAAAGGAACCGATGATCCTCCGCTTGCCGTTCATACGGAGATAACGGGCGGCCCAGACCGTTGGAGTTCCTACGTCGCAGGTGAAGACGGCGTCCTGGGAGGCGAGCCGATTGAGCACACTTGCGACATATTGAGGGTGGATAAGTTTCTTATTGGATTCGCCGCCCGTAGCGACATCGTCGAGACCCTTGCGCGCGTCTTGATAGTGCGCAATCGATCGCTTCAAATGCGCTTCGTATAAGTTTTGTTTCAGCTTCGGCAAGAGAGCCCGTAGCGTGGTCTTCGTGTCGCCGATGAAGCCAAAGTCGAGCTTGCTGCGCCGTCCGAGCTGTTCGCCGCGAACATCAATCTGTACGATGATGGCGTCCTGAGGGAAAAACTGCTGATACGGGAAGTCGGTTCCGATCATCAGCAACAGATCGCAATTCATCATCGCGTAATAGCCGGAGGAGAATCCGAGCAAGCCCGTCATACCCACGTCGAACGGGTTGTCGTACTCGATGAACTCTTTTCCGCGCATGGCGTGGACGACCGGCGCTTGCAGCTTCCTCGCGAGTTCCACCAGTTCGTCATGAGCTCCGGCACACCCGGCACCGCCCAGAATGGTGACCCGTTCCGAGCGATTCAGGAGATCGGCGAGTATGTTGAGCTCTTCGTCGGAGGGACAGACCGTTGGCTTGGCCTCGGTGAAATGCACTCGGGGTGTCTCGCGGGTGGCATCTCGCAGGGCCACATCCCCGGGGATGGCGACTACAGAAACACCGCGCTTGGAAATTGCGGCCTGCATCGCAATTTCGAGTACGCGCGGCATCTGTGAAGGTTGTGAGGCGAGCTCGCAGTAATGACTGCATTCAGCGAAGAGATGCGTAGGATGCGTCTCCTGAAAATAGCCGCTGCCGATTTCAGAGCTAGGAATTTGTGCCGCGATGGCGAGTACGGGAACGCGGCTTCGATGACAGTCATAAAGACCGTTGATCAGGTGCATGTTCCCGGGGCCGCAACTGCCGGCGCAGACCGCCAATTTGCCGGTAAGATGCGCTTCGGCTCCAGCAGCAAACGCTGCGACCTCTTCGTGACGAACGTGAACCCACTGGATATCCCTGCGGGTGCGAATCGAATCGGTGATTCCGTTCAGTGAATCGCCGCTGACACCGTAAATTCTTTGCACTCCGGCTTCCACCAAAACATCCACAAGCAGGTCAGCTACTCTTTTTGCCATGCCTTGTTCCTTCCAGTACTCAAAAACACTTGAACGTTGAAGACGAATATGTCTCGGAACGTTGGCTCGTTAAGAACCCTTCGCCGGATTGACGACGCTCTTTTTCTGCTTCCTGTCCCCTGGGCAAGTCACTCGCTGATGACTCCCGAGATCAAGCGGGTGCAATTGCCGTTCCATCGAATCGCATGACAACTCTTGACTGCCCCACGGGCGAAGTGCTCAAAAAGCACAGCCGGGCCCGGCCCAAATGCTTGTTTGCAACCTCGCGTACTTGATTTTGTTGGTCAGGAATTTGACTCAGTGTCGGAGCTCTGACCCGGCCGGTCTTATTCGCTTCGCCGGGGCAGGTAACCGTCAGTGAATCTTCGCGCTAAGGCTGTTCCCTGGGACTTTAGCCAGTTTTATCGGCGCTGTCTCAATGGAATGAGACGTGCTATTCGCATTGTGCGTTCTTTGGCATGTCTCGGGTATGATTTGACGCTTGAAAAGGGGGTAGCAGTAGGGGCGGCCATTGACGAATGCATTGCCTTGGAAAAATATGTGCGAGGTCTTCTCGATCTGAAAAATGACGCCATTCTCGCCCATGACATGAGCGTGGTCGTCATGTACTGGAGTCGTGTTCCTCGATTGGTACGACGCATCGTGGTGGTAGGCATCTGTCTCCTCGCGTTCTTCCTAGTGGAAGCCTGCACCAAAAGCAACCGGCATGCATCTGGGATAACCCTGACTCTTATTGATCAAAGTTGGGTGGATAAGGACTATCAGCGTCGTCTAAATGAAGAACTAAACTTGTTCACCAAACAGACTGGGATTCCTGTTCAGGTCCTTCCTGCACCGGAAGCTGCCGTGGAGCAACTAGCCACGTGGCGCGAGCTGCTGGACAGTGGGGCGGAAGTGCCCGACGTTTACGCAATCGATACCATCTGGCCTGGGGTTCTGGCGGACGGTCTCATTGATCTGAGGCATTATGCGTCGGAGGGCGAGATTGCAGCGCATTTTCCGAAGCTTATTGCGAACTTTACGGTCAATGGAAAACTTGTAGCCCTGCCGTACAACGTGAGTGAGGGGACGTTGTTCTACCGCGTGGATCTACTTCGAGAGTACGGGTACCGTGCACCGCCAGAAACATGGCAAGAATTGGAGTCCATGGCCAAGCGGATTCAAGCCGGCGAACGCGCAAAGGGCAATAAGGATTTCTGGGGTTTTGTTTGGGAAGGAGCGGCGTCTGAGGCGTTGACCTGCAACGCGTTGGAATGGCAGGTGTCAGAGGGTGGTGGATCCATTCTCGACGATCATGGTCATGTGACAGTGAATAACCCCGCTACAATTCGGGCCTGGAGCAGGGCGGCTCGCTGGGTCGGGTCCATTTCCCCTCCGGGAGTCACAGCGTACAAGGAGTGGGATGCTTTCAATATCTGGCAAGCGGGCAATGCTGCGTTTATGCGCAACTGGATTGGCAACTATGTACAAGCGCGTGCCGAAAACTCGCCAACAAGAGATCGCATCAACATTGTTCCATTGCCGCGGGGTAGCGCCGGGACCGCCTCCACTTCGGGTGGAAAAGGCTTCGGTGTTTCGCGCTATTCGCGCCATCCGCGCGAGGCAGCAATGTTGGTCCGTTTTCTGTGCGGTCGCGATGAGCAGGCAAGGCGATGCCGGAAGTCCGCCGAGGCCCCTAGCATACCCGCGTTGTATCAGGACGCCGATGTCTTAGCGGCAAATCCCTACTTTTCCCCTGTTCTGCAATCGTTCCAAAGGGTAACATTGCGGCCGTCTGCGCCAGCGGGCAAGATGTATCCGGAGGTCTCGCGAGCGTATTTCGAAGCGGTGCATTCGGTGCTGACTAAAAGACAAAGTGCCGAAGAAGGAGTGTCCGAATTGCAACAGCAATTAGTAGCGATGCTCCAAAAGCAGGCAGGAGAAACGAATGCACCGCGTTCCCAAGCGCCAGCCGCCTCGCGAAGGTGACTTAGAGCAGCAATATCGCCCAACTTGAGCGAACATGCCAACGACCTCGTCAAACAAGGCAACAGAACTAAGGACGTCGTACGCCCCTGACAGGGTGCTAGGTAGAGGTACGCTCAGCATAGGCAGACGCCTGACAACGTGCTTCCTGTTAATCGTGGTTTCGATGATCGCGGCGGATGGTGTAGCTTTTTGGCAGTTTAGACAAACGGTCGCTCCGAGCCACCGTCTCATTAATGCTGATCAGACATCGCTCGCCATCGCACGCGTTCACCTAGATGTGGACGCCTTCCGAGACAAAGTGGCTGCGCTGGAGAGCAGTCACGGCACGAAACAATTCTCAACTGAAGCTGCAGAGATTCGCCAAAGTTTCCTGCAGGACGTCGCAGACGCACAGCGCACGCTGAGCATCGCTCCCGAGATTGCACGAGAAGATCCGACACTTCCCGCAACACTGGAAACGCTCAAGATAACTCTCCCCGCTCAACTCGAAACAGCGGTCGAACTCGCGACGGCGGAAGATTGGACCGCTGTCCGGCTCCGCCTCCAGACTCAAATCCAGGGTCTCATTGACCTCAGTTCTTCGCTCGTGCAAAGGGTGGACCGGCAGGTTCAGCAGGAACGGCTCCAGGCAATCGAAGATGGCATCACAGCCCAGCATCGCCTTTTTGTAGTGGTCCCGGTTGCCGGCCTCCTGACATTGCTGGTAGCAGTCGCTCTCGGATGGTATGTCACTCGTACGATAACTTCCCCACTCTCCGCACTCACCGCCGGAGCCCAGGCTCTGGCGCGCGGGAACTTCCAGCAGCAAGTCGAGGTTGGGGGGAACGACGAGCTCGCCGTGCTGGGAAAAGCCTTCAACTACGCCGCCGCGGAACTTCAGGAGCTCTACCAAAGCCTCCGCGACAGCGAGGAACAGTGGAGATCTGCATTCGAGAGCAACCCCACCATGTACTTCATGTTGGATGGGGCAGGAACCATGCTTTCGGTTAACTCCTTCGGGGCGGAACAACTGGGCTACGCAGTGGACGAACTGATCGGACAACCCGTTTTGAACATTTTCTATGAGCCTGATCGGGACGCCATTCAAATGCATGCTGGGAACTGCTTCGACCACCTTGGCGAGACGATGAGGTGGGAAGCCCGGAAGATCCGTAAAGACGGCACGATAATTTGGGTCCGCGAAACAGCCAAAGGTATGTTTCTTAAGAACCGTCCCGTTCTTTTGGTCGTGTGCGAAGACATCACCGAGCAGAAGCGCGCCGAAGAGGCAGCCAGACGGAGCGAAAGTGAACTTCGCGAGGTGATTGAAACGATTCCGGTGATGGCGTTTACCGCCTTGCCCGATGGTTCTCAGGCTTTTGCGAATAGGCGCTGGCGGCAGTACACCGGATTACCAGCGGACGCCACCGCTGGTTTTAGCTGGCGCTTCACGATTCACCAGGAAGATTTAGATCGGCACCTGCGCAAGTGGCAAGCGTCGCTGGCCAGTGGTGCGCCTTTTGAGAATGAGGCTCGCCACCGGGATGCTCACGGCGAATATCGCTGGTTTTTGGTCCGCGCGGTCCCGCTGCGTGGTGAAACCGGAAGCATTCTTAAATGGTATGGAGTCTTGATCGATATCGAAGATCGCAAGCAAGCAGAAGCCCTGATCGCGGGCGAAAAGCGAGTCCTCGAACTTGTCGCTAAAGGAGATCCCCTTCCTGAGATCCTCGATACCCTCTGCCGATTGGTCGAGAAACAAGCCACGGGCGCTCTCACCTCCATATTTTTGGTGGAAGGAGGTCAGTTGAAGCATGGCGGCGCGCCCAGCCTTCCGAAGGCGTACATAGATGCAATCGACGGAGTTTTAATTGGGCCACGCGTGGGTTCGTGCGGCACAGCCGCATACCTGCGCCAACAGGTCATAGTCGAAGATATTGCTACTGACCCGCTATGGGCGAACTACCGCGAAGCGGCCTTGGCGCACTCTTTGCACGCCTGCTGGTCCACGCCGGTATTTTCTTCGCAAGGCACAGTGATTGCGACTTTCGCCATGTACTATGGCGGGCCACGGCGCCCGAGTCAGCGTGATCAGGAAATTATCCAGCAGATCACTCACCTGGCGGGCGTTGCTATCGAACGTAAGCTGACATACGACCAACTGCGGCGCAGCGAAGCTTATCTGGCTGAAGCGCAGAAACTGACACACACCGGCAGTTGGGCCTTTAAGGTTGGAGGAAGCCCGCTCTACTGGTCGGAGGAAAACTTTCGAATCTGGGGATTTGACTCGCGACAGGAAGTTCCTGACCTCGAACAAGTGCAAGCACGCATACATCCTGAGGATCGCGACCGAGCGGTTGAAGATGCCAAAAAGGCGGTGCGAATGCGAACCGACTTCGCCCAGGATTTCCGAATCGTGTTGCCCGACGGCACCGTGAGAAACATTCATGCGGTCGGCCATCCAGTTGTCAATGCAAGCGGAGAGGGCATTGAAGTAGTTGGAACTCACGTCGATGTAACCGAGCGCAAACGTGCGGAGCAAGAGCGGGAGAGACTGCGCCAGGTAGAGGCAGATCTCGTGCACATTAGCCGCGTAAGCATGATGGGCGAACTAACGGTATCGCTCGCTCACGAGATCAAGCAGCCGATCGCCGCAGCCGCCGCTAATGCAGACACCTGCGTTCGGTGGCTCCGCCGCGAACCACCTGATATTCAAGAGGCTCGCCAAACCGCGCGTATGATTGTCGAAGATGTAAATCGTGCTGCCGACATCATTGAACGAGTCCGCGCCCTCTACAGGCGAAGTAAGCCAAACCAGGAGTTGGTAGACCTAAATGAACTCATTCGAGAAATGGTTCTCCTGCTCCGCGACAAGGCGAACCTGAATTCCGTTTCCATCCGCACCCAGCCTGACGCGCTGCTACCAAAGGTCGGCGCGGATCGCGTACAGGTGCAGCAGGTCTTAATGAACCTGATGCTCAACGGGCTAGAGGCGATGAAGGATGCCGGCGGTGAACTGAACATCCGACCCATGACAGACGGCGATCAGATATTGGTCACTGTAAGCGACTCGGGCGTTGGTCTTCCTGCAGAAGATCCTGAGCAAATCTTCGAGGCGTTTTTCACCACCAAGAGTGAAGGGACGGGCATGGGATTGTCCATCAGCCGGAGAATAATCGAATCGCATGGCGGCCGGTTGTGGGCTACCTCCAACGGGGAAAAGGGTGCGACGTTTCACTTCACCTTGCCCAAAGCGGCGCACGGTTCCTCAACTTCGGGTGAAAGTTGAATTCCGCTATTCTCCGTCACGATCAGATCGATAACCCGCATCTCGATCGGTGTTCACTTCCAGTTAGTTCTGACAACAATCTGACACTCCGTCGAACACTTGACGGTTCCGCGAACACGGTACGGATCCGATATCGCGGTTGCGCCACGATTTAACAGACCATTCACTCTGGAACTGGGATTGCATTACTTGCTTGCGCCAGCCGTCCGACCAGGAGCGCAGACTGCGATGTTGTTGGCCCTCAATTCGAACGTCACCGTGGCTTCCCTCTCCGGCGAACCGCAATCCACCTCGAAGACTTATGAGACCTTGCTCGACGTAACCGGGTCGATCGTCTCGCGGATGGACCTTTCCGAACTGTTTCGCGAACTCCTGCAAAACCTCAGACAGTTTGGTAAGTTCGACTTCCTCAATCTCGTTCTACACGATCCTGTCCAGAATGTAATGCGGCTCAACGTGTTGCAGGCCCTGATCCCGATCACGATTCCAATGTCGCTCGAGGTTCCGGTAGGCGAGTCCCCCGCAGGATGGGTATGGCAAACACAACGGCCGCTGCTGATGGAAAACCTTGCGGCAGAAGAGCGTTTTAGTCCCTATTTAGGCGTGCTCCGGGAAAGCGGTATTCAAACGTATTACGTGTTTCCGCTGACCACCCCGACGGGCTGCCACGGGGCGGTTTCTTTCGGAAGCCGCCACGCGAACGCATATGACAACTCTGATGCGCACTTCCTGGGGGCACTGGCGAGCAAGATTACGATCGCTGTCGATAACAGCCTGACGCACGAAATTGTTCGAACCTACCAGGAACAATTAGCCAGGGATCATGCGCAGTTGCGGTTGCTGCAGGACATAAGCAACGCGCTTATGAAGCACCTGGATACCAAAGACCTTTTCAACGAGATTTCAAAGTGCATCGGCGACATCATGCCACGTGACTATTGCAGCCTGCTTCTGCACGATCCGGCGAATGATCAGTTCCGAATGCGCGCCATACATTTTCCCAATGACCTTCACTTCGCGCCCGAGGAGTTTGTCTTCAAGGCGGAGGGCTGTCCTGCATCCAGAGCTCTCATCACCCACACACCTGTGCTAGTGAACCGGCTGTCTATGGGCACTTTCCCCTCCACGCGAACTCAATTCCTTCTCGACAAAGGCATCAAGTCTGGCTGTTGGATTCCGCTTGCGGGCCGGGAGCGTCTTTTGGGCACGCTCGGCGTGTGCAGTTTCCGGGAATCTGCATTTCGACCTGATGATCTAAACCGTCTCAGCGCGATTGTCAATCAAGTTGCGATTGCGCTGGACAACGCGCTGGCCTTTGAGGAAATCGCCAAACTCAGAGACAAGCTTGCGGAGGAGAAGACCTATCTCCAACAGGAACTCCAGGCAGAGCACGACTTTGAAGAGATCATCGGAGATAGCGCTGCGCTGAAACAGGTGCTCCGAGAAGTGGGAACGGTGGCCAAAACGGATTCCACGGTTATGATCCTGGGGGAAACGGGTACCGGCAAGGAATTGATCGCGCGCGCTATTCATAACCTCAGCCAGCGCCGCGGCCGGGCACTCGTTAAGCTAAATTGTGCGGCGATCCCCACCGGATTACTCGAAAGCGAACTCTTTGGCCATGAAAAGGGAGCCTTTACCGGTGCGATCGCGCAGAAGATGGGACGAGTCGAAATGGCGGACAGAGGTACGCTGTTCCTGGACGAGGCTGGAGATATTCCCCTGGAACTCCAGCCGAAGCTGCTGCGCGTTTTGCAAGAGCAGGAGTTTGAACGGCTCGGCTCAACTCGTACGATCCGTGTGAATGTGCGACTCATTGCGGCTACCAATCGAGACCTGGAAACAATGATGAGTCAGCGGACGTTTCGAGAAGACCTCTACTATAGACTGAATATCTTTCCTATTCGTGTTCCCTCGCTGCGAGAGCGTGCGGGCGACATTCCAGTCCTGGTTAACTTTTTCGTTAACAAGTACTCGAAACGAATGGGAAAGCACATTGACAGGGTCTCGACAGATACGATGCGTGTATTGTCGCGATGGCATTGGCCGGGAAATGTACGCGAATTGGAAAACGTGATTGAGCGTGCTGTCATTCTGTCCGGCGGGTCCGTCCTGAACGTTCCTGCTTACGAATTCAAGAGTGCTGCCGAGGCATCTCAAGCTCCTGCAACAATCCAGACCCTGGCAGCGTCAGAAAGGGATGTAATCCTGCGTGCCCTTCGTGAGGCCAATGGCATTGTCGCTGGCGCCGCCGAAAGGCTGGGACTCAAGCGCACCACTCTGAATTCCAAGATGCGCCGGCTGAAACTCTCGCGCAGCGACCTGTTCGCGCGATGAGTCGTCGTTCGATTACTTTTCATCGCAATCTCCCGGGCACTCTGTGAGGGCGATGGAACTGCGCAAATCAATTCTCTATCTTCTACTTCGGCGGTTCGGCGCGAAACGCGATTGCGGATCCTTAGCATTTATCGTGTGCTGCCGTTGACAGGCTCAATAGTTGGTCGATGACTGATCGCATGAATAGATTGGTCGACTGGAGCTCTGCACCTTGATGGGCGAGACGCTGGAGCAGAGCTTTGCCGCGGTCGTCGACAAACAGAACTTCACTCAAATCGATCCGAGAGCGTTTCTGCGGGGCGCGGGCATCATTCCAGAGAGCCGTTCCAATTCACCAACCCAGTCTCCGATCAGCTTGCCTTCAAGATGAAAAGTGGTGAGCCCACCCTTTTCTTCTTTCGTTATTCGTAGCATGTCTTTCCCCATTTTGTTAATGCCGGAGTGCGCCATCAGTAGGCCAGCGATACGTGCAGGGCGGAATTGCCGGAAAGAAGACTGCAGCTGGAGTTCCGAACCAGAGACAAATGACAAGGATGGCACGAAGAGATTACTAAGAGGCACTTAGGCGCAAATGGCATCGGCGTACGACGTTCAACCGAAAGCACGGTTTCAACACTCTGACGTCACTCTGGCGATCGAACAACGCACTGTCGAAGAGTGAGAGCTAAATACCCCTCGTGGCTGACTGACCTTAACTGTGAGCTCGGTGTCACCATGAGTGGTTTTATCTCGTCAGTCCGACGAAGCAAAGCCCGTTGTCAGGTCACATGACTTGAACTGTAAATCTAGAAAGTTCCGGCGCTACTAGGAGTTACAAGTAACGACTTCCCACAGATGAATTGGCCCCGCGGGTGCATTGGATCGATGGTCAGGGCCTCAACGTGCGGAGTTGGCAAGAAATAGCGGTACAAGGAGAATGCAATGCGCTTGAACATCAAGGGCCTCATCACGACTGCAATACTGGCTACTTCACTGGCGACCAACCTCTTCGCCGCAGATAACGCACAGGATACGTACAAGGCGAAATGTCAGATGTGTCACGGCCCCAACGGTGAACCTTCTGGAGTCGGCAAATCGATGGGCGCGCGGCCTTTCAGTGATCCGGGTGTGGTGAAAATGTCGGACGCCGAATTAGCAGGCATTACCTCGAACGGCAAGAACAAGATGCCGGCGTACAAAGGAAAGCTGTCCGATGACGACATCAACGCTCTCGTGAAGTATGTGAGGGGCCTGAAATAGCCACTCGGACCCGGCGGTGCGACGTTTGGATCGGCGTTGATTAGCAGTCCGGCCTTTCAAGGAAGTCGAAGTGTCTATGCTCAGTTCTCTGATTAGCTCGCCGAAAAATCTCGGAACCATTGATGAGCGCCTGGAACAGTGTGGAGTGAGTCGTCGCTCCTTTATCAAGTTCTGTTCTTCTCTCATGGTCGCTGCCCCGTTTGCTCTTGCCTTAACCGACAAGCTGACGCCCGAAGCAGTTGCCGCAGAATTGGGTAGAGTCATTCGCCCACCTGTGATTTGGCTTCACTTTCAGGACTGCACTGGTTGTACCGAAACTCTGCTTCGGCCCTCCCACCCTGACCTTGGCGATCTCATCCTCAACGTGATTTCGCTCGAATACCACGAAACCCTCATGGCAGGCGCGGGAAGGCAGGCTGAACAAGCACTGGCTGAGGCGGTACAGAAGTATTCCGGCAAATACGTGTGCGTAGTTGAGGGTTCCATCCCGACGAAAAATAGTGGGATCTATATGAAGCTTGCGGGACGGCCCGCAATGGATGTGCTTGCCGACGTGGGGGGACAGGCTGCCGCCATTATCGCGATGGGATCATGCGCGGCTTGGGGTGGCATTCCGTCAGCCGACCCGGCACCGACCGGTGCGGTTGGTGTCGCTGATCTTGTTCCCAGTAAAGCGATTGTCAATCTCCCCGGGTGTCCTCCGAATCCCTACACACTGCTTGGGGTAGTGCTGCAGTTTGCTGCGTATGGCACACTGCCCGAACTTGACCACGAAAGGCGGCCGAAGTTTGCGTACGACCGCGACATACATGAGCATTGCCCACGTCGAGCGCACTTTGATGCAGGCCGTTTCGTAAAGCAATTCGGGGACGAGGGGCATCGTGAAGGTTGGTGCCTGTACGAAATGGGCTGTAAAGGACCCGACACTCATGCCGGTTGCTCGACCCGTCACTTCAACGAGATCCCCGACGTGTGGCCCATCGGCATCGGCGCGCCGTGCATCGGCTGCACGGAAAAGAGCATCGCGTTCCGCGTTCCGATGTTCCAGGTGATACAGATTCATACAACCGCTGAGCCGCCCGCTACCTACGCTCCCATTGTTGCGCACCAAGGGAAGGTGAATCCGATCGCAACAGGATTAGTCGGGCTCGCGGCCGGGGCGCTCGCAGGCGCCGGGTATGTTGCCTCCCGCAAGTTCTCAAACGTTCCGGAAAGCGAGAGCGTTCCGGGAAGAAGTCCTAGTGAAGATTCCCGGAACACACCAGGCGGTCCCCGAAAGGACAGTGCGCGCGACAAATGAAAGCTCAAGCAGGGGAACGTCGATGATCGCACAGATGAACCGGCGTCAAGCACTTCTGGGAATGGTCGGGATCGGCGGCATGGTGGCTGCAGCGGTAACTGCCGGAGCCGAAGAGCATCCGGCGCATCCGGTGGCCGCTCCTGATGCTGTGGCCATGCTGTATGACAACACGATTTGTACCGGGTGCAAGGCTTGTATGCCCGCGTGCAATGAAGCCAATGGCCTGCCTGCTGACACGCTGCTGTCGGGTGGGCTGTGGGACATGCCTAGCGATCTCAACTCCAAAACAAAAAACATTATTAAATTGTACGAGGAACCCGACTCATCCGCCTTCTGCTTTGTGAAAAGGCAATGCATGCATTGCCTCGATCCGGCATGCGTGACAGGCTGTCCGTTCGGAGCCTTGGAAAAGAGTCGCTGGGGCGCTGTCACGTGGAATTCCTCGCTGTGCATCGGTTGCCGATACTGCGAGGTGGGTTGCCCGTTCGATGTGCCGAAGTTCGAGTGGAACAAGTGGAACCCGAAAGTCGTCAAATGCGAATTCTGTTACGACCGCCTCAACAAAGACGAACAACCTGCTTGTACAGCGGTCTGTCCCACGGGAGCGGTCATCTTCGGAACGCGGACAGATCTCCTGGCGAAAGCCAAAGAGCGTATTGCGTCGTCTCCCGGAAAATACTTTGAAAATCGTGTGTATGGCGAGCACGAAGCCGGAGGCACGCAGGTCCTTTACCTGTCCAAAGTGGCATTCAACAAAATCGGCTTGCCAAAACTCGGCTCCGCGTCGCTCGGCCACTACGCCACGAAGGTGAGTTCAGTTATCTACAAGTGGTTTTCCGGACCGGTGCTAGCCGCATGCTTCCTCGGCAGCCTTATCAGAAAGAACTGGAATCGTCACGATTCGGAGCGACCTGAGCGCGAAAAGGCGACTGGGCTGCGAGATCAATTATGAGCGCGCGCGACATAGCTGGCACAACTCTTATCAACCATTGGCAACGAGGCGTCCCTGTCTATCGTGAACCTGTGGTTACACCTACACTCAGAGTCCTTGCCGTAGTGGCGGTGATTGGTCTTGGCCTTGCTGTGGCCAGGCTCTTCTCCCCACTCAGTCCATTCTCGGGGATGAATGACGCTTATGCCTGGGGAATCTGGAAGACCTTCAATGTCATGACCCTGACCGCGTTGGGCTCTGGTCCCCTTGCGCTGGGGTTAGCTTCCTGGGTTCTTGATCGGGAAAAACTGCATGTGGTGATGAGGACCGCACTGGCCAGCGGCTTTCTGTTCTACGCCGCCGGCCTGATTGCTCTCGGTATCGACGTTGGACGCCCCTGGAATTTTTACAATGCGCTGCTGCCATGGCGTTGGAATGCTCACTCGGCGATGTTAGAGGTGGCGATCTGCATGCCGGTGTACTGCGCCATCTTCCTGGCTTTCGAGAACATTCCAATGGTTCTCGAGCGTTTTTATTACACCGGGAGCGGCAAAACGAAAGCTACGCTTCTCAGACTGGCGCCAACGTTTAGACGGATCTACCCGTTCATGATTACCGGAGCCTACGTGCTCCCCCTCATGCATCAATCGTCACTCGGCGGGCTCCTGCTTCTAGCGGGCGACAAGATCAATCCACTGTGGCAATCGCCGATGCTGCCGCTTCTGTATCTGGTCGCGGCCTGCGTATGCGGACTCGGATTCGTGATTTTCCTGCTTTGCATAGCGTGCCTGCGCTATTCGCGGCCCCTTGACGTCGATGTTCTGGCGGAACTCGGCACCTTGCTGTCGTGGGCCTGTTTCGGATTTGTCTTCTTGCAAGTAGCCGATCTCGCGGTACGCGGCAAACTCGGTGCAGCCGTCCGATTCGACGAGATGAGTGTACTTCTCCTTATTCAAATCGCGTTGGTTCTCGTTCCCGGCATCGTACTTCGGAACAGAGTTGCGCGAGAGACTCCGCGCACGCTGCTGAACATGTCGATATTGGCCTGTCTGGGCGGGATGCTCTATCGATTTATTCCAGCTACCATCGCCTTTCATCCTGCGCCAAATGCCACTTACTTCCCGTCGGTGCCCGAGCTACTCATGTCGATTGGATACATCGCGCTCGCGACGCTCGCTTTCGGAGTTGCCGTGAAGTACTTCGCCGTGCTGCCGGGAGAGAGGGAGGATTGGAATTACATGTTCAGGCGCAAGGGCAGAGCTCGGCAGGTAGCAGTGAGGACACAATGACAAAGAGAATAACGATTGATCCCATCACAAGGATCGAAGGTCATCTACGCATCGATGTGGAAGCCGATGGCGGCAGCGTGCAAAAGGCCTGGGCAAGCTGCACGATGTGGAGGGGGATCGAGACCATTCTGAAGGGACGCGACGCCCGCGAAGGTTGGGTCTTCGCTCAGCGCTTTTGTGGGGTGTGCACCACAGTTCACGCCATGGCTTCGGTCCGTGCGGTAGAAGACGCGCTGCAACTCGAGATTCCGGCGAATGCGCAGTATATCCGCAACCTTATTCTCATCGCCCACGCGCTGCACGATCACATTGTTCACTTTTATCACTTATCCGCTCTCGATTGGGTGGACATCACGACTATTCCAGTAGCGAATTCCGCACATGCAGCCGCCATAGCCGATGGCGTTAGCAGTTGGCCAGGCAATTCCCATCACGAATTAGAAGCGGTTCAGAGCAAGGTTAAGGGATTAATTTCGAGCGGGCAGCTTGGGATCTTCTCTCATGGCTACTGGGGACATCCGGCGATGCGTCTGAGTCCCGAGATGAATCTCATTCTGTTCGCCCACTATTTGCAGGCGCTGGAATTTCAGCGCAAGGCTTGTCAGGTGGTAGGCATTCTCGGCGGGAAAACACCGCACATACAGAACCTCGCGGTGGGCGGGGTGATGAACGCAATCAACCTGAACAGCCTCGCGACGATGAACATGGACCGCCTCGGCATGTTGCAGTCTCTGCTCGAGGACCTGGTGCCGTTCGTTCAACAAGCTTATTTCGTCGATGTCTGCCTGCTTGCGGCTTCGTACCCGGACTGGTTTCGTTACGGACGAGGGGTTACAAACTATCTCGCTGTGCCTGACCTTCCGGTGGACGCAAAGGCGACGAAGTTCGATCTTCCTGGCGGCGTCGTTACGAATGGAAATCTTGCTTCCGTTTGCTCCATCAATGATTGGCACGACCAGCCAATCCGTGGTGCGGTCGCCGAAGACCTTACTCATGCATGGTATGTGGGAGGAGTTCAGCCGCCTTGGAAAGGAAAAACCGATCCTGATTACACCGATTTTCATGAGGACGGCAAGTACAGCTGGGTGAAGGCCCCACGCTATGACGGTGCGCCGATGCAGGTCGGACCGCTTTCCAATGTTCTGGTCGGTTATGCCTCGGGTCACCAGCTTACGCGGAAATGGACCGACCTCGCTTTTCAACGGATCTCCGCTGCGCAGGGGGGACAACTTCGGATCGGCGATATGCAGTCGACCATGGGGCGGTACTTGGCTCGAGCGATCCGCTCCGCCATGCTGTCTGACCTCGCGCACAAGCACTGGCAATTGCTTAGTGACAATATCGTGAAAGGCGATGACACAACCTACAATCCACCCCAATTCCCGCAGCATGAGGTTATGGGAGTGGGCATGCATGAAGCCCCTCGCGGCACGCTTTCACACTGGGTAGTGGTCGACAAAGGAACTTTTTCTAATTACCAGGCGGTGGTGCCGACTACTTGGAATGCAAGCCCTCGCGACCAAAAAGGCGTGCCCGGACCGTACGAGAGCTCCCTGCTCGGAAATCCAGTGGCAGACCCGGAGAAGCCTCTCGAAGTGCTTCGCACGGTTCACTCATTTGACCCGTGTATGGCGTGCGCATGCCACACGCTCGATGCCAGCGGCCGCGAAATCGCCCGGGTGAAGGTTTTATGAACATGAAACGACGCAACTCGCTACCAACTGTTTGCGTAGTCGGGTTGGGAAACGTGCTGATGGGTGATGACGGCTTCGGCCCGTTAGCTGTCGACAAGCTCCGTTGCGAATACGAGTGTGGCACGAACATTGAGATTCTCGACCTCGGGACTCCCGGGTTGGATCTCGCACCATACCTGTACGGAAAGGATTTGGCCGTCATCGTCGATGCCGTCACCGCGGAAGGCAAACCCGGAACAGTTCGCACCTATCGTGAGAGTAACTTTCACAATTCGCGGGTACCACTTCGTCTGACGGGCCACGACCCCGGTCTTCCGGAGGCCCTTGCGCAAATACGCCTGGTGGGTCGTGGTCCGTCTGAAGTGGTCGTGGTCGGTGTCATTCCGGAATCGTGTGTCTTCGGTGGAGGGATTAGCTCGACGGTGTTAGCTGCAAGTTCGCATGCCGTCAACAACATCATTCAAGTATTGCGGGAACGCGGTTTCGATTGCCGAAAACGGCGTGACCCGGAGCCGCCGAATTTGTGGTGGCTCGCGGACGGCACGTCGACTGACGCGCGGCCGGCACGGACCGTGCCCGCTGCGCATGTGTGAACAGTTGATTTCCTTGATGAGTAACTTCGCTATGCACGAACTATCGGTGGCTCAGAGCATCATCAAAATTGCGGAAGCGAACGCACGCAAACCAAACTGCACGTGCATTCAAACCATCAAGATTCGGTTGGGGGAATTCACGACCATCGTGCCTGAAGCTCTGGAGTTTGCTTTTGAAGTCGCTCGTCGTGGCACGTTAGCCGACGATGCCACCCTGGAGATCGAACTTGTACCCATGGTGACGCGATGTGCGTTATGCGGAAGCATCAGGGATCCGGTACGGCAAGTTTGTCTGCTATGCCCGAAGTGCGGGCTGCCACTCGAAATCATTTCGGGGGAAGAACTCCAGGTCGAATATATCGAGGTCAAAAGCGAGTCGGAAAGGAAAGAATGGATCGCATAGCAGTTAAGACCAACATCCTAAAGGATAACCAGCAGGCTGCCGCAGAGAACCGCCGCTTGTTTGAGCAGGAGGGAACGGTGGTGATCAATTTGATGTCTGCGCCGGGTGCAGGTAAGACGACATTGTTGGAAGCCACCCTCCGAAACATGCGCGACCGGGAGCGCGTGGCAGTAATTGAAGGCGACCTGCAAACCGATCTCGACGCGGAACGGATTCGTGCCTTGGGAGTTCGCAGTCGCCAGATTACGACTGGCAACGTTTGCCATCTCGACGCACGCATGATTGCACGAGCCATCGCTGTGTTCCCCATCCAAGGACTCGATTTGTTGATCATTGAGAACGTCGGCAATCTCATCTGCCCAGCTTCCTATGGTCTCGGGGAGGACTTCCGAGTCGTAATCGCCAGCGCGACCGAGGGAGCCGAGAAGCCGAAGAAGTATCCGGTGATGTTCAACAAAGCTGACGTTGTGCTGCTGAATAAGGCAGACCTGGCCGCGCCGTCGGGAGTTGATCTCGCGGAACTAGAGAGAAATGTCAGAGAGGTAAATCCCAAGGCAGTGACTATCGCGTTGTCTTGCAGGACGGGTGAGGGTCTCAACCTCTGGATCGATTGGCTTCAAGAGGCGATCGCATCCCGGAAAACGGCGAGCGTGGGAGCATGACGGTCACACATACATTTGCCATTCCCACCGAACGCTTGCGCATTGTTTTAGGCGGAGCTGTGCAAGGCGTTGGGTTTCGTCCAGCGATCTACCGCCTTGCGGAAAAGCTGCATGTGGCAGGTTGGGTGAGGTATTCGGGCACGGGCGTGGAAATCGAGGTCGAAGGCAATTCCGAGCAGGTTAGCGATTTCCTGAACATCCTCAGACGAAAAAGACCACCCGCTGCCGTGGTAACCACAGAAGAAGTTTCGCGAATCGCGCCGGCTGGAGCCAAGTGGTTCGAGATTCTTCCGAGCGAAGAAATTGCCTGAAAGGTGCGCACCATGTGCCTGGCAGTACCAGGAAGAATCATCAGCGTCCTCGAGGACGGCAATCTCGGTCTGCGTCGCGGCAGGGTGGATTTCAGCGGAATCAGGAAGGAGGTCTGCCTCGACTACACACCCGAGGCTCGTGTCGGAGACTATGTCCTCGTTCACGTCGGCTTTGCATTGTCAGTGGTGGACCAAGAGGAAGCTTACCGTGTCTTCGAAGCATTGCGAGAGCTCGATCAACTCGATGAACTGAAAGAGAGTACAACGTAGTGAAGTTTCTCGATGAGTACCGGGATTTCGACGCGGTCCAGAAGATGGCCCACGCTATCCGCCGAACGACGACTCGACCGTGGACCCTTATGGAGGTGTGCGGCGGTCAGACGCACACGATCGTGAAGACTGGGCTGCAGGAACTATTGCCGGAAACCGTTACGCTGGTTCACGGACCGGGTTGTCCGGTGTGCGTTACGCCTCTCGCGATGATCGATCGTGCGGTGGCGATTGCGCTGCGTCCAGAAGTTATCTTCTGCTCGTTCGGGGATATGCTCCGCGTTCCAGGCTCGACACGGAGCCTTTTTGATGCCAAGGCGCTGGGAGCCGACGTCCGCATCCTGTACTCGCCTCTGGATGCTCTGAACTTGGCTCGCGCCAACCCTAACCGTGAAGTGGTCTTTTTCGCGGTCGGTTTCGAGACCACGGCCCCTGCCAATGCCATGGCAGTATGGGAAGCGAATCGCCAAAACATCTCTAACTTTTCCATGCTGGTGTCGCATGTGCTTGTGCCGCCAGCGATGGAGACGATTCTGAGTTCAGCGGATTGCCGTGTGCAAGCGTTCCTGGCCGCGGGACACGTCTGCATGGTCATGGGTTTTGAAGAATACGTGCCGATCAGCCAGAAATACCGAGTGCCCATTGTCATCACCGGATTCGAGCCGCTCGATCTGCTTGAAGGCGTTCAGATGGCCATAGCACAGCTCGAAAACGGCCGCACGAAAGTCGAAAACCAATATGCGCGTGCGGTGCGCCGGTCAGGGAATCGTGAGGCTCAGCAGCGCATCAAAGATGTCTTTGAAGTTACGCGGCGCGCCTGGCGAGGAATTGGCGAGATTCCTGCCAGCGGCTTGCGTCTTCGCGAAGCCTATTCCCGCTTCGATGCCGAGTTGCGCTTCGATGTCGAAATCCGCGATGCCGAAGAATCCAAAGAATGCATCGCCGGCATCGTGTTGCAAGGCATTCGGAAACCTTATGAGTGCCCTGCTTTTGGCACGCACTGCACACCCGACAATCCACTTGGCGCTCCGATGGTTTCGTCGGAAGGCGCTTGTGCGGCTTATTTTCACTATGGAAGGCGAAAAGGTGACAATTCTGTCGTGTCCATTGCCGCTGCCCGCAACTGAGAGGATCGTCCTCGCTCACGGCGGAGGAGGACGGCTCACCAACCAGTTGATCGAAAGCGTCTTCCTGCCCGCGTTTCGGAACTCCGCTCTGGAATCGCGCCACGACGGGGCGGTGCTTTCTGCTCGCGGCGTGCAGCTCGCGATGACAACCGACACGTATATAGTTCAGCCACTCGTTTTTCCTGGCGGCACAATTGGCGATCTCGCGGTCAACGGAACCGTGAACGACCTCGCTATGTGTGGAGCTCAGCCGATCGCGTTGAGCGCAGGATTCGTCTTGGAAGAAGGACTGTCGTTGAACACGCTGCATGCGATTGTGGCTTCCATGCGGGACGCTGCGCGCCTTTCAAACGTCTCCGTTGTAACTGGCGATACGAAGGTCCTCGATAAAGGGCGCGGAGACGGCCTGTTTATCAACACGGCCGGCATTGGGGTTGTAGTCGCTCCCGATCCAGTTGGCGCGTCGGCGGTGCGTCCCGGAGATGCCGTGATCGTGAGCGGCGATATTGGCTCCCATGGAATAGCTGTTTTGTCCGTTCGCGAAGGACTCGAATTCGATGGCGAAGTGAGGAGCGATACCGCACCCGTGTGGTCCGCGGTCGAGTCCTTGTTCAATGCGGGAATCGAGGTTCATTGCCTGCGCGACTTAACGCGCGGGGGACTTTCTTCTGCTCTCAATGAAATTGCGTCGGTTGCGCGGTTGAATATTGAGGTCGAAGAGAACCTGGTTCCAGTCTCCGACGTCGTGCGGGGAGCGTGCGAATTGCTGGGTCTCGATCCGTTTTACGTTGCGAATGAAGGCCGCTTCGTGGCGTTTGTTCCCGAATACGCCGCAACCCACGCTCTCGAGGTCCTGCGCTCACACCCTGTCGCGTCGGGCGCCGTGCATGCCGGAACGGTACACGAGGCACCTTCCGCACTGGTCACGCTGCGTACCCGAGTAGGGGGAAATCGTGTGCTCGACATGCTCTCAGGGGAACAGCTTCCGCGCATTTGCTGAGATGCCATGACACAAACGTACACAATCCTGCTCGCAAACATTCTTCACTAACATAGAAGAAATGCTGGAAGAATGAGAGGCGTTCTCGACTCGATTCTGCTTACGAGCCATTCCTCTTATTGCTCTTCCGCTTTTTGCCACGTGGAGTTGGGATTGTATTCCTTCATGGCTTTGGCTAGAACGTCGGTCTTCTTGCCGAGATCTTTCTGATAGACAGCTCCATCCTGAGTGACGATGAATGTCATCACTCCCGACGACCGGTATTCCGCCGGATAGGCCACGAAAGCAAAGCCCTCGGTCATTTTGCCGCTTACGATGTAACTCTTCGCGCCACCAACGGCATCCTTTCCCTGACGAGTCAGGATGCGATAGTAGTAGCCGCGGTAAGGAGTCGGGGAGCCGTCTCGCCGTCTGGCATAGCCCTCGGCCACGGCCGACGCCACCAGCGGCCCAATGGGACTTGGGGGCTCGCCTGCGGCAGCTCTCCAGTAGAGACCATTGTGTTGCCCTTCGTCGCTCAAGATCGTCTGGGCGTATTCCTTGTGGTGTGAGGTGTAGAACTCTTTTTGTGCCGCCACGAGCTCCTGGCAAACGCGAATGGTTGATATTTCGTTCCGGCCAATGCGCCTGTACAGAATTTCTCTATTGCCCGCCTCGGTATCGAAATACCAAGAGCTATCCTTGCTCACGAGCGGGATGGGTGTAGGCCAATTCTTCGCACCGATATACAAAGTAGTCGTTCCATTCGGTTCTTCGACCAGGCGGTGCATTTCCCGATATTTCCGCACAAAATTCGCGCGGCTGTTGGCGTCCTCGATTTCGTCTCCGGACGAGACGATTTGCTTACCGTGCGGTCCCAGGACTTCCAGCATCGCTTTTTCGTTGTTGTTTTGCACAGCCGTAACCAGTGCACTGACCGCATCTTCCGCCGACGAAAATGTGTTCTGGCCCGCTTGCTGCGCCATGGCGTGGACCGCAAAACAAATCGTCAAGAAAATAGCAGCCACGGCTAATTCTAGAGAACTAGCCGAATTAGATTTGGATTTGTCGAAGTTCAACGCTCTTCGCTGCATAGGTTTCTCTCCACTTCAAGTCAATACCAACATCGCTAACGGAACTTCGGTTAGCGACGCCCGCCACCCCCATGAAAACCTCCTCCTCCACCTCCGTGAAAGCCTCCGCCGAAGCTAGCGCCCCCACGTTGGGAAAAGCTTCTTTCCTGCCCGCCATGATCGTAGCCACTGAAAGCGCCCGAGGTGACCCCGCTCTGCCCATGAGGGTCGGCGTATCCGCGCGCTGCTTGCGCATCGCCGTTAAACGGCTTCGCCGTTGCGCCATGCCCATTCTCCGGTTCGCCGCGCCTGCCGATATCTCCGTCCGAGGGCCTTGCCCCAGCACCGCCGCGGCCCTGCGTGCGGCCGCGATCTCCGTTAACCTCACCGTACCCACCGCCGCTGAGTCTCCCGTTTTCGCCTCCGTAGTGATAGAAGTTATTTCGGTTGTAGAAGGTGTTACTTCTGGAGTAATAGCGCTGATGGTCGTGAATTACGTCACGGTCATGCCAATCGCATCCCCAATGGTGCCAGCCCCAACCCCAACCGCTGAACCAACCGATTCCAAAACCAGCTCCAAACCAGAGATACGGGCTGTCATACCAGATTCCGGGATATGGGTACCATCCTGGCCACGCCACGATCGGATCTCCGTAAACTACCCACGGATCATAGGAGGGAACATAAACGATCTCGGGACTGGCAGGTTCGACAACGATGGTGGAGCCTTCCGTCGTTACGGTTTGCTGCGGAGTGGTTTTGAGATTGCCAGACTCTTGGGCCCGCCGGCGCATCACCTGCACCGCATCCATGACGTCTTGTTCCTGGTTGTAGTAGGCATCGCCTAGAGACGAAGTCCAGGAGAGGTTTTTGTCCATGTTTCCAAGGACTGACGGAAAAGCAGTGAGGGCCTTGACGCTAGGGTCCCAGGGTTGCTGGTCCACGGCTGGACCCAGCGACTCGCCATTCAAATCAGGATGCGCCTGCAACCATCTATCAGCTTCGACGACTTGCTCTGGAAATGTGGACGCCGTCAGGATCTGCGCCACCAGCGAATCCGGATACAACGCGATCGGCGCCACTAATCGCTGTAATTGTTCTGGAGTCTGTTGCCCGCGTCGCGACGCCTGTGCTGTCTGCGCTTCCGCGTCTTGAGAGGCCCATAGGTTCTGCGGCCAAGTCGCTGATAGCAAAGCCAACGACAACAGAGAAGCTAACATCTGCTTGTCTGTTCGTGGCCTTGATGCCCACGCCGTCTTCTTGCAAATGTTCATGTTGTTGACCTCTTTTGTACTTTCACCGGCCGTGTACGCAAAGTGGCGATACAAAGGCTCCGGTCTGCTCTGACGAAATCGTCGACGCGTCGACGCACTCGACAGTTGTTAGGTGTGTCGATTGATGGTTTTGTACGCCACTGATTAACTCTCCTTGTGTTTTGCTCTGAATTGCCTGCGACGTGTCCCTATCCAGCAGATCTCCGCAACCAAAAGAACAGAGGGCTGTCAGCCCCCTCGACCTCAATGCGGACCTCGTTCAAGTTTGCGTTTCTGGGCCAAAACTCGGGGAACAGTCCTGCTCTTCTCCTATTCGTGCGCGTCAAAGATCTCCCAGCTAACTCCACTAACACCGGGTTCGAGACTCAATCGGCTAACAATCTGTTCGAGCACCGTATTCTCATGTCCGGCGCTCAAAAGCATCGCATGCACTTCCACCTTGTCTGTATGCTCGAGATCGTCGCTCGTTAGCGACTTGAGAAATAGCGGCTGCCCGCTCAGGGACTGCAGCAGAAGCGCACGCAAATGAGCTTCCTGATCGGCCTGGGCCGTAATGCGAAACAGATAAGTAACCTCCTCATCGGCAACTCCAGTCCCCCGGCTTAGGGCTCGGGCAATCGGCCGCAATGCAACATTTGCGCCGAGAACTGCGATGGCGCCGGTGATCGCCGATCCGTACATGCCTTCACCGGAAAGCGTCCCCACCGCTGCGGAACACCACAAGGTTGCCGCAGTGTTGAGCCCGCTAACGTTCAACCCATTTCGAAGAATTACTCCTGCTCCCAGGAAACCGATACCCGACACAACTTGGCCGGCGATGCGAAAACTGTCGTCGGGAGGCGCTGCCAGTGCGGAAACCATCACAAACATTGCAGCACCCGCGGCAACCAAGGCATTTGTGCGGAGGCCGGCGATACGCTGTCGCCATTGACGCTCCGCGCCAACAATTCCTCCGAGAACGAGCGCCAATCCCAGCCGAATCCCAAAGTGATGCCATAACATTTTTCGAAACACTCGTCCTTTCTCACTTCAGTATGTCGGGGCACAACAGTGCCAATGCTTTACTTCGCGACACGCTAAAAGCGGTAGGAAGCGCCCAACGCAAATTGCGAGCGCGCGTGCAGCTTCACACCGGGCATGATTTGGTTGGCCACTTGAGCCACACCGAAATCAACATTCAAGGGTAGTTCGCCCTTAGGGATTACTCGCGCGAAATAGGTCAACGTCGTCGGCAGGTCCGCTCCGGGGAGACCTTTAATGTGGCGAGGCTCTTGCAGAACCTCCGAACCGAATATGATTTTGCTCTTGACTGGACCTGGAATCACAAATCCAGCAGCGCCGAAAACCCGGCCTTGGTAGTTAGGTGCGTTGCCCGCTATACCCAGAACGGAGCCGTTCGTGACTTTGAAGCCGAAGCTAGCGATGATCGGCAAGACTTTGAAGTATGGGACCGTCTTCGTCGCGACCACATAGAAGTCTTCGTTGTGCGTGTGTTTACCGTCGAGGACTCCACCTACGCGCCGCACGTTGGTACGCGCCACAAATCCCACGGAGATCGCCGGAATGTAGTTGTGCTTGCCTGCGTTTTCGCCCAGCAGATTGGCTTTGCCATGAAAAATGTTGAAGCCGCCATTGAACAATGGGCTAAGACCAGGTACCGACCCATCAGAATTCAAAGCGCGAGTGTACCCGGCTTCGAATCGTTTCAGGAAGCCAACCGTCCCGGAGACTTCGTAGAATCCTCCGAGCACATTACCGCCATCAAGGTAGTGAAAACTAGCGACCGGAAGTCCGAAGCCCCCTGCGGGCGAAGAGCTTGTGTACGCAAAAGGTGTTACGAAGGCTCCGGTCTGCCCCTCCCAGTTCAGGTTTTGCCCATGACCAGCAGGGGCGAACGAGGTAAGGAACATCACCGATATAAACAAACTCAATCTCCAGCTTGCACGTGGTGCAAACGTGGCGTGGCGAGTGAAGTATGTGAGCAAGGGCCGAAACGTCATCCGTGATCCTCCTAACCGACGTCATTGGAGAAGCACTTGCCGTTCCAAAGAAGAAATTCTGCGTAGCGGTCAGAATCTACTATTGTTGTCAGCAAGAAAGAGCTGATTCGTTGTTTAGACGGGCACAATGCGAGGCAGCATTCCGACACGGATCTCGCCGGTATGACGAAATCGTCGAAGCATCGAAGCTCTCAGGATAGTGTTGCGGTTCCAATTATGTGCTCGACATGCTGTCAGGCGAAACAACTCCCTGGGATTTGCGAAGCTCCTCAAAGCGTCCAATGCTCTCAAAACAGATTGTGGTAACGCTCAATTCTGAACAATAAACGCACCCGAGATAGATTTAGGACTGGAAGGCCGCCGCAGAGTCACACTCCCTTGAACAGAGATTTCGCAATGCTGCCAAGCAGAACCAGAGTGTGGATCGAGTGTCAGCCGGCAGAGTCTGTATCTCGTCAAGGCGACGAATCACTCAACTGAATAAATCTCGCAACTCATGAGTTCAACTCAACTTGGTTTAGCAGTCTACCGTTCTCCTGTTGATTACCAGCGGGGGATAGACTGTTCTTCTTGCTCTTCGCCTTCCGCTTGGACTCACTTCTAGGACGAGGTGTATTGGTGCTGAGCTCTATCTGGAATCAGAATAGAAGTTGCATGAGGCCGAGTCTGAAACCGGATGCGAAGGAATGGTTGCACTCACTTTTGGGGGAGGTGGAACTGATTTCAATAGGTTACAACACAACGACACGATCCACAGCGATACAGCCAACGCGATTAATCTTCCCTGAAGCGATCCGGTCAAACTGTTTAACCGTTCCCGATTCATATCACCACACTATTCGTTTGCAGTTTCTGCTGCAACTTCCCCTGCCTACGGAAAGGCCCAAATGACAGTAAGTCGTATTGATCGTTCGCGAGCCGATGCGTATTGCTTTTGAGCACCTTTTAGGAAAGACCACGCTTATGAATTCGGCGCCCAAGAATGCGTGGGATGAACGCGACAAACCCTGCCCCGCACGCCCGTGCTTCACATGTTCGGAGGAGGCGCGGGCGTTGGGCAGTATCTAGTTCACGGCTGGAAGGTGGCAACCTGCGAATCTGCCTGTTGTCCCTTGCTAACCAAGATGCTGACTTCTACTCGACGATTCAGGGCACGGTCCTTGGAATTGTCGTTGCTGACGGCCGGATGTGTCTCTCCGTAGCCCGCGGGCACGACGATTCGCCACATAGGAACCGCGGCGTTTTCGCGTAGGTACTGGGCGACCGCGGCAGCGCGCCGCTCGCTGAGCGTTTGATTGTAGTTCGCACTGCCGGTATTGGAGGTATAGCCTGCAATCGCGATCAGGTACCCATTGTCGTTCGAATTGGCGGAAATCAGCTGGTCCAGAGCCGCCCTGGCTTTACTGCTCAACTTGTAGCTGTCGTTCGCGAAATAAACTTCTGCCGTGGCGACGGCGGCGTATGTGCCAAGGTTCGATACCCGCTGGTTTACAGCTTGCACGCCGACCGCATCTGCGGCTGCGGCGCTACCCGCCGCCTGTGCCGCCGTTACTCCCTCGTTCGCCGTTCCCTGAGCCTGTTCGGCAGCTGACTGGGCAGTAGCCGCATTCGCTACTCCCTGATCCGCCGTCGTTTGGGCACGACTGGCGGCTGCTTGGTTGGCCATGATCTGTTGCTCTAGTGCCACTGCAATCGCAAACTGGTCGGGATGGAAGTTGACTTCCTTGGCGTCCAGTTCGCCCTCTGCGTTCAGGACACCTTTGGCGTGAATGGTCAGACCCGGCAGCAATGCCGTGACATGCACTCGGGTACGACCCAAGAATCCATCGCGGTTGATCTTAGTCTTGTCGTCGATGTTAACGATCTTCGCGGAGCCACCGTTGTTTTCCTGAACCCTAACCGCGTTGCCCTCTCGTGAAATGACGGTACCGCTAATTTTCGCCTTTCGTCCATTTGCAACCTTGTGTGTCGCGGCCGCTTGCGCCGGCGATATTGCTGCAAACAGATAAAAGCAGACGGAAAGTAAGAATGCGAGACGCATGAATTTCACCGAATCCTCCTGTTTTCTGATGACCATAAATTTCTTGCGCCCGGCCGACAGGCATTCAAGTGCGAAGCCTGGGGCCGGAGTTCCCTGCCATCGACCTCGGCAAGAGGAGAGATCAAACCCTCAATTCCTCTGCCGACGACAGCTCAATTGCATCTCAATGGCCAATTACTCCTACGGTGAAAAGTGAACGACTAGTTGGTTTTAGCTGCCGAGTCGTTCTTCTAAGACTTCAACAAGTGGCAGTAATCCGCCGTACTGACGAGCTGCAGACCACAACCTGACGCCGAGGTTGCAGACGCCATCCGCTGCATTTGTGCTCTCGGTGTCAGAGTTTGCATTTCTATTCGGTCAATGTGGCGAATCTGCAGCTGGCGAAGCTCGTCATCGCTCATGCACGCCCAGTATTCAGGTAATTTGAAGTGAGTACGGTTTTGGAAGCGCACGTGCTTCTTCTCACACCGAGCGGCTGAACACCCCCAGAGTTGTTGGAAAAGCACACGCAAGGAAATTGAGGTCGGCATGAACACTACGCGCTTGAATCCGGATGGCAGGTTGCGAAAGCTATGAGCGACGATTCCAAACGTCCCATACTCGTACTGCTCACCAGTCACTGGGTGAGCATGCTGGGGGTCGCGCTGGTAACCACGGCAGGCTTCTCATGGCTGTTCGTTCTGCCGATTCAGTTTCGGGGACACACCAGCAATCCCTACATCGGCATTGTCGTCTTTATTCTGATCCCGGTGATCTTCATTTCCGGGCTCGTCCTTATCGCGCTCGGGATGTTCCTTGCCCGGCGGCGCATCGCTAGAGCTGAACAGGAACTGTGGACTGCCGGCGACCGGCGAGCCTACATCCGGAAGCTTGCGACCTTCTTCGCGGTGACTACCGCCGCTAACATTGTCATCGGAACACAGGGCACATACCGAGCGGTCGAACACATGGAAACGCCACAGTTCTGCGGTCAGAGCTGCCACGTCATGAAACCGGAGTTCACTGCTCATCAGAACTCGCCCCACGCAAGAGTTGACTGCGTGGATTGCCACGTTGCTCCCGGTGCGACAGGTTGGGTGGCAAGTAAAGTAGCCGGTACCCGGCAGTTCATTGACACCCTTTTCAAACGCGTTCATTACCCGATTGAATCGGCGATGGAAAGCAACCGTCTGGTCCCAGCTCGTGAGACTTGCGAAATGTGCCACTGGCCCCAAAAGTTCGACGAAGTAAAGCTGCGGGTAATTTTCCATTTCAAAGACGACGAGGCAAATACACAGACGCAAACTGCCTTAATGATGCTCACGGGAGGCGGTACTCTTGGCGGCATTCACGGGAAACATCTGGGTCCCGGAGTCGAGATCCATTACGCAGCAGCCGACCCCAAGCGTCAGAGCATTCCCTGGGTGGAGTACCAAAATCGAACCACCGGTGAAACAAACACCTTCCTTGCGGACGGCGCAACTGCTAAGTCCGTGGCGGGCCTGCCTCGCTATCAGATGCAGTGCGTGGACTGTCACAACCGTCCGACGCACACCTTCGAACTTCCAGAGCGCGCGGTGGATACGGCTATGGGCCTGGGTCAAATTTCCACGACGTTACCCTTTATCAAGAAGAAAGCGGTCGAACTGCTGAAAGCGAATTATGTGAGCAACGAGGAGGCCTCGCGTATTATACCGGCGGCATTGGCCCGTTACTATCAGCAGAGCTATGCGGCCATTGCATCACAATGCTCTAAGGACATTTCCCGTGCTGGCAGCCAGATCGCGGCCATCTACAACCGGAATGTGTTTCCGGAACTGAAGGTCACCTGGGGCACGTACCCCAACAATCTTGGCCATACCGACTTCCCGGGATGCTTCCGCTGCCATGACGGATCGCACTCCACGTCTGATCAGAAGGCAACTATCGTACAAGATTGCAGTGCATGCCACGAGCCGCTCGCGATTGAAGAAACGTCGCCGGGGGTATTGAAGACCTTGGGTCTGGAAGATCGCATTGCGGATCTGCAGAAGCGGTGAGGCGCAAGAGCTATCTGTGCGAAAGCGAGGTCATCAGCGGGGACGATTGCGAAGCTGGGAGTCGGCCGTCACTGTAAGCGGCCATCCAACAGAAGAATCCAAAGTTTAATGAGCCTTCTACTACTGCCAGCCGGGAGTAGTCGCACTTCGAGCACTGAGACCATTCGGTGAGCCAGCGGTTTTTCGCTAGGTGAGTTCACAAATGAGCCCACAGCCGGCTCCGCGCGGATCGTTGCCTTCTGTTAAGCATCACGCTCCCGCCGTGGGCGCTTTCGCTTCTTCGGAGGCCGTCGGCAGGCTGAAGTGAAACGTCGCCCCCCGCCCCTCATTCGCCGTCGCCCACAATTTCCCGCCATGCGATTCCACAATCGACCGGCTAATCGCCAGACCCATCCCCGACCCCTGCTCTTTCGTCGTAACGAACGCGTTAAATATTTCGTCTGCCTTCTCCGCCGGCAGCCCCACCCCGGTATCGCTGACCGAAATCCTCACTCGACCGTCCTGTTCCACCTCCGACTTC
>Ga0335085_10001817_pt1 | contig 42785 bp, 30 predicted proteins | sample Lox_Sample_45_FD_206712 | JGI IMG/M metagenome (GOLD analysis project Ga0335085, IMG submission 206712) | Soil microbial communities from Loxahatchee National Wildlife Refuge, Florida, United States - Lox_Sample_4.5 | ecosystem: Environmental > Terrestrial > Soil > Wetlands | place: USA... | reverse complement strand
CTATGCACCAAATATGGGCGACAGGCTACATCACAAATACCATTCCTTGCAATCAATTTGCCGCCAGCCAAACCAAGAGGCAGTGGCCTTGCGCAACGGGGAGAAATGCTCTGACTGCTGGCGGAGGACGAAGTCACGTGCGAACTCTTCTCCAACGCTAACAGGGAAAAATAGAGGGAAGCATCGGACTCGCCGAAAGGACTATCAATCGCAAACGTTCCTGTTCAGGCCAATTACGGGACATTTAGCGCACTAGAGATTCAACTGGAACAGGGAACTACAGGGAAATCTCCAACATGATGCTGGGAATCCATCACGAAAAATGGTCGTCAGTCCGCATCAAATCCGTACGCTGCGTTCAAACCCGACCTGTTCTATCGGAGGCTCGTGACCCACCGCTATTTCTGGCTCCTCGAGGGGGCATATCGTGAGAACGGTGACTCGGTGCCGAAGCACACTCCTTTCTTCCAAATCGTCAAAGTGATCGCGCAATTTCCCATGCCAGAGTCGCGCCTTCGCCGGCCTCCTCCCTTTCGCCAGCTGTTGCAGAGGGCAGAATTGTTTGTCCGCATGGCGGCCCTCTGTCGAGCTCCGGGGGTTGAGCGGGTGGGATCAAGCCGCGGAGATAATCGCGGGGGAGGAATTAGAAGATCAGCGACCGCCGGGCGCTTTCTTTTCGAGGGAAGGCCACAGGTCGAGGATTTCGCGTATCGCTTCGGCGCGCCACGGTCCGCCATAGGGCTCGAAGGAGGCGGCCTGTGCCAGGAAGGTGGCCGCTCGCAGCGATTCGCCGCGGGCGGCGTACAGCCGGGCAAGGTACACGCCCGCTTCGGCGCTAGGGCCTGCAGCCCAGGAGCGTTCGAGAAGAATGCGAGCCAACTCCGCGTCGCCGCGCCCGTAGGTGAACACTCCGGCGCGGAGATTTGCTACCGGATGTTGCGCGTAATGCTGCAGAGCTCGTGAATAGAGCGCGCGTGATTTTTCGACGTTGTCATGCTCCAGCAAGCCGGCGAGCAGCAGCCAGGCGGCCAGGTCGAGCGGGGGATCGGGATGGCGGCCGTCGAGTTGCGTGATGGCATCGGCACGCTTCCCGTCATTGACGAGCAGTACAGCCCTGATGACTGCGAGATCGTCGGCGCCGCGATCGCTCACGTGATGTTCATCCGCCAAACTGGCTGAGTGGAGTTCCGGTCACGGTGCTGAGTTCACCCACAGTTCCTGGGCGGACATGCACGGCGCCGTCGGGGCCGACCAGGAAAGCGAATTGGGTCAAATGGAAATAGTCCTGGGTGTAGGAACTGGCACTGGAAGTATCCGGAGGCGTGTAGGGTGTGGGAACATTGGTGGCCAGCGGGGTGATGAAGTTGCGGCGAGTCGAACCGACGCCGAGAGACTTCCCCTTTTTTTTCAAATCGCTGGGAGTAGTGAATTCGAAGGTGTGATAGATAGCCGCGGCTCCTTTTATCTTCACGCCTTCTTCCAGCACGGCGCCAAAATCCGGGAGGATCTTGACTAGAGCAGTGGAATAAGCGCCGACATTCTCTTTGGTCGGTTTCCCGGCAGCGCCGAGTGTGGTCTTCTCCACTTCCTGTTCCTTGGCTTCGAACGCGGATCTTTTCGAAGATGCGTCCGCGGATATTCCAACATCTTTCGGCACCACCAAGTGCCCGTGGTAGAAATCCATGATGTTGATTCCCTCGGTGGCCGAGGGAGCGAGTTTCGGATCCAGCGTGTAGCGCAATGTGTTGAGGATGTTTTCCTGGAGCTTCTTGGGCACCCAGCCGCTGTCCGAGGCGATGGTCAAATCTTTTTTGGCCTTTACCAGCGTGGCGTAGTCGGAAGGCGTGAAATTCCAGCCGGGAATCTTGTCATCGCGCTGAATGACCCCTTCGCAGGCTTTGGACAACTTTGCTGCCGCCGCGCCGTGGACCGGGGCAGCGGCGCGCTGCTGCGCGACGTGAACCAATTCGTGGGCCAGCAGTCTGCGGCCAGATGGTGTCCCGGGAGAAAACTCGGCACGGTCCATTACGATGTCGCTTTTGAATGTGAAGGCGCGAGCGCCGATGGCGCGAGCGGATTCTGCGGCGGAGGCGCCGGTGTAGATGCGCACAGCACTGAAGTCGTGGCCTAGTTGTGACTCAAACTGTGAACGAAGTGCAGGATCGATGGCTTGGCCGGCGCCCAAACCGGAGAGAAGTTCGCCCGCGATCGTAGGGTCAGCGGAATGGCGCAAGGCGGGCGGCGCGAGGTCGCGACCGGGCATGTGTGTAATTTGATCGGCGATGCGGTCGGCTTCCTGCTCGAATTGGTCGCCGGGCTGGCCTACCGCCAATTTTGTTTGGATGCGGTTTCCCGCCAGCATGTTCAAAACCGCCTGATTGCCCACCGTTCGCTGCAACGATCGAATTGGCTGATTCCACAGAAGGGGAGAGATTGCTGCTGAATCCGGAGCGGAGGTGGCGGTGAGATCCTTCGAGCGCGAGAGTCGAAGGCGTATGAGTTCCTCGGGTTTCCTCATCCTGCACCTGTGCGCCCGGTTGCGCCTGCGCGTCGCGATCGCCGAAGGTGCGGTCACCCGCAACGGGCGGGGGATGCGGCGCAATCCAGCCGGTTCGAGCCTACTCGCGCTGCACCCGTCAAGGCAAGTCCTCGACGCTCTCGAGAAGCTTCTGGCGGATGCGATCCTCGAAGCCCTTCTCCAACTTTTCCTTCACCCCGCCTTTGCCAGTAACCAAGTTTGGGTGTTCCACTTTCTTGCGTTCTTCGAGCGGGCTGGTGACTTCCGTCCCCACCTCCTCGGCGGCGGGCCGGGACTCGGGTTGGAGGATCCAAAGCAATACTTCGTTGACACGGGGGCCCAGCGTGTCTTCGACATTGGAGACGCGAGTCTCGCGCTGAAGGCTCTCCTCGGATGCCTTCTTGCGCGATGCGGGCACATCGGATTTGGGCAGCTCGCGTTTGTCGAGCAGGGCCTGGAGCAACGCCAGCAGCTCCTGTGCCGGGCCTTTCACGGATGGGTCATATTTTACGAAACGCGCGATCGAACGGCGCAGCCCCGACGGGTTGGTTTGATAGGCCTCTTTCGCGCTGGCAAAGAATTCATCGGGATCGCTCCAGGGATGTTCAATTTTCTGCCCGGGAGTGACCTGCGAAGGATCCACCATGAAGAGGCCGGCTGCATGGGTCTCCTTGCCTTCGGTGAACAATTTTGTGACCGCCAAGCGAGCATAGATATCACCGATTTGGCGGCGGAAATTTCCGGCTGATTGCGCATCCGGCGACGAGCCGGCGGAATGCATCTTGAGAGAGTAGAACAAGGCGTGCCCCATCTCGTGGGCAGCGGTGTCGGCATGGGCGTCGCTGGGATCCAGCATGAGGACGGACTTGCCTTGATAGAGCGCGAAACGCGTGGTGGTTCGAACGATGAAGCAGGTCTTCACCTGGTAGGCCGGATCTTTGATGATGGCGTTGTCGGCAGCGATCCTTTTGGCGATGGCGGGAATTTCTGCGCGCACCGATTTTTCCGTCTTCTCGCCCGCCACACCAACAAGAAAGTGAATTCCCTCGGCATACTCTTCGAACAAAGAGTACTGGCCCTGTTTCCAGGGGAGGCCTCCCTGGGCCTGCTTGGGTTTCGGAGCCGGAGCTCTCAGGAGCGTGCCGGAGAGACGGTTGCCAGGTTGGCCCTGCTGCACGACGTGAGTCAATTCGTGGGAAAGCAGGCGGAGCCCAAGGCTGGTTCCCGGTGAGTATTCGCCGGATTCAAAAGCAATATCGGGCCCGGCAGTGAAGGCGCGAGCGCCGACGGCGCGGGCGGATTCGGCGGCGCGGGAATCGGTGTGGATGCGTACGGAGCTGAAGTCGCGGCGGAAACGCGGCTCGAAGAAGGAGCGCGTGGCGGCATCGAGCGGCTGGCCTGGGCCGAGGTGGCTGAGGAAATTATCTGCGACGGATGGTTCTGCGCCGGCGCCACCGCCATGTTCTTTGCGGTGGATGTGCAGGTCTTCTTCTGCGCCGGCGCAGTTCGAGCATGGCGCTGCGCCCGACGCGCAGGCCGCGCATTTGCGGTGAATCTGCGGCAGCGCGGGCAACAGGGTTTCATCCAGGGGCATGCGCATCACTTGATCGGTGACGCGGTCGGCTTCCTGTTCGAAGGGGTCGCCCGGCTGGCTGATTCGCAGTTTGGCCTGAACCGCGCCGGTGCGGAAAAGGTTGAGGACGGCTTGATTGCCGACGGTGCGCTGCAGATGCAGGAAAGCCGGCGCATTGGCAGGCGCCGGGCCGGCCGCAGGCGGAGCAAGACCTGCAGAGGGCTGCTGCTCAGTTGGCTTCATTGCATCCGATTTGTGTCCGTCTCTGTTCATGGACAAAGCGCGCGGCTGGTCACTTTCCCGGGGAAATGTGCGCACCGCGCCATTCCCAACTGGTACTGCCGTCTTCCATGCAGCAGAGACAACCAAAGATGCTGACAACTATGGAGGCCCCTCTCTTGAATTTCACGGTGCAATGCATTGATTTCCCCGGCGCCAGTCCGCAATCGCGGATGACGCCTGGTCCAAAATCACTTTGCTTGTCGCAGTGGAAATCGAGAATGTCGGAAAAATCGTAACCCTGATCCAAGAGGTACCTCATCACCTGTTCATGAAGGAACTCTTCACCACCGGCTTCGGGCCCGCACGCCGGTGCACCGGTGGTTTCCATGCAATCCTTGCGGCGATCCTTTTCTTTTTCTCTCGGTTCAACCCTAGGTGCGGGAAAGGGAGTTTTGTGGGGATCAGCTTTAGGAGCGGTATCGCGTATCCACCGTTCCATGGCATCGGTGTCAGGACGTGTCGGCGGAAAAAACGGACGGTCGGGAGTCTTGGGGAAATCCGGGAAATCGGGAACTTGCGGCCGGGCGGGAAGATGGCAGCCGCCAATGCAAACTTGCAGCGGGTCGCCGATGATGATGAATCCTTTGGCGCGAAGCTCTTCCTGGAATTTTCCGAGCTTCCACAACTGGTAGCCTGCAATAACGCACACGGCGACAATGGCCACGACGCCCGCGGTGGCAACAACCGCCTCGAGACCGAGGCCAGCTCCGGCCGCCGCTCCAGCTTCCGTGCCCAATTCGGCGGCAGGGGCTGCCGCTGCCGGCGGCACAACCGGAGGTGGGAGGGTGGGAGGAACTGCCGGAGGGGTGAGCACCGGTGGGGGCATCAGGCCGGGGGGAGGCATCAAGCCGGGGGGAGGAGTGGGCGGAGCAAGCGCCGGCCCTGCAGCCATCATTCCCAGGGCGGGGACGGCTGATCCCAATCCAGCACGGATTTGCTTTTCGTCACCCTTGCTGCTCACGGCCAGGTCCAACAAGCGCATGGTGTCCGAGGCAGTCAGGATGATCTGGCAGGCTTTCCCCCCGTCGTTCCGGCATTTGCGGATGGCCGCGGCGGTGGCAAAATCCCCGCGAATTTTGTATTGGCGCTCAATTTCCTCCGACCACCGTTCGTGCGGGTAGCCTTGGAGCGCGCCTTTGCCGATGCCGACGGAGGTGGGACTGGAGTGAACCGGCGGATCTTTGGGCTGGCGATGGATGGTGGCGGCATGTTTGGCGGTGCTTTGCTGCGCGACGTGAGCGAGTTCATGAGAAAGCAGTCTGATGCCGGAGGGCGATGAGGCGTGATGTTCACTGCGTCCGAAGACGATGTTTGAGCCGAGGGTGAACGCGCGTGCGTCAATGGCGCGGGCGGATTCGGCGGCGCGGGAATCGGTGTGGATGCGCACGGAGCTGAAGTCGCGGGCGAAGCGGGGCTCGAAGAAGGCACGGGTAGCGGAGTCGAGCGGCTGGCCGGGGCCGAGGTGGCTGAGGAAATTGTCGGCGACGGAGGTTTCCGCGCCGGCGGCGCCGCTAGGTTCTTTGCGGTGCATGTGCAGGTCTTCTTCTTCGCCGGCGCAGTTCGAGCATGGCGCGGCGCCCGAGGTGCAGGCCGCGCATTTGCGGTGAATCTGCGGCGGGGCGGACGACAGGGTTTCATTCAGCGGCATGCGCATCACTTGATCGGCGACGCGGTCGGCTTCCTGTTCGAAGGGGTCGCCCGGCTGGCTGATTCGGAGCTTGGGCTGGATGCGGCCGGAGCGGAGCAGGCTGACTACAGCCTGATTTCCGATTGTGCGCTGGAGAGAGAGAAATGGATTTTCCTGCGACGTCTCCCTGCGCTGGGAAGGCGGTGCGCTGCCAGCGGAAGGCCGGGATTCGGCCTTCGCGACTGTGACTGCGGCTTGTCCGCCTTTACTCATGGTTAGGCCCTCTGCCGCTGACTGGCTCAGTACCTCACATACCTTCTTGGAATCCTAAAATTCCTCATGCGCCTCTCAACGATTCGAAATATCTCGGGTCGCGTGAGTTGCCTTCCAATCCTATCTTCCGCAAGCAGCAATTCATCCATGACGCGCCAATTCCACTCAAAGCCCGTTGTGCGACCCAAACGATAATTCCCCCCGCCATGAACGGCTTGATGCTTGGCCTCGTCGAGCTCGACGGTAAAATTATCGATGCTAAATTCTCTGGTGAAACCCCTTTCCTCGAACCAGGTGCGCCATTCCTGAGGAAAAACATGGTGCTTGGGCTTTGCCTTAATCCCGGCGCCGGCCTTTCCCCTCGCTTCCGTTTCGGCGAGTTTCTCGGGAAGGTCTTGGTACCCTTCCGGCAGTTGTTGAGGCAAGTCTTCGAACTGCTTGGGTGGTGCGTTGGGGCCGGTTGCTCCCTTCTTGGGCTTCGGCGTGTCGGTGACCGGATTCGCGAGAGCTGACGTTGCTTCTTCTTCTCCCGAGTAAGCTGTTTTGATGTTCTTGCTTAGGCGTTCCTCGATTGCCGTCAGCGCCCGGTCGACTTCCTCCACTGTTTTCTGGCGAGTGAGCAGTTCCCGAACTGCGGCGTCTTCAAAGGGCACACCGCTGTGTGCTGCCGCGGCTTTCATGCGCTCCAGGTGCACCAGGCGTTCGGCGATCTGTTCCTTGGTCATGAAATCGAAATCGGGAAAGACGCAGGGCGATTTGCAAACTTTGAAGAGGCTCGCAGCATCAGGATGCTCCTCGAGAATCCTTAAGAGCCCCGGGCGGCGAGCGAAGAACTTCCCAGGGACTCCTTCAAACAATTTGGCGCTAGTGGCAGTAACAGCCGCTGCGCCGGGCTCCATGGCCCCGGCCGTGATCTGCTGAATGGGGGGGGGCCCAGCCGTTGCTTTTGTGGCGGTGCCTTCTGCCGGTTCGTTCTTCGCCAGGTCCTTCTCCAGCGTAGATGCGCCTTCTGGCGACTCCGCGGGAGCCCCGAGCGCTCTGTTCTTAGCTTGCTCCTCGATGGCTTCGCGAGACTCGGCGGAGAGGTCAGGGACACCCTCGAGGTCCTTGGAAAGACGCGTTACGTCGCCCTTGCGGCCAAAATCTTCGATGGCTTTGCGCAAGGGAGCGGACTCGGACATGAGCTTGACGGCACCCTGGGCATCCATGCCGGCACCGATAATGGCCGCAATGACCCAGAACGAGGAAGGATCGACAGTGCTGAGGTTGGCTTTATAGGCGGCAGACTCCTGGTAGTACTGCTGAAGCAGACTGGCGGCCTGGTCCGCGCTCAGAATACTGGTGCCGACCGCCGCGGCCACCCCGACTCCTCCCGGCACGGCGATGGAAGCAATGATGAGTACGAAGAGCAGCACGCTCTTCACCCTGTCGAGCAGACTTTCCTCGGAGGCTTTCTCGATTTCTTCCTGGATGATGAGGTCGAATATCGAACCGTCTTTGATGTTGAATTTCTGTTTGGCGATGGTAAGCAAAGCATCCATTTTGTAAATGATGCCCGGGTTGTCATGCAGCTCGCCCATTGTGTCTTCGATTGCTTTGCGATGCTCGATGAGATACCAATCCACGAAATACATGACGTTGGCCGGACCGGTCTCACCCAGCAGCTTTTCCCGGGGAAAGTCCGGCCAAGCAATAAAGGCGAATTGAGGCAGGGCTTTCGGGATGATGCCGAGAGCGGACTCTTTTGCAGCGACCGCTGCTTTCTTCTGAGCTGCAGCTCCAGCCGCAGCTACGGGCTGTTGCCGAAACTTGGCAAGCGCCTCATTGCCTGCGGCCTCTTTAGCCTTGTCCTCCGCGGATTCGATGTCACGCATTAACGGCTTACGAAGCGGGTCGAGCGCTGCAATCATGGCTTTGGCTGTGTCGTTCCGTCCCATGGAGAACTCCGCCTGTTTCACCACGCGGAGGTACTGATCGCAGACCCTATGCCCGTTCCTGAGAAAGTTGAAGGCGAGATCGAGAGTGGCACTTCGAAAGGACTGTTCGAACGAAGCGATGCGCGCATCGAAGTCATCGGTTCCAGCGATATTGAAGGAAGATAATTTCTGCTGGATGCGATTCAATAGCTCAGCGGAATAGTGGTCGGACTTAATTCCCAAAGGGCCAACGCCTTCTGCCGCTTCCGGGTACGATTCGACGAACTCCTTCATCTGAGCTATCTTTGCCACCCCCCCTGGGCCCGAGCGAATCTTCTCCAGGCGGCGGTACTGCTGATAGTCCTTGAAGACATCCAGCATGTCTTCGGTCACGCCGGAGTTCTTGGAGGTCATGGAGGATTTCAGTTCTCGCTGGAGGCCCCGAGTTTTCTGGCGGGCCTCCTTTTCAAAGGCTTCCCTTCCATGTATGAAACGTTTGAGCGCGGTGACCAATTCCTCCCCATTCGAAGGGTGCACCCCGGTTTGGGCCAGGAATTCAAGCCAATCAGCCTTGGTCAATCCCGCGGAGTTGAGGAGCCGTGCGATCTCCAATCGTGCGTCTGGATCGAGCTGGACCCCGCGCGGTGAAGTCTTGACGTTGAGCATCTTCAAGTAATCCGGGGATATAACGGATATTTCGATGGTCGAGGCAGGCTGAAGAATTCCGGGGCCTTCGTCTTGTATATGCAGCAAGTTTGCTGATTGCTTGTTGCAACGTGGCGTCGCGGTGAGGGGCGTGAAAACAAATCGGTCACCGACTTGATCAACTCTGACCCTGTAACTGCCAGGGGAGGGGTCACAATCCTCAATGACGGGGGCCTCGTAGTGCTCGCCGCTATCGAGAAAGATGATGGCGCGGCCGGGCTTCCAGAATTCGATGCGTACGACTTTCGAGCCGGGATCCTCGGGCTTTTTGGCATCGGCCTTGGAAGCGGGCTTCCGGTGAAGTGTGTGTGCATCAGACTGGTGAATAGCATGAGTGAGTTCGTGGGCGAGGAGAGTGCGGCCGTCAGAGGAGTGAGGGGAGTATTGGCCCTGGGTGAAGACAATGTTGGAGCCTGCGGTGAAGGCGCGGGCGTTGACGGCGCGGGCGGATTCGGTGGCCTGGGAATCGGTGTGAATGCGGACAGCGCTGAAGTCGCGCCCGAAGCGGGGCTCGAAGAAGGAGCGCGTAGCGGAATCGAGCGGCTGGCCGGAACCCAGTCCGCTGAGGAAATTATCTGCGACGGAGGCTTCGCTGCCGCCGCCCCCGGTATCTGCTTTGCGGTGGATGTGCAGGCCCTCTTCCTCTTCCGCGCACATTGAGCATGGCGCGGCGCCCGAGGCGCAGGCGCCGCATTTGCGGTGAATCTGCGGCGGCGCGGGCGACAGCGTTTCATCCAACGGCATGCGCATGACCTGGTCGGCGACGCGATCGGCTTCCTGTTCAAAGGGGTCGCCCGGCTGGCTGATTCGCAGCTTGGGCTGGATGCGGCCGGGGCGGAACAGATTAAGGACGGCTTGATTGCCCACGGTGCGCTGCAATTGCAGAAAGGGACTTGCGTTGGATGGAGCGAACTGCTCGGCAGGCGGAGCAGCGCCTGCGGAGGCGTGCGCCTCCGTCTTCTGCACTTCGATGGCTGTCTGTCCGCCTCTACCCACTGCCGCGCACCGTTCTCCGGCTATGGATGGCCGCGGCGCCGGCTACTTTCGTTGTCCGGATGGCGGCGGCTTTTTCGAAATGGCGGCGGTTTGGCCGGCCGTACGCGCAACAATCGCGACCGTCGTCGAGGCCGTGCCTCCGTCCATGTTTTTGAGTTGAAGTTGTGCGCTGATCTGCGGCGCCGTGCCCACCGGGACGTTCACGGTGACTTTCAAGTTCTGCGAGTCCTGCACAACGGTCTTCTTCACCGCGATTCCGGCTCCAAGAGTTACCGTCGCCCCACAACGGAAATTGGTGCCGGTCACCAGCAGAGTTGCGTCATTGCCATCTGCCTGCACTTGGTCGGGATTGACCGTGTCAATCGTCGGATTGGACGCATGGCAGCCCCACCAGAACCGGCCGAAGGAGAGAACCAGGCGCCGGAAATCGCAATTGTTGATGCTGCCGATAGAACCATCGGTGTTGACGGTGACGGAGGCCAGCCCGACCCACGGACCGCAGGAGCAATCCGGACAACCGGGAATATCTCCCTCCGCCAGCAGATTCAGGTTTGGCCCGTCTGGCCCCATGCCCATGGGATTCTGGTCGGCGGGGCATGGCGGGCATTGCGTGAGAACACCGATTTCGTATCCGTCGTGCCAGCGGGAGTATTCGCAGGATGAGTCGCTGCAACCACATCCGCTCGGCTGGACTCGCACTGGTCGGGTCATGTACTGGCGGTATTTGACAGCGATGTAGAGCGTTCCGGTGGTGGGCGGGGTGAAGACCTGGCTGCACCACGGATCCACCGGCTCGACGCAAGTGTCGCCGGTAACTCCGGTGACGCCGCTGGTGCGCAGGTCCACGGTCCGCTTGCAGTCAATGATGATTTCATCGCCGTAGGGTCCGAGGATGTAGCCGGGCTCGATCTGGACCTGCCAGTTCACGAACTGGCCGGAGCCATTGGCCGGAACCGGATTCGGCACCGGGCAGACCAGCGCTCCGCACACCACGCCCCAGCCGTGCAACAGCCGGTTGTGCCGCCGGAGCCGGTCGCGGAAATAATTCTGCTCCAGGGTCAGGTCGTCCGGCGTGATGAGTTGGCGGGGATAGTAGCGCGGGAGCTCCGCGATCTTGGTGTCACAAGACGACGTCGGACAAGCGGTATTGCTGTTCATATTCGTTCTCCTTGGCTGCGATCAGGGTTTCCCGCCGCGACTCTGCGTCTGAGTCTGGTTGGTGATGGCAAGAATCAGGTCATAGAGCAGATCGTTGGAATAGACGATGGGCCGTATGGTGATGTCTATGGACGAAGGATCGTAGGCATAGGGCTGGCCGGGGTCGGGGATGCGGACATTGGCCAGCGGGATGCAGCAATCATCCGGCGGGCAGGGACACGGATTGCTGATGAAATTGGCCAGCGCCGGATAGTTGATTTGTCCGTTGGAGACGATGTCCTGCAGCCGCGATGCGGTGGAAGCCGGGGGCAATTTTCCCGGGACGATTTCGATTTCATAGCGCTCGCGGATGGAGCCCGGTGAGCAGACAGACTGGGTGTCGCAATCGCCGCCGAGAGCCGGGACTGGATCAGAATTGCATTCGTGGTAGCACAGGTTGACGTGGACATAGCTGCCGTTGTCGCAGAATTCGCCCGGGGCCATGGCCTGCTGTTGCTGCGGCGCTGCGGTGGTGCCGGCCGCCGAAGGAGCGGGCAGTGACTGCGGCGGCGAGGACTGCGCCACGACAATCTCCCGTCCGCAACGATCAATGGCCACGCCCGGAGCGACGATGATGCTTTGCTTGTCGTGGCCCAGCAGGACGTTCAGGCCGCAGACCACGCCGTAACCGGTGACCAGGCGGTTGAGCATCCAGCGCTTGTTGTTGAAATAAAATTGCTCGAGATCGAAGTGAAAGACGTCGAGCATTTTTCCGTAGAAGTACCGGTTGCGCACCGGTGGACACAAGTCCACGCAACCACCCGTCTGTGTCATGTCTGACATTTCGCGTCCTCCTTCGTGCTGCGCACCCGGGCCTCAACCCAGGCGCGTCGAAACTCCCAGGCGGCTTTCCTTGCCGACCTGGCTGATCCCCGGACCTGCGAGAGATGCTGCCTGTCCCAGGCGTTGATCCGAGCCGAGCGACAAACTGCGCGGCGGGCCGCCCACGACGGAATCAATCCCAAGACGGCACTGAATTCCCACGCTCATTTGCGGATCCACGATGCAGAGGTCATAGATGGTGTGCGCGGGCTTCTCCTGGTCGAGCAGCGCGCGGATGCGCGGCAGCGCGTCGGGACACATCACCTGGCTGCGATAAATCTGCACGCTGAACTGGTAGGCCACGTCGATAAAGAGCGGTGAGCCGAATTCGTCAACATTAATCAGGTGGGATTGGTCGAGCACCGCGGAGGTTCCCACCACGGCGCCTTGGGGTTGTGCCGGCGCCAGCATGGTGTTGATGCCCAGCACGGAGTTTTGCGTGTTCTGCCAGACCGGCGCGGCGGATGAGGAGCCTGCCGAGCAAGCATCGCAGCAACTGGTTTCTGCTGTGGGCAGGCACCACCATGCGGCGTTCAGCAGCGGCTCCTGAATGACGCAGTCCACTCCGGCAAAGAGTTTCAGCATTTGCCGCAAGCCCTGCGGCGTTCCGCGCCAGGCATAGAGCTCGAAAATTTCGCTCAGCACTTGGCGCTGCTTTGCCGCTGTCCAGTTCTGGTCGAGCTCGAGCCCAAGCCAGGCAGCAAGCCAGGTCAAAAACTCAGGCGGCACCGCGTATGGATCGAACAGCGCGGGTAGAGACTTGATCTCGCCCTCAACTTCTTCAAAGAAGCTCTCAAATAAGGACAGGAATCGGGTGAGGAACTGACTGTTTGTGGGATCTTCACGGTAGATTGCCGGGAGATACCGCAAATAAGAATCGCGATCGAATTCCACGCGCAAATCCGAGAGGGCGGGAGTGCTGGCGCCGCCTCCGGTGAACTGCGCGCCAACCCACAGGTAGGGGACGCCGTTTCCGCCAATGTAGAGACTGTCGAGATTCACTGCCGCAGGAACGCCCGCGGGAAGCCAACGGGGATCGGCAAACGGGTTGGGGTCGCCGGGATTCACCGGCGGCGCGTCGCCGATGTGATCCGAAGTATGCACAAAGAGCTCCAGGTGCGCATCGGGCGCGAGCGGCGCGAGTTGCGCCTGCAAGCGCTGCCAGTTGACCTTGGGGTGATCCACCTGGATGGCACTGCTCCACAGTGTGCCGCGGGTTCGCCGAGCGCCACACAGCCAGAGAGCCACCGGCGCCGCGCCGGTTCCGGCATGAACCCACAGATTTTGCTGGCCGTCGGCGGCAAGCGACGCCACCGGCGCAGCATAGCCACTGGCGGCACCTTCGAAGGAGAACGAATCGGAAATCGAAAACTGGAAAACACGAAGAGCGGCGTTATCCCCGATCCAAACGGAATCCTTACCCGCGGCCATGCCCAGCGGCGCGAAGATTGTGCCTTTGCCGAAACTGAGCGGGGTGCCATCGGCATTGCGGATGGCATGGCCGCCGGAATCAAACGCGAAGATTTCGAGCGCGGTGAGATCCACCACGAAAATCCAGGTCTTCCCGGAATTTTCCCAGATGCAAATGTCGCCGGGGTTTTTCAGGTTGCCGGTTGCGCGCATGTGGTCCCAGAATTCGGGCTCCAGTTCACCGAGCGAATTCCATTTCTGGACGCGCTGGTTGCCGAAGTCGAGGACGTACACGTTGCCGGCACGGTCTCCGGCGATGCTCCACGGGTGATTCAACTGGCCGGGAGCGGAGCCGGAGCCGGATGGTCCCGAGCCGCTGCGCTGACCGAGAATTTCGAGCAATTGCAATTCGCCGGGATCCAGGACCAAGACGCGATGCGAGCCGGAATCCACGACGTAAAGCGCGGCCCGGTTTTTCGCCAGCATCAAGCCGCGGGGCACGAAGGGAGAGGCGCCCGGCAAATCCCGCGGAGGCAGGCAACAGAGCGGCGAAACGGATTGGTCGCAGCCGCTGATGCGCAGCACGTGGCCGCCCTGGGGATCAGAAAAGAAAACCGTTCCATCCGGTGCGAGAGCGACTCCCGACGGCGCTTTGGGGATGGGCGCGGACTTCACTTCGTCCGGCACCAGCGCCGGAGCCAGAGGAAGCGCGGCCAGTCGCAAAGTTCCATCCGAACCCAGTGAAAGTCCCTCGCGATGAAAATTCGGCCAGGCGCCGCGCTGGTTCAGATAGATGAACTCGGATTTTCCGTTGCCGGCCATTGGCTCAATCCTCGATTCCGATCCACTCCACCTGCCAATCGTCGAAGAAGTGGTCGTCCACAGGGGCGTTCTGCGCGTGGTCGAAATATCCGATCACCGGGATGGCTTCCAGAGCGAACTGCGTGGGCGTGGGTTTGGGATCCGGCAAAATGGCGAGGATAGCGTCGGCGAAATAGTAGAAGCTGGGAGCTGTCTCGCTGCCGGGTTTGGACTGCAGAACGCGATCGTGAACGAGCCGGGCCATGTAGTTGGGTGTGGCGGAAAAATTTCCCGAGGTGGTATCCACGGTGGTGGTGAATTGAATGGGGAGGATGGTGAGGCCGGGAAGATTGTTCGCGGCTCTCTCGGCCAGCACGTGCCGCACGTTCCAGACTCCCGTGGCGCGGACATCCGAAGCAATGTGCGGCAGCTTGGCGGGCTTGGCGTTGCGGCGCTGCGTGGCGGAAACGGGCTGCTTCAACTGGCAATTAAAGACTTCGATTCTGGCGAGAACGATCATCAGGCCCTGTTGAATGCGCGCTTTCAAGTTCGCGTCCACGGGCTGCAAGCCATCGTCGCCCAGCCGGACCCAGCAGAAAACCGGTGCTTCGCGCAACCGCACCACACCCTGCGGCAGGCAGATGCCGTCGCGCGTTTCCGATGGCTTCAGGTCGGTATCCGCGGGATAGGAAACGGTCAAGTCGTAGAACGCGGATGCGCCGGCGCCATTGTCGGCCACCGGCGGAATGGCTTCCACATCGGTTTCCGTGAGAATAATCTCGCGCCCGCAGGAATCGATGGCGTAACCCGGGGTGATGGTCACTTGCCGGTCGCCGCGGTTGCCGGAAACGGCGAAACCGCTGCCCACTCCCGGCTGGTGCAGGCTCTGGTTGTGCAGCCAGCGCATCTCGCGATTGAAGGCCTCCAGGTCCTGCAAATCGGAGGCGAACAGACGCTCGCCGTTGAAGAACTGAATGCGCTCGATGAACTGCGTACCGTTAATGATGGACATGGTCACGCCTCACGCTGAATTCTCAAATTGGTCCCGTTCGTTTCCCGAGCACCGGAACTTTTTGTGGCGACCTTCTCTGCCGGCGCGGCGGCATCTGGCATCCGATCCATTCGACGGAAAATTTCAATCGCTCCGCCAGAGTGGAGTTGAGCACGGTGTTGAGCGCGCGCGGCGCGGTTGACTCGAACATGCCGCTGAAGATGAATTCTCCCCGGCGCGATTCGAGTGCCAGCAGGGAAATCTGAAACGCGAACCCCTGAGAGGTCTCGTTGGTCACGTTGGGAAAAATAATGGGAATGGTTTCTCCGGCGATCCATGCAAAGTAATCGGGCGTTTCCGTAAAGCCGGCGCCGGAGGTGTCCACCTTCGTCTGCAGCCCGATGACGCGCGACCCCGGCGCGGCATTTTCCGGCGGCAACGCCAGCCACGGTTCCCAGATGGTTGATTGCGGCAAGCTGGCGCCATGTCCGATCAGCGGCATGGTCAAACCGCGCACCGGCCGGGGAACAAATTGCGGCTCGAGCGCCGGTCCGCGCGCGCCGACGTACTGGATGAGCCCCAGCGGGACACCGTCTTCCAATTTCACCGACTCGCGCAACTTCCATTGAAATATTCCCTCGACCAGCGAAGAGCCGCGCGCCGGCCAGCAGACATCCTTTATATCTTGACCACACGCGCAGGTTTCTTCCGCCGCGTATTGGAGGAGCAGCACAAATTCCGTTTTGCTGAATTCCGGCCTTGGCACCGGATTTGCCGGGAGTTGAATGGTTCGCCGCTTCTGAACGATCAGCTCCCTTCCAAAGCAATCGTAGGCAACGCCCGGTTCGGCGATGACGGCAGTGAGGCGCCCCCCGGAAAAAACAGAGGAAACTTCCAATCCCTCGTAAACGCCGTACGCATCGTGGAGAGCGCGGTTGTGCCACCAGCGATGCTGCGCCACGTCGGACGCCTGCTCACGGAAATCCCAGGCGCGCAGCATCTGGCCTGCCCAGTAGCGCACCCGCTGCAATCTTCGGCCTTCCACGGGATTCATGGCATCCTCACGAAACCACGATCTGATGCTTTCCGGAGGCCACCAGCCACGTCGGCCCCAGGCAGATGTTTCCGCAAACCGGCTCACAGCCGGAGCCGAGCAAATCCATCGAAAGGATGTGGTCCACTCCGGGCACTTCGTCGATGACCTTCATCACTTCCGCGCGATACACGTCGCGGCCGAACGGCCAACCGATGCCGTCCGGGCCGCCGAGCAGGGGGTCGAAGAATTCATTGAGCGCCGCAACGATTTGGGCTTGCAGCGTGGTGCGATTTACACCGGCAACGGATTGCACCTGAGCTTGCACAGTCATTTGCAAATAAGTGGGACCGGCGATTTCAAGACGCGTGCCGATCACGCGGCGACGGCGCAGGTAACGGGCGACGGCGCTGCGCAAGCCGCTGGTGGGGTAGGGCCGTCCGGCCGGTAGGTACGGCACGATAATCAGCGCCACTACTCCCGGCGCGCTGAAGCAGGGAAAGTCCGGATGCAGGTTGGCGATTGCTTTCACGCGTGCGATGCGCGTTCCAGGAGTCTCCAGCGCCAGTCGTTCGTAGTCCGCCAGCGTCACTGCACGAGATGTGGATTCGAGGACGGTGACGGCGCGGCCTTCAGCGCGAGTGAGCTCTTCGGCTGCCGCGGCGCCGGCGGCAGGCAGATGATTGCTGATGCATTGGAGCTGGTTCTTGGTTTGCGACCACTTATCCGTTCCCGTTGCGCGGTCAAAGAGCAGCGCGTGGTTGTGCGGCGAGTCGGCAAGCTGCTTGATCTTGCAGCTCACCAAATTTCCGGCATCGGCTCGCGTGCTTCGATACTTTGCAAAAATGGGGGCGTTCGCGGGGGGGACTAGTCCCTTGGCACCTGTGCCGAAGGTGATTTCACCGCTCGAGGGGTCGAGCCGGAAGTGGCGGTCGGTCCTGGATGATGCGTCAAAATCCGGACGCAGAATCCACGGCTGCCAGGTCTTATCTTCGATGGTAAACAATTCGAAGGCGCATTCCTGCGCCGCAACTTCCGGCAGCGTGACCCGCTGCCTGGGCATGCCGGTGCCGGCTCCGAGAAGCACGGCTTCGAAGCTCAGCCAGCCCACGGTCGTGTCCGTGGGAGCGCGGAAGGCGCGAATGAAAAACAGCGGATCCGATTCCGTTACAGCGCTGAAGCTGAGCCAGGTGATGCGATTCTGCGAATCGAGGCTCAATCGGAGGGGCAGTGAGTCACCGGGCATTGGCGCGCCCTGGGGAGGCAGCTCTACTGTCGCACCCCGCACGAGGGGGAAGGAAACACCCACGGGAACAGCCTGCTCTACCACCACCGCATTGACGCGTACATCCTGCAATTGCGGTGGTGCGTCGTACATGCCGGCATCGAAGCGACAACGCAGATAATAAAGGTCCGGTTTCGCCGGGCCAGGAGCGCTCTGCCCCATGGCGGCGGGAACCTGGACGGTTACGAAACCGTCGAGCGTGAAAGCGCGGGTCTCGTCCGTAACTTCCATTTTTGTCGAATCGAGTGCCAACCACTGCGTATTGCCTGCGGATGCCGCGGCAAACTCCCACCCTGTGCGCACGCCGTAGTGGGGGAGGATTGATGGTTGAGGGGTATTCTTCGGCGCAGGACTGAGTGTCATCTTGGCACACGGATTTGCCGGTGGAAGGCAAACCGCCGATTGCTGCGCAGCCTCGCAAAGCAGGCGGCAGGCATCCGCAGGACTGCTGTGGCCGTCGCCGATCGTGAAATAAAAGCGCACCGGCACGCCCGCGGGGAGGGCAAAACTCAACCCGATGTAAAACTCTGTGGCGGGAACCGGGGCAGCGCCTAAGATCTGCACGATGTCGCCTCGCGTCCATGCCGGGGTAAGATCGTGAAATCCAAGCGAATCTTTCAACTCCAGCGACTGGATGGCTCCGGGCACCACGGCAATTTCATCCAAGGTGCGGAATCTGGTTTCTACCTCAAAGGCATCCTTTCCGCAGAATTCCATTCCCGCGGCAAGTTTCACCGGACCGCTTTTGTCGACCGGTGTGATGTGAAGAACTGCGCGCGCCGCCTGCGGAGGTTGCGGCATGATTCCCACCAGTTCGAGGAATTTGCGCTTGCAACGGTCGGGAACCTGGTTGAGATGGTAGATATCCATCTCAGTGATCCAGGCCAGCAGCTCGATGAGGGTGATGCCGGGATCGTGAACGTTGTGATCGGTCCACTCCGGGGAATACACGGGAATCAGACCGCGAGCTTCCTCCACCAGGTCCGACCATCGCCGGTCATCCAGATTTGGCAGTATCAACGGCATGATTCCATCTGCCTCTCGAACTTCAACTGCGCATTCAAACGACGCTGCAATCTGTTCAATTCGCCGCCACGATCACCAGCTTCAACCGGAGTGTTCCAGCCACGACAATGTGATCGTCCGGCACCGCCACTCGGTCGCCTTGCAAATTCCCGTTCACGGAAAGACTCAAATCCTGGACGTAGTCCACGCCGGGAACTTCGCCGAGGGCGCGAGCGACGTCGGAGATGTAAACGCCTCGGCCCAAATCCCAGCCCTGGCCATCCGGGCCGCCGCGCAACGGATGGAGAAATTCCGCCAGCGCTGCCAGCGCGCGCAATTCGACATCACCCGCCTCAGACATCACTTTCGGGGCCAGCGTCGCATCCACGTCGATGGCCAGATACTGCGGGCCGGTGACCTCAATCTGATGAGCGGCGGCGATGTCCGCCGGGGCGCGCGCTTCCAGGTACAGGCGGATTTCTTCGCGCAGGCCGAACGAAGGAACCGGGCGATCTTCCTGGCTCTGCGGAAGAATGACGACGGTGATCCACCCCGTTCGCGTCATGCCGGCAGAATCACGGCCGGAGATGGCCCGCGCGATGGCCACGCCGGCGGAGGCTTCATGCGCGAGCGTTTCGTAGTCCGGCGGCGTGATGGCCCGTCCACGGTGGCGGATGCTTTGCGGCGCGCGCACGCTGTAGGAGTTCATGCTTTCACCGTCAGCTCCGCCTTCGGCCGCGCGCGGATTTGTGACTGACTGCACCCCGCCGATGGAACCCAACATCTGCGTAATGGAGTTCGCCGGTAAATTCCCGGCTAGCCCTCCGCCGGATTTGAACAGCCGGGCGTTGATTGCCGCGCCAGCCGGGGGAATCATTCCGTTCTTGCCGTCGCCAAAAAATAGACGCCCGGTGGCCTGGTCCAAGACGTAGTGCCGGTCATTCGGGCCGGAATCGAAGAGGAATGGCTTGCCTGCCCACGTCACGTAGGCCGCCACGACGCGCTTGTTACGGTCGCGCGTCAACCGCAGGTTCCCCTGGACGATGTCGGTCTGCACGCCTTCGCTCGCCAGCGCGGCCTCCAGCTTGGCCAGATACGTTGTGTCGCCTTGCGACAATTCCAGCGCCAGGATTCGCCACTCCACGTTGGCGCGCGCTCCGCTCAATTCCTGAACTTCGATTTGCTCGCCGGCCAGAACGGGAATCTGCGTGAACACGAAAACCTGATTGGGTGCGCCGGTGCTCGCGCCCAATGGCGTGTTCGTGAATGTTCGCCGCTGGGAAACCCACGTGGCGTTGAGGAAAATTCCCTTCAGTGTGGTTTCATCCGGAGGGCCGTCCTCTTTCAGCCGGCCGCGCACCCAGTGCAGTGCCGTGCCGAATCGAGGCAGCGCTACGCTGTCGTCCGCGGCGATAAAGGAAAGAATCCCCGGCAGCGCCAGATTGCGCGTTTCATCTTCCACGGTCAGCTCGCGCCATCCCACACCGTTGAAATATTCCCAGACCATTGGCGGTGCCTGGTCCAGGCTGCTCTGTTCCTCGACGTCGAGATAAAGCCCGATGTCGCTCACCGGCAACGGCGCGTCGAAACCGAGGTACAGCGCCGGCGTAATCTCCGTAATCGTCTGGTAGGGCAGGAACGGGTTTCCCGGCCAGCGCGCCTTTTCGGTATCGTCTTCATATTGAAAATCGTTGTAGGACAGCACTTCTTCGAACGCCACTGAAAGTGTCTGCCAGGTGTAGCCCAGGCGGAAATCGGCCAGCACTGGAGGACGCGTGATCACATAGGTAAAGTTGTTGGAGTGTCCCTGCCCGTCGTTGAACACAATTTCTTTTGTGAAGCCGAATCCACCGCTCACCAACCGCACGCGCATCCACAGCGCCTGCTGGTTATTCACCGTGGTCACGTCCATATCTTTGGGGACGACGAAATCCACCATGTCCGTTTCATCCAGGTCCAGTGCGCCGCCTGACTCCGACGAAACCGGCAGAGGCACCCAGTCGAATCCGTTCCAATATTCCCAGTTCACCAGATGATCGAGAGTGATCTCCGAAGCCGCGTCTCCGATCTGGAATTTGTCTTGCGGAGAAATTGTTCGCGACACAAACACGCGCACCGACGCGCCGGGCTTGCTGAATATTTCGTCCTGATTGAAGTAGAAAGCCGCACCCGGCTGGGGTTGCTGACCGAATGGGAAGAAAGGCTTGGTCACGTCGACGGTGCGGCCCTCGGCGATGGCTTTATCCAGGCGCAATCCGTTTACCTTCCACGTGGCGGTTATTTGCAACGGTGGCAGAGTCGTTCCGTCGTACTTGAATTGCGCCGAGGCTTCATCGCCCATGAGGGTGACGTCCACGACATAGGTTTTTCCAGGCAGCAGCGATTGATTGTTGAGGTCAGCCATCCCGGCGGCGTCCGTTACCCGGCTTACCGCGGGGAACGCCGAATCATCCGGACTCGACACGGTCACCAACGCTCCCTCAAGCGGCGTCCCCGAATCACTTGTGAGCGTCAGGACATTTCCCGCCTGTGCCAGCGATGTGAAGGTCACATCCGCACCCAGCGCGCCGGTCATGTCCAGGCTTACCTGCTGGGCCTGGCCGGTCACGCCGTAATAGATGGTCAGCACACTGGCGACATTGGCTCCGCTTTGGTCGAGAACCTGGAACGTGTAAGTCTTCCCCTGTGTGAAATTCTGTTTGAGCTGCAATTTGCCGCTCGCGTCCGTGGTTCCCTGGAAGGTGCTGAAATTCCCGTCGGTATTGCTGGAGACAATCACGTTGGTCTGAATGGCGGCGCCACCGGACACGAGCGACAGCACCGACAACACCGCCTTGGCCGGCTGCACAGCGAGAGTCAAAATTTCCTCCAGCCCCTGGTCAATGCGCGTCCGCAATTTCATGGTTTCGGCTACTGGCAGCAGTTGTTCGGGATTAGGCGGGAGTGGCTGCGTCAACTGGCCCCGAATCCAATAGGATTGAATTCCGTTGACAGTGGTCTGCGCTGTCTTGGCACAATCCGTGTCGAGCCGCACGGATCCTGAACGAGTCAGCCCGTTGGTGCCGTCAGATCCCTTCTCCGCGGCCGTCAGACAGTTAGGCTTGAGCGATTTGAAACCGCGCCACACTTGCCCGTCCCAGTATTGCCAAAGGATTTCCAGCGGCGAGGAGCTGCCCTGCGCGAGATTGAACTCCACTTCCAGGTGTGAGGCGCCGGCAAATGCAAGATATGTGGCATGCGCCAGGTAGAGAACGTGCGGCGTGGGCTGCAGGTCGGCCGCCTGGAACAAAGTGATTGCCTGTCCAACCAGATAATCCGCGCTGTGATCAATGGATTCATCGCGGCCCGGCCACAGGCTCACTACTTGTCGTAATTTCGCTGCGGCAATTCCGGTGGCCTGCTCCGTCTCGAATACGATTTGATCGGTGGATCCGGGCGGCGGGGGAGCGGCCAATTGCGTGCCGGCCGGAGCGCTGCTGTCGCTTCCCGGCGTGGAAGTTTGAAACACAATGGGCGCGCGCGCCTCCTGCGCCGGAATCAGGTGCAGCCCGACCAGATCGAGGAACGCGAGTTTGTTTTTCGCCGGGGCTTGATTCAGCCGCTGCAGAATGGTGTAAATCATCCGCGAGAAAACCTGCGCGATGGCGATGCCGGCGGTCTTGTCCGGCGGCAGCCATTCCGGAACGTAACCATAGCGCCGGTCCCAGAAACGCCGCAGGATTGTCGCCGCGTCTCTCGCGTCCAGCGTGGGTGTGGGCTGCTGGCTCACTGCCCGGCGCCCTCCTGCAAATAAAATGGAAACACCAGGTTGTTGAGCGTGTTGGTGGCGCGCACTCGATAGGTGATGCGAATGTTCAATTTGCTCAGCTCCTCGCTGTCTTCATCCACGGTCACCTGCTCCACGTCAATGCGCGGCTCCCATTCCACCAGCGCATTCTGCACGCGCGTGCGCACGCTGTACAGCGCCGTCGCGCTCATGGAACCGAACACGAACAACCGCAGTCCGGCGCCGAAATCCGGCCGCATCACGCGCTCACCTTGATCCGTGCCCAGGATGATGCGAATGGATTGGCGGATGTCATCGTCGTAGGCCACGATGGCCGTTCTGCCATCCTTCGAAACCGCCGGTGGAAACGACCATCCGACGCCGAGAAAAGCCTTCTGTGGACTGAGCGTGGCCATCCCGGCTATCCCCCAATTTCCACAGTGAACATGCCCATGATGATCGGCGCGGAACACGCCGCCATGTCGCCCACGCGGGCCACCGGCTTCCCGCCCACCAGCACGGTGAATGCGGCCTTGGCATCCGGCGTGGACGGATGCGGGCCGGCCAGCGGAGGCATCGCGCAACTGTGGTTGTCTCCCATCACCGCCGCGGGCATGCCGCCGATGAGCACGGTCGGTACGCCGGGTCCGGCCATCACTCCGGGATGTGCGGTTGGGTCTGTGGAACGTGCTGCTGGTGGCATGGCTCTTTCCTCCGATTAATTAATCTTCACCACTGGACTTTGAATCGAGCAGGCTGTCGTACCTTGCAGGCTGGCGGAGGTGGTCGCTTGAATGTCCACTTCCGCTGCCAACAAGCTGATTTTTCCCCCCGGCGCGCTCAACTCAATATTCCCCGCCGGTTGCGCTTGGATGCTGATGGAAGTCGGCCCCAGCGTGATTTTTCTGGTCCCTTTCACGGCGCTGATTTCAATGGAAGTCTGGTCCAATTTGATCTGCTGACCCATACTGCTCGTGATGGTGATGGACTGCAGCGCGTCGTCGAATTCGATCTGGTGGCTCAGGGGAGAACCCTTTTTTCCGGTGTAGAGCACGCGCTTGGCTATAAATTCCGTTGGCAGTGTGACGGGCGGCCGTTTCGTCATGCTCCACAGGCCGCCCAGGATGTAGGCGTCGCGTTCATCATTGGCGTTGAAAGCCACCAGCACCTCATCTCCCTTTTCCGGCACCCACAAAAATCCGCGGCCCGAGCCGCCCCCGATGGCTGACAGCCGCGCCCACGGATCCAGCGCCGGGACCGCCGGGATGTGCACTTGCACTCTCCCCTCGGAGAGAAAATTCACGCTCTCCATCACCGTTCCCGGAGCGATTGAATATCCGTGCCCGACGCTCGGCTTGGAATTGAACTCGTCGCCCGCGCCCCCTCCTGCGGGGTCAATGCCGGCCACCCATTCAAGAAATCCTTTCCCCATGCCGCCTCCATCATTCTCCTGGTGAAACCGTCTCAGCCGATTCGCTGGCCTTGCACGCGCGCCAGCCCGCCGACGCCCTTGGGAATCGGAATTGAACCGAACCACACTTCCTTGCGCGCTTTGAAACTTGTCTTGTAGCCGCTGCCGTCCAGCGTGTGCGTCGCTGAGGTGATGCGGTACAGGCCGCCGAATTCGTCGCCCAGCCCGTCGAGATTTACGATTTTCCCGGCCATGATGCGCGGGTCGCCGATGCAACTGCCGCTTCCGGTCAGGCGGTTGTTCAATCGCGGCAGCAGGTCCGCGAGGACTTCACGCAGCGCCCCTGGAAATCCGCTTGGCTTGATGGACTTGACCTTGTTGGCGTTTCCTCCCAGCACCAGATTCAGCGCGCCCAGCCCGGGATATATCTGCAGATTGAAGCACGCCCGGTCGTAGTCCCACGAGACGATGATGACAATCTCCGTCTGCAGGCTGGCGATCCACACGCGCGCCGAGACTCCAAAGACGTCGCCGACAGTCGTCAGCCGGGGCGTGAAATCCATCAGCGACTGTCCCCATTTCAGGCCCAGGGTCGGCGTGTAGTCCTGAAACAAAAATTGGAACCGCAGGAAATAGCCCGTCGGTGAGAGGGTGTGGTCAATGTACATCTCCCATCCGTTTTGCTTCGCAATGCGGGTGAGAAATTCGAAATCGCTCACTCCCACCTGCCGCCGCACCGGTCTCTGTGCGTCATCCGGCGTCACCGCCATCGTCGCCAGGGTCATCAACACGGAGAGGGCTCCGCCGATTGGGTCCGGATAAGGAATCAGCAAGTTCGTCGCGCTCACCAGTGAGGCCACCACGGCGTCAGGAATGGGAAAGTGGCCGATACTTCCGATGCTGAGGACGAATGCGCGGTCCACTTCCCCGTGCGTCAAGCGCTGCAGAAAATCGTGCGCGGTAGCCTTGATGGTGGGCATGCCGCTGTTCGGGAATGTCGGCTCCACCGCGGTGATTTCTCCGAAGAACACCACCGTCAGCGGGTCTGGCGCGTAGCCCAGCGACAGCCGGACGGTCTTGTCTACCTGCAGTAGCGGGTGATCCAGCCACTGCAGGCCGGGATTGGCGAACGTTATTTCCACGCTGTCCGCGCCTTCGATTCCGTTTTGCAGTGTGACGCTGGAAATGGATCCGCGCAGCCCGGGCGGCAGCGGCCCGCCGTCGATCTCAAGCTTGTACTGCGGAGCGTATTGGGGGAATTTTGCCATACTACTGAATCACCTCGCCGCTGCTCGGGTCTGTATATGGCAATGATGGAATCAGCAGTTGTTGCCCGGGGGTCAGGGCCCGCGGGTCGGCCAGGTTGTTGGCCAGCGCAATCGGCCGCCACAGCAGCGCATTTTCGTAATAGTCTCCGGCGATGCCGGAGAGCGTTTCGCCGAAAGTCGCGGTGTGCACTTTGCTGAAGTCCGCCGTCTGCAGATTCAATTCCTTCACCTGCGTTTCAGCGTCCTTGTACTCGTTGAAAGTCACTGTCAGCCGCGCCCGCGCAGGAATGCCGCTGGGAAGAAACTTCACAAATTTCTGGGCCACCTTGGTCAGCACGCACTGGAACTGCAGCGTTCCCCACGAAACCAGTAACACCGGCGGCGCGTGCAGATTGGAATCCGGCGTCAGCAGGTCGGTGACATTTTTCGTTTGATCGCGGACGTCCGACTGGGCCTCAAACGTGTCGAAGAAAAGCTCCATGTCAAGGGTCTGCAGATTTCCGGCCACGAATTGCAGGATGGGAGACTCGAGTCCGGGGATGGATTGTGAGGCGAAATTATTGTCCTTGTTCAGGCTGTATTCTTCGGGGTTGAACGACACGAAGAAAAACGTGTTGGTCTGCAGATTGGTGATTTTAATTTTGTCCGGGGGCATCGCTCACTGACCTCAAATCTTTCCCAGCCGCTCGCGGGAAGCCACGAAACGGCGATCCAACTGACGAACCACTTCATCGGTGATCTGCACAATGTTCGGCCCCCCTGCCATAGCCCCTCCGGTCCACGGTGTACCGGCGGCCGGCCGCACGTCACTCACACCGAACTCATTCGTGGCGGACCGGCTGTAGGAAGGAATTTCCCGGGGCGCCGTGAACATCCGCTGCATGCGCATTTCCGGCATCAGCCGTCGCTCTTCGACTCGCCGGGTTTGCTGCAGGACTTGCTGCGAGACTTTTTTCAGTCTCTGCACCATGCGCGTGGTGTCGGTGCGCAGGTTGCGCTCCGTTTTCGAGTGCCAATCAAGCAATCGCATGGGCCACACCACGTCGAAGATTCGCGCCGCTATTGCGCCGCTGCCTTCCGGCGCTGCTTGCATGGGGCCCAAGATGAAATGCAGCCGTGCAAGTAGGCGCGCTCTCGTATTGAGAACTGTCTGGGTCGAGTGGAAATATGAATTGGTGGCGAAACTGTTGCTCGCGAAAACCGGGGTCACGGGCGCCTGCAAGCCAGGCGCGGACGCCGCTGCCCTCGGATTTGCACCTCCGTTCCAATTCTGGTGAAAGGCAAGCTGCACGACGGGCCGGAACCAGCGGGCGCTGATCCACTTTCCTTGCCCCGCGTGCAAAAGCGTCTGGAGCGCCGGCATCATGCGCAAATCCCGCCGCTGCGCCCACCGGTGCTGAAGCGACTGGGCCCACACCACGTACCGGCTCAGGTGATCCGGCGCGTGCGCAGTTTGCGGACGGGTGAGCGCGCTCAGCCGCGGGCCTTGGTGCAGCCGCCGCTCACGCATCCATTGATTTGAACTCCACAGCATTTTCCGCCTCGGTGTTTCGCCGTTGGTTGATCGCTGAAATCTCCTGCACCCATCGCCGGCGATCCTCGTGTTCCAGGTTGAGGATGGCGTCCACCGGCCAGTGAAAGTGGTATGCGACGAAGGCTACCTCCTCATACAGCGTACGCAGGGGGTAGCCTACAACCCCCCCTCGGCGGTCAGCTCCAGCTCAAAAGTGTGCGTACACTGTGGGCAAATGGCCGCCTGGCTGGTCTTCCCTGTCCGGTTGATGCGGTTGTACATTTCCTGCAGATAAGCCAGGTCCGCGGCATACAGACCTTCGATCACTTTCGGCGTCACTTGCGGGACGTTTCCCAGCTTCACCACCACCCGCGACAACAACACCACGATCAAGTACGCCTGGTTGGCGTTCACTCGCGGATCTTTCAGCGGCAGGATTTCATCCGCCGCGGTTGCCAGGCGCATGATGCCGTCGCGGTGCAGATTGCCCTGCTCGTCGGCGTAGCCCATCGGCAATGTGAAGTCATACTCAGTCTGCAACATGGTGTTCTCCTCCCTCCCTCGACATCGTATTCATACAAATCGCTGCGCCGGGTCCGGCGGCAATTTGCGCCCCAGTCCCACACCCGGGCGCTCAGTCAGCCGTCAGGCGCGGTCGAGCCGCTCGCAGCTCAACGTCAGCGTTTCGATCGACACGTCGTTGCCCTTGGCGCTGAACGCCGGCCCGTCCCACTTGCTCGGCCAGGCGTTGTAGAAATTCCAGCGCACCTGCTCCGTGCCGGTGTCGTCCAGTTGCACTACCGATCCGGTCTTGCGCTGGATCTGTCCCTGCACCGCCTGCATGTGCCAATCGTACAATTCGTGCGAAACCGTCGTTCCCCATTTCAGGGTGATGTCCGGATAGCTGATTTTTCCGGGAAGTTTGCGGACAGATGCCACTTCTCCGCCTTCCCGGTATTCCACTACTTCCACGTGCGAACCGGCGGAACTGCATTCGGAAAAGCCGGCTTGCTGAATGCCTTCGATTTCCACTCGAAACCGAAAGCCCTTAAAGGGATCCACGCGCGGTGTTGCCATGTCCGTTGCCTCCTTCGGCTAAGCTTTTTCCTGCAGGCTTGCGCCCGTTGGATCTTGCACCACCTGGAAGATAATGAATTCCGCCGGTGTGGTCGGCCGCACCGTTACTTCCACGATCAGTTGCCCCAGTGCGATAGTGTCCGGCGTGTTCAGGTTTTCATCCACGCGGACGCGGAAGGCCTGGTCGGGCGTGTCCCCGAACAGCGCTCCCTCCTTCCACTGCTCCGTGAGGAAATTGCTGACTAGCCGCTTGATGGTCTGCCACAGCGTCAGGTTGTTGGGCTCGAAAACAGCGAATTGCGTTCCGGTCTGAATTGTTTTTTCAATGAACAGCAACAGACGGCGCACGTTTACGAACCGCCACGCTGTCACTTCGTGCGGCGCGATGGTCCGCGCCCCCCAGATGCGAAATCCCTGGCCGGGAAACCAGCGGATCACGTTGATGCCCATTTCGTTCAGCGGGCCCTGCTCGTCGTCGGTCAGCTTAACCTCCAGATCCAGCGCGGAACCGACCGCCTCATTTGCCGGCGCACGGTCCACTCCGAATTGCTGGTCGCTGTTGGCGAAGATTCCGGCGGTGTGTCCCGAAGGCGGCACTAGAATCCGCCCAGAGGCCAGCGGGTTGGAGATGGAAATCCACGGGAAATACAGACCCGCGTAGCCGTTGTCGGAATTCAGTCCCTGCCTCTGGTTCACCACGTCGTCGAATTTGGTGATGTCCGCCAGAGGCCGCGAATCGAGAATCGCGAAGCGGTCCTGCGTCTTTTCGCAGTGCTGGATCATGTACGCCTGGATGTCCTGCGTGTCCGCGGCCTTGAAATGCGATCCGACAGCGTCCGGAATGCACAACAGGCTCAGGTCACTGATTTTCTTCAGCGTGTCGATGGAATCTTTGTAGGTTTGCGTGGTCAGCGCGTTTAGGTTCTCATCTACTCCGGCCACTCCCATTCCACTCGTACCCAGGGCTGTGGCTGCCAGCTTGGCCGGCATATTGAGCGGCGGTTTGCTGGTGGTCGGTTGGTCCGGCAACGCCACGTCCACGCTGACCGACGAAACGACGTTGTCAAAATAACGGGTGTGCCGTGAATCCATGGACAGGTTGTCGAACACTTCGTCCGGCAACCCCGGCGCCTGGATGGTCAGCTTGAATTCCACGGTTGCCACATTCACCGGGGACTTCCCATCCATGGCGTAGGAATTTGCCAGTCCGCCGCTCACCGTAAGGACTTGGTTCACTGCATCTACCAATCGCACCACCAACGTTTCAGTGATCGGCGCGGGCCCGGGGCCCGGTGGCGCCGGAGGCGGGGCGGCCGACGCCTGCGAGATGGTGATATAGGAGCCCGGCATGATATTGGTCACGCTATCCACACGAATTCGCGTTTGCCCGGGCATCAAATCCGCCATGCGCATATCACCACCGGTGTAGTCGTTCTTCAGGTTCGCGGCCGTCGTGAATTTGGTCCAGGATTTGGCCGCGTTGTTCGGGTCTGTGGCGGAGCTGATGCTGGCGATGGTCGCCGTCTCGCTCACCGCAGGACTGCCGCCCGCCGACGCCAGGGTCAGCAGAACCGTATCGCCGGGATGAAATTGCGTCGCGTCGTTCTTGTCGCTAGTGGTGACCACCCGCGCTTTGCTTGGCGCCGAGGCAATCTTTCCGCTCAGCTTTCCGAGAGACGCAGTCGTCGCCGCCAGACTGGCGGGATCCACCTGCGCCTTGATGCTGTTTCCAGCCACGCCCTCGTCCTGCGCCGTCACCACCAGCGCAGTTCGCTTTTGCGGGCTACCGTCGGGAAGATTGAGCGTCGGCTGCTTGCCCACTCCGGTGCGCACGAAGTAGCAGATTTGTCCGCCCTCATTGAAGAACCCGTTCACCGCATGCGCCGCATATACGCGGTAGGGATCCTCCACATAGCTTCCAAACGTGTCCCAGAATTGCTGAATGTTGGTCAGCTCCGTAGGCGTGTTCAGCGGCCCGGAAGCCGCCGGCCCGACGATCCCGGTGATGCTGGTACTCGCCTCCGGGAGCGGCCCGGGAAGAGTGATTTCCTGGATGTAAACTCCTGGTGCCTTATTGGTAGTTGGAAAAGTTGCCATGCAATTCCTCCTTGCCTGCGCGCCCCTTGTTACAGGGGCGTCAGGGTGATCTGGTAATCCTCGGGCCTGCCCGGTACAACAAAGGGTTGCGTCTTCGGCTGATAGCCGGCGGCGATGGCGCGTAGTGTGTGCGCCCCCGCAGGAACTTGCGCGAATGAATAGTCGCCGTTCGAATCCGTCGTTCCACGCAAGCCAGCGTCAACTATGTCGACTAGGGCGCCGGCGATGCCTTGCGACGGCGGCTGCTGCATTGGATCAATCACGCGTCCTCCCACTTGAATCACCGATTCCTGCGGCGCTGCCAGTCCTGGCGCATACCTTGTGGTGCTGGTGGTGACCACGAATTCCGGCACGTCGGCAAATACCGGCACGCTGATGGTTACCGTCACCGTCAACGATGCCCGCAGCTTGCTCCCCAGCGAACTCCAGAATTCCGCCAGGTTTTTCAGCGCATCCGGATGCAGGGCCACCATCGGCAGCGGCGGTGCCTGCTCTTTCAGGCTTCCCACGCAGAACGAATCCGGAATCATCGGGTAGCGCGACAGCACGCGCAGAACTTGCGTCAACAGCCGGTGTTCCTGCAGTGCCAGCTCCGTCCCACCCACCGGCCAAGCCGTGGCCATGTAGGAGCAGCTCAGCCGCAGCGCCGCCGGCCGCGTAAACGTCTGCCCGTTCACCTGCACGACATCGAAATCGTTGTCGCGCAGTTCCGTGTTTTCGCGCACGTCGTACAGGAACAGGTTGACCGTCGTCTTGGCCGGATTGAACGGGTCCGCCGGCCGGTCGAAAACAATGTCCGCTCCGGCCAGTTCCGGAAATTGCTGCGCAAAGGTGGGGTCCTGCAGCACCTTTCGCAAAGTTTCGTCCAAGTCCCGAATCATCGTTCACCTGGCTTAACTCGTGCTTCCAGTGGTTCCAGCAATGACGACTCGTCCCACGCCCGCCCCAGTTTCTGGTGCTCACGCCGCGCCGCGTGGGTCAGGTGCGGCATGTGAATCGTTCCGCCGTCCGCAGCGGCATAAAACGCAGCGGCCAATGCCATGTTCTTGATGTTGCCGCCGGCCAGCTTTACTTCGTGCGCCAACCGTTCGAAATCCACGTCTGCACCCAGCGGCGCATCGCCGGGAAAAGCCAGCTTCCAGATTTGCAGACGGTATTTCTCGTCGGGAAACGGGAATTCCACGATGGCCTGCAGGCGGCGGACAAACGCTTCGTCCAGATTCTGGCGTAGATTGGTCGCGAGGATGCTGACGCCCTGATACTCCTCCATTTTCTGCAGCAAGTAAGAAATCTCGATGTTGGCGTAGCGGTCGTGCGAGTCACGCACTTCCGATCGCTTGCCGAACAATGCGTCGGCTTCGTCAAAAAACAAAATGCTGTTGCTGGTCTCCGCGGCCGCAAAGATGCGGTCCAGATTCTTTTCCGTCTCGCCGATGTATTTGCTGATCACCTGTGAGAGATCAATGCGGTAGAGATCCAGCCGGAGTTCGTGCGCAATCACCTCCGCGGCCATGCTCTTGCCCGTCCCCGGCGGCCCGGAGAACAGCGCGTTCAACCCTTTTCCGAGAGAAAGTTTCCGCTCGAATCCCCAGGCGTTGAACACCACGTGCCGGTACTCTGCCTGGCCGCAAATTTCCCGTAGCTGCTGAATGGGATCCTCCGGCAGCACGATGTCGGCCCAGGAATAGTGCGGCTCGATCTTTCGCGCCAGCTTGGCCAGGTCCTGTCCTGATTGCGAGCGCGCGCCCTGGTACAGGTCTTCCAGATTCGGCCTCGGTCTCGTCACGCTGGCCGGATTCGCGCCGCTGACCGCCGACTTCGCCGCTCGCCACATGGAAATCTGCACTGCGCGATTCACCGCCAGCTCGATGCGCCCTTCGGTCAACCGGAACCGGCTGGCCAGGTTGTCGAGCTCTGCGTCTGTGAGCCGCAGTTCCGCAGCCTCCAGCTTGCCCCGCCAGAATTCTCTGCGTTCCCGGAATGTAGGCGGCTCGAACGCGATGGTCAGGATCGTTTGTCTAGGGACTTCTTCCGGCAGGAGTGGATTGGGTCCCGCGAGAATCACAGTGCCGGGGAATTGCGCCAGCTTTTGTTGTAGCAATCGCTGTTGGGAGGCCAGCGCGTCGGCCTGAAACGCATCCGTTTCGCTCAAGTAGAGAACGGCATCATGCAGCCGCGCCTCACGGTCGAGCGCCGTCAACAGCCGGTCGAACTCCGGTTTCTCCGCTACCCTGCTCAATTCTGCGGTGATCAGATTCGCGCCCACGGAGCCCGCCAGCGCCTGGGCCGCCCCGCGCTTGCCCGTGCCAGCCGGCCCTTGAAATAGCAAACGCAGCGGGCGACGCGTGGTGAAAGCCTGCGCGGCGAGAAATGGCAGAACCTCTTTGACGTCTTCGCGCAGTTGCGCGTGTTCGCCGTCCAGGCGCGGCTCGAGCAGTTCACAGAATGTGCGAAGGCTGGGATCCAGCCCTTTGCCGCCGAGAAGAAAATTGACCACGTGCGCATCCAGCCGGAACGACTGCGCCAGCAACAACGGTTCCGCTTGTCCCGGCTCGGACACGAAATGAATCAGCCCGTTTCCCAGCAGCGGCGCGTTCTCTGAAAAATGCACGCGCCGCTCCACTCTCTGCTCCGGGGTGGCGCACAGAAGATTAAGAGCCAGGTCCACCGTGGGCCTTTTCTTGGTCACATCGTCCTGCAGGTAGGCGTACAGCCGTTCGTAGCGCAGATCGAGTTCCTGGGCCAACGCGATTAGAATCACATCCACTTCGAAGGAACTCAGCGCGAATGCCTTCACCAATTCGTTGATCGGCGTCGGCTCCAGATTGCTGTCGAGCCAGGGCGCGTCCAACGCCGGCCGGTCGCCTGCAATCGCGCCTTGCCCCGGCGGACGGCTGAGCAGCTCGCTGACTTCTTCGGGTGTGATGTACAACCCGTGGAACGGAGCAGCACGGCCCGCGCCGCGGCTCGACTGAATTTCGCTCGCGGCCCAGTCCAGAAGCTGGTCGAGTCGCCGCAACGCCGGCAGCAAGTCCTGGAGCGGGTTGGTCCCCATGGCCCCAAAATTCTCCTCGTCTAATTTCCCAGACGGCAGAGCCACTGATACAGTCTCCACTTGAATCGCATTCCTCCGTTCGCGCCTTCTAGGTACGGTGCGATGAAACTGAATATGTCTCCCCAGCCCTTCAAATAACGCCGCTCGCCGCTGGGCACGTGGGTGATGTTTCCCCGCCAGTGCAGCCCGCTTCCGTTCTTCTCGGATCCTTCCAGCCAGATTTTCACGATAAACGAATGCGTCCGAATCACCGCTCCGTCGAATGCGCATTCTTCCGTGGTCTGTTCTGGCAGCAAGTCGCGCCTGTCGGGACTACTTGTCCAGGCTCCGGAAGCTCGTGCTTTCCGGCCTGCGATTCGCCCTGCTATATACGAGGCGGATGTCTATGGAAGTGTCTGTGGGGCGTCTGGCGGGGCATCTTTTTCGAAAAATATTCTTGCCCTTACTCGGAGCCTGCGGGAAACAAACGAGGAGGGGTCCTGGGCCGGTTGGAACTCGCTATCAACTTCTATGGGTGTCAGAACTATTGTTGTTTACTTCCAGCACCTCATCAACGGTTTCGATATCCTGCTGGATGCGCTGCTGCACCCGTAGAAGCACAGCGCGAAGCTGCCTCAGCCGGTTCACAAACTGCGGCTCGCTGCCGCCACCCGGCGATCGCGCCGGCAGGCCGCGAATTTCGGCGTGCTTCGGCAGTTCCAAGTGCTCCGTGCGGATTTGCTCGTATAGCTCCACGGTGCGCCTCGACGGCTCCACGCCAAGCTCTTCTTGCAGGGCTTCCTTGCACCGCTGAAAATTCCTCAGTGCCCCGGCGCGATCGCCGGCCAGGTATTGCAGGCGCATCAACCCGGTATAGGCATGCTCGCGGGCGCGGTCCTGCCGCAGCAGCCGCTCGCCAAAATCAACTCCCGCTTCGTAGGCCTGATGCGCTTCGCAATAACGCATCAGTTTGTCCAGCGTCGTCAAATACATATGCTGGAACCTCTCGCGTTCATATACGCACCAATCCTGGTACCAGCCCTCTAGCAAATCGCCCTGGTACAGGTCCGCCGCGCTAGTCAGCTCCCGCGCACTCTGTTCGTTCAGCTGTTCCCCGGCTACGCTTTGCACCGGCGCCAGCGCCGCCTCAAACGCGCTTACGTCCGACCACATCTGCGTGTCCGGTAGCAGGCGCACGCAATCCCATTCTGCCTGCAACGACTGCCAATGGTCGCCCGCAGATGGCTGATTCAAGGCCTGCTGCAATTGCCACAACGTCTGCCGAAAATATTTTTTCGACTGCGCCGTGGTGCACTCGTCCCACAGAAGGCTCGCCAGTACTTCCCGCGAATGAGCGCGATCGCGATGGAGCAACAAATAGCAGAACAGCTCTTTCACTTTGGATGCCCGCAATCCCTCCAATTCCTGTGCGTCGCGCTGCACGCTGAAATTTCCGAATAGGCGGACACTTAAATTTGCCATGGCGAATACCCCAAGTCGTGACGATGGACCGGGAGAGAACTGTCCGGATTGCAATTGGCCCGTTTCGTTCTGGTCTTGCCGTCGAGGTGGTGCCCGGCGACAAAGAATCGAGCCTCCCCGCGTCGTTTGACCGGGAAACTCCGGGACTTTTCAGTCGCTGTGCTGGCACTCGCTTCGGGGCGCGCAGGGCCCCCTGAATGGCCCTCGTGCGGGTAAAGACTCCGTCCTTCAATTCCCTGTCTGTCTTGCTAGTGAAGAATGCCGCCGAAAAGTTTCAACAATTTCCAACTATTTTTTGCCACCGCCGGCCGGTCGCCGACAATCGCACCTTGCCCCGGTGGACGGCTGAGGATTAAACGCCGATATGACCTTGAGTCTGCAACCTTCAAGTGCGCTAGGGTTTTAAACCCTTCGTTTACACCACCTCCTCTCTGACCTAAAGGGACGACACTTCCAAGAGCCGCCAAACTTGCCGGATTCGTACAGCAAGTATGGCTGTCATCGGCCCGCGAGCACCTGACCTGACCCGGGGCAGAAGTGGCGCGCCTGTTCTTCACGATCAAACGCAAGTCCGATCGAAAATCTGATGATGGCGTTAATGCGGAAGCTGGCGGCGACGGCGACATAAGGCCTTCTTCTAACCGAGCCAAGCATGCCGGTCAGTCTGGCGTTGAATTCTCGGTGGTACGAAATTCTGCAGCGCATTGGACTTCGATCGGCGTTTGGAGCATACAGCGTAACAGCGATCCTGATGGCTGGAACACGAACACCGTTGGCGCCCCACGAATCAGCTGCCCGCGAACAACCGCTGCCTCCGCTGGATGTATCTCACTAGCCTACGAAGGTGGTTTGCCTGCCGGACAAGATGAGCTTCCGCGCTTCTCGGCGAGCTGGCGAGGGCACGCGTGAAACCTAGGATCGTCAGGCCGAAGTTTATGAACGGTCTGGCACTGCGCAGTCGCCTCCTGCTCACGCCCCTGATTATGAAGCGCGAGGGCCAAACCATAGTGGGCGTCAACATCATCCTTGTTAATGCTGATCGCCTTGCTGAATATCGAGGTCGCCTCGAGATAATCGCCGCCCTCAAAGAGAGCCTTGCCTAAAGCAACCTGAAACTCCACCCGTTTAGGGTCCATCATGGCCGCCGCACGAAGCTCCGCCATGCCTTCTTGTACGTGTGGAGGGCCATCGCTTACCAGAGCGGCCCCCAGGCGAGCCCGAATCATGACAAACCACTCGCTCCTATCGAGTTCGTTAGGTTTGGCGTCCAGAGCCTTACGGTATTCCTGGATGGCTTGAGCGACCTGTCCTCGCTGTTGGAATACGTGTCCAAGTTCGCTGTGAGCGACGCGGTAATCTGGCTTCAGGCGAATGGCTTCTTCATATGCCGAAGCCGCGCCGTCATAGTCGCACAAGGCCTGTAGGCTATTGCCGAGCCACTGGTTAGCGAGCACCTCAACGTATTTCCGGTCGACTAGACTCGAGCTAATCTTTGCTACCTCGCCGAATTCGGAGAGTGCTTCGGGTATGCGCCTTTCGCGAGCCAGAGATTCTGCCAGACTGTTGTGAGCTTCTTTGTAGTCCGGGCGCTGTTCCGTGGCTATGCGAAACTGCTCGCTCGCCTTTTCCCACTCACCTTTTTTCTCAAACAGCTCTCCGAGCCGAAAGGACGTAAACGGAACCAAATCTGCATTTTCTTTTCCGTTCACCACGCTCCAGAGTTCCGTAATGCCCGCGTCCAAGTCACCAGCATCGGCCAGTTCCACACCTCTCTGAACCAGGACGAGGGCGTCACCGGGGACCGAGTCGAGTGCCTTTTGGAATTCATCCAAGGCGTCGCTGTGCTGCCCAAGCTTGGCGAAAGCGGTAGCTTTACTTACGTGAGCAATTGCCAGGCTCAGAGGATCGCCGCCACTCTTTAGGAACTCGTTATATACGCCGAGAGCTTTTTCGTGCTCTCCCGTATCGTCCAAGGCCTTGCCCAAACCAAGGAGCGCTCTGGTGTAATGGCGCTTGTGCGCCAACTCCTCAAAATCCTCAAGCGCGCGTTCCCGATTCCCCTCTTCCCCATACAACCAGCGGGCCTGGGCCAGCTGTTCTTCTACCTCCTTGGAGGAACTAGGGCTCATACGTAATGCGCCCTCGTAGCAGTTCATTGCCTGCCGGTAGAATTCGTTTGCTTCCATTCCCACGCACAGCGCAAGTCTCGCTTCTAGATCGCTCGGCTTGCGCTCGCTTGCTTTTTTCAAAACCCTTAGAGCTCGTTGGACCTGGCCTCGATTAAGAAAGAAAACACCTGCCAACGCCGGATCTTCACTTTCGAGGATACTTTCGGCCAGATCCCCGCTGGCCTGCCTCAAGCCTTCGGCGGTCTGCGGGTGGAGCTTGGACTGCCAGGGCCCTCCGTGGGCAGTGCGCGCGATCAGAATGAAGTTCCCACCGTTCCCGTTCACACCATCCAGAATCAGGTCCCCCGATACCGTCGTCTCTGTGCCCATCACCGACCGGGCGACCGCAATCAGTCCCTGGTAGGAAAGTCCCTTCACCTCAACGGCGAATCGCACCGGTACTTCCGCGGGTCTGAACTGCGCACTGTGTTGTGGAACCTGCAACCCTTGCCCGAGAGAATGCATATCCGTTGCGTGCAGTTTCTTATCATTCCTCTGTCTCTCGATTTCGTGGTGAATTTGCGCCAAGCGGTCCTGCAGGACATCGGCGACGGTGTCTCCGCTGAACGGAAGGCCGGCCTTATCTGGCACTTGAAAGGGCGCAATGACCATCACGGGTTTCCGCGCCTGCCAGGCGGCGAAACCAGTGACTAAGACCAAAAGGTAGAATGCAAGGTAGGACGGAAGTGAACGCCACGCGCCTGAAGCCAGTTTACGGGAGCGTTCCGAGGTCTCCCGGAAGGCGTCGAGGAGTACTCTGATCCAGGCTGTCTGGTGGTCAGCTGTTTGGGCAGGTGTTTCCTCAGGCTGCTGGGGTGGCGGGATCCGGCCCGGAACGGTTCCAATACCCATATAATTTCCTTTTGCACCAGTTACGATCTGCCACCAGACAAATAGTAGTTATTCACAAATTAACGCGCAGTGTCGCCGCTGACTGACGAAATCGATCTTGCAACTGCCAGCCCTAGGGGCGCCGTGATGCATCGTTGGGCGTTCCGAGCGAAGTGGTCCGGAATGGTCGAAATCATGCTCGAGTACTGCCGACCGTGGGTGCGTCGGGAACCCATCCACAAGAATGTTTCGCCACGGCGAATCCTCATCGGGTTGGGAGGCTTCCGGTTGTCCTACTGCTCCATGGAGCTTCTGGAGCCGCCCTCTCCCCTTATTCACTGATTAATGGTGATACGAGTGTACGAAACGTTTCAGGGGCGGGATTGGATATTCGAGGATGTTCCATAGCAGCCTGCTGCACTTAACGGATGCTTATATCTGTACGGACAGCGGAACCTTCGAACATTCTTGAGGACCCAAGCGTAAGTCGCCTCGTAAGGGAGCGATCTTACCTCCGATTTGGGCTCGCCCAATACTCCAGCACCGAAGATCACTTCCCTATCTCCCACCAGTGCAACAATTGGGGAAGAAGTACAGCTCATGGTGCGCGGCGCAAACTTTCAGCCAGGAGCAACCGCTACCCTGACAAAGGACACTGGGGAGGCAACCCCAGCCAAGTTTGACTTTAAGGATAACACTACAGCAATAGTTACCTGCACTCCAGCTGGCACGAAGGCATTCACGGCAACACTAACGATTGCCAATCCGGACAAGCAGAACGCGACCGCCAAGCTCGATGTAGTAACCACATCGTAAGAACTTGAGCCAAGTATTTACGGCGTGAGGCGGACGATTCATCCAGAGCGACTTGCTATTTCAGCCACTCGTGAACTTCAAACTGACAGATGACTGGACACGAACGGAAGCAAGCGGATGACTCGCGGGGTTAATTCACGTGCAGTTTCTGCTGAGAAGGCTTTCCAAACTGTTGTTTCTCAAATTCTTCTCCGAGAAGGTCCATTGCATCCACCTGAGATTCGGCAACACTTTTCACGTAAATATTCATTGTGATGCCGATGTTGCTGTGACGGAGAATTGCTTGAATATCTTTGTCCGCCACTCCGAGCTGATGTAGGTTCGTTGCGATTCCACGTAGAAACCCGATTGGGACGCCGAAAGCCTTGTGTGTCAAGGCGATGACTTCTGATTCCGAATCCATGCGGACACGTCAACCCAGCTGAATCGGAGATATCGTCCAATCCGTAAGCACGGCAGAGGATTAGCGCTTCGTTGTCCGCGTATGCGGCTTTTTTCGCAGATCCAGCTAACACGAACCTGCAGCCGTGCGGCTAGCTGGGCCGGCGTGAGAATATCGCTGGGCTCTAATGGCCGGTCATTCATCCTCTGCCTCTTCTTGCTTGCGGTAAATCTTGCGACGCCCCTTCTAACCTATTGGTTCTGCATCCTTTCAGAATCTGACTAGGAATCCACCGAACCGCTGGTCACTAGTCCCGAAGAAAACCGTACATAGAAAGAATCTGATCGATCTCAAGCACCGCCCGAGTCTCTGGTCGAGCGCGGAATCGTAGTTCTCATTCAGAGTAGAGAACCGACGAAACTCAAATGGTCGGTTCCGAACCATTTGGATTCGTAAACGCTCAATCAACGAAGTGCAGACATGTGACATCGACTGACTCGCCTGTCGAAAGTGGACCTCGCAATGTGATGGGGAGAAAAACCGCACGGTAATTCGTTCTGAGTAAGGCCTTTCCAAATAACGGCTCGTAAGCCGCTGCGAAAACTGCTCAAATAGGCCGCAAATTGGTACTCTTAGCTGGAGAAAAAGGAACCGAGAGATACGGCGCGACTGGGTGGCGGAGGGGGTGGGATTCGAACCCACGAGACCCTTTCGGGCCTAACGGTTTTCAAGACCGCCGGAGTCAACCGCTTTCCTACCCCTCCGAATTAACCTCTTGAAACATTGTAACTTGCGGATCGACTTGGTGACAGCGCTGCACTGGAATTGTGCAATTTTGGGCCGACTGTCACCAAATTGTCACCAAAACCGTCGAGTTTTTCAACCGCAGCCCGCTTGCTCTCGATATTTGTGTGCGCGTAACGCATCGTGACGCTGATGCTGGAATGTCCCAGCAGTTCTTTCACTGTCACGATATCAACGCCACTGTTTACGAGACGAGAAGCAAAGGTGTGGCGTAGCGTGTGCCACGTCACATCCGAGATTCCCGCTTTTTCACAGCCAAGAACAAATCCAGCTTTCAAATCAACAAACGGTTTGCCGGTTTGAGGGTTGTAGAAAACGTTTTCATTCTTCTTGTTTAGCTTCCAAGCTTCAAGAACCTTGCGAGCCTCCGAATTTATGGGAATCTCGCGGATCGTTTGAGTCTTGGATGCGAAAACAGCCAGAATTCCCCTCGGTAAATCGACGTGAGACCAGCGCAATGAGAAAATCTCTCCAATCCGCAACCCCGTATTCAATGCGAAACGAATTAGATCCTGTAAATACGGAATAGCGTTTTGGAGGAGCTTTTCCTCTTCTTCGGGACTTAGAACTCGGAGCCTTTTATTAAATTCTCGGAAGAATTTAACCTTTCGCACCGGGTTCAATCCAAGGTACAAGTCCCATGTAATCGCAAGATTGAACATACGCTTGAGCAAGGCCAGCTCCCGGTTAACCGTAGAGTCTGCCACGTTGCCCTGCCGCTTAATCTTATAACTCTCGATTTGCAGCGGAGTTATTTCCGTCAGCGACCTGTCTTTGCCAAAAAATTCGCAAAGATGATTGAGCATTTGTTCGTCTCGCAACCAAGACCGCTTGTTTGCCTTCGCGTGCTCCATGTAGCGTTCGCCGAATTCCCCGAGAGAAATCTTGACGGGCTGTTTATAGAGTCCCCGCAGGATTTCAGACTTTCGGAGGGCTAGAAACGCTTCGGCATCGCGCCGACTGGAACTTTCCGAAGACTCCTGGACCCGTTTTCGGTTTGAGTCGTAGAAATCGATCCAGAAAACGTTCCCTCTCTTGTAGATACCCATATGCGGCTCTTCTTTCTACCCTTTGCCAGCCGCGCGCGTATTCTAACAGGCCCAGAGCACTTGCCCCTAGACTGTCTTAGGCGCGCGAGCTGCAACGCGATTCTCTGCGATAAAGGAGTGAAGATCTGCTGGGTGAAACCGAAGTGCCCTGCCAACTTTCACGAAGGGAATCTTCCTTTGCCAAACCCAACCGTAAAGAGTGGACACAGACACGCATAGAACTTGCGCAGCGTCACGGACGTTAACGAGCCTATCCTGGAGCTGCGATTCCATTCCTATGGCATCCCGTTCCGCTTCGTTGACTCAGGTTTACCTGACAGAGGAGACTTGCTCTTCGACGGACGCGATTTTTGCCGGGTCACCTTGCTTTCCTTTTTTGCTCGCAATCGTTGTGCCGCTAATTCTTCAAATCTGCTTCTTAGGCGCTCTAATGACGCCAGTTCGGGGCGTCCGAGTTCGTCGCGACTTGCACGTATGCGCATCACTTCTTCGTAGGAGCGCCTAGGCTCGCTTTTGGCTGGAATCCAGTGAATCGAAGCCAAGCCGTCGATTCGATCCAACTCTCCGTACAATCGCTGCCGCACCTGATCCATGGGCCACTCAATTCTCTTGGCCTCGTCCTGCGTCAGCAGCCCCGCGTCTGCAGCCGCCTCCACAAGTTCCGGGACAATGCAAAAGATCTGTATCAATAAGCGCTCCCAGTACCCTTCCTGAGCCTGAATCGCGCCCTGAACCGCAAGTCTAACGAACTCGCTCTTGCTGTAACCGCCGCGTTGCGACGCCGATTCCAGGGCGGCGTGGACTTCTTTACCTAGCTGGAGGAGAGCGACGGCAGGTACCGTGCGAGCCTCTTGTGGTCTCATTTTGATTGCCCTCCGTTCACTATATAGCATACTATATACCACAAAACCAAATCGGCAAACCATTGTTCCGCCAATGCCGTTGGATTTGGTCGCGAAATGAAAACCAACAAGCATCAAACCTTGCTGCTGGTAAAGAAACAGAAGGGTGTGCATTCGCGAGACATTGTGAAGCATTTTGGATATTCCCCAGGAACGGCCCGGTCTTATCTGTCACATCTGGGAAGGCAAGGTCTGTTGGAACACATGGGCTCAAGTTACGGACTTACAGAAAAAGGGGATGAACGCCTGCGGTATTTTGAAGTCACCGGATGCCCCGACGTTGGCTGTCCGCTCTGCAAGGGCAAAGCGGGATATTTATCTTGCCCTAGCTGCGGTTGTCAGGTACCGAGGCAAGAGGCACGAATCCTCAGGGAGAAGGATTTTTTCTTCGCAGTTCGCCACACGGGTGTCTATTGCCCGAGATGTTTGAAGTTGATGTTTAGCGAAGCCCAAGCGCAGTTGCTGGGAATACGCGAGGAGGAATAGATGGAAACAGTCGGATGGGAAATCACCACTGCGGGATGGATCGTTCTGTTTCTCCTGGCGGCCTTGTTGGCTCACGAAATAATTAGGATGCTGCGACTTCCCCCAAAACAGAACCAGTAAGTTTGACCGATTCGCATTTTATTTTTCCCAACTATCTTTTCGCAGAAATTCTCGCCGTTAAATTTAGATTGCCGCATCTCATCCTTAGATGTTTGCGCTCATTGTGATGCTACGAACGTGTCGCGATCCGCCTAAACCCTAGACAAGCTAGCTTACTCACCCTACTCGCTCATACTCATCAGTCAAAATCGTTCAAAACGAGCACGTTTTTTAGGTACACGTAGCAGCCGGTTGTTCCAGGCCATAGCTCCGCGAGCAGTTCGTCGATGTTTTGAGTCCGCATACAATTGGACGGAAGCAGGGCGCAACGCGACGGAAGTGGGTCGGAAGTTGGGAGCTCATAGACCGGCAGAAGGAGGCGCGCTGGCTGTGGGAGCACTGTCTGGAGAGCGCGCGGCGGGTCTGTGGGCTGATGGTGCTGGCCGAGTCCAGCCTTCGGTACGTGAGCCTGGCGCGTGACGTGGGTACTGGAAAGGGTAGCTACAGCCTGCTGCAGCAGCTCCAAACGCACCCCATTATAAATGATGATTCCAATGCAAGACGTATCGCCTTGTTTTCATCTGGATGATCTAGGGCAAACACACCCCGCACCTTCGGTATCCCACACCTTGAGCCTCTGCCGTTGATGCGAAAGAGATTTTGTTCCGAGGAGAAATCTTCCGCGCCCACTCGCAAGTGGGCCGGTGATAAATCTGACGAGCTTTGCTCGCGACCACAGAGCCTGCCTGCAGAGGTGTTGACCCCAGATGTCGCAAGGGTCGTCGAACTGCTGGATACTGTCTGGGAATCGAAACGGGATATTGCACGGGCGTTGTCGTATAGGTGGGAAAGTTGGCAGACTTGACTGTCTTAGCCTTCTGAATTGCTCTAAACAAACCGAATGCCAAGCTGCCGAAGAGGTAGGTGAGGACTGTCAGAGCTTGTGAATTGTCACGAAAGCCCAGATCACCATAGATTCCGTTAAGTAGAGGGTACCACGCCCAAACAAGCAATAGCCCCGAGAGCCCGAACGCGGTCGCAATAGAAACCGTATCAACGCGCACTCTTTGCCAATCAAACGGTAGGGGCCCGGCCGGAAATGAGGGGATGGCTTGTCCACCCGGGCTGCTAGGAGGCATCGGGTATGACTGGATTGGCGCAGATTG
>Ga0335085_10001814_pt1 | contig 42808 bp, 37 predicted proteins | sample Lox_Sample_45_FD_206712 | JGI IMG/M metagenome (GOLD analysis project Ga0335085, IMG submission 206712) | Soil microbial communities from Loxahatchee National Wildlife Refuge, Florida, United States - Lox_Sample_4.5 | ecosystem: Environmental > Terrestrial > Soil > Wetlands | place: USA... | reverse complement strand
CGCGCGTCGAGATCGCTATCGACCCGGACGCGCTCCTCGTCTACCCCCGTCGGGCAGACTGATCGGTCTATGGCTTCGAAGCAGGCGATCGCCGACGCGGCCGCGGACATCGCGAAGCGGGACCCGGTGCTGAAGCGGATGATGCGCGAGCACGGCGTTCCCGAGTTGCACCGTCCGCGCCCGCGCCGCTCGCATTTCGCGCAGCTCGCTCGGATGATCTGCTACCAGCAACTCGCGGGGAGAGCCGCGGCTGCGATCCACGGACGGTTCGAAGCCCTGTTCGACGGTGAGCCCACACCCGAAGCGGTGCTCGCGCTGCCCTTCGCCGAGCTCCGTGGTGCGGGCCTCTCGAACGCGAAGGCCACGTCGATCCGCGACCTCGCCGAAAAGGTGCACGGCGGGCTCGTGGAGCTCGATCGGGTCGCGCGCCTGTCCGACGAAAAGGTCGTGGCCGAGCTCGTCCTCGTGCGAGGCATCGGCGTGTGGACCGCCCACATGTTCCTCATGTTCCAGATGGGCCGCCTCGACGTCTGGCCGACGCTCGACTACGGCGTTCGCAGTGGCTTCGCTCGGATGTACGGGATCGATCCGATGCCGACGCCGAAGCAGCTGGAGCCGCTCGGTGACTCGTTCCGGCCGTACCGTTCGCTCGTCGCCTGGTACAGCTGGCGGGCAGCCGATACCGTCGCACCCGAGTGAGGGCAGCGCCGACCGGTTGAAGCCCGCTCACATCGGGCACCTCTCCGCCGATGAGGTCGGCGATGGAACCGCGCCCGAAGCACGGCACGGCTCGCGCGCGGCGCGGATGCGTGGGCCTGCTCGCGCTCGCCGGTCTCTGCTCGTTCGGCGTCATCTACGGCGGACCGCTCGGCGGTACGCGCATTCCGAAGCCGCCGGCACCCGAGTCCGAAGCCGCGGCCGCGACCGTCGTCTCGCAGGCGCAACCCGCGCGGGCCGCGACGACGACCTCCACGAGGTCGACGACGTCGACCACCTCGACCACCTCGACGACCACGACGACGACCACGACCACCGTCGCGCCCCCGACGACCACTCCGACGTCCGTGCCTGCGCGCGTGTTGCCGCCCCGGAAGCCGCCGGCGGCCCCGACTACGACCACCGTGTCACCGACGTCGACGGTGCCGCCGTCCACGACGTCGACGACCTGATCAGCTGATCCGGGTTTACGCAACCTCGACTTCGGACGTCTGCGGATCGAGACCCAACACTCGCGCGAAACGGCGCGCCCGGTTTTCCCACGTGTGCAATCCCGCGAACGCCTTACGCCGCGCGACGAGCTCCTCGACATGCGTTTCACCCAGGGCGACGTCGACGGCGTCGGCGAAGCCAGCTGGCGTCGACTCGATTCGTATGAGATCGGTGTCGAGCCAGCGAGTGGCAGGCAGATCGCTTGCTACGACAGGACGGCCCGCAGCCAGATACTCCAGCGTCTTCAGCGGGAAGCTTCCTTTGTTGAATGCACTCTGCGTATAAGGGACGATGCCCACATCCATCAACCTGAGATATGCAGGAAGATCCCCGAACTCCTTGAAGCCGACCCATTGCACATTCGGGCGAGCGAACAGCGCGTCGAGTCGGTCGAGCGGGAAACCGGGCGGAATTCCGCCGACCAGGAGGAGCGACCGGCCGCGAGCAGCGATCTCGTCCAGGATCGCCAGGTCGATGCGGTCGTTGACGAATCCGACGAAGCCGACGATGGGCCGCGGCAGGGCCACGTCGGTCGCAGCTTCCGCCGTGTCGACGTGTTCGTAGGCAGCGGCGTCACATCCGAACGGGATGAACTCGGGTTGGTAACCGCGCGATCGCCAGAGGTCATCCACCGTCGGAGACGATGTGATGATCAGGTCGGCGTGCTCGGCCTGCCGTCTCTCGGCCCGAGCGATCCGTCGTGGGTCCACACCGAAGAGCTTTGCCCCGCCGACGTAGTCATCCTGCGCCCAGAAGACACGTCTTGCCGCCGGGAATGCGTCCAGCTCTCGAACGATCGTCCCACTATCGATAACCGCGTAGACCGAGCTGTTGAGGTCGTGGATCGCCTTGTGAACCTTGTGTCTGAGCTGCGAGCGGGACACTTGCACGATGCCCGGGCGTTCCGGCCCAGGAAGAACCACTGGCGTCAGGCAGGCGATCCGGTCTCCGACCGGGCGCAGACGCGGTGCGGCGAGTCGTGCCGCATGCAGTGAACTCCGCCGACCCGTCATCAGTGACATGAGTGGCTCGACGTAGAGCACCGGCGCGTATCGCGCGAGACCCTCGGCGATGTGTTGGTCGGCCAGTTTCGGGCCGTCCCATGGGTTCGCGGCAAACAACACGACCGTGCCGCGCTCGTCGCGTTCGCCTCCCTCGGTCACGACGATGAAGCGTATCGGCGGGCTCGGGAGGCCCGGTGTCCCTCGTCCATGAGTTCGCCGAACGCGTTCTTACGCGACCGCGCCGGTCGACTTCAGCCGAACGATGTCCGCGGGATCGAAGCCCCACTCGGTGAGAGCGGCGTCGGTGTCGGCGCCGGGTTTCACCGGTGCGCCCTGCACCGAGGTCGGTGTGCGACTGAACCGCGGCGCCGGCGCGGGATGAGGCGCGCCCTCGACCTCGACGAACATCGCGCGCTCGACGTTGTGCGGATGCGTGCGCGCCTCCGACATCGGCAGCACCGGCGCGAAGCAGATCTCGGTTCCGGCGAAGAACGCGATCCACTCGTCGCGCGTCTTGGTCCGGAACAGCGCGGCGAACCGTTTCTTCAGGCCGGGCCAGCGCGTCATGTCCATCTGCGCGGCCGGTTCGAGATCGTCGAAACCCAGCGGTCCGATGCGCTGCAGCAGGTTTACGTAGAACTTCGGCTCGTACGCGGCGAGTGACACGTAGCCTCCGTCGGCCGTCTCGTACACGTTGTAGAAGTGCGCGCCGCCGTCGAGGAGGTTCGTTCCGCGCGGTCCCCAACCGCCGATCGAGTCGATACCCCAGAAGATGCTCATCAACTGCGCGCTGCCGTCGATCATTGCCGCATCGACGACCTGCCCTTCGCCCGACCGGCCGCGCTCGAGGAGGGCAGCGAGGATTCCGGTGACGACCAGCGAACCGCCCCCGCCGAAGTCGGCGAGCAGGTTGATCGGCGGCACGGGCGCGTGTCCCTCGGGACCGAGGTGCCACAGCACGCCGGCGACCGAGAGATAGTTGACGTCGTGGCCGACCTCGCCGGCGAGCGGCCCGGTCTGACCCCATCCCGTCATGCGGGCGTAGACGAGTGCGGGATTCCGGGCGCGGCAGGCGTCGGGACCGACGCCGAGCCGTTCGGCGACACCGGGGCGGAAGCCCTCGAGCAGGACGTCCGCGCGTTCGCACAGTCGGAGCACCACCTCCGCGCCGTCGGGATGCTTCAGGTCGACGCCGACACTGCGCCGGCCGCGGTCGATCACCGAGATCGGCGACGCGTTGCCGCCCGCGACGGTGCGGCCGGTGGCGACGTCGGATGCCCGGTCGACGCGCAGTACCTCGGCGCCGAGATCGGACAGCATCATCCCCGCGAACTGCACGGGCCCGATGTTCGGCAACTCGACGACTTTGATTCCCGCGAGCGGTCCCATGCTGTGCCGCCTCACACCTTCAGCAGTCGCGCCGCGTTCTCGTAGAGGAACTTCGGCCACACGTGATCACGGAACGGCACGTCCGGTAGCTCGGCGAAGATCCGGTCGATGTCGAGACCCATCGGGTAGTAGCCCGCGTAGATGATCTTGTCGGCGCCGCGCGTGTTCGCGAAGTGGATGATGTCCTCGTTGTAGTGCTTCGGCGCGAAGGCGGAGGTCGAGTAATAGAGGTTCGGCCACTTGAGGAGGAGTTTCACCATCAGCCCGCTCCACGGCTCCCCACCGTGGCGGGTGATGATCTTCAGCTCGGGGAAGAACCAGCACACTTCGTCGAGCAGCGCGACGTCTTGCGGCGCGAAGCGGATGCGCGGACCGGGCACCCCCGCGTAGACGAAGATCGGGATGTCGAGCTCGATGCACTTCGCATAGATCGGGTACATCTTCTTGTCGTTCAGCGGTACCTGCGGGATGAGTCCGGTACCCCAACAGTTGACCGCTCGAGCACCGTGCACACGCACGTCCTCGTCGAGTTTGCGGACCGCGTCCATACCCTCGTTCGGGTCGGTGCCGGTGCAGGGTACGAAGCGATCGGGATAACGCTCGAGTGCGATCTTCGAGTTCCCGTGGGTCGGGAGACCGGTGACGGCCTTGGCGATCCCGTGTTGGTTCATCTTCGCCATCAGCATGTCGACGGGGTCGTCGACCCGTTCGTAGTGCGGCACGCTCTTGAACATGTACTGGGCGGGAAACTCCCACTCCTGGCTGTCGGAGTCGTGCGTCTGCTTGCGGATGAAGTCGTACTGCTTCGCCTGTTCCTCACGCGGTGCGGGGAACCCGATCATCGTGTCGATGACGCCGATCTCCGCCCGTGCCTTCTCGAACGCCTCGGCACTCACCGCGTCACCGCTTTCTCGGGAAGTTTGAACACGCGCTGCGCGTTCTCGCGCAGGAACTTCGGCCACACTGTGTCGCGGAAGGGCACGTTCGGCATCTCGTCGAAGATGCGCTCATAGCTCAACCCAGCCGGGAAGTAGCCGGAGAAGATGACCTTATCGGCGCCGCGCGTGTTGCCGAAGTCGATGATGTCCTTCGGGTAGTACTTCGGCGCGAAGGCCGTGGTCGAGTAATAGAGGTTCGGCCACTTCAGCAAGAGCTTGGCCGCCAACGCCGTCCACGGCTCGCATCCGTGGCGCGTCACGAAACGCAACTCGGGGAAGAACCAGCAGACCTCGTCGATCAGCGCGACCTCTTGCGGCGCGAACTGCAGGCGCGGTCCGGGTACGCCCGCCGTCGAGCAGAACGCGACGTCGACCTCGATGCACTTCGCGTAGATCGGATAGAACATCTTGTCGTTCAGGGCGACCTGCGGATAGAGGCCCGACGGGAACGCGCCGACCGCCTTCAGGTCGAACTCGTTCGCGTAGCGGTCGATCTTGCGGACCGCGTTCATGCCTTCGTTCGGATCGATGCCGATGCTCGCGAAGAAGTGATCGGGGAGGGCGTGAACGGCGCGGCGGCCGATCTCGTCCTCGACGCCGACGATCGCCTGGGTGATCCCGTGGCGCTGATGCTCCAAGAACAGCATCTCGACGGGATCGCCCATCTCGTCGGACTCCCACTTCGGCACGTTCTTGAACATGTAGCCGGCGGGGAACTCGAGCTCTCCTTCCTTGGTCGCCGAGTCGTGGCTCCCTTTGCGGATGAACTCGTAGAACTCGTACATGTCGTCGCGCGACTTCGGGAAGCCGACCGCGGTGTCGACCACCCCGCCCGCGCGGGCCGCTTCGTACGCGGACTGGTCCGTCACGTCAGCTTGAAGACGCGCTCTGCGTTGTCGCGCAGGAACTTCGGCCAGACGTGGTCGCGGAACGGTACGTCCGGCATCTCGTGGAAGATCCGATCGAGCGAGAGACCCATGGGGTAGTAGCCCGCGTACATCACCTTGTCGGCGCCGCGCGTGTTCGCGAAATCGACGATCGCCTTCGGGTAGTAGCGCGGTGCGAACGCGGAGGTCGAGTAGTAGAGGTTCGGCCACTTGAGGAGCAGCTTCACCGCGAGGTCGGCCCACGGTTCGCAGCCGTGACGCGTGACGAACTTCAGCTCGGGGAAGTACCAGCAGACCTCGTCGATCAGTCCGACGTACTGCGGCGCAAACGGCACCCGGGGTCCGGGCACGCCCGCGCACACGCAGATGGGGATGTCGAGCTCGATGCACTTCGCGTAGAGCGGATAGAACTTCGCGTCGTTGATGGGCACCTGCGGGTAGAGCCCGGCCGGAAACGCGGTGGCGGCCCTGACGCCGAGTTCCTCGACCGCCCGCTGCAAGTCGCGCACCGCGTCCATGCCGCGGTTCGGGTCGACTTCGAGGCTGCCGAAGAACCGGTCGGGGTGTTCGCGCACGGCGCGCAGCGAGTCGCCGCGACGCTCCTCGTCGAACGAGACGCCGAGCATGCCCTTCTCGATCCCGAACTTGTCCATCTGCTCGAGCAGGAATCGCACCGGATCGTCGCCCGGCTCAGGATGGGGAACGTCCTTGAACATGTATTGCGCAGGAAACTCGAAGTCGTCGAGCGACTCACGGTCTCGCAGGCTCTTGCGCAGGAATTCGTACGTGCGCGACCCCGGACGGAACGGGGTCGCGATCATCAGATCGATCACGCCGATGCCGGTCGGCATGGTCATGCTTGCCTCCTGAACATGGTTTCGCCGTCGCTCCTGAACATGCGCTGCGGTCGGCTCCGCTGTCGCTCCTGAATACTGGTCGCTCGTGCTTCGCCTCCCCTGCGGTCGGCTCCGCTGTCGCTCCTGACAACCGCCGTCGACGGTAGCGCCGGGGCCTCGATTCGGTCAGATTGACCCCGCGGCTCCGGCTCGGGACCGCAGAGATCGCGGCCGGTTCGGCAGAATGGGCAGGTGAACTTGAAGACGGCGGCGCAGCGGCTGGGCGTGCACTACCAGACCGCATACCGGTGGGTGCGCAGCGGTCAGCTCGTCGCGGTGAAGGTCGGTGCCGGCTACGAAGTCTCCGAAGCCGCGATCGCGCGCCTCCAGGCCCAACGAGCCGCGACCGAACGTCTGCCCGACGCGACCGCGCCGCCGTGGGTCGATCCGCCGTCGAGCATGGACGAGGAGCTCGAGATCCTCGATCACATGGTCGAAGCGGTCACGCTCGACGCCACGAAGATCGGCGAGCGAGCGGCGCGCATCATGGCGGAGTACCTCGGTGACACCGCGTTCGTCTACCGGCTGAACGCCGAGGACGAGATGGTCGTCGTGTACGCCGCGCACCGCGATGCGGTGGCCGAGGTCGCGGCGTCGACGCTCGGACGCGATCCGCGCACGTCGACGAATCTCGTGCGGCGCGCCGTGGTGACCGGCGGCGTCATCTGCGTGGCTCAGGTCCCGCAGCGCGAACTCCGTCAGCGCCTGCACCCCGAGCTCCACGAGCACCTGCAGGTCACGGGTTGTTACTCGGCGATGTGCGTGCCGTTCGGCAACAACGGTGTGCTGCTCCTCACCCGCGACCTGCCCGGCCGTCCGTACGGGAACGACGACGTCGCGCTCGCGATGCAGGTCGCGTCCCGCCTGAAACATGCCGACGAGCGCGTCCGGGTTTGGCGCGCGGCGTGGAATCTGCGCCGGGCGATGGTCGACCAGTTCTCGGCGCCGTCCTTCGACGGGAACTGTTTCGACAAGCTGCTCGGGTCGGCCCCCGATCTCGGCATCGATCACGCCCACCGACCGACCGTCGCGGTTCTCGACATGAACCTGCAGCACGTGGCGGCGAGCAAGGAATACGCGCAGCTGATGGGCGACGACGCGGATCGTCTCACGGGAGTCCCGCTGCGCACACTGGTGCGCGACGAGCATGCGTTCGACGAGGCGCTCGCGCCCGTGCAGGGGGGCGAGATCGACTTCCGCAGCGTCGAGCTCGACGTGTTGGCGGACGGATCGCGCGTCGCGCTGCACGTCGCCGTCGTGCGCCGCGACGACGCGACGCCGCGAGGCGTCGTGCTCGTCGCCCATTCGGTGCCGGCGCTGGGCGCCCCCTGATACGTTCCGGCCTCGTGTCCGCGACCGAAGACTGGGGTCACGCGACCGAGCTCGACGACATCCGGGCACAGGTCGCGATCGCAGGCATCGGCGAGACCGCGTACACGAAAGCGTCGGGGCGAACCGCACGTGAGATCGGCGCGGAAGCCGCCGAGCGCGCCATTGCCGACGCGGGCCTGGAGCCCGCGGACATCGACGGCATCACCTGGTCGGGGACGTTCGCCGACTTCGACGTCGCCGCGTTCCGCGAGCACTTCGGGACGAAGCACGACATGTGGACGTCGCCGTGGGGCGGCGGCATGGCGTGGGCGGCGACCGCGCCCTACCTCGCGGCGCAGGCGATCCGCGCCGGCCAGGCCCGCCACGTGCTGAACGTGTTCCCGGTCGCCTGGGCGACGCAGCGGGGATCCATGACGGGTGGTCCCGGAGAGGTGCACGCGGCCCAGTCGTTGAAGCAGAACCTCGAAGTTCCCTTCGGTTGGTTCCCGCAGCCCGTGTACTTCGCGTCGATCATGCGCCGGCACATGATCGAATTCGGGACGACGCCCGAGCAGTTCGGTGCGATCGCGGTCGCGTGCCGGCGCCACGCCAACCTCAACCCCGACGCGGTCATGCACGGGCGGCCGATGACCGGCGACGACTACCTCGCATCGCCGTTGCTTGCCGACCCGTTGCGCCTCCTCGACTCGTGCCTCATCTCGGACGGCGGCGCCGCGTACGTCACGACGAGCGTCGAGCGGGCGCGCGACCTCCCCAATGCGCCGGCAATCGTGGCCGGGGTCGGCGAGGGTTACTCGGGCAGTGGCACGCACTGGGCGCTGCAGAAGAAGTTCACGAGCACGCCGCAGGTGTTCTCCGCGCCCCTCGGCTTCGAGATGGCGGGATTGACGCCCGCCGACGTCGACGTGCTCACGGTGTACGACCCGTTCACCGTCGTCAGCCTCATGCAGATCGAGGACATGGGGTTCTGCGCGAAGGGCGAGGCAGGCGCCTTCGTCGAGGGCGACACGCTGTTCCACGACGCGGGCAAACTGCCGTTCAACACGCACGGTGGCTTGCTGTCGCACGCCTACGTGCTCGGCATCGCCCACGTCGTCGAGTGCGTGAAGCAACTCCGCGGCACGGCGGCGGCGCAGGTCGCCGGCTGCGAGGTCGCGGTGTATGGCGGATACACCGGTCACATGGCGAGCACGCTCGTGCTGACGAAGGACCGTTGACCGTGGCCATCAAGCGTGACGACTTCCCGCTGCCCGACATCGACGACGCCCTCACCGCGCCCTACTTCGCCGGCGCGGCCCGCGGCGAGCTCGTGATCCCGCGCTGCGAATCGTGCGGCGAGCTCGTCTGGTACCCGCAGGACAGCTGCCCGCGCGACGGCGGCCTGCTCGTGTGGCAGCCGGTATCGGGCCGCGGAAAGCTCTTCACGTGGGCGGTGGTCCGGCGCGCGTTCCTTCCCGCGTTCGAGGACCGCGTGCCGTTCGTCACCGCGCTCGTCGCGCTCGACGAGGACCCAGCCGTGCGGTTGTGCACCTATGTCGTCGACACCGAGCCCGAAGCGCTCGTCGCCGACGCGCCGGTCGCGGTGACGTTTCGGCCCCTCGAGTTCGCCACGGTCCCGGGACGCGCGGTCGTCGTGCCGATGTTCGCACCGGCATGATCTACGACGGGCTCCGGGTCGTCGACTGCACCGGCGGCATCGCCGGTGCGTACTGCGCGAAGTTGCTCACCGATCTCGGTGCCGATGTCGTGTTCGCCGCGCCGGTCGGCGATGACCCGCTGTTCACGTATCTGCGGACGTCGCAGCGTCATGTCGAGAATGCGACGGAATGGCTCGCCCACTGCGACATGGCCATCGTCGGTGAACCGGGCACCGCGCCGTCACCCGCACGCCCGCACGTCACGGTGTCGATCACCGCGCTCGGTCACGGTGGTCCGGACGACGGGCTCGACCTCTCCGAAGAGGTGCTGCAGGCGCGCAGCGGCAGTCTCTCGGCGCACGGGCACATGAACCGCGCGCCGCTGACCGTCGGTGGGAGTCTGGGCGAATACATCGTCGGCGCGTTCGCGGCACTCGGCGCGCTGACCGCGTGGTGGCGCGCGTCGCGCACGGGCGAACCGGAGTCGGTCGACGCGTCGATGCTGGAGGCGATCCAGCTCACGTACGTCACCGTCCCGACGCTGATGGCGCGGTTCCCCGGCGGCCGGAAGCAGTCGTTCCGCTGGGTGATGATCCCCGGCAATGAACCCGCCAGTGACGGGCGGTACGTCGGCATCACGACGGTGACCTCGCAACAGTGGCAGGCGCTGGCTCGCGTCATCGGCCGACCCGACATGGCGGACGACGAGGAGCTCGGCACCATGATCGGTCGGTTCCGCCACGCGGCCGATGTCAACGGCGCCCTCCACGCGTACACGCAGCAGCACCGCGCCGACGACATCGTCGCGGCGTGCGTCGACGCGCGCGTTCCCGCGGCGATCGTCGGGAACGGGGCGGAGCTCCCTCGGAACGAGCAACTCGCGGCGCGCGGCGTGTTCGTCGAGCAGCCGGGCGCCCACTGGATCCGGCCCCGCGCGCCTTTCCGCTTCCACGGTGTCGCCGACCGCGATCTCACCGCACCCACTCGGGTCGTCGAAGGTGAGATCGGAGCATGGGCGCGGCCGCCCGCAGAGTCGCGGCCGCTCGCGGTCCGGCCCGGGAACCGGCCGTTCGCCGGCGTTCGCGTGCTCGATTTCACCGCGTTCTGGGCCGGACCGTTCGCCACCGCGTGGTTGTCGTCGATGGGCGCCGACGTCATCAAGGTCGAGGCGGTGCAACGACCCGACGGGATCCGGTTCAGCGCGGCAGTGCGTCCGCAGGAAGACGCGCGTTTCTACGAGATGTCGGCGCTGTTCCACGCGAGCAATCTCGGCAAGCGGGGCATCACGCTCGACCTCGGCCATCCCGACGGCCTCGCCATCGCCAAGCAGCTGGTCGAGACGTGCGACGTCGTCGCCGAGAACTTCACACCTCAGGTGATGGAGCGTTTCGGTCTCGATTGGGACACGGTGCACGCGCTGAACCCGTCGGCGATCATGCTCCGCATGCCCGCGTTCGGCCTCGACGGCCCGTGGCGCGCGCGCGGTGGATTCGCGCAGACGATGGAACAGCTCACCGGAATGGCATGGGTGACCGGGTACGAGAACGGTCCGCCGATCATCCCCGGCGGGGCCGTCGACCCGATGGTGGGCGCCCACGCCGCGCTCGCGCTGGTTGCCGGGCTCGAGCACCGGGCCCGGACCGGCATGGGTCAGCTCATCGAAGTGCCGTTGGTTGAGGTCGCGACCGCGGTGACCGCGGAGCAGGTGATCCGGTTCGCGATCGACGGATCGTTGGCGGAGCGACGGGGATCACGCGGCGTCTACCGATGCGCCGGTGAAGACGCATGGGTCGCGATCGATGTGCGGCGCGATCCGATGCCCGCGGACGAACGGGTCGCGTGGTGCGCGACGCGCACGCCCGACGAAGCCGCCCGCGACGCCCTCGCCACCGGGGTGCCGGCGGCGGCGATGGTCGCCGGGTACGCGACGCTCGACGACCCGCAGATGCGCGCCCGGGGATTCTTCGAGGCTGTCGACCATTCACTGGTGGGCGAGCAGTACTACCCGACGTGGCCGGTGCGGATGTCGGCCGGACCGGCGCGCGTCTGGTCGGGGCCCGCGCCGACGCTCGGTCAGCACACGGCCGAGGTACTCGGCGAGCTGGGCGTCGACGCGGCCGAACTCGCGCGTCTCGAGGCCGAGCACGTCATCGGCACCACGCCGGTGTACTGAGCGCGAAGCCGCATCCGCGGCCGTCAGTAGGGTTCAGCGTCATGCCGCCCTCGACTCGACCCGCGCAGCTCGAGGACGTCGAGGATGCACTGGTCGACGGCGACGTCCCCTACGAACGCGGCACAGCCGGCGCGGCGCTGCGTCACCGCAACTTCCGCATCGTGTACTTCGGTACGTTCGCGTCGAACATCGGCACGTGGATGCAGAACGTCATCCTCGGCCTGTACGCGGTCAAGACGCTCCACCAGGGCGGCTTCTACGTCGGCTTGCTCTACTTCGGCCAGCTGGGTCCGCTCCTCTTCCTCTCGATCATGGGCGGAACGCTTTCCGACCGGCTCGATCGCCGGCGCTATCTCGTCAGCCTGCAGGTGATCCAGGGTCTGCTTTCGTTCGGGCTCGCGCTCGTGGCGTGGACGGCGAACCCGTCGACGGCTGCCATCGCGGTGCTCGTGTTCGCGATCGGCATTGCGAACGCGCTCGGCGCGCCGGGGCTGAGCGCGATCCTCCCGACGCTGGTCCCGCCCGAGGACATCAACGGCGCAGTGTCGCTCGCGTCGATGCAGATGAATCTTTCGCGCGTCATCGGCCCGGCGATCGGTGCGCTGATCTTCAGCAGCCTCGACGCCGGGCCCGTGTTCGCGATCAACGCCGCGACGTACCTGTTCGCGGTGGGCGGCCTGCTCTGGGCCCACTATCCGCGGTACGTCACCACGTCGCCGGAGGCACGGAAGGATCGCGGGTTCCTCTCCGGCATTCGCATCGCCCGCGCCGACCCCGTCATTCGGTACGTGTTGCTGACGCTGTTCTCGTTCTCGTTCTTCTCGGTCACCTTCGTCGGGATCATGCCCCTGATCTCGACGTACCACCTGCACCTCTCGGACACGCTCTACGGGTTCCTCTACGCAACCTTCGGCATCGGGGCGGCGGCCGGCGCGCTCACGGTCGGCACCGTCCTCGCTCGACGGTCGAAGGTCGCGCTGCTCCGGCCGGGCTTCATCGCGTTCGCCGTCGTCGTCGCGGCGTTCGGGCTCGTCACCAACGTCCCGGCTGCGTTCGTCATCGTCGCCCTGCTCGGGTACGCGTACTTCCTCGTCGTCACCTGCCTTTCGACGATCCTGCAGAAGCAGCTGCGCGACGAGGAGCGCGGACGGGTCATGGCGCTTTGGATCATGGTGTTCGGCGGAACCGTGCCGCTCGGCGTGCTGGTGGCCGGGCCCTTCGCCAAGTCGTATTCGCCCGAGGTGCTGTTGATCGGCGCCGCCTGGTCCCTCGTGCTCGCGTTCTTCGCGAGCGCGAAGCTGTTACGAGCGAAAGGGGCGCCTGATGACTGAAGAACACGCGCCGTCGTATCAGGAACTGCGCGTTCGGGTCACCGAGCTGGTGCGCGAGACGGACCCGGAGGTCTTGGACCGGCCGGCGCCGGCGACGCCGGAGTGGCGCGTGCGCGACGTGGTCGCGCACCTCGCGGGGGTCACCGACGATGTCGTCAACGGGCGTATGGAAGGGATCGCGAGCGACGAATGGACGGCCGCCCAGGTCGACAAGCGGCGCGACCTGTCGGTCGACGAGATCCTCGCCGACTGGGAGGAGTGGAGCCCCGGCTTCGAGCAACTGCTCGCGGCCGGTCCGATGGAGATCACGGGACAGGCGCTGTACGACGCGGTCACGCACGAACACGACATCCGCCACGCGGTCGGCCGGCCGGGTGCGCGCGACAGCAAAGCGATCAACGACGGTTGGGACTGGCTCGTCGCGGTGCGCACGGCGCGCGGTGCGCCTCCGATCCGGTTTGTGACCGAGCAGGGCGAGCAGGTGTCGGGCGCCGGCGACCCGGCGCTGACGGTTCGGGCGTCGCGTTTCGAGCTCGTGCGGGCGACGACCGGACGCCGCACCCGCGAGGAGATCGACGCTTACCTGTGGGAGCCCCGAGCGGATGCCGCGCTCCTCATCAGCGCGCCGTTCTTCACCATGCGCACGCAGTCGCTCGGCGAGTGACGTGCACCCGTCAGCCCATCTCGCGCAGCACTCCGGCGACGTTCCGGCCGAGCACGTCGAGGCAGTAGCCGCCTTCCTGCACGACCACGGTCGGCAGGTCGAGGGCGACGAGCGCCGCACCGATGCGCGGGTAGTCGTCGGCGACCAGCCGGAAGGTGTCGGGATCCTCGAGCGCGGTGTCGACACCGAGTGACACGACGAGGCCGTCCGGTGCGAACTTGCGGACCACCGCGACCGCGGCTTCGAGCGCCGGTGCGTAGGTGTCCCAAGCGGTACCCACGGGAAGCGGAAAGTTCCGATTGCAGTCCTCGCCGCCGCCCCATCCGCGTTCGTTGGCAAACCCGAGGAAGAACGGATACTCGAAGGCCGGGTCGGCGTGGAGCGAGACCACCAGGACGTCGTCACGGTCGTAGAAGATCTGCTGCGTGCCGTTGCCGTGGTGATAATCGACGTCGACGATCGCGACCCGGGCCCCGCGATCGGTCCAGGCCTGCGCCGCGATGGCCGCGTTGTCGAGATAGCAGTAGCCCGCGTACGAGTCGGCCGCCGCGTGGTGGCCGGGTGGGCGGGCGAGCGCGTACGCGACGCGCTCGCGGCCGTCGGCGACGGACTGCCACGCGGTGAGCGTGACATCGACCGCGCCGACCGCGGCGCGGTACGTGCCGGACAGGATCGGGTCGGTGTCGTGGGAGAACCAGCCGAGCTGGGCGATGATGTGCTCGGGCTCGACGAACGGCTGCTGCCGGATCGCCCGCGCGTACGGCACCGCTTCCGACCCGTCGTCCCGACCGGTTGCCTCCTGCCAGCGGGCGTGGGCATGTTCGAGGAAGTCGAGGTACTCGGGGGTGTGCACGCGCAGGATCGGCGCGGGACCGAACGCGTCGGGAGCGCGGGGCGGGCCGAGGCGCGCGCCGGCCAGTCCTTGCAGGATGCGGTCGACGCGTTCGGGGATCTCGGGCGGGTCGACGAGGCGGCCCGCGTCGTGAAACGGCTCCCGCGGATGATGGCTGCGATGCGCGTCGGAAGCGACGATCAGCATTCCGAAGCTGTAGCACGCCGCTACGGTGCGCGGGTGGCTTCGCCGACGGTTCGGATACATGCCGTCGATCTCGACCGGCCCGAGGCCGAGGTCGAGCGCCTCGGAGCCTTCCTGACACCGGACGAGCGCGATGCACCGCCCCGGGTCCGGGTCTCGCGTGCAGCGGCGCGGATCGTCCTCGGCGAGGCACTGGCGATGGACCCGGCCGCCGTACCGATCTCGCGCCGGTGCGAGCACTGCGGGCACCCGAGTCACGGCCGTCCGGTCATCGCCGGCGTTCCGCTCTCGTTCAACGTGAGTCATTCGGGTCCGCTCGCACTGGTCGCCGTCCTCGAACGCGATGCCCGCGTCGGCGTCGACGTCGAGGTGGTGCGGTCGCGCGGGCGACTCGACGCGCTGGCGCGACGGATCTTCGACTCGGACGAGTACGCGGCGTGGCTGGATCGCGACGATCCCGACGCGCGGCTGCGCGCGTTCTTCGAGATGTGGACGGTGAAGGAGGCGATCCTCAAGGCGCGCGGGGTCGGCATCACGACGGCTCTGCGTGAGGTGCCGCACCACCCGGACGGCTGGACGGTCGCCCGATTCTCGCCCCGGGACGGTTTCGTGGCCGCGCTCGCGGCCGATCAGGCCGTCGGCGTCGACGTGCGCGAGCACGCGCTCGGCGTCACGCCGAATGGCGGAACTGCACGCTGAGCCGCGCGCCCGCGGCGGCGACTTTCGGGATCGAGTGCTCCCACGTGCGCAGGGCCGAACCGCCCATCACGAACAGGTCGCCGGGCAACAACGGAAAGGGCCGCGTGGGTCCGCGCCTTTCACGCGAGCGCATGCGCAATGTCCGCGCCGATCCCAGCGAGACGATCGCGACGACCGGTTCGGCGAGCGTGGGATCGATGCGGTCGCGGTGCCAGGCGACGCTGTCGCGACCGTCGCGGTACAGCGCCGCGCCGACGCCGTCGAACGTGCGGCGGTAGCGCGACGACAGCGCCGCCGCCATGTCGGCGAGCACGGTCGGGCGGCTCGCGTCGGCCGGCGCGCTTCCGTACCAGGCCGTGAGCCGCGGCTCGTCGACCATGCGGTCGTACATGTGCACCGACTTGTGCCGCCACGGAGCCCGCTCGACGATCTCCTCGAACAGCGCGTCCGCCGCGTGCACCCATCCCGCCACGTAGTCGACCCACGCGTGCTCGTCGAGTGCGATGCGACGCGAGCAGCCGAACGACGCGTCGAAGGAAACGTCCTCACCGGCGGCGCTGAACAGCGTCGGCTGGCGACAGAGCATCGGATCCGATGTCGAACGTACGTTCGCCATGGGCGTCACCGTACCCCTTGGAGCGGGGTACCGTGCCTCCGTGCTCGAAGACGACGAGGAAAGCACCGAGGCGACGCCGGACGACGCCGAGGCTGAGGTCGTCGGGCACGCCGAAGCGGCGCCCATCGAGCGCTTCCGGCGTACAAGCGTGGGCGCGGTTCTCGCCGCGGGAATGCTCGGTCTGCGCGACGTCCTCGAACCCGAGAAGGACGAGACGCCGGCGATCGTCGAGGAGTGGGCGGGCGGCGAGCCGTTCAAAGAACCGGTTGTCCTCAGGCTCGACCCGGACCATCCCGAGGACTCGATCGTGATGATCCGACCGTGGTTGCAAACCCGCACCGACCCCGGTTCGCGCTGAACCGCGTCAGTCGCGTGGGGTGATGCGTTCGCGTGCGATCGTCGCGCGCGCGAGGCGTTCGGGAATGGGCTCGACACCGAGGCCGGGACCGGTCGGGACCGCGAGCTTTCCGTCGACGACCGTGAACGGTTCGGTGAGGTCGCCGTCCGATCCGAAGAAGCGATCCGATCCGGCACAGTCACCCGTGCGCGTGAAGCCGGGAAGCGCGGCCACCGCGAGCAAGGCGGCGCGGCCGATGCCCGTCTCGAGCATGCCGCCGGCGAGTGCGGCGATCGACGCAGTCACACATTCGTCGTGCACTTGTCGCGCGCCGCTGATCCCGAGGCGGCCCACCTTGACCGCGAGCGCGTCGCACGCGTGCCGGGCGATGATCTGTCGAGCGGCCGCCGGGCTCGTCACCGGTTCGTCGAGACAGATCGGCGTGCGCACCTCGGAGACGAGAGCCGCGTGCTCGTCCACCGCGTCCGCCGCGCACGGTTGTTCGACACACTGCAAGCCGAGGCCGTCGATCGCGTCGAACAAGCGGCGGGCGCCCTTGTAGTCGTAACTGCCGTTCGCGTCGGCGGCGAGCTCCACGTCCGCGCCCAACTCGGCGCGCACCGCTCGCAGAACGTCGACATCGCGGCCGGGCTCGATCTTGCATTTGATCCGCCGGTAGCCCGCCGTCGCGTACGACCGTACGGTCGATCGCAACTGGTCAAGGTCGTCCGTGATGCCGACCGCGACGCCGGCGTCGACGGTTTCGCGCGATCCCAGCCAGAGACGAAGCGGGATTGCGTCCGCCCGCAGGCGCGCGTCCAGCAGCGCGCACTCGAGCGCCGCGTTCGCGGCGCGGTTGCCCGGTACGGCCGCGAATCCGACCCCCGCGAAGGCACGCGGGAGCAGGTGATCCCGCAGAGCGGCGCGCGCCCCGTCGACGGTCTCGCCGTCGTATTCGGGAGATGCCGGTGCGGTGCACTCGCCCCAGCCGGCACCGGCATCGGTCTGCACGCGTACGAGGAGCGCGTCCTTCGTCGCCGTCGCCGTGTGCGCCGTGCGGAACGGTTCCACGAACCGAAGGCGCACACGAATCAGCTCGGCTTCGTGCAGCGCCGGTTCCATGGCGCGGAGCGTAAACGCGAACGAGCCCGGGCCATCGGCCCGGGCTCGTCGTGCAAAGCGACGATCGAAGGTCAGCGGCGCTTGGTTGCCTTCTTCTTGGCCGGTGCTTTCTTGGCCGCCGTCTTCTTGGCCGCGGTCTTCTTGGCCGGCGCCTTCTTCGCAGGCGCCTTCTTCGCGGGCGCCCGCTTGCCCGACAGGACCGCGTCCTTGAACGCCTTCAGCGGCGTGATGCGGGCGACGCGCTTGGCGGCCACGCGCACCTGCTCGCCGGTGGCGGGGTTGCGCGCCATGCGCGCCGGGCGATCGATGCGCCGGAACTTCGCGAAGCCCGAGATCGCAACGTCTTCACCAGTCGACACCGTCGCTGTGATCAGGTCGGTCAACGACGTCAGAAACGCGTCGGCTTCCCGGCGCGTGATGTCGTTGCGCTCGGCGAGCTCGTTCAGCAGCTGGCTGCGATTCACATTTCCTCCATGCGAAGTTGGGACGTACGGGGTGCATCGTTACACCAACGCAGCACGGATGCGTGGATCTCAGGCCGAATTTGAAGGGTTTTTTCAGCCCTGGCGCTCGGGGCGGGCGGCCTTTTCGAGCGAGGCCGGATCCATCGCCCACCGGGCCTTGCCCTCGGATTTTGCGTGGTACATCGCGGCATCGGCCCGGCGCATGAGGTCGGCCGTGTCGGCGCGGTCAGCGGGCGCCAGCGCGATCCCGACGCTGGTCGAGATGCAGACGGCGTCGGCCCCCAAGAGGATCGGCTCGCGCAGGAGCGTGCAGACCCGCTCCGCGATCGCCGCGGCCGGCGCCGTGCTCTCCAGGCGGGTGAGCATGATCACGAATTCGTCGCCGCCGATGCGGGCGACGAGGTCGCCCGGCCGTACCGAGTGCCGGAGGCGGTCCGCGACCTCGACCAGGAGCTCGTTGCCGGCGTCGTGGCCATAGTGGTCGTTCACGTCCTTGAAGCCGTCGAGGTCGCAGAACAGCACGCCGACGAGGTCACCCGGACGGCCGCGGACGGAGACCCGTTCGAGCTCCTCGGTGAAGCGGCGCCGGTTCGCGAGCGAAGTCAGCGAGTCGTGCGAGGCCTCGTGGTCGAGCTCGTCCTTCAACTCCCGCAGGCCGCGGTGGCGACGGGCGTTGTGGATCGACGCGCCCGCCTGCGCGGCGAACAGCTCGAGGCTCTCGACCGGTCCGTCGGGCACCGGTGGCGGTGTCGGCCAGTGCGCGGTCAACGCCACGAACCGGTCGTCCGGCATCGGGATCGCGAGCGCGACGAGACTCGTGCCGATCGACGTCGCCGACGTGCGCACCACCGGATCGCCGCTCGCGCGCACTTCGGCGGCGGCCGCGATGCGCTCGTCACCATCGGGGATTTCGATCTCGAGGGTCGAACCCCGAAGCGCGCGCGCCTTGTACGTGGTGGGGTCGTCGCTCTGACGGCCGCGCAACTCGAAGACCGCCGGGTCCGTGAATCCCATCTCGGCCACGGTCTCGGCGATGACGGCGAGGATCTCGTCGACGTCGAGCAGTGAGGCGCGGCGGCTCGCGAGCGCGGCCGTCCGCAGGAGTGCCGAACGTTGCTCGGCCTGCGCCCGTCCCTGGCGGTGGGCGTCGATCTCGGCGACGAGTTGGTCGGCGAGATAGCCGACCGGGAGGGCGACGAGCAAGACGACGGTGAGCCGCTGCGCGATCGTCGACGCCTCGAGCGACGGCGTGGCTGCAATGTTCGTGCCCCAGTATCCGCCGGCGAGCACGAGCCAGCTCGCGATCGCACCGCCGATGCCGAAGCGGATGGCGCCCTCGATAGCGGGCAGCACGAGGACCGCCCAGTCGGCGGAGTCGGTATTCGCGTGCCCGTGCTGCATGGCCCAGACCATCAGCAGAACGACGAGCGTGTCGGTCAGCATCTGCAGGACGCCGAACAACGTCCGCGTGCGGGCATCCTGGCGCTCGCCGAGGTACGCGACGAGGTTGATCGACCAGAATGCGCCCACGAGCGCGATCGCGGCGAGATGCGGGATCGACGCGTTGGCCCAGAGCCGCGCGAGCACCAGTACACCGACGAGGAGGCGGACGCGCCGGAACGCCGCTTCCACCGAAGCCGGTGTACCGCCGTCGGGCGGATCTACGTGTGCCGGGTGCCTCATGTCCCTCTCGAATCCTGCCGCCGGGTTGCTCGGTTGCAGGGTTCGCCCCTCGCCCTAGGTATCGGCGCAGAGGGCTTCGTCGCTGAAAGTGGTCGCAGGTATTCGCCGAACTTTTCGCTGACGTGGACGAACTCCCGGACAGTGCGTCGGCGCGCCGGCGCGTGCAAACGTGGTCGGATGCGCGCACCGGCCGTGATCGACGATGCCTCCGATCCCCGGCTGTCGGAGTACGTCGACCTCACGGATTCGGTTCTGCGGCGCAGGATCGAGGCGGAACGCGACTTCTTCATCGCGGAATCGCCGTTGGTGATCCGCCGGCTGTTGGCGTCGGGCCGGCGGGTGCGCTCGGTCCTCGTCACCCCACGGCGTTACGAGGAAATGGGCGACGCGCTGCTCGCAGGCCCGGACGTTCCGGTGTACGTCGCGTCCGACGAAGTGTTGCGGCGGGTGGTCGGATTCCACCTCCACCGTGGCGCGGTCGCCGCGGCCGATCGCTGGCCGTTGCCCGACCTCGGCACCGTGCTGCGCGGCGCGCGGCGGGTCGCGGTGCTGCAGAAGGTCAACGACCACGAGAATCTCGGCGTCACGTTTCGCAGCGCCGCCGCGCTCGGCATCGACGCGATGATCCTTGACCCGGAGTGCTCCGACCCGCTCTACCGCCGGTGCGTACGGGTGTCGATCGGGCACGTGTTGACGCTGCCGTGGACACGTCTCGAATCGATCGACGCGGTGGCCGCCGCCGGCTTCAGGCTGTACGCGCTGACGCCCGCGCCCGACGCCGCGACCATCACCGCGGTCGAGTGGTCGGACCGCGCGGCGCTGCTGTTCGGTGCCGAGGGTCCCGGTCTCTCCGACGCGTGGCTCGCGCGGGCTGACGAACGTGTGCGCATCCCGATGCGAGCGGGCGCCGACTCCATAAATGTCGCGACCGCAGCCTCGATCGCGTTCTACGAGAGCGTCCGCCGATCGTGACCAGCGTTCATTCGACGAGGTCGGCCGTGATGCGTCCGGATTCGATCTCGATCCGTCGCGTCATCGACACCGACTCCAGCAACTCGCGGTCGTGCGTGACGAGCAACAGTGTCCCCGCGTAGCTCTCGAGCGCAGCTTCCAGCTGCTCGATCGCGGGCAGGTCGAGGTGGTTCGTGGGCTCGTCGAGCACGAGGCAGTTGACGCCACGCGCGCCGAGGAGCGCCAGTGACGCGCGCGTCCGTTCGCCGGGTGAGAGTGAGCTCGCCGGGCGAGCGACGTGTTCTGCGCCGAGGCCGAACTTGGCGAGGAGCGAACGCGCGTCCCGGGCGAGCAGTCCGCTCGCGCGCTCGAAGCGAATGAGCAGAGCAGCGTCGCCGGAGAACGCGGCGCGGGCCTGGTCGAGCTCGCCGACGACGACACCCGGTCCGAGCCACTGCTCGCCTTCGTCCAGCGGGCGCCGGCCGAGGAGTGCGTCGAGCATCGTGGTCTTGCCGCTCCCGTTGGGACCGACGATCGCGATCCGCTCGCCGTAGTCGACCTGCAGATCGATCGGGCCGAGCGTGAACGAGCCTCCGGTGTGCGGACGAGCCGCGTCCCGAGAGGCGGCGCGAGGGGAACCGTCTCGGCGGACGATCGCGCCCGCGAGCCGGGCGACGACGGCGCCGCTGCGCGGGGCGGCGGCGATCTCCATGCGCAGCTGCCAGCCCTCCCAGGGCTTCTCGACCGCGTTGGCCTCGAGCCGCTCGAGCGCGCGATCGGTGATCCTGGCCTTGGCCGCGACGTGCTCGCTGCTGTTGCGGCGGAACTCGCGGATGTTCTTGTCGGGCTCGCCCGACTTCGCGACCTTGGCCTTGCCCTGCACCGACCATTGCCGCTGACGGCCGGCGCGGTCGACGAGGAGCGCGCGTTGGGCGCGGTAGTCGGCGAACGCTTCCTCGGCATGGCGGCGGGCGGTCGCGCGCTCGTCGAGGTAGGCCTGCCAACCGCCGGCGTACGCGGTCGCGGTGTGGTGATGGTCGTCGAGCTCGAGCACCGACGTGATCGTGCGGTCCAAGAACGCGCGGTCGTGCGAGACGATGACCGCGCCACCCGTCAGCTCGTCGCGGACGAAGCTCTCCAAGCGTTCGAGCGCGGCGAAGTCGAGGTCGTTCGTGGGCTCGTCGAGCAGGAACACGTCGAAACGAGCGAGCACGATCGCGGCGAGGCCGACGCGCGCGGCCTGGCCACCCGAGAGCGACGGCATGTCGAGGTCGAGGAGCCGCTCCTCGATGCCGAGATCCGCGCACACTGCGCCGAGGCGCGCCTCGAAATCGGCAGCTCCGAGAGCGAGGTACTGCTCGAGCGCGTCCGCGTACGTGTCGTCGGCGGCGTTCGTGCCCGCCGCGAGCGCGGATGCAGCCGCGTCGAGCCGTCGTTCGGCGCCGGTAATGCCGGTGCGCCGGGCGAGGTGGGCGCGGACGGTCTCGCCGGCGCGGTGCTCGGGCTCCTGGGGGAGGTAGCCGACCGTCGCGAGGCGCGGCGTGCGCGTCACGGTCCCGGCGTCGGGCGCGTCGATTCCGGCCAGGATGCGCAGGAGCGTCGACTTGCCGGAACCGTTGGGACCGACCACGCCGAGCCGGTGGTGCGGTCCCACGGTGCACGAGACCCGGTCGAGCACGACGTGCGGTCCGAAGGACTTCGTGACGTCGCGGGCGACGAGTGATGCGACTGATGACGAGGACGGAGACGACACGGCGACACCTGCGGTCGAGCAGTTGGACAGGGGCTCGGACGGCGGCCGGATTCGCGAGGCGACAGCGAAGCGACCGGAGGGAGCGGAGCGGAGCCTGGAGCCGACCGATCAGAGCGACATCGGCGCCAAGGCTACCGGTCGCGCGACCATCCGTCCTGTGAAATCGGGCGGCGACGAGGACTCGGGCCTCGTCCTCGACGACGACGGTGAGTGTCGCGAACGGCGAATCGTCGGCGACCGGCCGAGCGGCGCGGACTTCACGCGGGCGCGGTTCACCGACGTCGAACTCGTCCGGTGCGATCTCTCGGGGTGCGACTTCTCCGAGGCGGTCTGGGACCGGGTCCGACTCGTCGACTGCCGGGCGAGCTCGATCGAGTTGCCGCAGACCACCCTGCGCAACGTGACCTTCGCCGACTGCAAGCTCGACGACGCGAATCTCCGCCTGGCGCGCCTGCACGCGGTCCGCTTCGCGACCTGCGTGCTCACGGGAGCCGAGCTCGTCGGCGCGCGGCTCGAAGACGTCGGCTTCGCCGGCAGCGACCTGGCGGGCGCCGATTTCGCACAGGCGCGGTGTGCGGCAGTCGACCTGCGTGACGCGCGCCTCGCCGCGGTCAAAGGCGTCGACGCCCTGCTCGGCGCGACGATCTCGCTCGAACAGGCGGTCGGGCTCGCTCCGGCACTGGCGCTCGCGTTGGGATTGCGCGTCCAAGGCGACGACGAGCCCGTCGCCGTTCCGGCCCCGGTCGTGGGCCCGCGGCTGTCCGGAAACGATCGGCGAGAAGATCCGCCTCGCAGCTAGAATCTGTTCACTTCCGCCACGGGCCAATGTCGTCCCGCGGCGGCCAGTATCCGAACGGTGCTGACCGCCCGAACGAGGACGACCGAGCAGTGTCTGAACGCGACCTTCCCCCGCTGTACGACCCCCGCTTCGAGCACGACGCGTGCGGCGTCGGCTTCGTCGTCGACATGCAGGGCCGCAAGAGTCACGACATCGTCCACCAGGCGCTCACCGCGGTCTGCTGCCTGAACCACCGCGGCGCGGCCGGCGCCGAGCCGGACACCGGGGACGGCGCAGGGATCCTCGTGCAGATGCCCGACGCGTTCTACCGCGCGGTCGTCGACTTCGAGCTGCCGGCGGCCGGGGCGTACGCCACCGGGATCGCCTTCCTGCCGCCCGACCGCGTCGACGCCACGACTGACGCGATCGCGAAGGTGCTCGCCGACGAGGGGTTCGCCGTGCTCGGCTGGCGTGCGGTCCCCACGGTGCCGGACTGCCCGGGCGCGTCGGCGCGCGAGGTGATGCCCGCCTTCGCGCAGGTCTTCGTCGCCAAGAACGGCTTGACGGGCGACGAGCTCGAGCGCCACGTCTACCTCGCGCGCAAGCGGCTCGACCACGAGACCGACGCGTACTTCCCGTCGCTCAGCAGCCGGGTCGTCGTCTTCAAGGGCATGCTCACACCCGATCAGCTCGGCGCGTTCTATCCCGACCTGCACGACGAGCGGTTCGAGAGCGCGCTCGCGCTGGTGCACTCCCGGTTCAGCACCAACACGTTCCCGAGCTGGCCGCTCGCGCATCCCTACCGAATCCTCGCCCACAACGGCGAGATCAACACCGTGCAGGGCAACGAGAACTGGATGCGGGCGCGCGAAGGGGTGATGACGAGCGACGTGCTGGCCGGCGACCTCGAGCGCGCGTTTCCGATCTGCACTCCGGCCGCGTCGGACACTGCGCGCTTCGACGAGGCGCTCGAGCTGCTGAACCTCGCGGGCCGGCCGCTGCACCACGCGATCCTGATGATGATCCCGGAGGCGTGGGAGAACCACGAGAGCATGGACGCGCCGCGCAAGGCGTTCTACCGCTACCACGCCGCGCTCATGGAGCCGTGGGACGGACCCGCGTCGATCGCGTTCAGCGACGGCACGGTCATCGGCGCGGTACTCGATCGCAACGGCCTGCGCCCGTCGCGCTACTGGGTCACCGACGACGACCGGGTGATCATGGCGAGCGAGGTCGGCGTGCTCGACGTCGACCCGGCGCGGATCGTCAAGAAGGGCCGGCTCGAGCCGGGCAAGATCTTCCTCGTCGACACGACGCAGGGCCGCATCATCCCCGACGAGGAGATCAAGGCCGAGCTCGCCGCGCAGCACCCGTACGAGGAGTGGCTCGACGCCGGGCTCGTGCACCTCGACGACCTCCCGCCGCAGTTCCCGCTCGTGCCGCAGCACAGCTCGGCGGTGCAGCAACAGCGGATGTTCGGCTACACCGAGGAAGACCTGCGACTGATCATCGCGCCCATGGCGCGCAACTCGATCGAGTCGCTCGGCTCGATGGGGACCGACACGCCGGTGCCGGTGCTGTCGAACCGCCCGCGCATGCTCTACGAGTACTTCAAGCAGCTCTTCGCGCAGGTGACGAACCCGCCGCTCGACGCGAACTTCGAGGCGCTCGTCACGTCGCTCAACTCGTCACTCGGGCCCGAAGGAAACCTGCTCGACCCGCGGCCGGAGTCGTGCCACCAGATCGTGTGCCCGTCGCCGATCCTGACGAACGAGGAGCTCGCGAAGCTCCGCTACATCGACGACGCCGATTCCGCGGTGCCGGGCTTCCGTCCGTTCACCGTGTACTGCCAGTACCCGGTCGCCGAGGGCGGCGAGGGCCTGCGCATGGCGATCGACAACGTGCGGACGCAGGTCAGTGAGGCGATCGCGGGCGGCGCGAACCTCGTGATCCTGTCGGACCGTTACGCCGACGCCGAGAACGCACCCATCCCCGCGCTCCTCATCACGTCGGCGGTCCATCACCACCTCGTGCGGGAGAAGACGCGTACGCGCGTCGGTCTCATCGTCGAGACAGGCGAGGCGCGTGAGGTGCACCACTTCGCGCTGCTCCTCGGATACGGCGCCGGCGCGATCAATCCGTACCTCGCGTTCGACACGATCCGCGACCTGTGCCGCGAAGGCGTGCTCGCCAACCTGACCGAGCGCAAGGCGGTCAAGAACTACGTCAAGGCCGCGGGCAAGGGCATCCTCAAGGTGATGTCCAAGATGGGCATCTCGACCGTCGCGTCCTACACCGGCGCGCAGATCTTCGAGGCCGTCGGTCTGCAGAAGAATCTCGTCGACGAGTACTTCACCGGTACCGCGTCGCGCATCGAAGGCATCGACCTCGACGTGATCGCGCACGAGGTCGCGCGCCGCCACCATGTCGCGTATCCCGACCGCCCGACCGAGCTCGCGCACCGCGAGCTGATGGTCGGCGGCGAATACCAGTGGCGCCGGGAAGGCGAGTACCACCTGTTCAACCCGGAGACCGTGTTCAAACTGCAGCACTCGACCCGGTCCGGTCGTTACGACGTCTTCAAGCAGTACACGAAGCTCGTCGACGAGCAGTCGCGCCGCATCGCCACCTTGCGCGGGCTCTTCGAGTTCCGCGCCGGCTCGGAAAGGTCGCCGGTCCCGATCGATGAGGTCGAGTCCGTCGCCTCGATCGTGAAGCGGTTCTCGACCGGCGCGATGAGTTACGGCTCGATCTCGAAGGAGGCGCACGAGAATCTCGCGATCGCGATGAACCGGCTCGGTGCGCGCTCGAATACCGGCGAAGGCGGCGAGGATCCCGACCGCTACGTTCCCGACCCCAACGGTGATTGGCGTCGCAGCGCGATCAAGCAGGTCGCGTCCGGTCGCTTCGGCGTCACCAGCGAGTATCTCGTGAACGCCGACGACCTGCAGATCAAGATGGCGCAGGGCGCCAAGCCCGGCGAAGGCGGTGAGCTGCCCGGTCACAAGGTCTATCCGTGGATCGCCAAGACGCGGCATTCGACGCCCGGTGTCGGGCTGATCTCGCCGCCCCCGCACCACGACATCTACTCGATCGAGGACCTGAAGCAACTCATTCACGACCTGAAGAACGCGAACGATCGCGCCCGCGTGCACGTGAAGCTCGTCGCCGAGGTGGGTGTGGGGACGGTCGCGGCCGGTGTGTCGAAGGCGCACGCCGACGTCGTCCTGATCTCGGGCCACGACGGCGGGACGGGTGCGGCGCGCCTCACGTCGATCAAGCACGCGGGCGCACCGTGGGAGCTCGGACTCGCGGAGACGCAGCAGACGCTCTTGCTGAACGGCCTACGCGACCGCATCGTGGTGCAGGTCGACGGCCAGCTGAAGACGGGGCGCGACGTCGTGATCGCCGCGCTGCTCGGCGCCGAGGAGTTCGGTTTCGCCACTGCGCCGCTCGTCGTGAGCGGGTGCATCATGATGCGCGTCTGCCATCTCGACACGTGTCCGGTCGGCGTCGCGACTCAGAACCCCGAGCTGCGCAAGAAGTTCTCGGGCAAGCCGGAGTTCGTCGTGAACTTCTTCGAGTTCATCGCCGAGGAGGTCCGCGAGCACCTCGCGGCGCTCGGATTCCGCAGCATCGAGGAAGCAATCGGCCACGTCGAGGTGCTCGACGTGCACAAGGCGGTCGAACACTGGAAGGCGCGCGGCCTCGACCTGTCGCCGATCCTCGCCGTTCCCGTCAACAAGTACAACCAGACGATGTTCTGCTCGCGCGGCCAGGACCACGGGCTCGAGCGCGCGCTCGACCGCCAACTGATCGCCGATGCGCGCGACGTGCTCGAAAGCGGCGAGGGACAGTTCCGCGCGGCCTACGAGATCCGCAACACGAACCGCACCGTCGGCACGATGCTCGGCGCCGAGCTCACGCGCCGCTGGGGCGGTCACGGGCTGCCCGACGGCACCATCGACCTCACGTTCCAAGGCTCCGCCGGCCAGAGCTTCGGTGCGTTCGTCCCGCGCGGGATGATGCTGCGCCTCGAGGGCGACGCCAACGACTACTTCGGAAAGGGACTCTCGGGCGGGACGCTCGTGCTGCGTCCGGCCCGCACCGCCAACTTCGCGGCCGAGGACAACATCATCGCCGGCAACGTGATCCTCTACGGCGCGACCGGCGGCAACGCGTTCATCCGCGGCGTGGTCGGCGAACGGTTCTGCGTCCGCAACTCGGGCGCCACCGCGGTGGTCGAAGGCGTCGGCGACCACGGCTGCGAGTACATGACCGGGGGCCGCACAGTGATCCTCGGCCCGACGGGCCGCAACTTCGCGGCCGGGATGAGCGGCGGGTTCGCGTTCGTGCTCGACCCCGACCGTTCGCTGTTCCTGCGCATGAACCGGGAGATGGTCGACGCCGACTTGCTCGACGACGAGGATGCCGCCTGGCTGCGAGGCATCATCACGATGCACTTGGAGCTGACCGGCTCGGTCGTCGCCGAGCACGTGCTGTCCAACTGGCACCTGAACATCGGCCAGTTCACGAAGATCTTCCCGAAGGACTACAAGCGGGTGCTCGAGGCGCAACGCGACGCCGTCGAACGCGGTGTCGACGTCGACGAAGCGATCATGGCGGCCGCGCGTGGGTGAGACCTCGGGGTTCATGAAGCACGAGCGGGAGCTGCCGAAGCGGCGACCGATTCCGGTGCGCATCGCCGACTGGAAGGAGGTCTACGAGGACTTCCCGGCCGAGAAGGTCCGCACGCAGGGTGCGCGGTGCATGGACTGCGGCATTCCGTTCTGTCACACCGGCTGTCCGCTCGGGAACCTGATCCCCGAGTGGAACGACCTCGTGTACCGCGACCGGTGGAATGCCGCCGCCGACCGACTGCACGCGACGAACAACTTCCCGGAATTCACCGGGCGGCTGTGCCCCGCGCCGTGCGAGGCCGCGTGCGTGCTCGGCATCAACGAACCGCCGGTGACGATCAAGCAGATCGAGGTCGAGATCATCGACCGCGCCTGGGAGGACGGGAACGTCGCGCCCGTGCTCGTCGACGAGAAGACGGGGAAGCGCGTCGCCGTCGTCGGCAGCGGTCCGGCCGGGCTCGCCGCCGCGCAGCAGCTGACGCGCGCGGGCCACGACGTGACGGTGTTCGAGCGCGCCGACCGCATCGGCGGACTCCTGCGCTACGGCATCCCCGAGTTCAAGATGGAGAAGCGTCACCTCGACCGCCGCATCGCGCAGATGGAGGCCGAGGGCACGCAGTTCCGCGTGAACGCGAACGTCGGCGAGAACGTGCCGGTCGAGGACCTGCAACAATTCGACGCCGTGGTGCTCGCGGGCGGCGCGACCGCGTGGCGCGACCTCCCCGTTCCCGGTCGCGAGTTGGCCGGTATCTATCAAGCGATGGAGTTCCTGCCGTGGGGCAACCGCGTGCAGGAAGGCGACATCGACGAGGCTCCGATCTCCGCCGCGGGGAAGCGGGTCGTGATCATCGGCGGCGGTGACACCGGCGCCGACTGCCTCGGCACGTCGATCCGGCAAGGCGCGGCCGAGATCCACCAGTTCGAGATCCTTCCCCGTCCGCCCGACGAACGGGTCGAGTCGATGCCGTGGCCGACGTACCCGATGATCTACCGGGTGTCGTCCGCGCACGAAGAGGGCGGCCAGCGGGTCTACGCGGTGAACACCGAACGCTTTGTCGGTGACGACGACGGCAACCTCCGCGCGCTGCTCGCGCACAGTGTCGAGCAGAAGTTCGTCGACGGAAGGATGACGTTCGAGAAGGTCGAGGGGAGCGACTTCGAGCTGCCCTGCGAGCTCGTGCTGCTCGCGATGGGCTTCGTCGGACCGCAGCGCGCGGGCCTGCTCGACAAGATCGGCGTCGAACTCGACGAGCGCGGCAACGTCGCACGCGACGAGTCCTTCCGCACGAACCGCGGGAACGTGTTCGTGTGCGGCGACATGGGTCGCGGCCAGAGCCTGATCGTCTGGGCGATCGCCGAGGGCCGCTCCTGCGCCGCGGCCGTCGACCGCTTTCTCATGGGTCAGACGCTGCTGCCCGCCCCGATCGAACCCACGACCGCCCAGCTCCGCTAGCGCCCAACCCTATCGACACCGCCCGCCGATTTCCCTGCCAACAGTTGGTGGGATTTTCGGTGTGTGGCGCCGATTTTCCTGCCAACAGTTGGTGGGATTTTCGGTGTGTGGCGCCGATTTCCCTGCCAACAGTTGGTGGGATTTTCGGTGTGGGGCGTTGCCGCCTCGGGTCGTCCGCCTCGGGGGGAGCGCGGCGGACGACCCGGGCGCTGCACCTACAGCATGACCGTCGCGCGTTTCGGACTGTCGGCCGTTATGCGACAGGAGTATGAACGGACACGAGCCGTCAGCGACGCTGCGTGAGTCCCGCGCGCGACGCGTGCCAGAGGAGCTCTTCGGCGAGCTCGTCGAGCGCGCAGCTCGCGAGCGCCGTGAATGGCTCGGCCCGGTCGCCCCAGCCCGAGGGGGGCAAGGTCGGCTCGAGCGTCAGCGCGACCACGTCGGCTCGGGCCGCCTCCGCGTACACGGCGGCGGCCGTCACGGCGAGCCCGTTCGGGCTCCAGAGGCGCGCGGTGGTCTTCCAGCCCGTGTCACACGTGTCGAAGCACGGGTCGATCTCGGCGGTGCCGCGGTCGCCGAGGGTCCAGCGCAGCACGGGCGCGGCCGCGTCGCGGCGGAGGTAGAGCAGAACGTCGCCGAGGAACGCGCCGTCGATCGCCACGTTGCGCGTCACGCTGCTGCCGCCGGGTTCCATCCCGCTGCCTCCCCGGACCACCCCTCGGTCGAGTCCCTCGCCCATGGTTTCGGCGTCCCGCCGACCCGACTGAACCCCGGACTCTCCGGCGACAAGCACGTCCCGCCGGACGGCCCGGACGTCCGAGTCGTCCGGTCCCGTACGATCCGTCCATGTTCGAATGGCCCGAAGAGCTCCAGATGGTGCGCGACGCCGTGCGCCAGTTCGTCGACAACGAGATCCGACCGCACCGCGAGGAGCTCGAGCATGGCGACCTGCCGCCGTACGACCTCCTGCGCCGGCTCTATAAGACCTTCGGCATGGACTCCATGGCTGCGGACAGCTTCGACAAGCGCATCGCCGCCGAGGAGTCGGCCGGATCGGCGAGCGGCCGCGAGGCGAATACCCCGCCGAGCAGGGAGCGCGACCAAGGCTCGCGTGGTGGCGGTGGGTTCACGATGCTCCCGATCATCGAGCTCTGCAAGTGCTCGCCGGGGATGGTTACCGCGCTCGGGGTGTCGGTCGGGCTCACGGCCGCCGCGATCAACGCGAAGGGAACGCTCGCGCAGCGCAAGCGCTGGGCCCGCGACCTGGTGACGCTCGACAAGATCGGCGCGTGGGCGATCACGGAACCGGGCTCCGGTTCGGATGCGTTCGGGTCGATGGCGTCGACGGCGCGGCGCGACGGTGACGAGTACCTGTTGAACGGGTCGAAGACCTTCATCACGAACGGTCCCTACGCCGACACGATCGTTTTCATCTGCAAGCTCGACGAGGGCAACCCGCCCGAGGAGCGCACCGTTCTGCAGTTCGTGCTCGACAAGGGCATGCCGGGTCTCGAGCAGTCGAAGCCGCTGCGCAAGATGGGTCTGCACTCGTCGCCCACCGGCATGTTGTTCCTCGACGACGTTCGCGTCGGCCGCGATCGCTTGCTCGGCGAGAGCGAAGACGCGTTCCGGGGGAGCGGCGGTCGGGAAGCGAGCAAAGCGACGTTCTCGATCGAGCGGTCGGGTGTGGCGGCGATGGCGCTCGGCATCATCGAGGAATGCCTCGCGAAGTCGGTGCAGTACGCGAAGGAGCGCGTGCAGTTCGGCCGGCCGATCGGCGAGTTCCAGCTGATCCAGCTGAAGCTGGCGAAGATGGAGGTCGCTCGGCTCAACGTCGAGAACCTCGTGTTCCGCGTGCTGGAGTCGTCGCAGGCGGGCAAGCCGATGACGTTGTCGGAAGCGTCGGCCATGAAGCTGTACGCCGCCGGTGCCGCGACGGAAGTCGCGCTCGAGGCGGTGCAGCTGTTCGGCGGCAACGGCTACATGGCCGAGTACGAGGTGGAACAGCTCGCCCGCGACGCCAAGGTGCTCCAGATCTACGCGGGTACCGACGAGATCCAGGTCGGCCAGATCGCACGAGCACTGCTCGCGTAGCGCGGGACGCGGCGGGGCGCGATGCCGGTCGAGCCGCAGTGCGCGTGGGACTTTCCCGATCCCGCGCTCGCCGATCCGAGGGAGGAGATCGTCGCGATCGGCGCCGACCTCGAACCGGGAACGTTGTTGGGCGCGTACCGGCGGGGACTCTTCCCCATGTACGCCGGACGATCGCTCGCGTGGTGGTCGCCTGATCCGCGCGGCATCATCCCGCTCGACGGATTCCACTGCAGTCGATCGACGGCCCGGGCAATCCGTGGCTTCGACGTGCGCGTCGACACCGCCTTCGTCGACGTGATGCTCGGCTGCGCGGATCCGACCCGTCCGCACGGTTGGATCGACGCGCGCTTCGTGCACGCCTACACGCGGTTGCACGAGCTCGGGTACGCGCACTCCGTCGAGACATGGCGCGACGGAGAGCTGGTTGGTGGTCTGTACGGGGTTCGCATCCGCACGCTGTTCGCGGGGGAGTCGATGTACCACCGCGTGACGAACGCGTCGAAGGTCGCGTGCTGGGCGACGGTCGAGCTCTTGAAGCTCGACGGCGCAACGCTCTTCGACGTGCAGTGGACGACGCCGCATCTGCGGACGCTCGGTGCGGTCGACGTGCCTCGTCGCGAATACCTCCGGTTGGTAGCGTCCGCGACCATGGAGCCGGTGCAGATCTTCCACAATCCCTCCTGCAGCAAGTCGCGCGGCGCGCTCGAGATCCTCGAGGAACGCGGCGTCGACGCCGATGTGGTGCGCTACCTCGACTCGCCCCCCGACCGGGCGACGCTCGAACGAATCCTCGACGCGATACCCGACGAGCCGATCGCGCTCGTGCGAACCGGCGACCCCAAATTCAAGGCCGCCGGTCTCACGAAGGACGACGTGCAGACGCGCGCGCAGGTGATCGACGTATTGCTGAAACATCCCGAGGTGATGGAGCGGCCGGTCGTGTTCGTCGGCGACCGGGCCGTGATCGCGCGCCCGTCGGAGAAGGTGCTCGACTTGCTCGACTGAGCCGGGTGGCGGTCGTCAGTCGGTCATCCCGCCGATCGCGACGATCCGGGTCGGAGTGACTCGCACGAGCAGCTCTTCGGGGACGGCGTTGCGCCGGCCGAACTCCTCCGCCCGGTCGGCACCCATGTAGCGCGCGCCGATGCGCGTCGCCGCCGCGAGCAGCTCGTCGTGATCGCGGATGACCGTCGCCAACCCCTCGATCATGACGAACGCGAAGGGCGGGCTCTCGTCGTCGACGCACATCGAGACGCGTGGATCGCGCTGCAGCGCTCTGCCCTTCACGGTGCTCTCGCCCGTCGTGAACACGATGATGTCGCCGTCGAGCACGAACCACACCGGGACGACGTGCGGTGTGCCGTCCCGGCGGCTGACCGCCACCTTCGCGGTGCGGGTCCCGGAGGCGAGGAAGTCGCGACGATCCTGGTCGGACATGTTCGTCGCCACACGCCAACGGTAACCTCCCAGCCATGAGCATGCCGTCAGTCGAAGACGTCCGCGCCGAGGTCAAGGCGTGGCTCGAGGAGAACTGGAATCCCGACCTCACGGTCGCGCAATGGTGGGACATCCTCGCCCGTTCGGGTTACGCCGCGCCGTCGTTCCCGGAGGACGCGTGGGGCAAGGGATACCCGCGCGATCTCGCGATGGCGGTGAACGAGGCGATCGCCGAACACAGCGCGATCGGCCCGCCCGCGGGACTCGGCTATCTGCTCACCGCGCCGACGATCGTCGCGCACGGGTCCGAGAAGCAAAAGCAGGAGAACCTGCTGCGTATCCTCAACGGTCAGGACGCGTGGTGTCAGCTGTTCTCCGAGCCCGGCGCCGGTTCCGACCTTGCGAGCCTCGGGACGAAGGCGATCAAGGACGGTGACGAGTGGATCATCACCGGGCAGAAGGTGTGGACGTCGACCGCGCAGCTCTGCAACAAGGGCATGCTGCTCGCGCGCACCGCGCCGGAACTGCCGAAGCACAAGGGCATCACCTACTTCGAGTTCGACATGCAGCAGGCGGGCGTCGAGATCCGCCCGCTACGCGAGATGACGGGGCGCGCGCTCTTCAACGAGGTGTTCATCGACGGCGCGCGCGTACGCGACGACGCGATCATCGGCGGCCTCAACAACGGCTGGGCCGCGGCGAACACCACGCTGATGGCCGAGCGCGCCGGACTCGGGACGGGCGGATCGGGCGCGGCGGGAAACGCGTTCCCGGGCCCGATCGCGAACCAGCTCGCCGACCGCGCCGGCGATCACGTCGGCCAGGTGCGCACGGGCGGTACTGGCGGTGGAGGCATTGCCGCGGCGAACCGGCTCGTGACCCTCGCGCAGGAGCTCGGCAAGAGCACCGACCCCGCCGTTCGCCAGAAGCTCGCGAAGCTCTTCACGATGCAACAGATCGGGCGCTACTCGGCCCTGCGCGCGAAGTCCCCGAGCCAGCGCACTGGTGGTGAACCGAACATCGCCAAGCTGATGATGAGCGATCTGCTGCGGCTGCAACGTGAGCTCGGCAACGAGATCATCGGCGCGCACGGCATGTTGATGGGCAGCGACACTCCCGGCCGCGGCAGCGTGCAGGAGATCACGCTGTTCTCGCCCGGCCCGTCGATCTACGGCGGGACCGACCAGGTGCAACGCAACATCATCGGCGAGCGCGTGCTCGGTCTGCCGAAGGAGCCCGGTCCGGCCAAGGAAACGCCGTTCAAGGACCTGCTCGTCAACGGCTGAACGCGAAGCCGCACCGTCTGCGTGCGTCGTTGGTGAGCGAGTCGTAGCGTCGAGCGCGATGTTCGACGAACTGCTCGCGGCCGAAGGAGTCGAAGAACGCTGCGTCGTCCGCTCGCGGTTCGGGTTGTGTGCCCTGCACGGCGGCCTCGAGCAGGGTACTGCCGAGGTCGCCGAAGCCGCGGCCGAGCGGGCCGGCGCTTCGTTCTACGCGGTCGTGCAACCCGAAGGATTCCGGTGGCACGTGCCTTCGCACCGCTATGACCCGTCGGTGTCCGACGAGCTGCGCGGGTTCATCGCCGCGGTCGATGTCGTCATCTCGGTGCACGGTTTCGGCGGTGTGCGCGACGCCGACGACCGCTGGACCACTGCCTTGCTCGGAGGTACCAATCGCGCGCTTGCCGACGAGCTGAGTTCGGAGCTCGCGCGCGTGCTGCCGAACTACCGGTGGATCGCGGACCTCGACGTGATCCCGCGGCACCTGCGTGGGCTGCACCCGTCGAATCCGGTCAACCTCGTCGCCTACGGCGGTGTGCAGCTGGAGCTACCGCCTCGCGTTCGCCGTCCGGGAGCCGACTACGACGTGCTCGTCAGCGCTCTTGCAACAGTGGCAGCAGATGCGCAACGTCGTTGTAGCGACGCAGGATGATCCGCTGACCGTCGGCGACCACCTCGCTGACCGACGCGTTGTCTGCACCCGAGAATGCGAAGCGACGGGAGCCGGTCACGCGGTGGAGGAGCTGACCGATCGTTCCCCCGTGTGACACCACGACGACGCGCTCGTCCGGATGTGCGGCCGCGATGCGTCGGAAGCCGCGCCACACACGCTCGTCGAACTCCTCCTGCGGCTCGGCGCCGGGAATGACGTCCCACCGTTCCTTCGCCCAGATCTGCTCGAAGATCGGATCACGGTTCGCGGCGCGACGCCGGAGCTCGCCTTGCTCCCATTCACCCAGGAACACTTCACGGAGATCGGGCTCCTCGACCGGCGTGAGACCGAGCCGCTGCGCGAGCGGGGCGGCGGTCTGGTGCGTCCGTTGCAGCGTCGTGACGTAGATCGCGGTGATGGGCTCGTGCTGGAGCCGGGCGGCGAGCAACTCGGCCTGGCGCTCACCGTTCGGGTCGAGGGGCGGGTCGCCGTGACCGTCGCGCGTGACGAACGGACGGTCCGGATGAGCGGGCGCGGACTCACCGTGCCGCACCAGCAGGACGGTCGTCGCGCCGGGCGGCGGTGTGAATCGGTGCTGGCGGAATCCTTCGGGCGGCACGTCGACGCCTTCGACTTCGCGTTCGGCGTTCGGTTTCTCCGGCTCGGGCACGGCGGCGAAGTTAGCGCCCGGTAGCTTGCGGTCCGTGGGCGAGCCGCGGGTCGTCACGGTCGAGCGGTACGTCGGTCTCGCCGACGTCGGTCCGGACGCGCGCTGCCGCCTCGACGGGCTGGCGCGGATCGTGCAGGACGTCTCCGACGAGGACGCCGCGACCGTCACTGTCGACGGCATGGGCGTGTGGATCCTCCGGCGCATGACGATGCGAATCGGGCGGACGCCGCGCTTTCGCGCCGATCTGATCGCGACGACGTGGTGCAGTGGCATCGGACCGCGCTGGGCGGAGCGCACGTCGGAGCTGCGCATCGGCGACACCTTTTGCGTCGAGGCGATCGCGATCTGGGTGCACACCGATCCGGCTACCGGTGCGCCCGCGGTGCTCCCGGCCGGGTTCGACGACGTGTGGGGGCCGAGCGCGGGTGGCCGCCGGGTGTCGGCCCGGCTCAACCACGCGCCGCCGGCCGATGACTCGGTCAGCCGGCCGTGGCCGTTGCGCACGACGGACATTGACGTCGTCGGCCACGTGAACAACGCGGCGTACTGGCACGCGATCGAGGACGAGCTCGCGCGGCGCGGGCGACCCCGAGTGCGGACAGCCGAGATCGAATTCCGCGCCGGCCTCGACCTCGCCGACTCCGTCGAACTGCGCGTCGCCGACCGAGAGTGCGGTTTCGCGGCCTGGTTGTGCGTCGGCTCGGACGTGCGCGCGTCGGTCCTCATAGGCTGCGAGGCATGAGTGCGCTGAAGCTCGGCTACATGATCGGTTACTGGGGCGCGCAGCCGCCCACCGGTGTTCCGGCTGCACTGGCGGAAGTGGAACGGCTCGGATACGACTCGTGCTGGACGGCGGAGGCGTACGGCAGCGACGCGCTCACGCCACTCGCGTGGTGGGGTGCGGAGACGTCGCGGATCAAGCTCGGAACGTCGATCTGCCAGCTGTCCGCACGCACACCAACCGCGATGGCGATGGCGGCGCTGACGCTCGACCATCTGTCGGGCGGAAGGTTCATCCTCGGCCTCGGCGCGTCGGGGCCGCAGGTCGCGGAAGGTTGGTACGGCGACGACTATCGCAAGCCCCTCGCGCGCACGCGTGAATACGTCGAGATCGTGCGACAGGTGTTGGCGCGCGAGACGCCGGTCGAATTCCACGGCGACCGCTACCAGCTGCCGCTTCCCGGCGGCTCGGGCCTGGGCAAGCCGCTGAAGTCGATCACACACCCGTTGCGTGCCGATCTCCCGATCTACCTCGCGGCCGAGGGTCCGAAGAACGTCGCGCTCGCGGCCGAGGTCGCCGACGGCTGGCTGCCGATGTTCTACGCGCCCCGTCATGACGGCTTCTACCGCGACGCGCTCGCCGAAGGCTTCGCCCGGCCGGGCGCGCGCCGCGACGCGGAATCCTTCGAGGTCGCGTGTCTCGTCCCGATCCTCGTCAACGACGACGTCGAGGCCGCGGCCGACGCGTACCGGCCGGTGCTCGCGCTGTACATCGGGGGGATGGGCGCACGCGAGGTCAATTTCCACAACGACGTGTTCGGGCGCATGGGCTACGAAGCCGAGGCGAAGCTGATCCAGGACCTGTACCTCGACGGCAAGAAGGCCGAAGCCGCGGCCGCGGTGCCGACGGAGCTCGTTCAGGACGTCGCGTTGGTCGGTCCGAAGGAGAAGATCCGCGATGACTTGGAGATGTGGCGCGAGTCGGCGGTGACCACGATGGTCGTGTCGGGTGCACCGGATCAGCTGCGTACGATCGCCGAGGTGGTGCTCGGATGATCGAGCTGACGGCCGAGGAGGCGCGCGTCCTCGGCTGCCTGATGGAGAAAGCCGTCACCACTCCCGACAACTATCCGCTCTCCGTGAACGCGCTCATCAACGCGTGCAATCAGACGACGAACCGCGAACCGGTGGTCGCGTACGAAGAGTCGACGGTCGAGCGTGCGCTGGAAGCTCTGCGGGAGAAGTCGCTGTCGCGGCGCGTCCGTGCGACCGGACAGCGCGTGGTGAAGCACCGGCACGTCGTCGACGAGGAGCTGCAGCTCTCGGTGCCGGAGTTCACGATGCTCGGGGTGTTGCTGTTGCGCGGCGCGCAGACGCCGGGCGAGTTGAAGCAGCGCTCGGAGCGCTGGCACGGGTTCCGGTCGCTCGACGACGTTGAAGCTGCGCTGCAGCAGCTCGCGGAGCGCGGGTACGTACGGCGGTTGGAACGCCGGCCGGGGCAGAAGGAGGCGCGTTGGGTCACGCTCGTCGTGCCTTCCGCCGAGATCGAGGACGCCGCCTCGACCGGTGCCGGCTCCGCGGGTGGTGCACGGCCGGTGTCAATCGCCGCGGAACCGGGCGAGGCGAGTGTCGCGCCGCCGGTAGGTGACGGGCTGCCCGCGGCGCCGCCCGAAGCGCGTTCGCTCGAAGTGCTGAACCCCGCGACCGGCGAGCATCTCCGCAGCGTCGCGGTCACCGACGAACGCGAGGTCGAACAGAAGGTGGAGCGCGCCCGGCGGGCGCAGCCCGCGTGGGCCGCGCGGTCGTACGCGGACCGGGCATCGTTGCTCCGAGCGTTTCGCGATCTCCTGGACGCCGAAACGGACGAGTGCGCGCGCATCACGACGCAGGAGATGGGCAAGCCGGTCACCCAGGCACGCGCCGAGGTCCGCGCGGTCCTCGAGCGCGTCGACTGGAACCTCGCGCACGTCAGCGAGGTGATCGCACCGCGCGACGTCACGCCCGCGTCTCCGGGTGGGGTCGGCGAGCGAGTCACGTACGAACCCGTGGGCGTCGTGGCGCACATCAGCGCGTGGAATTATCCGTACCTCGTCGCGCTGAACACGATCGTGCCCGCGCTGCTCACCGGTAACGCGGTGCTGTACAAGCCGTCCGAGCACGCGACCCTCACCGGACTCCGGCTCGTCGATCTGATGCACCGGGCCGGCGTGCCGGTCGACGTGGTGCAATCCGTCGTCGGCGGCGGCGCGGCCGGTGCGGCGCTCGTCGCGTCCGACATCGACATGGTGTGCTTCACCGGGTCGTACCCGACCGGGCGCGTGGTGGCGCGTGCGGTCGCCGACCGGTTCGTTCGCCTACAGCTGGAACTGGGCGGGAAGGACGGCGCGTACGTCTGCGACGACGTCGACGTCGAGGCCGCGGCGCTCGCCACGGCCGAAGGCGCGTTCTACAACGGCGGCCAATCGTGCGCGGCGATCGAGCGGCTCTACGTGCACGAAGCGGTGTACGACCGGTTCGTCGACGCGCTCACGGAGGTCGTCACCTCGTACCGCACCGGCGATCCCGAGGACGAGCACACCGACGTCGGTCCGTTGGCGCGGGCCGCGCAGCTCGACGTGATCGAGTCGCAGATCGCCGATGCGGTCGGAAAGGGCGCCAAAGTCGTCGTCGGTGGGCACCGCATCGAGCAGGCGGGCTCGTGGTTCGAACCGACGGTCCTCGTCGACGTCGATCCCCACATGCAGATCATGCGCAACGAGACCTTCGGTCCCGTGATCGGCGTGCAGCGCGTACGCGACGACGCCGATGCGATCGCGTGCCTCGACGACACCGAGTTCGGGCTCGGCGCGGCGGTGTTCACGCAGGATCCTGCGCGCGCGGAACGGATTCTCGGGGCGCTCGATGTCGGCAACGCCTACTGGAACCGTTCCGACCGCTCGAGCGTCCGCCTGCCGTGGTCCGGACGCCGGCATTCCGGTATCGGCGTCTCGATGTCAGAGTCCGGCATCCGCGCGCTGGTCCGCGAAAAAGCCTGGCACCTCGGCTCGTAGCGCCACGTTCCGCCCCCCCAACTGTTGGCAGAGAAATCGGGGGCTGCGCCCGAATTTCCCACCAACTGTTGGCAGAGAAATCGGGAGCTGCGCCCGAATTTCCCACCAACTGTTGGCAGAGAAATCGGGAGCTGCGCCCGAATTTCCCACCAACTGTTGGCAGAGAAATCGGGCTGTGCGACCGGATTCCTTGCCAACTGTTGGTGGAATCAGGGGGTTTGGTCGGCGGTTCCGATGATCGTGATCGGCGTCTCGCCGGGGAGGATCGATACCGGCGGATCGTCGGGGTCGGGTTGCGGGGGCGCGAGTGACACCGGAACGTCGGCGGCCTGTTGGTCGGGCGGAACCGTCGCGTCGGTGCGATGGGGCGCGGCCGTCGTCGGCGGGACGATCTGGGCCACAGACTCGACCTTCGGCGGAACCGCGCTCGTCGGTGCGGGCCGAGCGGTCGTCGGTGTCGTCCGCCGCGGCGCCGTGGTCGGCACCAGGTGGGGCGCGGTGGTCGCTGTGGTGTCGACGGTCGAGGTCTCGATCCGCGCGCCCGACGCGGGCGCATGCGTCGTGTACGCCGCGATGCCGAACGCGGCCACGCCCGCCGCGAGGCCGGCGACCGGCAGGATCACCTTGCGGCGCAGCAACTCGGCGTGCAGCGCGCGAGCAACCGTCGGCGAGCACCCGAGCGCGTCGGCGATGCTGCGCTCGATCTCATCTCGGTCGCGACCGAGCGCGCCGGCGAGCGCCACGACGTCGGTCGCGCGCAAGGCGAGCGGTTCGCCGGGTCCGGCGTCGCGCAGGCGCTGCACGATGTCGACGAATCCGGCCACGACGTCGTCGAGATCCGCGCCGACGGGTTGCCGGAAACCGTCGACGACGATCTCGCGCGCGCTGATCTCCGGCGGGACGCGCAACGGCACGTGCGCGGTCAGATCGTCGCCGTAACACTCGGCCAGCCGAGCGCAGACAACGGGCGGGACCGGCTTCTCGCCGCGCTCGTAACGGCGCAGTTTGAGGGCGGTGAGACCGGTGACGGCGGCCGCCTGCTTGCGGCTGAGACCCCGGCGTTTGCGCGCGGCGCGCAACAGCGCACCCAGACGTTCGGCCGGCATCGCGTCGTCGAGGAGCAGCGCCACGACTTCACTCATAACGCATTCCGCTCCCGAACTCGCGCATCCCAGGACCGTATTGGTCTCGGCAGGCGCGCGGCGAGGCTCAAGGCCCAAATCCGCCCTTTGTGCAGACCGGCGGGTGGATCAGGCGGGCACAGGCTGATCAGAAGGCGACGGGCGCGTACGCCTCCCGGTCGACCCCGCCCGGGTCGTCGAGCAGCTTGCATTCGGCGTCGAAGCGCATGGTCACCCGACGGTCGACGTCGTATTGCGGCCATTCGGGCAGTCCGGCGTGATTCGGGTCGCCGTCGCGGGCGAACGCGATCCATGCCCTGTGCATCGCGTCGGCGATGCCCTGGCGCTCGGGGCCGGATCCGGTGAGCATCTCGGCGCCGCCGCGGTCGAGGTTGTCGAACACGAAGGGGATCTCGAGCGCGTGCGTGGAGCGCAGGATGCCGCCGAACACGGGGCTCGAGAACGTGAAGAGGTACGACCAGGCGGGCGCGTGCGCGAGCTGTGCTTCGAGCAGCCGGCTCGCCGGGATGCGGAACACGCCGTCGGTCGCGAGTTGCGTCCAGAGTTCGGCCGGCGTCACGTCGGGACGGCGGGCCCGGTAGCTCTCGAACACCTGCACGCCCGCGTCGCCGAAGGCGTTGCGCATCCGCGCGCGCACGGCGTCGTCGTCGAGCGCGGCGATCGCGGGGTCGGCCACGGTGAAGAGCGTCATCTCGTCGGCATTCGTTCCCGTCAGCAGCCGAACGCCGGCGGCGTTGCCGCTCGCGATGGCAGCCAGCGGCGGCTCGGCGAGGACCGTGCCGTCGACGACCGGCTCGAAGGGGAGCGAGGCGGCGCCGTCCTCACGGAACGCGGGCAGGGCGCCGAGGATCGCGTCCGTCGGCACCGCGAGCAGCGCGTCGGCGTCGTCGCCGACACCCAGCCTCGACACGACACCGCGCGCGATGTCGGTCGCGCGTTCACGGCTCGCAACCCACGACGCGGCGCCGCTCTGCGGGATCGCGCCGCGGAACAGGCCGCGGGCGGAAGGCGTACCGAGCAGCGTGGCGACGCTCGCAGCGCCGGCCGACTCCCCGAAGACGGTCACTCGGTCGGGATCGCCGCCGAACGCGGAGATGCACTCGCGTACCCAATGCAGCGCGGCGATCTGGTCGAGAACTCCCGCGTTGCCGGAGCCGGCGAAGCGCTCCCCGAACAGATCGGCGAGATGCAAGTAACCGAACGCGTTGAGCCGGTAATTGATCGTCACCACGACGACGTCGCCGTGCCGCGCGAACTTCGTGCCGTCGTACCACGGCGTGTCACCCGCGCCCCAGACGAATGCGCCGCCGTGGATCCACACCATGACCGGCCGGCGCGCGTTGTCGCACCCCGGCGTCCACACGTTGAGGTAGAGGCTGTCCTCGCTGTAGGGCGGCTGCGCCTGGCCCATGATCTTCGTGAGACTGAACTCCGTCTGCGCGGACTGCGGCGAGAACGATGTCGCGTCGCGCGTTCCCTCCCACGCTTCCTCGCGCGCCGGCGGTTGCCAGCGCCTCGGTCCGACGGGCGGCGCCGCGTACGGGATACCCCGGAACACGTGCACGCCGTTGTGCTCGAGACCCTCGACCTTGCCGCTGCGCGTCGCCGCAATCGTCATGGCGAAAACCCTAACGGCGGGTCACAGACGGGAGAAATCAGGCTCCCGCTTCTCCAAGAATGCGGCGATCGCCTCCATGTTCGCGGGCCGGCCGATCATGCCGGTGAAGGCGCGGTCCTCCCGCGCCCGCGCCGCCCGCACCGCGTCGATCCGGCTCTCGATCACGATGCGCTTCGTCGCGCTCAGCGACGCCACCGGCATCTTGGCGATGCGCCGTGCCAGATCCATCGTCTCGGTCATGAGGTCGTCGGGTTCGACGGCCTTCAACGCCAGCCCGCACTCGACCGCTTCGTCGGCCGTGATCCAGTCGCCGGTGTACAGCTTCAGCGCGGCGCGCTGGTTGCCCATGATCACGGGCATCAGCAGGCTGCCCGCGGCCTCGGGGACGACCCCGAGCGGGACGAACGGCGCCCGGAGCCGCGCCGACGTCGCCATCAGCGCGATGTCGACGTGCAACAGCATCGTCATGCCGATGCCGACGCCGATCCCGTTCACCGCCGCGATGACGGGTTTCCCGAACGCGGCGAGCGTGTCGAGGAAGTGTGGGAAGCCCGGTCCGGCATCGCCGAAGTCGGTCTTCGCGTCCGCGCTCAAGCGTCCCATCTCCGAGAGGTCCTGGCCCGCGGAGAACGCGCGCCCGGTGCCGGTGATGACGACGCACGCAACGTCGGCGCTCGCTTCGGCTTCCTGCAGCACGGCGCCGGCTGTGTGATACAGCTCGTCATTGAATGCGTTCAGCGCTTCGGGGCGATTGAGTGTGAGCACGCGCACGCGCGCGTCGTCGGTGATGTCGAGCATTCCCATTCTCAGATGCCGTCCCAGACCATTTGCGAGGTTCCGTCGCCGAGCAACACCTGCTCGGGCGAGTGCTTGTTGATGTGGCCGATCAGCATGTTGTACACGCCGTAACCGACGAGCTGCCGCAACCGCGGTTCGAACGTGTCCACCTTCTCGCGCGCCAGCCCGAGTTGCTGGTTTTCCTGCTGGCGGATGTATCCCGCGCAGTAGTTCATCGCGATGCCGACACGGGGCTCATTCGTGTTGTTCGCGCCGCCGCCGTGCCACAGGCTTCCGTGCCAGACGAGCACGGATCCCTTCGGCATCTCCGCGGCGATGGAGTCGAATTCGGCGCCGTAGTCGGGACTGTGGTCGG
>Ga0335085_10001812_pt1 | contig 42881 bp, 47 predicted proteins | sample Lox_Sample_45_FD_206712 | JGI IMG/M metagenome (GOLD analysis project Ga0335085, IMG submission 206712) | Soil microbial communities from Loxahatchee National Wildlife Refuge, Florida, United States - Lox_Sample_4.5 | ecosystem: Environmental > Terrestrial > Soil > Wetlands | place: USA... | reverse complement strand
AGCCCGGCCCAATGGCGCCGCTTACTCGAGCTGGGCGGGCGTGCCAGGTCGTGAACGAAACGCCTCGCCGCATCCTGCTGGTCGATGCCGACGCGTTTTACGTCGCGGTCGCCCGGCTCGTCGATCCGGATGGGGCGGGGAAAGCGCCGTTGCTCATCGTGGGCGGATCCGCGGAGCGGCGCGGAGTCGTTACCTCGGCCTCCTATGAAGCCCGCGCGTTCGGAGTCCACTCCGCCATGCCGATGGCGCGCGCGTTGCGGCTCTGCCCGGACGCGCTGGTCGTTCCAGTCCCCTGGCAGGCCTGTGGTGAGAAAAGCAACGCGATCTACGAGGTACTGAAAGGCTTCACGCCGGCGATCGAGCGCGCGTCGATCGACGAGTTCTATGTCGACCTCTCCGGCACGGAACGGCTGTACCACAACGAGCCACTGGGGTCCATGGCGCACCGGATCCGCCGCGCGGTGCTCGGCGCGACCGGGCTTCCCGTTTCGATCGGTGGCGGCACGACCAAGCTCATCGCCAAGATCGCCGCGGGGGTTGCGAAGCCCCGACCCGGCACGACTGCCGACGGCGTTCAGGTGGTCGACTCAGGACGCGAGGAGGATTTCATGCGCCGGTTCTCGCTCGCCGAGATCCCCCTCATCGGGCCAAAATTCGCCGAGCAGCTTGCCGCTCTCGGTTGGCGCCGCGTGACCGATGTGATCGGCTGGGATCTACAGACGCTGCGCATCCGCCTGGGTCAGCGCTCCGGCGAGTGGTTGTACAATCGCATTCGTGGCATCGACACGTCTCCCGTGCACGCGCGCGCCCTGCCGCATTCCATCAGCCGCGATGAAACATTTGCCCGCGACCTGACGAGCGACGCCGAGTTGGTGACCGAGCTGCTGCGCCTGTGCGATCGGGCCGGCGCGGATCTGCGAGAGGGCGGCTTCGTGGCGCGAACCGTGACCGTCAAGCTCCGGGACTGGGATTTCACCACGCGTCAGGCCGGCCGGACACTCCCGCAGCCGCTCGCCTCCGATCGCGCCATCGCGCGCATCGCGCTGCGCTTGCTCGAGAAGCTGCGCCGGGCGCGCCGGGTGCCCGCCCGCCTGGTCGGTGTCTCGGTGTCGGAGCTCCTCCCCGGCGGCAAAGCGCAGCTTGGCCTGTTTTCCGAATCCATCGATTCCGCGATCGAATCCGAGCGCGATCTGGCGCTCGCTCGCGCAGTGGACGAGCTGCGCCGGCGTTTCGGCCTCGAAGCTGTCCGGCGCGGTAGCCTCTAGTCCGTGACCTTTCAATCGATCAATCCGGCGACCGGAGAGCTGCTCGGAGAATTTCCCGTTACTCCGCCGGCCGCGGTCGAGGCGGCGCTCGATCGCGCGTCCGTCGCATGGAAAGATTGGCGCCGGCGATCCTTGGTGGCGCGAGCCATGCCGTTCGACGCGGCCGCGCGCCTGCTGCGCGAACGGAAGGACGCGTACGCGCGCCTCATGGCGCTCGAAATGGGCAAGCCGCTCGCGCAGGGCGCGGCGGAAGCCGAGAAATGCGCGGCGGCGTGTGAGTATTACGCCGCCCAGGCGGACGTGATGCTCGCGCCCGATGAGCGGAAGACCGAGGCGAGGGACAGCTACGTGCGGTTCGATCCGCTGGGCGTCGTGCTCGCGATCATGCCCTGGAACTTCCCCTTCTGGCAGGTATTCCGGTTTGCGGTGCCGTCCCTGATGGCGGGCAACACGGCGCTCTTGAAGCACGCGCCCAACGTACCGCAGTGCGCCATCGCGCTTGCCGAGCTGTTTCGCGAGGCGGGATTTCCGGAGGGCGTGTTTCAGTCTCTCTTCGTAGAACCGGAATCCGTTGGATCCCTGATCGCCGACAACCGCGTCAGCGCGGTCACGCTGACCGGTAGTCCGAAGGCCGGGGCGAGCGTGGGGGAGCACGCCGGCCGTCATCTCAAGAGATCGGTGCTCGAGCTCGGTGGCAGCGACCCGTTCGTCGTGCTCGAAGACGCGGATCTCCCTGCGGCTGCGCGCCATGCCGCGGAAGCCCGGCTCATCAACAGCGGCCAGAGCTGTATCGCGGCGAAGCGCTTCATCGTAGTGGAAAAGGTTGCGGACGCGTTCCTCGAGCGCTTCGGGACCGAGCTCGAGCGGCACAGGGTGGGCGATCCGCTCGCTCCAGGCACCGACATTGGCCCGCTGGCACGCTTCGATCTTCGCGACGGCCTGCATGCGCAGGTCGAGGAATCTTGCCGGCGGGGAGCCAAGCTGCTGTTCGGGGGTGCGGTGCCCGCGGGGCCCGGGGCGTACTATCCAGTCACGCTGCTGACGGACGTCCTGCCCGGCCAGCCGGCCTTCGATGAGGAGACATTCGGCCCCGTAGCCGCCGTGATGCGCGCGCGGGACGAGCGACACGCGATCGAGCTGGCGAACACGTCGTCCTACGGCCTGGGAGCGTCGCTCTGGACGATCGATCGCGCCCGCGCCGAGCGGCTCGCGGTTGAGCTCGAAACCGGCAGCGTGTTCGTCAATGCGATCGTCAAATCTGATACCCGCCTGCCGTTCGGCGGCATCAAACGGTCAGGCTATGGGCGGGAGCTGTCGGAGTTCGGGATGCGGGAGTTCGTCAACGTGAAGACGGTGTGGGTGGAATAGAGGGGCCGCGGGCCGCCAGACAACACTTTGCGTTTTGAACCATCGGGCGGCAGGTTTGCAGCCGCCCATGCCTGCTACAGTCCGTTCCTTCCAACGCATCCTGTTGGCCTCTGCTGCACTGACCGCGCTGCTGGTGATCCTCGTCGCAGGCCCGGAGCTCGCGTGGAGCCGCGTGCAACAGAGTCTCACCGTTCCCCCGCCGGAGGGGGGCGGCGGTGCGGTGCCGCGCGGCTTGATCGAGCGCCTTGCGGGAGTCATCGGGCTCGTCGTGTTCGTCGGCATCGCCGTTCTGCTCTCCCGGCGCCGCCGGGCGATCAAATGGCGGATCGTTGCCTGGGGCCTGGGCCTGCAACTGGCCTTCGCGTTGTTCGTCCTCCGCGTGCCGTTCGGACAGGAGCTGTTTCGCGCGCTGGGGGATGTCGTGACGAAGATCTTGAGCTTTTCCTACGCCGGATCGGAATTCGTGTTCGGGGAGCTCGGCAGGCCGCATTCCAGCCTTGGCGTCGTGTTCGCATTTCAGGTGCTGCCCGCCATCATCTTCATCTCGGCACTGTTTGCGATTCTGTATTACGTCGGCGTGATGCAGCTCGTGGTCCGGGCGTTCGCGGTCGTGATGCAGCGACTCCTGCAGGTAAGCGGCGCCGAGAGCGTCGATGTGGCGGCCTCGATCTTCATGGGACAAACCGAGGCGCCCCTCACCGTGCGCCCGTTTCTTCCCACCATGACCCAGTCCGAGCTCATGACCGTCATGACGGCGGGGATGGCGCACGTGTCCGGATCCATCATGGCGGCCTACATCGCCTTTGGGATCGAGGCCCGGCATCTGCTCGCGGCGGTCATCATGACGGCTCCCGGCACCATCATGATGGCCAAGCTGTTCGAGCCGGAAACCGAGGTTCCCGAGACCCTCGGGCAGGTGCAGGTCAGCGTGCCACGCACCGATGTGAACGTGCTCGACGCCGCGGCCCGGGGGACCGCTGACGGGCTGCAGTTGATGTTGAACGTCATCGCGATGCTGATTTCATTCATCGCGCTCATCGCGCTCGTGAACGGCCTGTTCGGCTGGGTGCACGGCCTGATGCCCTGGTTCCCGGCCGACCTTCAGAGCGTGCTCGCCTGGATCTTTCGCCCCGTCGCGCTCCTGATGGGCGTCCCCTGGCATGACAGCGGCACGGTCGGTACGCTCCTCGGCACCCGCATGGTCCTGAACGAGTTCATCGCGTATGCGGCGCTCGGTCCCCTCAAGGGATCGCTCGCTCCCGTGTCGTTTACGATCGCGACGTTCGCGCTGTGCGGGTTTGCCAATCTGAGCTCGATCGGCATTCAGATCGGGGGCATCGGCGCGCTCGCCCCTGAGCGCAAGCACGACCTTGCGCGGCTCGGTTTTCGAGCCATGCTTGCGGGTACGTTGGCCAATTTCCTCTCGGCGACGATTGCGGGGATGCTGCTGTGAAGCTCGGGGTCTGGGTTCTCGCCGCACTCGTGCTCGACGCGGGCGCACTGCGGGGGCAAGGCGTCAGTCTCCTGGGTCCGCCGGATGCGGCGATGCCCACCGGGCCTCTCGGCGCCTCCATTCGTCGCGGCCGTGCCCTGCTCACGGAGACGCGCGACAGCCTGCCCTCGAACGTGGGGAGCAAGCTCCGCTGCTCGAGCTGCCACCTCGACGCCGGACGTCGCGCGAGCTTCAGCTGGGTGGGCGTGTTCGCGCGTTATCCGCAATACCGCGCCCGCTCAGCGTCGGTCGAGACCATCGAGTACCGCGTGAACGATTGTTTTCGCCGCAGCATGAACGGCAAACCGCTCGCGGCCGACGCACCCGAGATGCGCGATGTCCTCGCGTATTTCGCGTTTCTCTCCACCGGCACGCCGGTGGGGCCGCCGGACCAATCGTCGAGCGCCAAGCTCGCGAAATGGAGTGCGTTCCGCAGCGACACAGCGCGCGGCAGGCGTATTTTTTCGCAGGGCTGCGCGCGCTGCCACGGAGCCACGGGGCAGGGAACCCCGCTTGCCCCTGCGGTGTGGGGCGGCGATTCGTACAACATCGGAGCGGGAATGGCCCGGGTGCGTACGGCCGCCGCGTTCATCCAGAGCAACATGCCGTTCGATTCGCCGGGCACGCTTTCGGATCAGGACGCCTTCGATGTAGCCGCGTACGTCGATGCCCAGCCGCGGCCGGACTTCCCGGAGAAAATCCACGATTGGCCGAACGGCGATGCGCCTCCGGATGTGGCATATCCAACGGGCGCGGCTCGAACGGCCGATCCTCACTAACCGTCACCGGAAAAGGAGCACGCCATGTTCGATGTGAGCCATCTCGTGACTCATCGCCGCGGTTTCCTGGGGCGCATCGCCGCTGGAGCGGCGGCACTGACTGTTGGCGGGGCAGGGGTGAAGCCGCGTGAGGCGCTCGCGGAGCTTCCCCTCCGCTCGCCCGCCGATCCGCAGTTCTCTGCCTGGCTCGCGAAGATGAACGGGAAGCACAAGATGGTGTTCGACGTTCCCGCGCCCAACGGCGGCTTTGCCTTCGCGTGGGCACGCGTGTTCCTGAACACGGCCAACGACCAGTACGGCACCACCGACGCCGACAACACGGCCGTCATTGTGCTCCGCCACTCGGGCATTCCCCTCGGCATGCAGAGCCCGATGTGGGCGAAGTACAAGTGGGGCGAGTTTCTCAAGGTGAACGATGGCGATGCGCCCGCGACCCGCAACCTCTGGGTCGATGCCAAGCCGGGCGAGCTGCCGCTCCCGGGCATGGCCGTGCCGGAGCTGCTCGCGAAGGGCGTGCTGATCGGCATTTGCAATGTGGCGCTGACGGTCTACTCGGGGATTGTGGCGAAGAAAATGGGCCTGCAGGCCGACGCCGTGAAACAGGAATGGGTCGCGAATCTCGTGCCCGGGATTCAGGTCGTCCCGTCGGGAGTCATCGCGGTCTCAGGCGCGCAGGAGAAGGGCTGTGGGTACTGCTTCGGGGGGTGAGCATTAAAGGGCGGTCATGAGCGGTCTCGAGCGGTAATGGGCGGTCGGTGCCATGTCATGCTCCCGCCCGTTACCGCTTATGACCGCCCATTATTTCGTTAAGTTAGGACCTCACTTCGAGCGATCGGTCACCATCCATGCCCTGCTTCTCCCCACGACGCGCGTCGGCCGTTCTCCTGTTTGCCTTGTGCGGGCCTACGCTGGCTGCGCAGGCCCGCACATCCGTTCCACCGCTCACGGTGCACGAGTTGTTCGGGACACGCGACTTTGCGAGCGACCTGGTGGAGACCCAGTGGGCGAAGGACGGTGGGTCGTACACGCTGCTCGAGGACGACGCCCGAGAGCACACCGATCTGTACCGGGTCGATGCGGCGACCGGCACTCGGACCCTGCTCGTCCGCGGCGCCGACCTCGTGCCCTCCGGAGCCCAGGAGCCGATCGATATCGAGAGTTATCAGTTTTCCCCTGACGGGGCGAGGCTCCTCATTTTTACGAACAGCGCGCGCGTGTGGCGACAGAACACCAAAGGCACGTACTACGTGTGGGATTTCGGGAGCAAGCGGCTGTTGCCGATCAGCCGGAAATCCGGTTACCAGATGTTCGCGAAGTTTTCCCCCGCGGGAGATCGGGTCGCGTTCGTCCGCAACAACAACATCTTCTCGACCGAGCTCGCGTCCGGCACCGAAACCCAGCTCACGAGCGATGGCAGCGATCTCGTCATCAATGGCACGACCGACTGGGTGTACGAGGAGGAGCTCGACCTTCGTGATGCGTTCCGCTGGAGCCCCGACGGACAGCGCATCGCGTTCTGGCGTTTCGATCAGTCGCCGATTCAGCCCTACTATCTGGAAAACGACGACCCGCTCTATCCGGCGATGATTCCCGTGCGGTATCCCAAGGCCGGGACGCCCAACTCCGAGGTGCGGATCGGCGTCGTCGAGCTCGCGACGGGGAAGACGAACTGGGTCGATCTCGGTGCGAACAAGGACATCTACATCCCGGGAATGGATTTCGCCGACTCACCCAACGAAATCTGGCTCACCCGCCTGAACCGCCTGCAGAACCAGCTCGAGGTGCTGCTGGCCGATGTCCGCACCGGGGCGACGCGCGTGATCGCGACCGACGCCGATTCGGCCTGGGTCAACCAGCATGAGCCGCACTGGTTCAACGGCGGGAAGGAGTTCCTGCTCGAAAGCGATCGTGACGGATTCACGCATCTGTATCTGTACAATCGCAACGGCTCGCTGTCGCGCCGGATCACGTCGGGCGACTGGGATATCGCGGAGTTCAACGGCGTCGACCAAAAGAACCGGACCGCGTTTGTCACGGCGAACATCGACGGGCCCCTGGTCCGGAGCGTTGTCCGGCTGAGTCTCGATGGCAAAGGCGTGACCCGCGTGTCCCGCGAGCCGGGAACGCATCGCGCGGAATTCGATCCTACCTGCCGCTACTACATCGATTATTACTCGCGGGCCGGCGTGCCCACGGTCGAGCGGCTGCATCAGGCCGACGGGTCACTCGTCCGGTCGATCGCCGATAACAAAGCCCTCGCGGAGAAGGTCGCGGCCCAGGGCCTCGATCTCCCGACGTTTCTGAAGATCAAGGCGCCCGACGGCGCGGAGCTCAACGCCTGGATGATCAAGCCGAAAAACTTCGATTCCAGCAAGCATTACCCGCTGCTGATGTGGGTGTACGGCGGACCCGGCTCGCAGACAGTCACGGATTCGTGGTCCGGTCCGTATCTCTGGTTTCAGCTCCTGGCCCAGAACGGCTACCTGGTTGCGAGCGTGGATAACCGTGGCACGGGCGGCAGGGGCGCACGGTTCCAGCGTGTGACCTATCTCCGCCTCGGGCAGTATGAATCCGCCGATCAAATCGCCGCCGCGCGCTTCTTCGGATCACAGCCGTACGTCGACGCGTCCCGCATCGGCATCTGGGGCTGGAGCTATGGCGGGTATGTCGCGTCGCGCACGATGTTCGTGGGTGGGGATGTCTTCAAGGCCGCCATCGCCGTGGCGCCGGTGACGGACTGGCGGTTCTACGACACGATCTACACCGAGCGCTACATGGGGATGCCGGCGGACAATCCCCAGGGATATGAGCTGAGCTCCTCACTGGCATACGCCGACAGCCTGCGGGGCAATTTCCTGGTGGTGCACGGCACGGGCGACGACAACGTGCATTTCCAGAACACCGTGCGCCTGGTCGAGCGCCTGGAAAAGGCCAACAAGCAGTTCGACATGCGGATCTATCCGAACAAGACCCACTCCATCTCCGGGGGAAACACGTCCGAGAACCTGTTCGGCTTCCTCACGGAATGGCTGAAGCGCTCCCTGTAAACGCGGGAACGGTTCGACGCGGCGTCCTGGTCCTGACGCTCGTCAACCTGCTCAACTACCTCGACCGCTATATCATCGCTCCGCTGGGCGAGAGCCTGGCGCGCTCGCCGCTCCACGTCAGCGATACGGCGTTCGGATTACTCACCAGCGGCTTCATCGTCGTCTACATGCTGGCGGCGCCGGTGTTCGGAAGGCTGGGCGACACGGGATCACGCACCCGGCTCATTGCGGTGGGCGTATTTCTCTGGAGCCTAGCGACCGCCGCGGGCGGGTTGGCATGGAGCTTCGCGAGCCTCCTCGCCGCGCGGGCGCTGGTTGGTGTGGGGGAAGCGGCCTACGGCACCATCGCGCCGAGCCTGCTGGCCGACTACTACCCTCGCGAATATCGCGGCCGGGTGTTCGCGTTCTTCTTTGCGGCGATCCCCGTGGGATCGGCGCTCGGGTACGTGGTCGGCGGACAGCTGGATGTCCATTTCGGCTGGCAAGCCGCGTTCTTCATTGCGGGCCTTCCCGCTGCAGTGCTCTCCCTGCTGTTGCTCCGACTGCCCGATCCGCCGCGGGGGATTCAGGACGACGCGCCCGTCGCGGTTCCGGGATCGGTGGGTCCACGGCGGGCGTATGCTCGCCTCCTCGCCAACCGTCCCTACGTCCTCACCGTGCTCGGCTATGCCGCCTACACGTTCGCGCTTGGCGGGATGGCGGTGTTTCTCCCCAAGTTTCTCATGCGGGTGCGCGGCCTGCCTGAGGGAAGTGCGACGCTCTGGTCGGGATTGTGCCTGCTCGCGACCGGGCTCGCGGGGACGGCCCTGGGGGGATGGCTGGGGGATCGACTGCTCTCCCGAACCCGACAGGCATATCTCTGGCTGTCCGGTGTGGCAACGCTGGTCGCGGCGCCAGTCGTCGCCGTCGCGCTCACCTCGGCCTCGCCGCCCATGTACTGGTCCGCGATCGTGGGCGCCGAGCTGCTGCTCTTCACGTCGACCGGACCGATCAATTCCGCGATCGTGAACGCGGTCGCGCCCGAGATTCGCGCGACCGCCGTGGCGGTGAGCATTCTGACCATTCACGTGCTCGGCGACGTTCCCTCTCCGACGCTGCTCGGTTTCATCTCGGACCGGACGTCGTTGGGACGCGCGGTGCTGATCATTCCGCTGGCGGTGATGGTCGGGGGACTGGTTTGGACGTACGCGGCTCGACAGGGAGAACGGGCGGTCGTACGCGGTACTGCGTGGTAAGACGCGGTAGGAGGACGCGCACCTGCCGCCTGTTACCGCTTACTACCGCTCTCGACCGCCCTCGGCTGTTGCTGCGTCAAACAGTGAATCGTCCCGAGCCCCCATACCAGATCCACCGCGTGGATGCCCACAACGGGGCGGTCGCGGAATAACTCACCCAGGATCCCGAGCGCTTCCCGATCCCGTGAATCGTTGAACGTCGGCACGAGCACGCCCGCATTGGCGATGTAGAAGTTCGCGTAGCTCGCGGGCAGTCTCTGACCGCGGAAATAGAGTGGCGCAGGCATCGGCAGGCGAACGACCTCGAGCCTGCCCCCGTCCGGCAGGCGGATGCCCTCGAGGCGTTCACGATTCTCCTCGAGCGGTCGGTGATTCTCATCCTGCGCGTTGGGCTCCTGACAGAGGACCACGGTTCGCGGGCCCACGAAGCGGCACAGGTCGTCCACGTGCCCGTGCGTGTCGTCGCCGGCGATTCCCTTTCCCAGCCACAGGATGTCGCGCACGCCAAGAGCGCGTCTGAGTGCGGCTTCGATTTCCGGTCGGCTTGTGCCGGGATTCCGCGCCTGAGTCGTCGAATCGAGCAGACATTCTTCGGTCGTGAGCAGGGATCCCGCGCCGTTGACGTCGACGCTCCCGCCCTCGAGCACGAAGGGGCGGCTCCCAATCCGCGCGCGCACCATGGGGATGCCCAATGCGTTGGACGCCCGTTCGGGAATCCGGTCGTCTTTCGCCCAGTCCGGGTACTTGGCCCAGGCATTGAAATGGAATCGCATGATCGCGAGTCCAGGGGTGGTGGCGCGCCGCACGAACCACGGCCCGAAGTCTCGTGTCCAGCCGCGGTTCGTGGGAAAGGAGAGGAACTCGACTCGCGACTCCGCAACCCCCACCTGGCGGAGCACTTTGCGGGCGCGGTCCGCGTGCGCCCGTGAGTTGACCAGAATGCGTACCAGCTCGCCGGGCGCGAGCCGGCGAACGATTTCGCCGTATGCCCAGGGGATCAGCGGAAGCTTGCCGGGCCAGTCGCTGGCATTGTGCGGCCAGCCAATCCAGGTCGCCTCGTGGGATTCCCACTCGGCGGGCATGCGGTACTCGGGCGTGTCGGTCACGCGGGATCGAGAAACCGGCTGCTGATGCCTCCATACGCGTCGATTCGTCGATCACGCAGAAACGGCCATCCGCGCCGCACCTCCTCGATCCGCTCCGCCCGAATCTCGCCCAGCACCACGGCCTCTTCGTCTACCGGTCCTTCGGCGACGATCGCTCCCAGGGGATCCGCGAGAAATGAGCTGCCCCAGAATTCGATGCCGGGAGATGCCGGATCGGACCGCTCGTGACCGACGCGGTTTACCGCCGCGACGTAGACGCCGTTGGCGATGGCATGGGCTCGCTGGACCGTGCGCCACGCCTCGCGTTGCGTGAACCCCTGCGCGGCCTTTTCGTGCGGATGCCAGCCGATCGCCGTGGGATAGAGCAGCACGTCCGCTCCCTGCAGCGCGGTGAGCCGCGCGCCCTCCGGATACCACTGGTCCCAGCACACCAGCACGCCCACGCGGCCGACCCGTGTGTCGAACGCGCGAAATCCCAGGTCGCCGGGGGCAAAATAGAATTTCTCGTAGTAGGCGGGGTCGTCGGGAATGTGCATCTTGCGATACATCCCGGCGATTGTTCCGTCCGCATCGATGATGACGGCCGTGTTGTGATACAGCCCCCGGGCGCGCCGCTCGAATATGGGCGCGATCACCACCACGCCGACCTCCCGGGCGAGGTCGCCGAGCGCCTCCGTCGTGGGGCCGGGAACGGGCTCGGCCAGATCAAAGAGCGCCGCGTCCTCGCGCTGGGCGAAGTACTGTGACCGGAACAGCTCGGGCAGACACACGAGCGCCGCCCCGCTGTTTGCGGCGGCTCGAATCCGGTCTGACGCGGCTCGCAGGTTGGCGTCGAGATCCGCGGTCATGGCCATCTGGACCAATGCGATCTTGTAAGACATAGAGACGTCAAGTAAAAGACGTCGAGAAAACGACGTCAAGGAGAAACGTCGAGGAGGTACGTAAGATGTGGTCAAATGACGCTATTGCGATTGCACTGATCACCTTATTCGTGGGGAGAGGAGGCGGAGAGCCCATGAGCCTTACGATCACGAGCACGGCATTCCAGAACGGCGGGGCGATACCGCGGCAGTACACCTGCGACGGCAAAGACGTCTCACCGCCGCTCGCCTGGACCGGCGGGCCCCCGGGCGCGGTAGCCTACGCGCTCATCGTCGACGATCCCGACGCGCCGCGGGGAACCTGGGTGCACTGGGTGCTCTACGACGTGCCGCCGCACGTGTCGCGGCTTCCGGAGAACGTTCCGAAATCGGGCGAGCTCACGGACGTGCCGGGCGCAGTCCAGGGACGCAACGACTTCAAGCGCGGTGGATATGGTGGGCCATGTCCCCCGCCCGGGCCCGCGCACCGCTACTACTTCAAGCTTTACGCACTGGCGCGTACGACCGGCCTCGCACCCGGTGCCTCGAAACAGGACCTGGAGCGCGCCATGGGCGGTCACATCGTTGCGACCGCGCAGCTGATGGGAACGTACGGCCGCGAATAACAGCGGGCGTTCGACTGGTGCGTCTAGCGGCGCTGCGTCACGTCAGCGTCGAACGCGCCCGTCAGCACCGCATCACGGTGCCTGACTTCTACCCAGAGACGGTAGTATCCCGCTTTTGGGAACGCGTAGAAAAACGACACCGTCGTATCGGATCCACCACCCCCGGACATTGCTGTCACACCACGGGCGCTCATTCTTCGGGCGAGCGCGCCCCGCACCGTGTCGCCGGGCTGTCGCTCCTGAAATGCCTGCTGCGAGGCCAGGGAAATCGTGCCCTCGGGATGGAGGTGCACGAACACGGATCCATCGCTCGTGGTGAGCACGAGATGTCCCGCCATTCCCATGTACGGCTCGAGCGGCACCGGATGGCCGTCCTTCGACACGACTCGAAACCGGAGCGTGAGCGCACTGTCCGCCACGAGCGGCTGAGCGCCGCGTTCCCACAGCATGATCGAGCCGTCGTCGAGTAATGCCGAGTCCGCCTGGACCTGACGGCGCTCGTTCCACACGGCGTCGTCGGGGTCAGCGCGCGTTTCCGCGCCTCGCTGCGCGCTCGCGTCCGAACCGATGGCGACCACGCCCGTGAGGGTTTGAGCGAATCCGGTCTCATGAACGACGTCGGCGTATGCGCGGTAGGTCCCTGCCACAACGCTCCGGGGCAATGGCGTTGCGAACGTCGCCGAGTCCACCGGAACCGGGTGGAGATGCGCGAACGCGCTCGGCGCGGAGTCTCGCACCAGGAACAGATGCACCAGGTGCCCGTGCTCCGGGATGAGCGGCGTCCATTGGAACGCCCGCTCGGCGCGCACGGCATCCTCGCCCAGCGCGAACCGCAACAGCCGGCCGGACGATGTCGCTTGCGTGGCAAGCGAAATGTGCGCCGGGCGGTACAGGCCGGTACGGTACGCCGCGTCGACTGCCCGCCACCATGCGCGGGCGAAGAGGAGCAGGACTGCGAGCACGATCGCGCTCACGACCGTGGCAATCCGCCCGCGGCGGTCGTCGCGGCGGTCGGGAACCTGACCCGGCTCGAGTACGCTCTCGCGCGCCGCCCCCCGCGCCGCAGTGACGGCGCCGGCAAACAGCAGCAGCCCGAGCGCTACGAGGGGAATGGCGAGCGACGGTCGTAGCTCGAGTCGCTGCGTCGCGATCGCCTGCACGGGGACGAGGACCGTTCCCTCTCCTTCCGGCCCGGTGATCGAAACGCGAACGCTGTACGCGCCGCCGCGCATCAGCCACAGCGCCGCCGTGTACAGGCTCGAGTCACCCCGCACCGGCCGCGCGATATCCGGCGGTGGAGGCGCCTGCGTGCGGGGGTCCCAAAAAACCGGCAGCACGGCGATCTGCACGGGACGGCGCGGCACGAGGATTCGAACCGTGATGGCCGCCAGCCCCGGCACGACGCCGGGGCTGCGCACGATCACGCGAACGGGATACGGGCCGGCGTGCCCTTCGTAGTAGGTGTCCGGACTGCCGATATGCGCCGCTGTCACTGTGGCCAGCCCGGCGAGAACGGCGATCGTGCCCCAGCGCGTCACCGCCGGACCCGTGACATCCAGTCCCCCCACCATACTCCGATTCGGGTGGACAGAAACGCGATGAGTGTGGCGACAGCCAGAGCCCGGAGCGTGACCGGATCGGTCGTGTCGCGCCAGAACTCGTAACGCCACGGCCCGACACGATTCGAGTAATCCCAGTGGTCCACGCCGAAGAAGTCGTTGCGGGCAGCGGGGGAAAGGAGGAAATACGCGGAGAACCATTGGACGAGCAGAAACACCGCGAGAAACGCGCAGGCGGTGACCACCGACAAGAGCCACGTGTTCCGGACGTTGACCCGTCGTGTGAGAACGTCGATCGCCGCCGCCGGAAAAACGAGAAGCAGCGGGAACGTGGCGGGAATCATGTGCGTCAGCGGATTGAATACCGGCGCAAGCTTGGGAGTGGCCGGAAATAACTCGAGGGTCCAGATCATCACGAACGAGATCGCCATATACCACGCCGCCGCGGTGGTCGCGGGCCAGCGGAGTCGGGCGCAGCGCGCGGTCGCCACGAGCACGATCGGGAAAACCGCCGCCGAGAATTTGTAGTACAGCGCGTTATGCGCGTCGTTGGCGAACCCGATTTGCTCGATACCCAGGATGCCGGCGTTCTGGAGCAGGATGGCCGCGACGAACGCGACCATGACGCCGTACAGTCGCGGTGTTCCGGTCCCTCGCGCTACGAGCCGATTCTGTTGCGCGAGCACGAGCAACAGCGCGCCGAGCTGAATCGCCAACATGCCCAGGGCGAGGAGTGTGTGCGGCGGCGAGAGCACCCGCACGTCGAGACCGTACGCGTTGTGCCACCAGTTATCGAGCGGCGCGGACGTAAGCATGGCGAGCGCGCCCCAGATGCACAGCCACGCGCCCAGCGGCGCCCTGAATCCCCAGAACCCGACCGCCGAATCCCGGAGCGTGGATGACCGTCCAAACGTGGCCTCGAGCACCAGCCAGCCGCACGCGATTCCCGCCACTATGCCGCCCAGGTAGATCGCGAGGTGCGCCGGGGTCCAGAACGTGTCGCGGCCGATGGAACGGTGCCACGAGATGTCCCAGATAACGCCGACGATGGTGCTCGCGGCGGCGAACAGGACGGCCACGACGTACCACGGCAGCCGCGCTGTGGACGCTGCCGGCGACGCGGATTCCGGAGGAGGATTTCGGGTTGCGGCGAGGGTCATCGGCGCCTTGATTAGAAGCTAGCAGCACCAAATTAACGAGCCGCCCCCGCGGGAGAAGCGGATGCCCGGGATACTCGATCGAGAACGGATCATCGCCCCCGCGGGGTTCAATCGCTGGCTCGTGCCGCCCGCCGCCCTCGCCATTCACCTCTCGATCGGTATGGCGTACGGTTTCAGCGTGTTCTGGCTGCCGCTTTCGCATGCGATCGGAATCACTGACCCCGCGCCGGACGACTGGAAGATCAGCACGCTCGGCTGGATGTTCACCCTCTTTTTCGTGTTTCTCGGATCGTCGGCCGCGCTATTCGGGCACTGGCTCGAACGCGCGGGCCCGCGCAAGGCCGGAGTGGTCGCGGCGTGCTGCTGGGGCGGGGGCTTTTTCGTCTCGGCGCTCGGCGTCTATGTGCACCAGATCTGGCTGCTGTGGCTCGGGTCGGGGGTGATTGGTGGCTGCGGCCTTGGTCTTGGCTACATCTCCCCCGTGTCGACGCTCATCAAATGGTTTCCCGACAAACGTGGCATGGCCACGGGGATGGCCATCATGGGGTTCGGCGGCGGGGCGATGATCGGCTCTCCCCTGGCCGACATCCTGATGAAGCACTTCGCCACGCCCCATTCGGTCGGCGTGTGGGAGACGTTCGTCACGCTCGGGGCGATCTATTTCGTGGCGATGATGTGCGGAGCGTTCGGCTACCGCCTGCCGGCGGAGCACTGGCGCCCCGCCGGCTTCAACTCTCCGGCGTCGGCCGAGCAACGGGGAATGATCACGAGCCGCCACGTGCACGTGCACGGCGTGTTTCGCATCCCGCAGTTCTGGCTGCTGTTCGTCGTCCTGTGGATGAATGTCAGCGCGGGGATCGGCGTGATCGGGATGGCGTCGCCCATGCTGCAGGAGGTATTCGGCGGAACGCTGATTCACCTCCCGGCGGCGCTCAAGGATCTCGGCACGAATGAGCGGGCCCAGGTCGCGACCATGGGCGCCGGGTTCGCCGCACTGCTCAGCCTGTTCAACATCGCGGGAAGAATTTTCTGGGCGTCGCTGTCTGATTACATCGGTCGAAAGACCACGTATTACGTCTTCTTCGTGCTCGGATTCGTGCTCTACTGCCTGGTGCCGTTCGCCGGCAGGACAGGCAGCGTGCCGCTGTTCGTGGGTCTGTTCTGCATGATCCTCACGATGTATGGCGGTGGGTTCGCGACCATCCCCGCGTATATCGCCGACCTGTTCGGAACGCGCTACGTCGGCGCCATTCACGGACGCATTCTGCTCGCGTGGTCGGCCGCGGGAATTCTCGGCCCCGTGCTCGTCAATTATCTGCGTGAGTACCAGGTCAAGCACGGCGTGCCCGTGGGGCAGGCCTACAACACGACCATGTACGTGCTCGCCGGCCTGCTCGTGATCGGGTTGATCGCGAATGCGCTCGTGAAACCGATTGCCCCGGAGCGGTTCATGAGTGAGGCGCAGCTCGTGAGCGAGCGGCGTCCGGCGGAGGCGAGATGAGCGCGCCCGAGCCGGAAGGACAGAACCCGGCGGGCGCGAGCTGGGTGTTCGTCGCTTTGGCATGGGCCGCCGTCGCGATCCCCCTGGGATGGGGGATTTACCGCACGCTGCGAACGGCGGCGAAGCTCTTCTAAACCTGCTTCAGGCGACCGGTTGACCCGCGGCCGACCGGCTTCCGCTCAGCGCGCCGGCGATGATGTCGGAAATCAGGCCAAGCACGCATCCCATCGCGATCGACCCTCCGACCAATAGACCGTACGGCCGGAACGCCGGCGTGCCGCCCGCCATTGCCATGCCGGCCAACCCCGCCGTCACGTACGACAGGTAGGGGACCCGCGCCGCGAGCATGATGATGAGCGCCACGATCGCGAAAAACAGCCAGCGATAGGCTTCGAGGCTCTCTTGGTGCTGCACGACGATGATGTTGGCGATGATCATCAGGATCGCGCCCAGGAGCATCGCTGCGAGCGTGCGAGCGAATCCCGGCACGCCGCCTCCCGAACCGAGAAATACGGCCAGCGCAATGATGGCGGGTAGCGGACTGATGCTCATCGCGGGCGCGAATTTCACGATGATCGCGACGGAAACGGCCACAGCTAGGGCAAGCACGACCGAACGGTTCATCTGGTCTCCGGGCGAGGTGAGCGACCCACGCTACGGGCCGTTTGAAACGCTGTCAAGCGCTGGAACGGGGCGGCCCGTGGGCGAACCGCAAGGCGGCTTCCGTACGATTCTTGACGCCGAGTTTCGAGAACAGATGCTGCACGTGGAATTTCACGGTGTTGTCGGAGAGCCCGAGCCGTTCGGCGATTTGGGGATTCGTGAGCCCCGCCGCCATCAATGCCCAGACTTCGCGCTCACGCGGGGTCAGATCGCCGGGCGCACCCGCCCCGCGTCCCTCGATCCAGCGTCGTGCCGCCTGCGGAAACACCAGCTGCCCCGCGTGCACCTGCCGGATCGCCGTGAGGGTCTGTTGCGGTGATTCGGTTTTCAAGGCCAGACCGTCCGCGCCGGCATCGAGTGCCGAACGCAGCGCCTCGCCGTCGTTGTAGGCCGTGAGCACCAGCACCTTGGGAGGATCCTTGCGTTCGCGCAGCGCGGAGAGGACTTGCGTGCCCTTGATTCCCGCGAGCTCGAGATCGAGCACCACGACGTCGGGCTTGTGCTGCTCGACCAGCTTGATCACCTCGGTCCCGTCCGTCGTGGCGGCGACCACACGAATCCCCGGCTCGCCGTCCAGCAGCGCGCGCAACCCCTCGAGCACGATCGCGTGATCATCGGCCAGCAGCACACGAATCATCTAGCCTCTCCTCACTCGGCCGGCAGGACGACCGTCAATGACGTGCCCCGACCCGGCGCACTGACGAGCTCGAAACTGCCGCCCAGCATCGCCACGCGATCCTGGATGCCTCGCAATCCAAAATGCCCGCCTTCCACGCCGACGTCGGCCTCCTGGGCCAGCACCCGTTGGGGGTCGAAGCCGCGACCGTCGTCCGAGACCGTCAAGGTGATCGTCTGGTCATGACGCCGCACGTCGACCTGCTGCCGGGTCGCTCCTGAATGGCGGTGACCGTTGGCGAGGGCCTCCTGGAGGATCCGGTAGATTGCGATCTTCGTGGCGAGCGCGCAGTCGCCCAGGTCCTCGCGGGCGCGCAGCTCGACGGTCTGATTCGTGAGCGTTTCGTGCTGCACCGCGAGGCCTTCGATGATGGCCGACAGCCCCCGGCGCTCGAACCCCGGCGGCCGGAAGGCGCCGATGAAATTCCGGATTTCCCCGAGGGCGCGCTCGAGTAACCCCACAGCCTGTTTGGCGCGCTGCTGCGAAGCCGGCTCCGCGGCCAGGGCGCGCTCGAGCACCTGGAGCTGCGACAGCGCGGCAAAGATGTCCTGCACCGGTCCGTCGTGCATGTCGAGGACGATGCGCTGCAGCTCGCGCTCGCTGGTCGCGAGAAGACGGCGCGAGGCCGCGCGTGCGTCTTCTTCCTTGCGCTTCATGGCCACGCAGGGAGCAGGCAGGCGACAAAAGGCCCGCGCCGGGCACGGGCCTCGTATCCCCTTTTGTTACTGGTCAACTGGCGTCTCGGTCGGAACGTCCGGTCGAACCTAGAGGCCAGCGTCCGTAGTGTCAACGCGATACGCACCGTGATCCAGATCGCCCGGTCCACCAAACCCATCTCACCATCCGTTGGCTCAGCTTGACGCGCTTCAGGAATCTCCCAATATGTAGGCGCGCCCCCAACACTGTCGGACCATGTTCCAGCACCCCGAGCGGCAAACCGCCGGCCGGAGCGGACGTGATCTGCCGGCGAGAGGCCAGTGAGCGGAACCGAGCCGTTACGGGATTCGAGGCGGGAAATCTTGCGGCAGGCGAGCATGGCGCTCGGCGGCCGTTCCGTGACTTTGTGGGAGGTCTCCTCCAGGGCCGAGCTGAACCCGCTGCTCACGAGTGAGATCCACCCGACTCACCACGCTACCCATTTGGATGTCGATACGACCCTGCGACGCTGGAACATCCCGATCGTCCAGGGCAGCCGCTGGGTTGGGACACGGGGACCGACCGACGGGCCGTGGGTGATCGCCCCGGTGCGGACGCTTCCGCCTGCGCCCCCGCCGAACGGACAGGAACGCCGCAGCGGCGACCGCGTCACGCTCGAGCTGGCCGGCCTCTGCCTGGGCCTGCTCGATCGCCGCGAGCAGGCGGGTCTCACCCTGGCGCCCGAACCCGTCCCGTCCCGCGAGATCACCAGTCTCCCCGGCATCATTGCGCACGAGCTGGGGAACAGGCTCACCACCGCCCGGGCCGCACTGCAAATGGCGATGGAATCGATCGGACGGTGGACGGAGGTGCAGGCCGCCCGCCGGCTCGAGATCATGGACGACCTGGGCCACGTCATGGAGGACATCGATCGGGGCACGCAATTCCTGCGTGCCGTCAAGGATCGCGCACGTGGCGCGTTAGCCCGGTGGGAACGGTTTGACGCAGCCCGCGTGATTCAGTCCTGCTGCACCCTCGAGGCCCGCGTGCTCCGGGAACGCGCGCGCATCGAGCTTGCGGGCGCCCTGGAACCGATCTACCTGCACGGCGATCCCAACGCGCTGTACGACGCCCTCGTCAACGTCATCCGGAACGCGGCCGACGCCATGGTCGGCTCGAAATCGAGCGGCCCGCCCGCGGTTGTGACCGTATCCGCGGAACGGAAAGGGACGTCACTGCATCTCTCGGTCAGTGATCGCGGAGCGGGAATTCCCGCGCCGTTACTCGAGAGGATTTTCGAGCCGGGGTTCACCACCAAGGGATACGGTGAGGGCACAGGGATGGGACTCGTGCTGGTGCAGGACGTGGTCCGGAACATGTTCGGTGGCAGTATCGCCATCGATTCGACCGTGGGCGCGGGCACGACGGTCACCCTCGCGCTCCCGATTCCTCCTCAGCGTGGGGCTCCCCCCGCCGCCGGGTCCTCGACGCAGGCACCCTCGCCGACGCCGTAAGCCGTACCGTATCGCATGCCTGGGTAATCGCCAACCGATCCGGCCCGCGCGTGACACGCCGTACGCGCCTAGATTTCGAAAATGCCCGCCCGCATTCCGACACCGACCAATGAGCCCGTGTTCTCGTTCGCCCCCGGCACGGCCGAACGGGCAGAGCTCAAGCGCGCGCTGCAAGAGCAGTCCTCGAGCACGCTGGAGATTCCGCTCGTCATCGGCGGCACGGAAGTGCGCACGGGAAAGACCGCGGAGGTGGTGATGCCGCACTGTCATCGCCACGTGCTTGCAACGGTCTACCAGGCGGGTCCGGACGAGGTCCGCGCGGCGATTGCCGCGGCTCGCGAAGCCTGGCGTGACTGGTCGCGCTGGTCGCTCGAAGCGCGCGCCGGGGTGTTTCTCAAGGCGGCGGACTTGCTCGCGACGCGGCACCGGGCGCGCGTCAACGCCGCCACCATGCTGGGGCAGTCGAAGACCGCGCATCAGGCGGAAATCGATGCGGCATGCGAGCTGGTGGATTTTCTCCGGTTCAACGTGCATTTCGCGGAACGGCTGTACTCGGAGCAGCCGCTTTCGGTGACCGGAACGTGGAACAGCATGGATTATCGGCCGCTCGAGGGATTCGTCTACGCGGTCACGCCCTTCAATTTCACGTCCATCGGCGGCAATCTTCCCACCGCTCCGGCGATCATGGGGAACACGGTCGTCTGGAAGCCGGCGGGCACAGCCGTGCTCTCCAACTACGCGTTCTTCCAGGTACTGATCGAGGCCGGCCTGCCACCGGGTGTGATCAACTTTCTGCCTGGACCCGCGGCTGCCATCTCTGATGTGCTGCTCTCGGACCGGCACCTGGCGGGCATTCATTTCACCGGGTCCACGGAAGTGTTTCAGGCACTCTCCCGCCGGGTGGGGGAGCGCCTCCAGCACTATGTCGGCTATCCGCGTCTCGTGGGGGAAACTGGTGGCAAGGACTTCGTGATCGCGCACGCCAGCGCGGACGTGGACGCCCTCGCGGTGGGGTTGGTGCGCGGCGCCTTCGAGTATCAGGGCCAGAAATGCAGCGCGGCGTCGCGCGCGTATGTCCCGCACAGCCTGTGGCCCGCGCTGCGCGACCGCATGCAGGGCATGTTGAGCGAGATGCGCGTAGGGGACCCCGCGGACTTCCGGAATTTCATGGGCGCCGTCATCGACCAGCGCGCCTTCGAGAAGATCGTGTCGTATATCGATGCGGCGCGGAATACGCGCGACGTCCAGGTCATCGCGGGCGGCGGCTCGGACGGGAGTGAGGGGTACTTCATTCAGCCGACGCTCCTCCTGGTGAACGACCCGGCGTACCGGACGATGTGCGAGGAAATCTTCGGGCCCGTCTTGTCGCTGCACGTCTATCCCGATGCGCGCTGGCGGGAGACGCTCGAGATCGTCGATCGTACATCGCCCTACGCGCTCACCGGTGCGGTGTTCGCCCGCGATCGCGGGGCGGTCGAGGAAGCGCAGCAGACCCTGCGCTACGCCGCGGGAAACTTTTATGTGAACGACAAGCCAACCGGAGCGGTCGTGGGGCAGCAGCCGTTCGGAGGAGCCCGAGCGAGCGGCACGAACGACAAGGCGGGCAGCATCCTGAATCTGACCCGCTGGACCAGCCCGCGGGCGGTGAAAGAGAACTTCGTGCCAGCCCGTGAGTGGTCCTACAGCTTCATGAGGGAGCCTTGAGGGGAATAGAGACTCGGGGAATGGCGCGGCCTCCCATTCTCGTGATCGTGCTCGCCGCCTCGTTCGTGTTGCTGGTCGTCGCGCTGCTGATCGGATCCTTCACCTCGCCGGAATTCCCGCCCTACGCGCTCACCAAGCAGGCGCCGGCGCCGGTCGGCGACACGCTCGTTGGGCCGGCGACCTACACGCTCGACGCCTCCGCCACCAACGAGTGGCGGCGGTTCGACTTTGCACGCAACGCTGTCGTGGACGGTGGGTCGTGGGACATCGCTTTCGAGCGATTCCACTTGATCGTGGCTCCCGGCGGAGGGGTCGTGGACCTCGGGCTCGTGCCATTCGACTCCGTCACGGTGGCGCCGGACAGCGGTTACCAGGTCAACGAGGTGACCGGACGGGATACGACCAACCCGGGTGTGGGGAAGTGGTACGAGTACAGCATGCTCTCACACCTTCTGACATCGAAACATCACGTCTACGCGGTGCGCACCCCCAGGGGGAAGTACGCCAAGCTCGAGTTCCTGGCCTACTACTGCAAGGACGCCGGGACGGCCTGTGTGACCTTCCGCTACGCGTACCAGGGGAGCGGCGACCGTGCCCTGAAACGGTGAAGCCCCCAGGCCAACTGAAGGCTGGGGGCTTCGCGATAGCTCTAGGATGTCGCAGGTCTATTTTGGCGGCAGAATCTTGAACATGCCTGTGCCACACACCGGGCAGACGCCCTTCAGCGCAGGCCGGCCGTTCGCCATTTTCACCTGCTGCGCGTTAGAAATTTTGCGCTTGGCCTTGCATTTGACGCAGTAGCCCTCATCCGCAGCCATCGGAGTCTTTCCAGCCTTCGCCATGTCATTCCTCCGTTAATGGGCCTACCCAGAACCGGACGGGGTGACCAAGCACCGACCCACCGTGCGGGACGGTCACAACATAATATGGCCACGCTTGACTGTGGGGCGGGCGCAACGGAATCGGGCGAGCAGGGGAGGGTGACCGCGGTCACGGGGGGCTCGCCGAGCTGCTGTCTATCAGCGTATCATAAGGCATTCCAGCGGGTTGGCCTCGCAGGCGGGGATCGGGCGGAGGCAATGGCGGCTACCGGGGGTATCGATCCACATGGAGCATCCGGAACTCACGGATCCAGGGTCGGTTGAGGACCCGGTGCCGCCGCAGTTGGTATGCTGACGCGCATGAATCCCAGGCTGTTGCGTCTGCTGCTGCTGTGCGCCGTGTCGTCGGCGGTCGCCTGTACGCGCGAGCATGGTGCTCTGGCGAACCGCATGGCCCGCGCAGGTACGCCCTACCTGACCGATGCGGCGCGCGAGCCGGTGAGCTGGCAGCCATGGGGAATGAACGCGTTTCACACGGCGGCCCGGCTCGATCGGCCCATTCTCCTGTACATCGGCGGAGACGACTGCCGCGGCTGCGCTTTGATGGACCGTGAGACGTACGGTGACCCGGTGCTGGGCGCGCTGATCGACTCGCTGTTCGTCCCCGTGCGGGTGGATCGCGACGAGCGCCCGGATGTGGCCGAACGCTATCAGACGGCCGTGCAGCTTCTGACCGGACTTCGCGGCTATCCCCTGACCGTGTTCCTCATGCCGGACGGCTCGGCCTTCTTCGGCGGGACCTATTTTCCGGCGGACGATCCGATCACGGGTCGCGGGATGCGGCAGATCCTCCCGGATGTCGCGCGAAGCTACAAGGCGGAGCGCACGTTCATTCTTCACCAGGCCACCCTGGTCCGGCAGCTCGCCTACACCCACGATGCCGGTGCGCGCGGCGTGCTCGAGCCCAACACCATCGAGCACGACGTGTCCGGGGTCCGAGCCGATCTCGTCACGGCGCAACGCGACCGCTTCGTACTGGCTTCGTTCCGCTATATGCAGGCGACGGGTTTGTTACTCGCCGCGTTCGTGCACGACGGCGATACCACGGACCTCCAGGTTGCGCGCGCGGTGCTCGACTGGGTGGCCGATTCCGGGGAGAGTGCCGCACGCTCGGGCGAGCGCGACGGGCCCCCTGGCGTGCTGCGCGCGGCAATGCTGCGCAACCTCGCGAGCGGCTGGTCGCTCACCGGCGACGCTCATTACCGTGTGGCAGCCGGCAACCTCGTGTCCTCACTGGAACGCGATCTGGCGGATACGGCCAAGCGCGTGGTGTTCGCGGACCGGGAGGCCTATGTGATCGGATCGATGCTCGAGGCGGCCGCGAGCATCAGCGATAGCCTCGCCTCGCGCGACGGAGTGCGCGCACTCGATGCATTGCTCGCCCGCTCGTATACGGCAGGACATGGAGTGCGGCACACGTCCGCGTGGCCGCCTCCCGGGGGAACCGCGCCGCTGTTGTTGCAGGATCAGATCCAAACCGCGAGCGCCTGTCTTGCCGCCTACAACACCACGGGGATTGCGCGGTATCTCACGCTTGCGGTCGATCTCATGAGTACGATCGACCATGCCTTCGCTGATCCGTTGGGCGGCTACTACGATGCGTCTGTCGTGGAGCCGGCCGCCCCGGCGTTTGCCGATCGCACCAAGCAAGTGAGTGATGACCTGCTCCCGGGCGCGAACGCGGCGGTCGCCCGCGTGTTGCTGCAGCTCGGCGATGCAACGGGAGACGCGAGCTACCGCAGGCGTGCCGAAGCGACCCTCGAGGCATTTGCGGGCGTTGCCTCACAGGAAGGTATGCAGGTCTCGAACTATCTCACCGTGGCTCTGGCAGTCATTCCCGCACGCTGAATCTCTACTAGCGTTGCGTCTTGCACGCCGCTACCGTGACGCCCACTCGTTCGCACAGGTCTGATGAGTATCAGGAGTGATCCCTCTGACCCGGAAGTCGTTGCGCGGGTACTCGGTGGTGATCAGGAAGCATTTGGGATCCTGATTCGCCGCTATGAACCGGGGTTGCTCCGCTATGCGACTCGCATGTTGGGCAGTGGCGACGCGGCAGCGGACGCGGTGGCTGAAGGGCTGGTGCGCGCGTACCGCCATCTCGCGAGCTGCCGCGAGCCCGCCCGTTTGCGGACCTGGCTGTACCGAATCGTGGTGAACCGGTGCAAGAGTCATCTCGCCCGGCATGCCACACGCGACGTGTCGCTCGAGGAGGCGCCCCCGATGGCGGATCCGGCGGACACCGAAGCAGAAGTCGAGCGGGCGGAGCAGGTCGCGCTGGTGGAACGGGCGCTGGAGCGGCTGTCGCCGGAGAAACGCGAGGCGTTCATCCTGAAACACGTCGAGGGGATGAGCTACGAGGAGATGGCCGTGGTAACCGGGGAACGGATCCCTGCATTGAAAATGCGGGTGCACCGTGCCCGCGAAGCGCTGCTGGAGGCGCTGGAGGAGTACCGATGAATCCGATCGATCCGAGAGTCCATCAAGCGCTGGACGGTGAGATTTCGCCGGACTCGCTTCCGCCCGAGCTCAGGCGGCAAGTCGAGCGGCTCGAAGGCGCCGCGGCGTTGCTGGCGCGCGTGCCGGAGCTCGGTGTCGAGCGCCGGGTGATGGCGAGCATCTCACGTCCCGCTCCGACCCGGGTGCGGCGACTCACACGTTGGCTCGTGACGCCGCACTCGCTCGTGCTGCGTGTCCGACCGCTGTGGAGCGTGGCGCTCGCGGCGGTCGCGGTGCTGTTCGCGATCATTCCGGTGCGCGAGACGGGGCCACGGCTCGGCCAGGAGGAAGGCATCGCGCAATTCGTCGCCCGGTTCCCGGGTGCCCAGTCGGTCGCCGTTGTCGGCTCGTTCAACGACTGGGCGGAGGGATCGATTCCCATGGAGGACCAGGATCACGATGGCGTGTGGCGCGCCTCGGTGGTACTGCCGGCCGGCACCCACGAATACATGTTCGTGGTCGACGGAGAACGCTGGGTGGCGGACCCGCTGGCGGGGCGCTACGTCGAAGACGACTTCGGGCGCGAAAACTCGTTGCTCATTGTGCGTCCGGCGCATCGATGAACCGCCGCGCGCGGACCCGCTGCGGAGCAGCCCTGCTCCTGGGGCTCGTGACGGGCCTCATGCCCGTGCCCCGAGCGCTGCCGGCACAGTCCGTGCGCGCGCGGCTCGAGGGACGCGTGCCTGCGACCAGTATTCCCGTCATCGACTCCTTGATTCGTGAGGCGGGTCGCGAAGGTCTTCCCACCGATCTGCTGGTGCAGAAAGCGATCGAAGGTGGCGCGAAGCACGTCTCCGGCGAGCGCATCGTCAAGGCGGTCGAGTTGAACATCGATCAGCTGCGCCGGGCCCAGGCGCTGCTGGTGAGCGCGGGCGATACGCCTCCTGTCACTCCATCGGAGGTCGCGGCGGTCGTGTGGGCGCGCAAGCGCGGCCTCGACAGCATGACCGTTACACAGATCGTGTCGGCGATTCCCGACGAACGGCGCGGCGCGGCCCTGCACGCGGTGGCCGATCTCGTGGCTCACCATTTCCCGGCTGATTCGGCCGCCGACTTGATTCTTGCGGCCGTGCGTCAGGGTATGCATGGCGGACGGTTGCTCGACGTGTCGTACGCCGCGGTCCAGGAGCTCCAGCGTGGGCACTCCCACTCCGAAGCACTGGCCATGGTGCAGCACCAGCTACCGAATGTGCCCGCCCAGCCCACGCCCCCCAAGAGCTCGCTGGAACGCGCTCGGAGGCCGCTCGCCGCGAGCCATGGGGAGCCGGCTACCCCTTAGCGTCCGGGGGTCGTGACGGCATGGCTCCTCCCGGGGTCTAGGACGTGAAGCGGGCCATGGCGGTCCGCCTATCCCCCTTGGAGGAATACCGAAAATGATGCATCGTCTCATGCTCGCGGCCGCGCTCATCGCCACTCCGGCGATCGTCGCTGCGCAGCAGCCCGCCCCGGCCGCGCACTCGCAGGCCGACACGGCAAAGCACAAGTCCGACACGACACATAAGAGTTCCAGCTCCAGCAAGAGCAGCAGCAAGAAGAAGAGCAGCAGCAGCACCAAGCCCAAGAGCACCGCGAAGCCGGCCGCTGACAGCGTTAAGAAGTAATCACGAGGTGTAGCTGGCGTTGATCCGGACATAGTCCGGCGTCAAATCGCAGGTCCATACCACCGCCTCCGACCGACCGGCTGCAAGGTCGAGCCGGAGGCGGATTGTTTTCTGCTGGAACGCGCGCCGTGCGGCGTCGGGATCGGGATGTGCGGTGGCGCCGTTCGCGGCGAGCGGCACCCAGCTGCGGCCATCCTGCACCGCGAGCGAAAGGCGGCCGTCGGCGAGCGGGACACCGGCCGCTCCCGCCGCAGCCAGCACACGTCCCCAGTTGGGGTCGGCTCCATAGATCGCGGTCTTCACGAGCGCCGAGCGCGCGATGGCGCGGCCGACGGCCCGAGCGGCCGCTTCGGTCGTGGCCCCGGTGACCTGGATTTCGAGCACTTTCGTGGCGCCCTCGCCGTCTGCGACCACCGCCAGCGCCAGCGTGCGCGCCACCTCGAAGACCGCCGCCTCGAACTGTGCCGCAAGCGCATCGCCGGCGCCAACGCGAACGCCCGATGCGCCGTTCGCGAGCAGCAGCACCGTGTCGTTGGTGCTGGTATCGCCGTCCACCGAAATGGAGTTGAACGTCCGCTCGGTCACCCTGGCGAGGAGCGGCGCAAGAACGCTGGTGCGAACCTCCGCGTCCGTGGTGAGGACCACGAGCAGCGTGGCCATGTCCGGGTGAATCATCCCGGCGCCTTTCGCGATGCCGCCGACGATCACGGGTCCGCTGTTCGTTTCGAGCTGAACGGCGCAGTGCTTCGGCCGCGTATCCGTGGTCATGATGGCCCGCGCCGCGTCCACCCCGGCGGCGGCCCCCGCCTTCAGCCGCCCCCCCGCATCCCTGAGCCCCTGCGCGACCTGCGCCACGGGCAGGGGGATCCCGATGACACCGGTCGACAGCACGAGAGCGGAATGGCCGGGCAGGTCCGCTGCCTCTTCGGCGGCCCGCGCCATGGCCCGCGCGGCATCGAGACCCTCGGCTCCCGTACACGCGTTCGCGATGCGGGCGTTCATCGCGACCGCTCGGATCTCGTCCGCATGGGAGGCCAGGAGATCCTGGTCGTACAGCACCGGGGCGGCCCGCACGGCGTTCCGCGTGAACACCCCCGCCGACCGGCAATGCCTCGCGCTCACGAGCAATGCCACGTCCAACGCGCCGTCGCTCTTCAGGCCGGCGTGGGCCGCTGCCGCTGTGAAATCTCTCGGGGAGGTCACCGAGCCGTCGGGAATCATGGCATGCGAGGGGGTCATCGGCGGTCAAGATAGCGGGCGCTCATCGCTTGTGTAACCGTTCCCCGTTTTTTATCATAGCGCAACCTTCCCGGGAGGCCTCGTTCGATGTCGGACCCGTTCTTGAGCTCCGACGACTACGACGAACGTGCGCATCAGCTTTACAACGAAGGACAGTACGACGACGCCCTCGAGACGCTGCGCGAGGGGCTGGCCCTGTATCCCCAGGCGGTTGAGCTCTACGTGGGGATGGGATATGCCCGCCTGGCGCGTGATGAATTCGTCTGGGCCCGCCGCGCGTTCGAAGAGTCCCTGAACCTGGACCCCGGCCACGAGGACGCGCTCGCGGGGCTCGGAGAGGTGCTGCTCAAGTTCGGAGAGCGCGACGGTGCGGTGGCCTGCTTCGACCGCGTTCTCGCCCTCGGATTCAAAGACGACCACGATCTCATGCTCCAGGTCGGCCGGGCACTCTTCCGGGAAAATGTGCTCGAGCAGGCACGCCGGTTTTTCGAGATTGCCGTCGGGGCTCATCCCGATTCCGCCGACGCGGCGGCCTGCATCGGGTACGCCACGCACCGGCTCGCGGACGAAGGCGGGGCGCTCTCCTGGTTGCGGAAAGCGCTCGAGATCGAGCCCGCCCACGGTGAGGCGCGCATCTATCTCGCCAACCTGCTGTACGATCGCGGCGAGTACGAAGCCGCGCTGTTTCATCTCGAACGCACCGAACCCGACGAGCATTTCGACGGCCTGGCGATCTGGCGACTGATCGAGCTGAAGAAAAGTGTGTATCGCCTTCCCGACGATGATCCGGAGCTCGTCCCCTGGCACAGCCGGCTGGAAGAGCTGGCGGGAGAGGCGGATCCCGACGATCTGGTGCTGGCCGAAATCGAGGCGACGGGACCGGATGGCCAGATCCGGGATCCGCGCCAGCTCGAGCTGTTCGGGACGCTCCTGACCGAGCTCAAGGGCATGCGCCAGCGCGTGGGAGCAGAGGTGCACCGCGTGAGCACGCCCGCCGGCATGACGTACGTCGGAACCTGGGAAGAGATCGTGCGGCAGATGAAAGACGAGGCGGCGGAATGGGCGACCGGATCGCTCGAGGAGTACATGCTCGCGAGCGCGCGCCGCGGTCGCAAGGAAACCGGCATCGCGATCCCCACGACCGATCCGGAGAGCTTTATTCGAGGCAGCGCGGACGCGGGGTTACTGCGCATCCTCCATTAGACCGGCTCTCAGAGTTGCGGGCGCCGCCGTAATCCGATCGCGATGCTCAAGGGCCCGTCGCCCAATGCCACGAGGGTGAGGGCTCCCGCGAACAGCAGCGCTTCGAGCTCGAAGCTTCCGCCGCGCGGCAACTGCACCCGCAGAATCGCCACCAGCATCTCGACCGCCATACACGCCGCCCAGACCCTCGTGAATATGCCGAGCAAGACGCACGCAGCCCCTACCGTCTCGACCACAATGACGACCAGGGCGGCGATACTGGCGAGCGGAATGCCGATCGTGTGAAAGAATGCCGTGAGCGCCGGGATCCCGTTGTGCCACTTCGCCAGCCCATGGTGCAGAAATACACCGCCCACGGCGAGCCGCATGAACAACGCGGCGTACGGCGTCAGGCGGTTCACCTAGGCCTCGGACCGAGTCGCAGCCGGGGTCGAGCCACGCCGCCTCGATTCCACCCGAATGTGCCGCGCGCCCAGCCGGCGCGCGATCACGTCGAGCCCCCGTTGCGCGTTGATGACACCGATTCCAGCGACGTCCACGAAACACAGTCCCGCATCGGGAACGCCCTCGAGCACCACGTGACCGCCGTGGCACAGGAGGATCGCGCCCGTCCCTTCAGGGCCGATTTGCACGAGCGGGGGATTGGCAGCACTCAAGCCCGCGGCGTTTGCGGCCGCCAGCAGGAGCCCGGCGAGTCCCTGAGCGTCGCGCAGGGACAGCGCCGTGATACCGTCGAGCTCCGCCTGCGACTGTTCGAGGGTCAGCGGTGACGACGTGGGGTGCTGGCGCACGTTAAAACATCGACATCGCGAGAAACGAACGGAGGTTATCGTTCGTCACCCGGAGTCGAGCGGACAGGAGCCGCACGACGGACCAGAGCACCTTGTAAGCGATGTCGCGGTTGAAATCGAGCAGCAACTCGAAATCGGAGCGGGAGATCGTGATCAGCGTGCAAGCGGTATTGGCGATGGCGTCGGTGGACCGCTCGGAGCGGTCGAAAATCGACATCTCGCCGAAACAGGCGCCCGGCTTGAGCACGGCCAGCGCTTCTTCTCCCGACCCCGGAATGGTCCGCGAAATCCGGACGTCGCCTTCGGAGATGATGAAGAGCCGGTTTCCCGGCTCGCCCTCCTTGAAGACATATTGTCCGGGCGTGAAGCGCTGTTCGCGGCATACCTCGGCTACCCGGGCCAGCTCGCCCGAGTCCAGGTCCTGGAAAATCGCCGCTTGCTTCAGGAACGCGAGATCCACGGCCCCGAAGCTACGATTCACGTGAACGACCGGCAAGAGAAACCGTGGGTGACATGGGCGGATGTGCTTACGGCGCTTCGTGTTCCGCTTGCCGTGGCGTTTCCGTTCCTCCCCAGTCACGAATCGCAGCTGGCCGTGCTCGGGGTCGTGGCCGCCTCCGATTTTTTCGATGGGTTCGTCGCGCGCCGCATCGGCGGGTCCCGAACGGGAACCATCCTCGATCCGATCGCCGACAAACTCTTCATGGCGATCGCCTTCATCACGGTGGCCCGCTCGTCGGGACTCCTGCCCGTCGAGATCGTGGCCGTGCTGGGCCGCGATATCGTGGCGGTGCTCGGGTTCTTCGGGAGCGTCTTGCTGGGACGCACGCTGGCGCTGCCCGCGCGCGCCGGTGGAAAGGCGGTCACGGTCGGCCAGCTCCTGACACTCGTCGCCGCTATTGTCCAGTCCACTCTCGTGCGGCCGATCGCGTGGGCAACGGCGGCCGTGGGGCTGTACGCGATCTGGGATTATGGCCGAGCCGCGGCCGCGGCACGCCGCGCATGATGCGCGGCATCATCGGATTTGGCTCGGGACTCTCGATCCTGTTGTTGCTCGCGGCGCCGCTCGCCGGCCAGGCATTTCCTCCGCCCCGCGTGCAGCAGGGCGGGGGCGGGACGCGCCTGGGGCTGTTCGGATTCGGGGTGCGGGTGGGAGCGGACTTGAATCAGGGCGGGCAATTCGTGCTCTCGGGGACTCTCGATATTGGGGACCTGTTTACGCGTCGCCTTCGCCTGCGCCCCTCTGGCGACATCGGCGTGGGCAGCGGAGCAAATTCCTATTCGGGGAGCTTCGAAGTCCTGTATCGGCTCACGGACGAGGATCGGTCGCTCACACCGTATGTCGGTGGCGGGCTCGCACTGGCGGGCCATGCGCAGTGCGGTGCAGACTCCGGGTGCCCGGCGGTGTGGTTCAACACCGTCCTGGGCCTCGAGATTCGCTACCGCTCGACCTTCAACTGGTTGCTCGAATATCACGCCATGGACGCGTTTCAACGCAACCGACTGTATCTCGGACTCACGACCCGGCGGGGTAACTAAATGGGTCCGGGACGCGAGCTGACGGTTCGCTGGCGCGACGAGCAGGTATTCGAAGGCGGCGCGAGCGGAAAACCCGTCATTCTCGTCGACGGCAAAGGCGCGGAGGCCACGAGCCCTGTCGAGCTGCTGCTCCTTGCCGCCGCGACCTGCTCGGCCACCGACGTGGTCCTGATCCTGCAAAAGCAGCGCGTCGCGCTCAAGTCGCTCGAGTTTCGGGTGCAGGGGACGCGGCGCGACACGGCGCCGCGCTGCTATACGAGCATTCATTTTGACGTCGCTCTCTCGGGCGACGGCGCCGACGAGGCCAAAGCTCGACGAGCGATCGACCTCTCGATCGAAAAGTACTGTTCGGTGCTCGCGTCGCTCCGTCCCGACATTTCCGTCACATACGACGTCGTCATTCGCTAAGGCGGCGGCGCTGGCTCTCACGCTCGCGCGGCCGGGGCAGCTCGCGAGCCAGCGTGCGCCCGCGGGTCGCGCGACCGAGCTCGAGGCGGGAGGCATGGGCGTGCTCGCGAGTCGCGATTTTGCGGGCGCCGAAATCGGATTCGCGGTTCGTCCCGGCGCGCAGAGCCGTATCGTGCTGCGGTCGGGATTCGGCAGCGAAGCCGGTGCCGCGGCGTTCCGCGCCGAAGCCGCGGCGCAGTTTGTTCTCTGGCCACTCGCGGCTTCGGGCGTCACGCCCTGCGCCGGACTCGGCCTCGCGGTGCGGAGCGCCGAACACACGCACGGCGCGGGGTTCCTCGTGGCCTCCGTCGGCGTGGAGCAGGCGCCGGGCCGTACGCGCGGCTGGTACGTGGATGCGGCCGTAGGGGGCGGGTTCCGCCTGCTGCTCGGCATGCGGTGGCGCTGGTTCCACCAGCCCTAAACACCGAGGGGCGCCCGTTCGGGGCGCCCCTGTCAGGTCACGGCAACCGCGCTTAGTTCAGCTCTCGACAGCCACGGCGTTTCTGGGCTGGACGGGGCGGCAGTACCGCTCGCCCAAGAGCCGCAGTTCGGCCAGCTGTTCGTCGTCCAGCTCCTCGTAGCGATCCCGCAGGTAAAGCATGGTATCGTCGAACCACTCGCTCTGGTGCTCGGGAGTCGCTTCGAGGACCCCACAGCGCAGGATGTGCGAGAACAACTCGTCGCGCGCCTGCTCGAGCGGGGTCGGGGTCTGTGGTCTGCGGTCGTCCGGACGCTTTTTTCCCATTCGGGGCTGTTCCCTTCTGTCCATGCTGCAACACGTTGTGAGGTTGGGGATTTCGGAGGCCGCAATGTAACACGATCCGAGAAGCGATGCCAAGTGGCGACGCCGTCCCCCGAGTGTGGTATAATCACTCAGGAGCGAGTGATGGGTGACACACGAGCTGGAGAAGGATGGGTTTTGGTATGAGCGAAGACGAAGTCTACGGTCCGGAGCGCGCCGAACGGCTGGTGGCGCTGCTGCGGGCGCTCGCCGCACGCATTCAGGAGCTCGATCGGGCCAATCGGCTGCTCGAGGCCGCGCCCGAGCTGCAGAAATTGTTCGGCAATGCACGCAGCGAGCTGTTTCACTACGAGGTCCGGGTCACCTACGATACCCCTGAGGTCGCGGAGAGCCGGCGCATCGTGGAAGACGCCGAGCGCCGGGCACGCAGTATCGAGTTCGACGCGGACGAGGATGACGAAGACACTCCCTGGGGAGGAAAACCGGAAGCATGAAAGGCTTCTATGTCGCGGTCGTCGCGGTGCTGGTGATCGGGACCGGATGGCTCGTCTATCAGGCCCGCAGCAAGTCGTCCCAGGGGGGTGGCCTCGGCGCCGAGGCGCCCGTTCCCGCGGCGACCGACGGGTTCCCCGGCTATACGATGGGGAACGACTCGGCCTCGATCAAAGTCACCGAGTACTCGGATTTCGAGTGCCCCTACTGCGCCGCGTTCGCCACCGTCCAGATGCCGGAGGTCCGCACCCAGCTCATTGCGACGGGCCGGGTGCTCTGGCGCTACCGCGATTTTCCGATCTCCACGCATAAATGGTCCCGGCTGGCCGCGCTTTCGGCGCAGTGCGCCGGTGAGCAGGGAAAATTCTGGGACATGCACGACCAGCTGTTCGGGCATCGTGACTGGGTGGAGCAGGACAAGGACCCCAGCGACGCGTTTCGCGGATTCGCGCAGACCGTCGGACTGGATCTGGCGCGCTACGATGACTGCATGAAAACGCGGCGCTATGCGGGACGGATTCAGGCGAGTCTCGAAGAAGGGCAGGCGCTCAATATTCAGGGCACGCCCGCCTTCTTCGTGAACGGCCGCCACTATCAGGGGCGCGCCACCTCCGACGCTTTCAAGGCAATCGTGGACAGCTTGAGCGCGGCGCGGCGCAAAGGTTGATGCGCCGGCAGGCCACGGCGCTGCTCGCGCTTGTCGGTTTTTTTATCGCTCTCTATCTCTGGCTTCACGCGCTCGGCGTGATTGGGCAGCTCACGTGCGGCACGGGAAGCTGCGAGGCGGTCCAGGCCAGCCGCTATGCGATGTTCGCCGGTGTGCCGGTGGCGCTGTACGGCGTGGTCGGGTACTTCGTCTTGTTCGTGGTCAGTCTGGTGGGCGCCACCCCCGCGAATCGGTCCCGCCGCCAGCCCGACCTCGCCCTCGCGGCCCTCGCGTCCATCGGGTTCGCGTTCACGCTCTATCTCACCGTCATTGAAGTGTTCGTGCTGCACGAGCTCTGCCGTTGGTGCGTGGCCTCGGCCGTCATCATCACGCTCATCTGGCTCCTGAGCCTCACCGGCCTGCGTCGCGCCGCGTGAGCGCGCGTTCCTCGTGGCAGGCGTGAACCTGCGGGCGCTCAAGCGCCTGGTCGTCGGCAAGCCGCTCGAGACGCTGCACCTCGAGTCGGAGCGGCTTTCCAAGGTCACGGGCCTCGCCGTCCTTTCGTCCGACGCCCTCTCGTCATCGGCCTACGCCACGGAGCAAATGCTGATCGTCCTGATGCTCGCCGGGATCGCGGGCACGGGATTCGGGCTGCGGGTAGGCGCGCTGATTCTGCTGCTGCTCGTCGTGGTCGTCGTCAGCTACCGGCAAACGGTCCACGCATATCCCAGCGGTGGAGGTGCGTACTTCGTCGCCAAGGAGAATCTGGGGACGAGCTTCGGTCTCGTGGCGGCGGCGGCGTTGCTCGTGGATTACGTGCTCACGGTAACGGTATCGGTGGCCGCCGGGGTGGACGCGATCACGTCCGCGTTCCCCGTGACGTTGCCGCACCGCGTCGGGATGGGAATCGTCGCCATCCTGATCATTACCCTGGGTAACCTGCGGGGCGTTCGTGAGTCGGGCGCGTTGTTCTCCGTCCCCACGTACTTCTTCATCGTGATGTTCGCGTTGATGCTGGTCGTCAATCTCGTCCACCCCTTCGGGTACTGGGTGAAAACCGAGACACCGCTCGTCACGACACAGACGGTGACGCTCTGGCTGCTCCTCAAGGCGTTCGCGTCCGGGTGCTCCGCGCTCACCGGCGTGGAAGCCGTGTCGAACGGCGTGCCGGCGTTCCGGCCGCCGGAATCGCACAACGCCGCGACCGTGATGGTGTGGATGGGGGTGGTCCTCGGCTCGTTCTTTGCCGGAGCGACCTACGTCGCGCACCACTACGCCGTCCTTCCCGTGGGCAATCAAACCGTGATCTCGCAACTCGGCCACGGCGCGTTCGGCAACAGCGCGCTGTACTTCCTGCTGCAGCTTTCGACCACGCTGATCCTGATCCTCGCGGCGAACACGTCGTTCGCCGATTTCCCGCGCCTCGCCTCGATTCTCGGGCGCGACGCCTACATGCCGCGCCAGCTCGCGAGCCGCGGCGACCGACTCGTGTTCTCGAACGGCATCATCGTCCTGGCGGTGATCGCGGGCGTGTTGCTCTGGCTGTTCGGGGGCGACACGCATGCGCTCATCCACCTCTACGCCGTCGGCGTGTTCATCTCGTTTACGCTGTCGCAGGCGGGAATGGTGCGGCGATTCGTGAGCCGTAAGGAGCCGGGGTGGCGCCATCACGCGGCGATTTCCCTGGTGGGCGCGGGCGCCACGGGCATCGTGGTGTGCATCGAATTGATCACAAAGTTCACCGAAGGCGCCTGGATCACGGCGGTGTTGATCACGTTCCAGGTGATTCTGTTTTACACGATTCACGCACACTACATGTTTTACGCGCGCCAGCTGTCGAGCAAGGAATGGCAGCCCGTGTGGCCACGGAAGCACGTGGTCGTCGTGCCCGTGGCGGGCGTCTCGAAGAGCACGGCCGGCGCGCTCGCGTACGCGCTCCTCCTTTCGGACAACATCCGCGCCGTGTCGGTCGCGACCGATCCGTCGCAGGTGCAGCATCTGCAGGACGACTGGGATATGTGGGACTCAGGCGTTCCGCTCGAAGTGTTGATCTCGCCGTACCGGGCCGTGGTCGGTCCGATCCTCGGCTACATCCGAAAGGTGCAGCAGGAGGAACACCCCGATTGGCTCACCGTCGTGCTGCCGGAAGTCGTCCCGGCACGGTGGTGGCATCACTTTTTGCACAACCAGACGGTGTTAGCGATCAAGGCTGCGCTGCTGTTCCGCAAGCGGACCATTGTGACGAGTGTTCCGTACCATCTGAAGAAGTAAGACGTCGAGGACTCCCTTGACGTCTCTCCTCGACGTCGTCTAGCTCTCGGAAGCCTCGTACTGAGTCTTGAGCCTCTCGACCACCCCGGGATCAGCCAGCGTCGTCGTATCACCGAGCGCCCGCCCCTCAGCGATATCCTTGAGCAGCCGGCGCATGATCTTGCCCGAACGCGTCTTGGGCAAGTCGGCGGTGAACAGAATGTCATCCGGGCGCGCGAGGGCGCCGATTTTCTTGACCACGTGTCCTTTGAGCTCGTCGCGCAGCGCGTCGCTCGGAGTCCTGCCCTCTTTGAGCGTCACGAACGCCGCGAGGGCCTGACCCTTCAGCTCGTGGGCCCGGCCGACCACCGCGGCCTCGGCCACGGCCGGGTGATCGACCAGCGCGCTCTCGACCTCCATCGTCCCGATGCGATGCCCGGCGACGTTCAGGACGTCGTCCACGCGGCCGAGGATCCAGAAGTAGCCGTCGTCGTCGCGCTTGGCCCCGTCGCCCGGGAAATAGAGATCGTCCCGGCCGCTCCACTTGCTCCAGTACACTTTGCGATACCGCTCGTCGTCGCCCCAGATGGTGCGGAGCATGCCCGGCCACGGGCTCGTGATCGCGAGGTACCCCCCGCCGACTTGCACATGACGCCCTTCACCGTCGAGCAGGTCGGCTTCGATGCCCGGAAAGGGGATGGTGCCCGAGCCGGGCTTCGTGGTCGTGACGCCCGGGAGGGGCGTGATCATGATGCCCCCGGTTTCCGTCTGCCACCACGTGTCCACGATGGGGCAGCGTTCACCGCCGATGGTGTGGTGATACCACATCCACGCTTCCGGATTGATCGGCTCTCCCACACTGCCGAGCAGGCGGAGCTTCGAGAGGTCGTGTCTCGCGGGATGGTCCGTTCCCCATTTCATGAACGCGCGAATCGCGGTCGGAGCGGTGTAGAACACGGTCACGCCGTGCCGCGCGCAGATCGCCCAGAACCGATCCTTGCCGGGCCAATCGGGGGCGCCCTCGTACATCACTTCGGTCACGCCGAGCGCGAGCGGCCCGTAGACCACGTACGAGTGTCCGGTCACCCAGCCGACATCCGCCGTGCACCAGAAGACGTCCTCGTTTTTCAGATCGAACACCCATTTGGTGGTGGCGTAGACGTGCGTGAGATAGCCGCCGGTCGTGTGCAAAATGCCCTTCGGTTTTCCCGTCGTCCCCGACGTGTACAGGATGTAGAGCGGGTCTTCGGCATCCATGGCTTCCGGCTGGCACGTCGGAGCCGCCGTCGCCATGAGGTCGTGCCACCAGGCGTCGCGCCCGGCCTGCATGGACACGGTGTGTCTGGTTCGCTGGAGCACGACGACGTGGCGCACGCTCGGTGTCTCGCGGACCGCCTCGTCGGTATTCACCTTGAGCGGGACGATCGACCCTCTGCGATAGCCGCCGTCCGCCGTGATCACCACGCTCGCGCGGGCATCCTGGATCCGGTCGCGCAGCGATTCGGACGAGAACCCACCGAAGACCACGGTATGAATCGCGCCGATGCGGGCACACGCGAGCATCGCGACGGCGACCTCGGGCACCATCGGCATATAGATCGCCACGCGATCCCCGCGCTTCACCCCGAGCGTCTTCAGGACGTTGGCGAACCGGTTGACATCGGCATGGAGCTCGCGATACGTGATGCGGCGGATATCTCCGGGTTCGCCCTCCCAGATCAGCGCGACCTTCTCCCCGCGCCCCGCCGCGAGGTGCCGATCGAGGCAATTCACCGACGCATTCAGGCGCCCGCCGAGGAACCACTTGGCGTGCGGCGGCCGCCACTCGAGCACCTGCTTCCAGGGCTCGATCCAGTCGAGCTCTTTGGCCCAGGCGGCCCAATAGGCCTCCCGGTCCCTGGCGGCGCGCGTGTATGGCTCCTGGTCCTTCACGTAGGCCTTGGCCCGGAAGGCTGGAGGCGGGGCGAAATGCCGCTGCTCATCGAGCAGCGTCTCGATGCGTTCAGTCATGAGACGATGTGCGGTTGGAGTTGTGGTAACCTATGCGAACCAACGGGCCTTGCAATCTGCGGCTGGCACTTCGCTCTGCGACAAGAAAATGTGTGAGCGGCCTCACTCTCCTTTGACAACGGGTTGATGGTGAACAGCTTAGCTGGCTGGCATCAGAGTCGCAAAGACCCGGGTCCAGACCTAGGATGGAGCCAAGGTGATGGAGGACATTCTGTCGATGCCGACGCGCCCCATTGAGAAAGCGATGGCGGCGCCTGAAGAGCTGGGGCTCGAGTCGCGCACGGCATTTCGCCGTGCCGCGGGTGAGTTGCTCGATCAGTTGCCGGAAGGCGCCGGGCGGCTCGTCATCGATCTGTCCGCCACGCGTGGTGTCGATAGCGCGGGCCTCGGCGCACTGATGCTGGTGCAGCGCAAGGCGGCGGAGCGGCGGTTGTCGGTGTGCCTGCGAGGCGCGAACGACGAGCTGCGGTTCCTCCTCGTCCTGACCAAACTCGACGATCTGTTCGAGCTCGAGGGCGGCGCGCGATAAGCGAGCGTATATTGCGCGCGTGACGGGCACGGTAACGCGACGCAAAGTCTTGTTCGTCGAGGACGAACCCTCGATCCGCAGCACGTACGAGCGATTCTTTACCCGGCAGTATCAGATGGCATTCGCCGCGAGCGGCGGCGAAGCGCTCACCCGACTGGAAAACTTCGTCCCGGACGTTCTCGTCCTCGACATGCGGCTACCGGACACGGACGGAGTCGCGCTGCTGCAGCAGATCCGGCGCTCCCATCCCGATCTTCCCGTCATCGTCACCACCGCCTATACCAGTCTCGAGCCGCTGATCCAGGTGCTCGATCTCGAGCATAGCGGCTACTTCGTGAAGCCCTTCAACATGGATGACCTCGCCGCGCGCATCGATGCTCTCGGGTGAAAATCTGCAGCACGCATTTGGTCCGGTGCGGGCGCTCGATGGCATCTCGTTTGCGCTCACGGCGGGACAGACGCTCGCGCTGTTCGGCCCGAATGGCGCGGGGAAGACCACGCTGCTCAAAGTGCTCGCGGGGCTGATCGAGCCGCAGGGCGGGACGGCGCAGGTGGAAGGCGGGCGCGCGGCGGTGGGCTGGATCGGGCACCAGTCGCATCTCTACGGCTATCTCACGGTGCGCGAAAATCTGCTGTTCTGGGCCCGGCTGTATCACGTGCCGCAACCGCAGGCCATGCGGCGCGCGGACGAGCTGCTGGCGCGGCTCGACATGACCGAGCGCGGCGACGTGCAGGTCCGGGTGCTGTCGCGCGGGATGATGCAGCGGGCGACCATCGCCCGCGCCCTGATTCACGATCCCAAAGTCCTGCTCCTGGATGAGCCGTTCACGGGGCTCGACCTCGCGGCGGCCGCGGAATTCCGCGAGCTGCTCGCCGAATTCGCCGGCACGGGACGCATCATCGTCCTCGCCACGCACAATGTCGATGAAGGCGTCGAGCTGGCCACGGACATCGCATTTCAGTCGCGGGGACGGTTCGTGCATTTCGCGCCGCGCGGCAACCGCAGTGCGCCGGAAATTGCGGAGCAGTATCGACGGATGGTCGGGATCGATGGGGGAAGAGGAAAGCGGGAAGGGGAACGGGTCGAGCGTGGGTGATATCCTGCGTGATGCCTGGACGATCGCGCGGAAGGACCTGATTCTCGAATTCCGGTCGCGGACCGCATTTCTCTCGGCCGCCGTCTTTACCGCGCTGGTGCTCACTGTGTTCAACTTCGGGCGCGATCCCACCGCCGTTCCCACGCTCGACCTGGCGCCCAGCATCCTCTGGGTGACGTTCACGTTCGCGGCCATGCTGGCCCTGAACCGCGCCTTTCAGCTCGAGCTCGAGAATCAGGCACTCGATGGATTGCTCGTGGCGCCCATCAGCCTGCAAAGTCTCTATCTCGCGAAGCTCATCGCGAACCTGGTGTTCGTCGGCGTGGTCCAGGCGGTGGGACTTCCCTTGTTCGTGCTGTTCTTCAACGTCCCGATCGGGGGAGTGCTGCTGCCGCTCATCGCCGTCATCGCGCTCGCCACGGTAGGATTCGTCTCGGTGGGAACGCTGTTCAGCGCCATGGTGATCCGCACGCGTTTCGCCGAGCTGATGCTGCCGGTCTTGCTGCTGCCGTTCCTCATTCCGCCGCTCATCGGCGCGGTCCAGATGACCGCGGCATTGCTCGAGGGGCGCCCCTTGAGCGAGGTTCAGGGGTGGCTTAGGTTGCTCGCCGCCTACGACATTTTCTTCCTCGCGGTTGCGACGATCCTCTTTCCGAATACGGTGAACGAATGACTCTAGCGCAACGTGGTCGGATCGTGAGCATCGTGGGACTCGCGCTGCTTGCCGCGGTCTACGTTCGAGCGCTCGCGTTTACGCCGGTCGAGCGGTTTCAGGGAGAAGCCCAGAAGATCTTCTACGTCCATGTGCCCGCGGCGTGGTCGGCGATGCTCGCGATGGGGCTGGTCGGTTGTTCGAGCATCCTGTACCTCATCATGAAGGACCCGCGCTACGACCGGTTCGCGGCGGCCTCCGCCGAGGTGGGAACCGCATTCTCGCTCGTGATGCTCACGACGGGACCGCTCTGGGCGCGCCCGATCTGGGGCACGTGGTGGACCTGGGATGCGCGCCTGACGCTCACGCTGTTTCTCTTTTTCCTGTTCCTCGGCTACTTGCTGATGCGCGGCGCGGTCTCCGAGCCGACCCTCCGAGCCCGCTACTCGGCCGTGCTCGGGATCTGCGGCCTGGTGTTGCTCCCGTTCATTCACTTGAGCGTGTACCTGTTCCGCACCCTGCACCCACAGCCGATCGTGCTCAAGCCGAGCGCGCCGTCGTTGCCCGGCAACATGCTGGCCACCCTGCTGTTCTCGTTCGGCGTCTTTACGCTGTTGTACATCGGGTTCGTGACGCAGAGTTACGCGATCTCGCTGCAGCATGAAGCGCGCGCGGCGGCAAATGCCTGACGCGATCCCACAGAACGGCGGGTACATGGTGGCGGCGTACGTCGTGGCCGCCGTGATCCTCGTAGTGTATGCGCTGAGCCTGTACCGACGATCGCGGTAGGCGTTCTCGACGCAGTGTGGCCCACGAGCGCTACTCTACTTGCTGGCCAGCTCCGCCCGCGCTGCAGGCAGCCGCTCGAGCCCGTTCGGTACCTCGGCCGCCCACAGCGCCAAGGCTTGCTCCGCGGCGTCGGTATCGCCAGCCTGAAACAGCGCGCGCGCGTTGGACCAGAGCGCCACCGCTCCGCCCCCGGCCGCATAGGCGCGGGCGAACCGCGCCGCGGCCTCGGCGGGCCGGCTCATCCGCAGATACAGTTCGCCGGCCGCCAATGCGGCGTCCGACCGTTCTTCCAGTACGAGCACTTCCTCGTACGCCTCGAGCGCTTCCTTTTGGCGGAACACCATCTGGTACGCCTCGCCCAGGAGCATCCAGGCGTCGGGGTTCCCCTTGAACCGTTCCGAGGCCTGCTGCGCCGCGGCGACCGCTCCCCACCGATCCCCCTGGGTGCGCAGCAGATGCACCAGCGCGACGAATGGCTCACCGAAACTGGTCGAGAGTCCGCACGCCATGCGAAGCCAGAACGCCGCAAGCTTGGGAGAGCGTTTGAGGCTCGCCGTAGCCCGGGCGAGCGCGAAACGAATCAGCGCGAGACGGAGTGATCTGATCATTGCTTGATAATGGGTTTTGCCGCGGTGAAATTGCAACAGCCATGTCACGAGAGTCACAATCGCTCGCGGGACGCCGCATCGTGGTCACGCGTGCGCGGGAACAGGCCGGTGATCTCGTGGCGGCTCTCACCGCGCGCGGGGCGCAGGTGATCAGCGCCCCCGCCATCCGCATCGAGCCGCTGTCCGATACGGACGCACTCCGGGCCGCCGTGACCAATTTGACCCAATACCACTGGCTCGTCTTCACGAGCCAGAACACCGTCCGCGTGGTGCACGACCGCTTGGCTGAGTGGAGCTTGCCCGCGTCCACGCTGGCGCGGGTACCGATCGCCGCGATCGGCCCGGCCACCGCCCATGCGCTCGAAGCGCACGGAGTGCGCCCGGCGGTCGTGCCCGAGCGCTTCATTGCGGAGGCCGTGGTCGACGCGATTCTCGAGCGGGGGCCGGTACGCGGGCAGCGCATTTTGCTGCCGCGTGCCCTCGAGGCGCGGGACACGCTTCCCGAAGGTCTACGGGCGCAGGGTGCCGTGGTGGACGTGATTCCCGTGTATCGCGCCGTCGCCGAGTCAGGTGACGGCACGGCGCTCGCCGCCGATCTGCTCGCGGGCAGGATCGACGCCGTCACCTTTACGGCATCGTCCACGGTGCGGGCCTTCGTCGACCAGGTCGGACGCGAGGCGGCGACCTGTGACCGGTTTGCGACCGCGGTCATCGGGCCGATCACGGCTCAGACCGCTCGCGAGCTTGGCATGCCGGTCGTCATTGAGGCGGATGAGTATACGGGACCGGGACTCGTGCGAGCACTGGTCCACTATTTCGGTCCCCCCGGGGCGGCGCCCCGGGGCGAACCGAAAGGAAAGAAGTGAAGCCGATCCGAATCGGCACCCGCGGCTCCGAACTCGCCCTGTGGCAGGCCAGATGGGTCGAGGCCCGGCTCCGCGAGAACGGTACGGAGACCGAGATCGTCATCATCAAGACGCAGGGTGACGCCGAGGTCGACCGCCCGCTGCACGAAATGACGGGTACCGGATTCTTTACCAAGGCGATCGAGGACGCGCTGCTCGATCGACGGGTCGATATCGCCGTGCACTCGCTCAAGGACCTGCCCACGTCGTTGCCGCCTGGTCTCGCGCTCGGCGCCGTGCCCACGCGCGTCGATCCCAACGACGTCCTGGTGATCAACGAGCAGGGACCGTCCTCGCTTGCGGAACTTGCGCCCGGGCTGCGCATCGGGACGTCGAGCCTGCGCCGCATTGCCCAGGTTCGCTACCTGCGGCCGGACTTGGAGATCGTCCCGCTGCGCGGCAACGTTCCCACGCGGGTGAGAAAAGTCCAGGACGGCTCGTCGCTCGACGCCGCGGTGCTCGCGTTTGCCGGTCTCGAGCGGCTCGGCCTCTCGGACGTGGTGCGAGTAAAGCTCGATCCGCTCGAAATGATGCCGGCGCCCGGTCAGGGAGCGCTCGGGCTCGAGATTCGCTCCGACGACCACCGCGCGCGTACGGCGCTTCGGTCGCTGGACGATCCCGAGAGCGCGGCGCACGTGCACGCCGAGCGCACATTGCTCGCGGCATTGGAAGGAGGCTGTCAGGCGCCGGTGGCGGCGTACGTCGGTCGAGGAGGGAAGGGGGAAGCGGGAAGCGTGAGGCTGTACGGCAGAGTGACGGCACCCGATGGC
>Ga0335085_10001811_pt1 | contig 42897 bp, 36 predicted proteins | sample Lox_Sample_45_FD_206712 | JGI IMG/M metagenome (GOLD analysis project Ga0335085, IMG submission 206712) | Soil microbial communities from Loxahatchee National Wildlife Refuge, Florida, United States - Lox_Sample_4.5 | ecosystem: Environmental > Terrestrial > Soil > Wetlands | place: USA... | reverse complement strand
ATGACGCTCGCTGTTGTCGACCGCCTGGTCCATCACGCCACTATCTTCGAGATGAATGTCGAGAGCTACCGACGCCGCACTGCCCTCGAACGCAAGCGTGGTCCCGGTCGGCCACCGACCAGCGCGAAACCAATTCTGATTGACCCGCCGCGACACACAAAAAACCAAAGGTCCCCCTTGCGCGACAATTACACCGCGACAATCATGAGGTCGCAGCGACACTGGCCTTCTCATCCAGATGTCGCTGCCTTCTCACCCAGATCGCCGCGTCATACACCTCGCCATGGCCTCAGGCTGTCCGTGGCAGAACGAGTTCCGATTGGCCCACCTACGGCTCACGGCAGCACGCTGACGAACCAGAAACCCGCGAGCCCCATAACCCTCCGCACCGTCGCCCGCGCCGCGACCGATCGAGCACGTCCCGACAGGCGCAAAATCCAGCCCACGACCGCAGAACCTCCGAAAGTCACCCTTGAAACGACAAAAATCCCACCTCAGCGCCACCCCGTGAGATATCCGGGCTAGCGCATTCGTCGTCGCAAAGCTCGCAGGGCGTTTTTCATGGCCGGCCCCAGATGGGGAACGCCGGCGCCGATGTCAAGCCGGCTTTCTCAGGCGGAACCGCAAAACGCCGTCGTTTTCGCTGGCTAGCAGTAATTCGCAGCCGGTGGTGTGGCAAAAATGCTCAAAATCCTTGGCGGCACCGGGGTCGGTCGCCAGCACCTCCAAGACACCGCCCGGTGGCACATCGCGCAGCGCCCGGCGCGCTTTCAGAACCGGCAGCGGACAGAGCAGCCCAGTCGCGTCAAGGACAGTATCGTCAGGCGCGGCATCCGCCATTTTCTTGCTCCCTAGGCATACAAACAAACCAACAACCCATCTGTTTTTATGCGCAAAGCCTGCTTTATCTCCCTTTTATTACACCATTTCGCTGATCGCGGTCTTGATCGCGCGCAGACGTTCTTCATCGCGCTTATAAAACGTCCATTGCTTGATCCGTTTAGCACGGACCGCGCCGATATCAACTAACAGCTTCATATGTTCGGTGACGGTCGGCTGGCTCACGCCCAGCTTCTCGGCGATCAACAGCCCGCAAACCCCGTCATCGACAAGGTCGCCATCGACCTGTTCGCGAAAATGGGCGCGCGGGTTCTTGAGCCAATCGAGGACCTGCAAGCGCCGTTCATTGGCAAGAGCGCGGAGCGCGGTGGCGATATCCATTTCGGGAATTGGCTAATTCCCTAAAGCATGCCATGCTGCGGGGGAAAAGCAAGACCCCGGATATGACAATCGCCATCAGCAACGATGCTATCGCCGCGACCGAGCGGTTGATCCGCCCCTACGTGCGGCGAACCCCGGTTATCGAGGTCGCTCCGAGCGATTTTGGCCTGAGCTGCCGTTCGCTCATCTTCAAGCTCGAATTTCTCCAGCATACCGGTTCGTTCAAGCCGCGCGGCGCGTTTGCCAATCTGCTGACCCGCCCGGCACCGGCCTCCGGTGTGGTCGCGGCATCGGGCGGCAATCACGGCGCGGCGGTAGCATTCGCGGCGATGCGGCTTGGCATCGAGGCGGCGATCTTTGTGCCCAAGGTGACGTCGCCGGCAAAGCTCGACCGCATCCGCGCTTACGGCGCCGAGTTGGTTGTCACCGGCGAGGTTTATGCCGAGGCACTGGCGGCAAGCGAGGAGCGCATCGCGCAAACCGGTGCGTTGGCGATCCATGCTTACGACCAGCGCGAAACGCTGCTTGGCCAGGGCACGGTTGGGCTCGAACTCGAAGCCGATCGGTCCGATATCGACACGCTGCTGATCGCGACCGGCGGCGGCGGGCTCATCGGCGGCATCGCGGCATGGTATGCGGGCCGCATCCGGGTTGTCTCCGTCGAGCCGGAAGCGGCGCCGACACTCTACGATGCGCTGAAGGCGGGTCGTCCGGTCGACGCGCCGGCCGGCGGCATCGCCGCCGACTCGCTGGCGCCGCGGCAGGTCGGCCAACTCATGTTTCCGATCGCGCAGAAATATGTCGCCGACGCGGTGCTCGTCGGCGACGATGCGATCCTCGATGCGCAACGCCGCTTGTGGGATGTGATGCGCATCGCCGCCGAGCCGGGCGGCGCGACGGCGCTCGCCGCGCTGCTCTCCGGGCGCTATTGCCTGGCGAAGGACGAACGCGTCGCCGTGCTGCTATGCGGCGCGAATACCGCTGCGGTCAATTTCGATCGGTAGCAGTTTCGGCAGTTTCACGATCTTCGTTCAACCTGTTGCTATATCTACATCTTTTGGCTGGCAGAGCCTCTGAAAACAGCGAAATAACAGCGGCGAAAACAGCGAAATAACAGCGGCCGGGCAGCGGGAAAACAACGGGTAACGCCGTTGTTTTCTCGCAGTCAGAAGTCTGACCCGAAATGACATGAGGTTTTGTGGTCATCGTCATTCCGGGGCCGGCGCAGCCGGAGCCCGGAACCTATGAACACGGGCCTATGCAAAGTTGGCACGGTCTGTGTTCCTGGGTTCCCGCTTTCGCGGGAACGACAACATTAAAATTCCTCAATTCATTCCCGATTATGCTCTTCGCTTCCCTATATGTGGCGGCGCAGCGAATGAACGAGATCCGTTGCCCGCATCAGCCGATAGCTGGATGTAGTTTCCTGTGTGGTATTGTCAATTGCCATAATAGCAATTTTCTCACCGTATCTCGGGCTACCGCTCCTTGCCGAGGACATCGGCGCTTAGTTTTACGCCTCGGCCGGCACTTTTTTTCGTGGCTTGCGGCTGGGCGTCCGCGTTTTGGTTTTTTCGATCCCGCCCGCAATTTCTTCAAGATCGCGCTCGGCCTCGCCCGCATCCGCACCACGGGCCCCGCCCTTCCGCGCGATCCGCGAAAAGCCGGCTTTGAGACGGTCGAGTTCTTCCTCGGTCAAGTCCTCGATCGTCAGCAGCTTGTTACGCGCCGTGCCGGTGACGCGGATCAGCTCGTCAAGCTTTAGCTGGATCGCCGCCGTGTCGCGGTTTTGCGTGTTCTGGATGAGGAACACCATCAGGAACGTGACGATCGTCGTCCCGGTGTTGATCACCAGCTGCCACGTATCGGAGTACTGAAAAATCGGCCCAGTCGCGCCCCAGACGACGACGACCAAGACCGCCAGACCGAATGTCGGCGCCCGCCCGCATTGCCGCGAAATCCACTGCGCCGCTTGGGAAAAGAACTTCGAAGCCGCCATGACGATCATCCAGGAGGTTGCCAAGATCACCTGGAGAACAGTCGCGGGCCGCGCGAGTTGCATTCAAAACAAAACAACTTTGCGCATAGCTACAAAGCGGCTCCAGCGGAACGGCCGAAGGCGCCGTCAGCCTATCTCCGCCGGACTATGCAGGCGGCGCGCGGAACGGAAAGGGGCCGGGCCAATCGCCAAAAACGGCGGTGTGGGTGACAAGCCCGACACCCTCGCGCCAGAAATGCAGCTGGTAGCCCGGCGGCTCGAAGGCGAATTCAGCCGGCGCGCCGGGGGTCGTGTCGAGCACCAGCTGATGCGCCGTCGAAGGCGCGGTGCCGGCGACCGTGCCGGCGAAGCGATGGTCGATCGTCCGATGCAGATGGCCGCACAGCACGCGCTCGATCTGCGGGTGACGGCGAACGATCTCGGCAAAACCCGCCGGCTCACGCAGGGCGTGCACGTCCATATGCTCGATGCCGGTAGGAAAGGGTGGATGATGCATCATCACCAGCGTCGGCTGGGTCGGCGCGTCGGAAAGCGTACGGTCGAGCCAATCGAGCCGCGCGGCACACAGCTCGCCGTGATGCTGACCCGGGACGTTGGTATCGAGGGCGACGATGCGCAGCGGATAGCCCTCGACCGCGTAATGCAGGAATCCGTCGGCCGGAAAATACCCGTCGGCGGCAAATGCGTTACGCAGCACGTCGCGGGAATCGTGATTGCCGGGGATCACAAAGACCGGCATCTCCGCCGGGGCAAGAATCACGCGCAGATTGGCGTATTCCTCGGCCGCGCCGTGATCGGTGAGGTCGCCGGTGATGACGATCACGTCGGGGCGCGGGCTGCGGGCGTTCAGCTCGGCGATCGCGCGATTGAGGCACGCGGCGGTGTCGATGTAGCTCCAGCCGGATTCGGCATCGGCCGGGATCGCACGATGCGGCGAGTGATACAGCTTACCGGCCGCCAGAACATGCGGGTCGGTTATCTGCGCGACGAGCATCTCTCAGCCCCCACGGGTCAGCATGAAAACGCCCTGCTCGGCCAACAGGTTCGCGAGCGACCCGCTAGGATTGAGCGTGAACGGGCGACCGTAGCGGTCGAGTGTGACGCTTTTCTCGATGCGCACGCCGATCTCGTCGCACAGCGCGACAAAGTCGCGGATCGTGCAAAGATGGATGTTGGGTGAATCGTACCAGGGGTGATCGAGCAGCCCGGTCACCGGCATGCGGCCGCGCAACGCCAGCGCGGCTCGGACGCGCCAGAAGCCGAAATTAGGGAACGAGACGAGCGCGCGCTTCCCGATCCGCATCAATGTTTCCAGCACGCGGCGCGGCTGCCGCGTGGCCTGCAATGTCTGGCTCAGCACGACGACGTCGAAGGCACCGGTGGGATAGGCGTCGAGATCGCTGTCGGCGTCGCCCTGGATCACCGACAGGCCTTGGGTGACGCAGGCGTTCACCCCGGACTGGCTGAGCTCGACGCCGCGCGCGTCAACCCCTTTCTCCCTCGCCAGATAGGCCAGGAGCGCACCGTCGCCGCAGCCGATATCGAGCACCCGGGCCGAGGGTTCGATCATGTCGGCGATCACCCGCAGGTCGCGGCGCAGCCGATCGCGCGCCGGGGTCGACGTCTCCGAGACGGCATAGCCGGCCGACATCGTCGCTGTTCTGGTCACCGGCTGCACCCGCGATTTTTTTCGTCATTCCCGCGAAAGCGGGAATCCAGGGGGAGCGACTCGGCGGTTGCCACTGGGCCCCCGCCTGCGCGGGGGCGACGAACCTTTGGGTGGCAGAAACCCATCGCCTATCCGCGGCCGAGGCCGCGATGCTCGGCGCAGCCATTGAGGAAACCGCTCAGCGTTTCGAACAGTTCGGGTTCGTGCAGCAGGAACGCGTCGTGCCCCTTGTCGGTCTCGACCTCGACAAAGCTGACGTTGGCCGCGACAGCGTTGAGCGCATGAACGAGTTCGCGACTTTCGCTGGTCGGGAACAGCCAGTCGCTGGTGAAGGAGATGATGCAGAAGCGCGAATTCGTGCCGCGAAACGCTTCCGCGACCGACCCGTATTCGGCGGCGAGGTCGAAGTAATCCATCGCCCGCGTGATGTAGAGATAGGAATTGGCGTCGAACCGGTCGACAAAAGTGCTGCCTTGGTGGCGCAGATAGCTTTCGACCTGGAAATCGGCGTCAAACCCCCAGGTGACCGCGTTGCGGTCCTGCAAATTGCGGCCGAATTTGCGGTGCAGCGCCGCCTCCGAAAGATAGGTGATATGCGCCGCCATGCGGGCCACAGCGAGGCCGCGCGCCGGCCGCCGACCGGCTTCGAGATATTCTCCGTCGCACCAATCGGGGTCGGCCATGATCGCCTGACGGCCGACCTCGTGGAACGCGATATTCTGCGCCGAGTGCCGCGTGGCGGTAGCAACCGGCACGGCGGCGAAAACGCTTTCCGGGTAGCTCGCCACCCATTCAAGAACCTGCATTCCGCCCATCGATCCGCCGATCACGCAAAACAGCGATTCGATCCCGAGATGGTCGGTGAGCCGCTTTTGCGCGCGCACCATGTCGCGGATCGTGATCACCGGAAACGACAGCGCGTAAGGCTTGTCGGTTCGCGGATCGGTTTCCTGCGGCCCAGTCGTTCCCATGCAGCCGCCAAGGACATTGGCGCAAATCAGGAAATAGCGGTTGGTGTCGAGGACCTGGCCAGGGCCGGCGATCGTCGACCACCAGCCCGGATGACGGGTGATCGGGTGCGGGTCGGCGACATATTGATCGCCGGTCAGCGCATGGCAGATGAGGATCGCGTTCGATTTATCAGCGTTCAGCCGCCCATAAGTCTGATAGGCGATCGTGAACGGGCCGAAATCCAGACCGCAATCAAGGCGCATGGGCTCATGCACCGGCAGCCGGTAGCCAGGCCAACCGGCATCGGGGCGTTTTAGTACGCTGGGGGTGATCGCAGCTGGCACGGTATGGCCCTTGGCGGTCCTATGACATTTACCATTAATGCAAGCCGCGTCGGCGGCCAACTTACGTCGATAACCGTCACCCGGCGAAGGAAGCGTAGGTAGGGATCGACATGGCAGCATGTCAACGGTTTCGTTTGATTTCGGCCTATGCTGACCCTACTACTATCGCCGCCTGGAGTGCGATCGGTGCCATGTTGTCAAATCAACCCGGACTGGAAGAACTGCGCCGCCGCATCGACGGTATTGACGACAATCTGCTTGACCTGCTGATCGATCGCCTGGAGGTCATATCGCAGGTCGCAGCGCTCAAGGCCAACGGCAACACGGCCACCTACATCCCTTCTCGTGAAGCAGCAATCATCCGCCGCCTGGTCAACCGCGCCGGTCCCACGCTGCCGGCGGGCACGCTGGTGCGGATGTGGCGCGAGCTTTTGGCAGCAGGGGTTCGGCGGGAGGGCCCGTTTGCGGTGGGGGCCTTTGTTCCGCCGGATGGTCCGGGCGTCTGGGATATCTCGCGCGATCATTTCGGCAGCCAGATGCCGATGACGATGTATCAGACCACCCTTCAGGTGATCCGTGCCGTCACCGATCACCGCGTCGCTGTAGGTGTGCTGCCGATGCCGCAGGACGGCGATACCGATCCGTGGTGGGTCCATATCTTTTCGTCCGACGCCGATACGCCGCGGGTCATCGCGCGGCTGCCGTTCGGACCCCGCGGTAATGCGCGCTTTGACGGGGATGCGCTGGCGATCGGCTATGGCCAGCAGATGCCGAGCGATGGTGCCGACCGCACCCTTCTGCTCACCGAGAACGCGGTCGATATCAGCCACGGCCGTTTCTCGACAGCGCTTTCCGGGCTCGGGATGAAGCCGACCTTCATTATCACCACCGGCAGACCCGACCTGATGAATTCGCTGATCGAAATCGACGGCTTCGTGCCGGCGGGTGATCCGCGCCTCGATCAGTTGCGGGAGCGCCTAGGCGGCGATCTTTACCGGGCGATCGTCGCGGGCGGTTATGCCGTGCCGCTGCCGGATGCGGCGGCGCCATCGGTCGCAGGGATCACGCCCCCCACCGGCTACAGTCCGAGAGGTTGAGCCGATGAGCGCCAAAGAAGCCCCCATTCCCGGTCCGGGCATCCTCGATATCGCCCCCTACGTCGGCGGCGACGCCAAGCTCGAAGGCTTCGAACGCCCGATCCGCCTCGCCTCGAACGAGAGCGCGCTCGGCCCGAGCCCCAAGGCAATCGCCGCTTATCGCGCGCTGGCGGACGAGATCCATCGCTATCCGGATGGCGGGGCCGAGGAACTGCGTGATGCGCTCGGCGAGCATTACGGCCTCGACCCGGGGCGCATCGTCTGCGGCTCGGGCTCCGACGAGCTGATCGGGCTGTTGCTGCGCGCCTATGCGGGTCCCGACACCGAGGTACTCTACAGTCGGCACGGCTTCCTGATGTACCCGATCGGCGCCCAATCGGTCGGCGCGACACCGGTCGCGGCGCCCGAGCGCGACCTCACCGCCGATGTCGATGCGATCCTCGAGCGGGTCACGCCCAAAACCCGCATCGTCTTTGTCGCCAACCCGAACAACCCGACCGGGACTTACCTTTCGACGAGCGAGATGGCCCGGCTGCACGCCGGGCTGCCACCCAATGTCGTGCTGGCGATCGACGCGGCCTATGCCGAGTTCGTCAATCGCAACGATTACGAGCCGGGCGCCAAGCTTGTCGATCAGGCCGAAAATGTCGTGATGCTGCGGACGTTTTCGAAAATTTTTGCGCTGGCGGGGCTGCGCCTCGGCTGGGGTTATTTTCCACCGGCGATCGCCGATGTCCTCAACCGCGTGCGCGGCCCGTTCAATGTCAATGCCGCCGCGCTGGCAGCGGGGGTCGCAGCGCTTAACGATACCGAGTCGCTCGTCAAGGCGCGTGCGCACAACGATCGCTGGCAGCCGTGGCTGAACGAGCGGCTCGCCGCGTTGGGCCTCGACCCGACACCGAGCGTCGGCAATTTCGTGCTGCCGCGTTTCCCAGGCGACGGCAAGCGTAATGCTATAGCCGCGTTTGGCTTTTTGCAGTCGCGCGGCATCCTGACGCGCAAGATGGCGGGCTACGGCCTGCCCGACCGGCTCCGGATCACGGTCGGCACCGGCGAAGAGAATGAAACGGTCGCTGCGACCCTTGCGGAGTTCATGGCCTCCTGATGCAGCCGCCTCTTTTTGACCGGGTCGCGATTATCGGGATTGGCCTGATCGGCTCGTCGCTGGCGCGGGTGATCCGGCGCGACAACCCGACGACGCACATCACTGCCTGCGCGCGGCGCCCCGAAACCCTCGCGGCGGTCCGCCGGCTCGGGATCGCCGACGATGCCACCGACGACCCGGCCGCTGCCGTGGCCAATGCCGACCTCATCGTGCTCGCCACGCCGCTCTCGGCCTATGCCGAGGTCGCCGCGCAGATCGCGCCGGCGCTGAAGCCGGGGGCGATCGTCACCGATGTGGGCTCGGTCAAGGAACAGGCGATCGCCGAACTCAAGCCCGTATTGCCGGCCGGCGTGCATCTCGTCCCGGGCCATCCGGTTGCCGGCACGGAGCATTCCGGGCCGGAAGCCGGCTTCGCCGAGATGTTCGCGGACCGCTGGTGCATCCTGACGCCGCTGCCCGACAGCGATTCTGCGGCGGTGGAGAAGGTCACAGCACTGTGGCGGCTGGCAAAGATGCGGGTCGTGGCGATGCCGGCCGAGCATCATGACCGGGTGCTGGCGATGACCTCTCATTTGCCGCATCTGATCGCCTATACCATCGTCGGCACGGCGACCGCGCTGGGCGACGACCTCAAATCCGAGGTGATCGCGTTTTCGGCCGGCGGGTTTCGCGACTTCACCCGCATCGCCGCCTCAGACCCGGTGATGTGGCGCGACATCTTTATGAAGAACCGTGAGGCGGTGCTCGATGTGCTGCAGCGGTTCAGCGAGGACCTTACGGCCCTGCAGCGGGCGATCCGCCGCGGCGAGGCCGAAACGCTGGAAGACTGGTTCACCCGCACCCGCGCGATCCGCCGCTCGATCATCGAGGCGAAACAGGCCTAGCTGTTTAGTCCCGGCATTTACTGGATTGGATCGAGGGTGGAGGCAGCCTCGTCGCCTTCTTTGGCGACATGACGAACCCCCACCAAGGTGCAGAACCCCGTTGAGTCGCCAAACTCATTTCAAAGCGATTGAGAATCTGCCAACTCGACCGATAACGGACCTTCTTTTCACCAGTTAAATCCCAGAAATTTACTGAAAAAACCAACTATCCTAAAAGAGTAAATATGCTCAAGGAAAAATCTTTATTGTCTCGGAAAAACGATTTTCTTCTAGAGAACGGAACTCTCCATCTTGTCTCTCGGTTTGTCGAGTACCCTAATCTAGAGGAGCACCCAGTGGCTACAGATGCTTCAGTGCGGGAGACTGCCCGCCTCATTTCGAGCGACAAGGTCGAGGGATCGGCCGTCCGGCGCAGCAACGGCGACAAGATCGGCACGATCGAACATGTCATGCTCGACAAGCAAAGCGGCCGGATCGCCTATGCGGCGATGAGCTTTGGCGGCTTTCTCGGCATGGGTTCGGAATATCGCGCGCTGCCGTGGAGCGCGTTGCACTACAACCCGCAACTCGACGCCTACGAACTGAACGTCACCGACGATCAATTGATCAACGCCCCCCTCGCGACGGCCGATTTCTTCGATACCGGCGTGGCGGATCGGCAGTGGGAAGACGACATCCACCGTCACTATCGCGCGGCGCCCTATTGGTAATCGACCATCTTCCGGCGGAGCGGCCTGGCGCCGCTCCGCTTTTTTGATTCCCCAAGTGCCGGTCGAGGAGCGGCCATGAAGTCGAAACTTGTTGCGGACAGCGCCGGTGAGCGCCGGCTTATCCTCGTGCTCGATCCGGATGAGGAGGCCTTCGCGACCATCAGCAAGTTTGCCCAGGATCATCAGCTGAGCGCAGTCTCTTTGACCGCTCTCGGCGCGTTTTCCCGGGCCACGGTCGGCTGGTTCGATCTCGCCGCCAAGACGTATCGAAAAATCCCCGTGGATCAGCAATGCGAGGTGCTGAGTGTTGTTGGCGATATTGCACTCGACGACCAAGCCAAACCGAGTGTTCACATGCATGTCGTGCTCGGAGTCAGCGACGGGTCGACGAGGGGCGGCCATCTGCTCGAAGGTTTCGTTCGGCCGACGCTGGAAGTGAGCCTGGTAGAAACGCCGGCGAACCTGCGCCGCAAACACCGGCCGGAACTGGGCTTGGCGCTTATCGATCTCAGCGCGGCAAAATAAACGAATGATCACCGCGCGAAGCGGTTTTTCCGCCGAATCTTATGTTGCAGGAGCATGATGCCGAACAACAATGGAGCGGCACGAGACTATCCGCCGCGCTGCAAGACAGGGCCGCACAACCCCAATGCCGTGTTGATTACGGCGAGGTGGCTCAGCGCCTGCGGGAAATTGCCGATCAACCGCCCGCCATGGGTATCCCATTCTTCGGAAAGAAGCCCCACATCGTTGGCGAGCCCGATCACGCGGTCTAGATAACGCCGCGCGTCCCGCTCCCGCCCCTGCATCGCCAGACAATCGGTCAGCCAGCAGGTGCAGGCAATAAAGGCGCCCTCCGGCGGGCCGTCCCAACGTGACCAGCGGCGGACCAGCCCATCCTCCACCAACTCCGCCTCGATCGCCGCGATCGTGCCCACGATGCGTGGATCGTCGACCGGCAGAAATCCGACGAGCGGCAGCAACAACAGGCTGGCGTCGAGAATTCGCGGCTTGTCGAAGGTCTGGACGAAGCTGTTGCGCGTGCCGTCAAAACCGTCGCGGCAGATCGTGGCATGAATTCGCTCGCGCAAATCTTCAAGTTCCAGCCGGCGCGGTGGTGGAATATCCGTCAGCCTGAGGTATCGGTCGACGCCGACCCAAGCCATCACCTTGGAATGCGTGAAATGCCGCGGCGCGCCTCGCAACTCCCAGATACCCCGATCCGGCTGTTCCCAGACTTTTTCGATATGGTCGACAAGTTCGGTTTCGACCGCGATGTCCCACGGCCGTCCGTCGAGTCCGGCCTGTTCGCACAGGTGCAGTGAATCAAGCACCTCACCGTAGATATCGAGCTGGAACTGGTCGGCAGCGGGATTGCCGACATGCACCGGCGTGCTGCCTTCCCAGCCCGGCAGCCGCGGCACGTCGTGCGGCACGGTGTGGCGTGCCGCGTCGCCGCGATACATGGTGCGCAGCCGTTCCGGCACGCCGGCCGCCGCCCGCAGCAGCCAGTCGCGCCAGCGGCACGCTTCCTCGCGATACCCGGCATTGAGGAACGCGGTCAGCGCGAAAGTCGAATCTCGCAGCCAGGTATAGCGGTAGTCCCAGTTCAGCGTGCCGCCGGGGACTTCGGGTAACGAGGTCGTTGGCGCCGCGATGATGCCACCGGTCTCGACTTCGGTCAGCGCCTGAAGCGTGATCAGCGAGCGTTTGACCATCTCCGGCCATTCGGTTCGGGCATCGAATTTGCCGATCCAATCCCGCCAATAGCTCTCGGTGGTCGCGATATCCGCGGGCGCATCGAGCGGTTCCGGTTCGGGCTTGTGCGCCACGCCGTATTGCAAGGTGAAACTCAGCGTGTCACCGGCCTCGACCATGAACTCAGCGAGGATGCGATTGTCCTCGCATTTGACATCGACGGGCGTGCGCAGCACGACGAGGTCCGGGCCGACGACGCCGCGCACGACCCGCGGTTCCGCGCGCAGCCAAGGCGGGATGCTGCCATAGTCGAAACGCAGCGCGAGGTCGCAACTCACGGCGACACGTCCCGTCTCGCCGGTGATTTGCCGGATAACCGCGCGATGCGTCGTGCCGAACGGCATAAGGTCGGTGACGCGGACATTGCCGGTCTCTGTCTCGTGGCGCGTCTCGAGGATCAGCGTATCGCCGCGATAATGCCGGATCGTGCGCTGCGGCATTTCGCGCGGGGCGAGCCGCCAGCAGCCGTTGCCGGCATCCCCGAGCAGGGCCGCGAAGCAGGCGTCGCTGTCGAAATGCGGCCAGCACAGCCAGTCGATTGCGCCGTCGCGCGCCACCAGAGCGGCGCTCCGCCGGTCGCCGATCAGCGCATAATCTTCGATTGGTTTACTCGCCATTGACTGCTCCACCATCTTGGAACCCGCGCTGCTGACGCAACGTTGAACGGGGCAGCAAGGCCGAAGGTTTCCTTTGGCGGCTCCGAGCAAACCTTTGCGATAAGGCAAAATTTGATGTCCAAGACGGTCGGCGACTTCTTTATCGAGCGCCTCTACCAATGGGGCGTGCGGCGCATCTACGGTTATCCCGGCGACGGCATTAACGGCGTCTTTGGTGCGCTGAGACGGGCCGAGGGCAAGATCGAATTCGTCCAGGTTCGCCACGAGGAGATGGCCGCGTTCATGGCGTCGGCGCACGCCAAATTTACCGGCGAACTCGGGGTTTGCATCGCCACGTCGGGTCCCGGCGCGGCGCATCTGGTGACCGGCCTCTACGACGCGCGCCTTGACCATATGCCCGTGCTGGCGATCACCGGGCAGCAGGCGCGCACCGCGATCGGTGGGCATTACCAGCAGGAAGTCGACCTCTCGTCGTTGCTCAAGGACGTCGCCGGCGCGCTCGTCCATACCGCGACGATGCCGGCTCAGGTGCGTCACCTGACCGACCGCGCTGTGCGCATCGCGACCGCGCAGCGCCGTGTGACGGCGATCGTCTTTCCCAATGATCTGCAAGACCTCGAATACCAAGAGCCGCCGCGCGCCCACGGCACGCTGCATTCCGGTATCGGCTACGAGGCGCCGAAAGTGGTGCCATACGAGCGTGAGCTACGTCAGGCGGCCGATGTGCTCAACGCCGGCAAGAAGGTCGCGATCCTGGTCGGCGCCGGCGCCCTGAAGGCGACGGACGAAATCATCGAGATCGCCGACCGGCTTGGCGCCGGCGTCGCCAAGGCGCTGCTCGGCAAGGCGGCGCTGCCCGACGATCTGCCCTGGGTGACCGGGCCGATCGGCATGCTCGGCACCGAGCCGTCATGGAAGCTGATGAACGGCTGCGACACGCTGCTGATGATCGGCTCGGGCTTTCCCTACGCCGAGTTCCTGCCCAAGGAAGGCCAGGCGCGCGGTGTCCAGATCGACATCGCGCCCGAGATGCTGAGTATCCGCTATCCGATGGAGGTAAACCTCGTCGGTAATGCGGCCGAGACGCTGCGCGCGCTGTTACCGCTCCTGCACGCCAAGACCAATTTTGGTTGGCGTAAGGAAATCGAGGGCTGGACGCGGGATTGGTGGAAAACGTTGGAAGATCGGGCGATGCAGCCCGCGAGCCCGATCAACCCGCAACGCGTCGCTTGGGAATTGTCGTCGCGTCTGCCGGAGCGCGCGATCATCACCAGCGACAGCGGTTCCTGCGCCAACTGGTACGCGCGCGATCTCAAGATCAGGCGTGGCATGATGTGCTCGCTGTCGGGCGGGCTTGCCTCGATGGGCGCGGCCGTCCCCTACGCGATCGCCGCCAAGTTCGCGCATTCCGACCGGCCGGTCATCGCGCTCGTCGGTGACGGCGCGATGCAAATGAACAACATGGCCGAACTGATCACCGTCGCAAAATACTGGCGGCAGTGGAAAAGTCCGCGCTGGGTCGTTGGTGTCTTTAACAACGAAGATCTAAACCAGGTCACCTGGGAACAGCGGGTCATGGAAGGCGACCCGAAATTCGAGGCATCGCAAAAGATCCCCAACGTTCCGTACCACAAATTCGCCGAGCTGATCGGGCTCAAGGGTATTTTCGTCGATAACCCCGACCGCATCGGCGCGGCCTGGGAGGAAGCCTTGCTGGCCGACCGGCCGACAGTCGTCGAATTCAAGACCGATCCGGAAGTTCCGCCGCTGCCGCCCCACATCACGCTGAAACAGGCGAAAGCCTTTGCGACGACGCTCATCGAGGGCGATCCCGAAGAAGGCGGGGTGATCATGGGCACCGCACGGCAGGTGCTGGCATCGGTGCTGCCGGGCAAGGGCAAATGATGCGGGGCGAGGCGTCGATCAACCGGGTCACCGCGTCGGCCTATAAAATTCCCACCGACGCGCCCGAGGCGGATGGCACACTCGAGTGGGATAGCACCACGCTGGTGCTGGTCGAGGTCGAAGCCGGCGGCAAGACCGGCATCGGTTATACCTATTGCGATGCCTCGATCACGTCCCTGATCGAGAATAGGCTTGCCGAGATCATCAAGGATCGCACGGCCTTTGATATCGCCGAGGCTAACGCCGCGCTGTGGCGCAGCGTCCGCAATCTCGGCCGTTCGGGCCTCGCCGCCACCGCGATCTCGGCGATCGATACAGCGCTGTGGGATGTGAAGGCCAAGCTGTTGGGGGTGCCGGTCGCCGCGCTGCTCGGCCGGTGCCGCGACAGTGTCGAAATTTACGGCAGCGGCGGTTTCACGAGCTACTCGGACGAACGGCTGCGCGATCAGCTTTCCGGCTGGGTCGAGCGCGACGGCTGCCGGGCGGCCAAGATGAAGATCGGCAGCGACCCGGAGCGCGATCCGACCCGCATCGCGGTGGCGCGACGGGCAATCGGTGAGGCGGCTCTGTTCGTCGATGCCAACGGCGCGTTCTCTGCGAAACAGGCCCTTGGTCTCGCCCAACGGATCAGGGAATACGGCATCACCTGGTTCGAGGAACCCGTCAGTTCGGACGATCTGCACGGCCTCGCGTTGATGCGGTCGAGCGGGCCGCCCGGAATGGACATCGCCGCGGGCGAATACGGCTACAATCTCGACGATTTCAAACGATGGCTGCCCGTGGTCGACGTGCTGCAGGCTGATGTGACGCGTTGCGGCGGCATTACCGGCTTTATGCAGGTCGCGGCGCTGTGCGAGGCGCATCACATCGATCTGTCGGGCCATTGCGCGCCGGCGCTGCATCTCCACGCCGCCTGCGCCGCACAGCGGCTTCGCCATCTCGAATGGTTTCACGATCATGTGCGGATCGAGCACATGCTCTTCGACGGTGCCCCTGTGCCGCACGACGGCCAGGTCGCCCCCGATTTGTCGCGGCCGGGCTTTGGCCTCGACTTCAAGCGGCGCGACGCCGAACGCCACCGGGTGCGCTGATGCGGCTGCAATCGACCACCGGCTTGGCGCTTACATCGCTGGTGGCGACAGCCGCCACCGCCGCGCTGGAACAGACCTTGTGGCGCCCACCCCCGCCGGCGGCGCGGATGCACCATGCTACGGCCGGGCGCGAACTGAGCCAGGCCGCGACGCTGTTGGCCGCGGCCGCGCTCAGCGACAGCGCGATCGAGCACTATCGCGGCTCGTTCCACAATCGGACCATGGCGCTCCCGCTGGCGGTCGCGGCGCAAGCGTTGAGCGCCGGGCTGCACGGCATCACTGAGCACCGGCCCAATTCCAGCACGACGCGCGCGTTTTCCAACGCGCTGGCGCTGGTGACCGGTCTCGCCGGCACGGGATTTCACCTTTACAACATCGTCAAGCGTCCCGGCGGCTGGAGCTGGCTCAACCTGTTTTACGCGGCCCCGATCGGTGCGCCGATGTCGCTGTCGCTCGCCGGGATGCTGGGCCGGCTCGCCGAACTGGTTCGCCGTGGCGGCCACAAGACCTGGGGTCTGCTGCCGGGGCCGCTCATCGCTCGGCTCGTCGCGCTCGGACTGCTCGGCACCAGCGCGGAGGCGGCGCTGATGCACTTCCGCGGAGCCTATCACAACCCGGCGATGGTGATCCCGGTGACCGCGCCGCCGCTCGGTGCCGCGTTGCTGGCGGGTTCCACGCTATGCCCGCGCCTTGCGGCGCCGGCGCGCTGGACGATGCGGCTGCTGATCGCGACGGGGTTTCTTGGCGCCGGTTTCCATGCCTATGGGGTGTCGCGCAACATGGGCGGCTGGCGCAACTGGTCGCAGAACGTCCTCAACGGCCCGCCGCTGCCGGCGCCGCCCGCTTTTACGGCGCTTGCGCTGGCCGGCCTCGCGGCGCTCAAGCTTATGGCGCGCGAACGATGAGCGCGCGCTATCCCGGTTATGACGTTCTTGCCAAGCGGCACACGCCGTCCTGGAACGAGAAGACGCGGCAGGTCATCGACCAGCGTCTCGCCTTGCGGCGTGAGCCGCGCTTTCTGTCTCCCGGTGAGTTCCGCATTTTGGAAGCGATCTGCGATCGCATCCTGCCGCAGCCAATGGACCGGCCTCCGGTGCCCGTAGCCGCGATGGTTGACGCCAAGCTCTACAATGACCGGCGCGACGGGTATCGCGACCATCGCCTGCCGCCGTTGCGCGAAGCCTGGCGGAACGGCCTCGCCGGGATCGATGCGGAGGCCCACCGCGGTCACAATGTCGGCTTTGCCGCTCTCGCGACCGCGGAACAGGACGCGTTGTTGCGCGACGCGCAGCAAGGCAAGCTGCAGGCCGACTGGGACGGGATGAAGTCCGACATCTTCTTTTCCAAGCGGCTCCTGCTCGACATCGTCAAGGCCTACTACGGACACCCGACCGCCTGGAACGAGATCGGTTTTGGCGGCCCGGCCAGCCCGCGCGGTTATGTGCGGATGGATTTCGACCGCCGCGACTCATGGGAGGCTGCGGAGGCGACACCCGGCAGCGAAACAGAAGCGCGCAAGGCCAATGCTCGCATCGGATGACCCGCAACTCGTGCCGCGCGGCAAGGACGGCCGCGCGCCCGATCCGATGCGGGTCGGCGCCTGGATGCCGATGCGCGACTATCGGGACGACGAGACGGTCGACTTCGCGATCGTCGGCACCGGCGCGGGCGGCGGCACGCTCGCCTGCCGCCTCGCCGAGCTTGGTTTCTCGGTCGTCGGTTTCGATGCGGGGCCGTGGTGGCGGCCGCTCGAAGATTTCGCCTCCGACGAGACGCATCAACAAAAGCTCTATTGGACCGGCGAGCGGATTTGTGACGGCGCGAACCCGTTGCAGCTGGGCGCGAACAACAGCGGCTGCTCCGTGGGCGGCAGTACCGTGCATTTCGCCATGGTGTCGCTGCGCTTTCGCCCGGAATGGTTCAAGGCGCGGACCCTTCTCGGCTATGGCGCCGACTGGCCGCTCGATTGGCGCGAGATGTGGGGCTATTACGCCCAGGTCGAGCAGGCACTGAAGATCTCCGGGCCGGTCAACTATCCCTGGGGGCCGAAACGTCCGCGCTACCCCTATCGCCCGCACGAGCTTAACGCGGCGGCGGCGGTACTGGCGCGCGGTTGCGAGAAGATGGGGATCGGCTGGGCGCCCACTCCCCTAGCTACCGTCTCGGCACCGCGCGGTCTCTCGCCCCCTTGCGTCTATCGCGGATTCTGCGTTGTCGGCTGCGCGACCAATGCCAAGCAGAGCGCGCTCATCACCTGGATCCCGCGCGCCGTCGCGGCCGGCGCGGAAATTCGCGATCTCGCGATGGTGGGCCGCATCGAGACCGACCCGAAGACCGGACTCGCGACCGGCGTCCATTACCATCGCGAAGGGCAGTGGCGGTTTCAGCGCGCGCGGAATGTGGTTGTCGCCGGCTACGCGATCGAGACACCGCGCCTCTTGCTTAGTTCGGCCGATCTGCGCCATCCCGACGGCCTCGCCAACAGCTCGGGGCTGGTCGGCCGCAATTTGATGGTCCAGGCCAATCAAGGCGTCTACGGCACGATGGAACAGGAGGTGCGCTGGTATAAGGGGCCGCCGTCGCTCAGCCTCACCGAACACTGGAATTACGAGGACAAGGGCAAGGATTTTTTTGGCGGCTATGCGTATATGGCCCAGGGTCCGCTGCCGGCGACGTGGGCGGGTCTCGTCGCCCCGTCGCGCGGTCTCTGGGGACAAAGGCTCCGCGACGAAATGGAGAACTACAACCACGCGGTCGGGCTGAAGATCGTCGGCGAGATCATGCCCGACGAAAACAACCGGGTGACGCTTGCCGACGAGACCGACGAATTGGGGCTGAAGGTTGGGCGCGTGACCTTCTCCTACGGAGATAACGACAAACGCCTTATCAAGCACTCGCTGCGGGCGATGCATGACTGCCTCGATGCTGGCGGAGCGCGGGACCTCTGGGATCAGGAAGACGATACCTGCCATCTCAACGGCACGGCGCGGATGGGCGAAGACCCGCGCCGCAGCGTCGTCAACGCCGATTGCCGCAGTTGGGATATCCCGAATTTATGGATTTGCGACGGCTCGGTGTTTCCCACCGTCGGCGGCGTCAACCCGTCCTTGACCATTCAGGCGATCGCGCTCCGCACCGCAGACCGGATCAAGCAATTAGCGGCGCGCGGCGAGCTTTCGGCTGGGTGATATCGCTCCCGTCATTCGTCGACGAGATGCTGGAGAAAACGGCGCCGTAGACCATTGCAGCGCTTCCTAAGCGGTCCGGCGGTCGAAGGTCCGCGTATCCTGATGTACCCCCACGACCAACGGTTGCCGTCATCGATGCCCGCCATCTCCCCCGCCTGAAAGAGTCGCTGCGGCTTTACAATTTGTTGCAAAAACCCCCGCTTTTTCAGCCTCAAGGCGAGTTACCATGTTTCGAAAAGCGGGGGGCCATGATTCACGGTTTCGAGAGCCGTAGCCTGAGGGCGCAGAACCCTTGGCAATATGGCGCGGCGAGCGGCGTGTCTTTCTCTGCCGAATGAGCACCGGTCCTCGAAACGCCCAGTGCTGCGCGGCTATCGCCCTGTTGAGCCTCGCTACTCTCGCGCCAGCCCACGGCTACGGTCAAACGATCGAAGACCTCCGGAAGTTGTCCCTCGAGGACCTCGGGAAGATCGAAGTCACGTCGGTATCGAAACGGCCGGAGTCGCTGAGCGACGCGCCGGCGGCGATTTACGTCATCAGCCATGACGACATCATCCGTTCCGGGGCGATCACGATCCCCGAGATGCTTCGCCTCGCGCCGAACCTGGAGGTGGCCCAGCTCAACGCCACGAGCTACGCGATTTCCGCACGCGGCTTCAACGTCGGCAATAACGCGGCCATGTCGAACAAGCTGTTGGTGCTGATCGACGGGCGCACCGTCTACACACCGCTTTTCGCCGGCGTCTATTGGGACATGCAGAGTGTTCCGCCGGAAGACATCGACCGCATCGAAGTGATCAGCGGTCCTGCGGGCACGTTGTATGGCGCCAATGCCGTCAACGGCGTCATCAATATCATCACCCGCAACTCCGCCGAAACCCAAGGCGGGCTTGTCGATGCCGGCGGAGGAAATCTTCAGGCCGGCGGGCTCTTGCAGTATGGCGGGCGCGCCGGAGGGGTTGGCGACGGCAAGCTGACCTACCGGGTCTATGGCGAGGGCTGGCGGTTCAACTCCAACGAAACCTCGACCGGCACCAGCGCCAGCGATGCCTGGTCGCGGCCGCAAGGCGGGTTCCGCGTCGACTGGGTCAAGGGCAATGACCGGGTCATGACCGAGGGCGACCAGTTCTACGCCTCGGAGGAGCCGTCGCGGCGGGTTTCGGGCCGCGATATCGTTACCACATGGCAGCGCGATCTCGGCGGGGACGCGACACTGCAAGTCGGCGGCTATTTCGACGAGGCGACGCGCTACACCGACAATGCCGGCGGGGGCTTCAACGTCGATACGTTCGATTTGTCGGCGCAGCACAGCTTGCCGATCGGCGATCGGAACAATTTCGTCTGGGGTGTCGATCAGCGATTGATCGCGTACAACATTCAAAACACGTCCACGCTATTGTTCCTGCCGGCCAATCGTACCCTCGAATACGCCAGCATTTTCGGCCAGAACACGGCGACGCTCCTGCCGGGCCTCAAACTTATTGTCGGGATGAAGCTGGAGGTCGACCCCTATATCGGGCTCGAACCGCTGCCGCAGGTTCGGCTGGCGTGGAAGCCGCTCGACAACGTTCTGTTATGGTCGGCGGTCTCGCGCGCTGTCCGCGCGCCGACACCGGTTGACCGCGACATCGTCGAGCGGATCGGCACGACCAACATTCTCAACCAGTCCTTCAACTTCCAGTCCGAGCGCCTGATCGCCTACGAGCTCGGGAGCCGGGCTCAGCTATCGCCCAAGGCGTCATTCTCGGTGTCGTCGTACTACAATGACTACAACAGCCTGCGTTCGCTCGAGGCGACGCCGGGCGGGCCGCCCTTTCTCAGTCTTGGGGGCCTGCCACTGCGCTGGGGCAATGAGATGGCCGGTCATGTCTATGGCGTCGAGGCGTGGGGCGATTACCGCGTGACCGATTGGTGGCGGCTCAGCGCGGGCTTCAATATTCAGCACGAGGATTTGTTCTTCCGGTCCGGCAGCAGCGCCATCGGCGGCACCTCGCTGACCGCGGATGATCCCAACCATCAGGCTCAGCTGCGCTCTTATGTCGATTTTGGCCACGGGGTAAGCTGGGATTCTTTCTTGCGCTACGTCGGCAAGCTGCACAACCCGGGGGTCCCCGAATATGTCGAACTCAACATGCGGCTGGGTTGGAAGATCACGCCGCAATGGGATATGTCGATCGCCGGCTTCAACCTGATCCACACCCGGCACGCGGAGTTTGTCGAGCCCGGTATAACCAACCAAGTTCCGCGCAGCGTGTTTGTCGAGTCGCGATGGCGCTTTTAGCCATGCGCGAGGTCCAACGCGCGTGACCAGTCGCCGCTTCACCCTTCTCAGCGCGGTGCCGCGGCGCAGGCTAATGGGCGCGGCGATAACGGTGCTAGGGTTCCTCGGTATTGGAGAACAGGCGGCGTGGGGCGAAGAGCTGCCGCTCAAGGCGGCGTTGATGGCGACCTATCTCGTCAAGTTCGTCCCGTTTGTCGAATGGCCCCCGAGGGCCTTTGTTTCAGCAACCAGCCCGCTCACGATCTGTGTCGTCCATACGGCTTTGGGCAGGACGATCGACGAGGCAGCCAGCGGGCAGAAACTCGCCGAGCACCCGATCGAGGTGCGGCATATCGCGGCCGCGCGGCGGGATATTGCCTGTCACGTTCTCTTTATCGAACGATCGGCGCAGCAGTCGGTGGCGGACGGCCTCAACGCCGTTCAAGGCGCGCCCGTTCTCACGGTCACCGATCAGCCGGACAACGCGCCGCGCAGGGGCATCATCAATTTCGTGGTAATCAACAATCATGTGCGCTTCGAGATCAATAATACCGAAGCCGCGAAAGTCGGGCTCCGCCTTAGCTCGCAGCTGCTAGCGCTCGCCGTGAATACGGGCGAGCGCTAGAGATGCGTACCATGATCAGCCGTCAGGCGCGTGAGAAGCTGTGGCGGGTTGCGCCCTATTTCGCGGCGGCGACCACGGTTTTGCTCCTGTTTCTCGGCCTGCTTGTGGTGTTTTCCGGGGAAGCCGCCTATCGCCGCAGCAAAAGCGAGGAGGTTGCCGTTCAGGCGCGCGTCCTGGCGTCGACGGTGGTTGCCGCGCTCACTTTCGACGATCGCAAGGCGGCGGCGATTTATGTCAACGCTCTCGACGTCAATCCGGAAATCGAGGCCGCTGCCGTATATGACGCCGAAGGCCAGCCCTTTGCGATCTACCAGCGGACTCCAAAGGCGAACGTGCCGGCACCGGCACCCGATCCCGGCATCGAAGGGCGAGATGAGCGGCTGAGCGTTACGACACCTGTTTTGCAGGACGGAAAGGCAATCGGGCGGGTTTACGTGCGATCGGTGCTCGAACCGGTCACGCGTCGTTACGAGCGCTACGCGGTGATCGGCCTGCTCGTCTTGATGGCTGCGCTCGTCACCGGGGTGCTGGGCTTCGCGCAGGCGGCCTTGTCGCGAAGCTATGTCGAGCTGGAAAAGACAAATGCGCAGCTCGAAAAGCAGATAGCCGAGCGCGAGAAGGCCGAGGAGGCGCTGCGCCAGGCGCAAAAGATGGAGGCGATCGGCCAGCTGACCGGCGGCGTGGCGCATGATTTCAACAACATATTGCAGGTGGTGCTCGGCAATCTCGGCAGCGTCGAACGCATGTTGAGGCGTTCGCCCTTGTTGGGGGCAAACTCGATCGAGCACAGCATCACGGCGGCGATCCGCGCCGGCGAGCGTGCGGCGACGCTCACCGCGCAGCTGCTGGCGTTCTCGCGCCGTCAGCCCTTGGAGCCGAAGCCTGTTGAGGTCAATCGGCTGATCGGCGGCATGTCGGACCTGCTGCATCGGACCTTGGGCGAGGGTATCGACGTGCAGACCGTGCTCGGTGCACGGCTGTGGCGGAGTTTGGTGGACGCCAATCAGCTCGAAAATGCGATCCTCAACCTCGCCGTCAATGCGCGAGACGCAATGCCGGGCGGCGGCAAGCTGACGATCGAGACGGCGAACACCTATCTTGATGAGGCCTATGCCGCGTCGGAAGAGGACGTGCAGCCCGGTCAATTCGTTGTCGTCGCGGTCAGCGACACCGGGACCGGCATGGATGCGGAAACCATCCTCAAAGCCTTTGATCCCTTCTTTACGACAAAAGGTATTGGGCAGGGGACGGGCCTTGGCTTGTCGCAGGTTTATGGTTTCATCAAGCAATCAGGTGGCCATGCTAAGATCTACAGCGAGGTCGGACAGGGAACGACCGTCAAGCTGTACTTGCCGCGGCTGATTTCCGAGCAGGACGGCGCCGGCGCCGTGGCGGCGCTGACTGTAGCATCGCCGCGAGGCTCCGAAATCATCCTGGTCGTCGAGGACGAAGCCGACGTCCGGCAACTTGCGGGCGACATGCTGCGCGAGCTTGGCTACGAGGTCATCGAAGCGGTCGATGGCTTGAGCGCGCTGGACGTGATCGCCAAGCGGACGGACATCAAGTTGATGTTTACCGATGTGGGGCTCCCGGGTCAGCTGAATGGCAGGCAGCTCGCCGATCAGGCAAGGAGACTGCGGCCAAGTCTGAAGGTGCTGCACACCACCGGTTACGCGCGCAACGCCATCGTCCATCAAGGACGTCTCGATCCTGGGGTCGAGCTGATCGGCAAGCCGTTCACCTACGCCGTTCTCGCCGCGCGCGTGCGCGGCGTACTCGACCGCTCCTGACGCCGCGGGGCAAATGACCGCCGCCTGGGGCGTAGGAGCGACTGAAGCTTTCGTCGTCTAACCTGTGAGGCGAATGGCGGCCGTTGGTCACGACTCACCCAAGCGGCTGCCTTATCTCCAATCGGTCACGACGCGCGGAGGTGGGGTGGCCGGCGCATCCCCACGGGGCCGGAACCTCCGTCGCTGACCGTCCTTTACTGGGGGTAAGAGCGCGCCGGAGCATTCGGATGGCCATCACAGGTACTGAGACAATGACTGACACGCGTCGCGACGATGCGGGCACCCCATTTCACTCGGGGATCAGCCGGCGCGTTTTGTTGACATCAACGGCCGCCGCCCCGGCACCCACTGCGGCGGCTGCACAGGCTCCCGCGGCGGCGACGCCACGGCGCGGCGATGCCCGCATGGCGGCGTCACTAGACCTGATCGTCAACCGCCAAGTCCGCCATCTGACGATCGACCCACGTACTACGCTGCTCGACTCGCTACGCGAGCATCTCGGGCTCACCGGCACCAAAAAGGGCTGCGACCACGGGCAGTGCGGCGCCTGCACGGTGCTGATTGACGGCAAGCGCGTGCTGGGTTGCCTCACGCTGGCGGTCGCGGTGCGCGGTCCGGTAACGACAATCGAAGGTCTCGGCGGCGCCAACGGCAACCTGCACCCGATGCAGCAGGCGTTTATCGATAAGGACGCGTTTCAATGCGGTTATTGCACGCCCGGGCAAATCCTGTCGGCGGTCGGCTGCATCAATGAAGGGCATGCCGGCGGCGACGCGGAAATCCGCGAGCAGATGAGCGGCAACCTGTGCCGATGCGCGGCCTATCCGCACATCGTCCAGGCGATCAACCAGGCCAAGGGCGATATGCGGAGCTGACGATGCGCCCGTTTGTTTATCACCGCGCCGGCAATCTCGCCGAGGCGATCGATGTGATGTCGCACGGGCCGGGCAACATCCCGCCGACACTGGCGCCGGCGCAATTTCTCGCCGGCGGCACGACAATGCTCGACCTCATGAAACTCGATGTGATGCGGCCGGAGGTGCTGGTCGATATCCGCGATCTGGGGCCCGCCGGGCGGCGGATCGAGGAGCGTCCCAATGCGCTCTACCTCGGCGCCTCTGTCACGATGGCCGAGGCGTCGGAACATCCGGCTGTGAAACGAGATTACCCGGTGATCGCGCAGTCGCTCGACCTTGCTGCCAGCCCGCAATTGCGCAACATGGCGACACTTGGCGGCAATGTGCTGCAGCGCACGCGTTGTACCTATTTCCGCGACACATCCTGGAATCACTGCAACAAGCGGGCTCCCGGCAGCGGCTGTGCCGCGTTTGACGGGGTCAATCGCAAGCACGCGGTGCTCGGGGTCAGCAACAATTGTATCGCCGCCTATCCCGGTGATTTCGCGCAAGCGCTGGTGGCGCTCGATGCGGTTGCGGAGATCGTGGGACCGGCCGGAAACCGCGTTGTCGAGTTCGCCGCGCTGCACCGAGCGCCGGGTGACACGCCGCATATCGAAACAAACCTGGTGCCCGGCGAGGTCATCATCGGCTTTCTCGTGCCGGCGGCGGCGTGGACCCGCCGGTCGCTGTTTCTCAAAATTCGCGATCGGCAGTCATACGAATTCGCGCTTGCCTCGGCCGCGGTGGCGCTCGATCTGGTCGATGGCGCGGTCAACGCGGCGCATATCGCGCTCGGTGGCGTCGCGACGCGGCCGTGGCGAGCCCGCGAGGCCGAGGCCGCGCTCAGCGGCAAAAAACTCGACGAGGCCACCGCCAAGCATGCGGCCGATGTCGCCTTCACCTCTGCCCAGCCGCGCAGCGAAAACCGATACAAGATCGAACTGGGCAAACGCACCATGGTCCGCGCGCTGCTGCAAGCCGCGCAGATGAACACCTGACGCTGGGATGAAAGCAATGGACGGGTCACTCGCCCAGCCCCTGAAGATCGGCGCCGCCGCGCCGCGCGTCGATGGCCGCCTCAAAGTGACCGGTGAGGCGCGCTACGCGTCCGACATGCCGCTGGCAGAACCGGTGTACGCTTTTCTGGCGACAAGCGCGATCGCCCGTGGGCGCATCGCCAACATCGCCGAAGGCGAGGCGCGCGCCGTGCCGGGGGTTGTCGATATCCTCACGTACCGGAACGTCGGCGGCGCGGTGAAGCCGACAAAATTGTTCAGCGATGGCGGCTATCTCGGTTCGACGATCAGGCCGCTGGCCTCCGACCAAATTTGGCATGACGGGCAGATCGTCGCCGTGGTGCTCGCCGAGACCTTTGAGGCCGCGCGGGAGGCGGCACGCCGGCTGGACATCGGTTATGCCGCGGAGACGCCGACTGCGGGTTTCGACAGCCCCGGCGCAACGGAGATCACCGCGAAGGACATTTCGTCGAGCTATGAGGATCCGGCGGTGGGCGACGCCGAGGCCGCGTTCGCGTCGGCTCCGGTCACCGTCGATCAGCGCTACGCGACAGCGACCATGCATCACAATCCGATCGAGCTGTTCACGACCAGCTGCGCCTGGGCGGACGGCAAGCTCACGGTCTGGGAGGGCAGCCAGAACGTCACCGGCTTCAAGTGGGGACTGGCCGAGCAGCTTGGCATCGAACCCGAAAAAATTCAGGTGATCTCGCCCTATATCGGCGGGGCATTCGGCTCGCGAGGTTCGCTGACGCAGCGCACGGCGCTGATCGCCTTGGCCGCCCGGCGGCTCAATCGCCCGGTCAAGCTCGTGGCGACACGCGATCAAGGGTTCACGATCGCCAGCTACCGGGCCGAGACGCGGCACCATTTACGGCTCGGGGCGGGCCGCGACGGTAAGTTCGTCGCGCTGATCCACGAGGGAGAGGAAGTCACCAGCCGGCCTGACAATTACAAGGTCGCCGGCACCGATGCTTCGACCCGCCTCTATGCCTGCCCGAACATCGCCTCAAAGGTTTCGATCGTGCATGCCGATCGAAACACCCCCGGTTTCATGCGCTCACCGCCGGAGACGCCGTATTTATTCCCGCTGGAATCGGCGGTGGACGAGTTGGCAGTGGCGCTCGACATGGATCCCGTCGAACTGCGCCGCCGCAACGACACCGACAAGGAACCGATAAAGGGCCTTCCCTATACCAGCCGCTCGCTGATGCAATGCTTCGACGCGGCCGCCAAAGCCTTCGGTTGGGAGAAGCGGGATCCGCGGCCCGGATCGATGCGCGATGGCGACTGGCTGATCGGCTGGGGGTGCGCCGCGACGATGTACCCGACACAGCTCGGTCCGGCGACCGCGCGGGTGACCATCACGCCGCAAGGACACGTCAAGGTGCAGACAGCCGCCCATGAGATCGGCAATGGCGCCTACACGGTCATCGCGCTCACCGCTTCCGACAGGCTCGGCGTCGCGCCTGAGAAGATCGCCGTGGAGATCGGGAATTCCGACCTGCCGCCGGCGCCGGTGGCGGGCGGCTCCAACACCACCGCCAGCGTCTGCAATGTCGTCGCCAAAGCCTGCGAGCAGATCCGAGCGCGGATCGCGCAAGCCGCCATCAGAGCGGACGGCGTCTTCACCGGCAAGGACCCGGCCGCGCTGCATCTCGCCGACGGTCGCCTGCAAGCGCCGGACGGCACCGGGGAGCCGCTGGAGAAGGCGATCCGCCGGGTCACCAATGGCGCGATCGAGGAATACGCCGAAAACATTCCCCACGGCGTGTCACCTGAAGGGCTGGCGAAACTCTATCAAGGCCATGCGGTGCTGGCCGGCGGTGCCAAGATGAAAGACCGCATACAGTTCGCCTTTGGCGCCGAGTTTGTCGAGGTGCGAGTGCATGCGCGGACCCGTGAAATCCGGGTGCCGCGCGTCGTCGGCGCGTTCGCGACGGGCCGGATCGTCGATCCCATGACGGCCAAAAGCCAGTTGGTGGGTGGGCTCATCTGGGGCATCTCGTCGGCGCTGCACGAGGCGACCGAGATCGACCGCCGTGCCGCCCGGTATACGAACACCGACCTCGCTGAATACCTGATACCGGTCAACGCCGATATCGATCGCGCCGAAGTGATCCTCGTCCCCGAGGACGACCGGCAGGTCAACCCTCTCGGGATCAAGGGGCTTGGGGAGCTCGGCAATGTCGGCACCAATGCCGCGGTAGCGAACGCGGTTTACCACGCGACCGGGATCAGGGTGCGCGAACTGCCGATCCGGCTCGAAAAGCTGTTTGACGCGCCGGTAATCGCGCTGTGAGCGCGATTACCTTTGGGCGGAGGCTGTTATTCCCGACGATCTGCGCGGCAATTTCGGCGAAGAGCCGCATCTCGATCCGCCGCCATCGCGCGAGCGACAGGGGCCGCATGACTACTTGCTACTTCCGGATGAGGAAGAAGAGCATCGCGCCTCGCCGGAGAGCCACAACCGTGACGAAGCCGCCTCGCCTCCCGATCCGGTCGCGGAGCCGATTGTGAAACCGCTGGTCGACCGCCTATGGCGAGCGATCCATGCACATGAGACCCGTATTGGCTACGAATGTGACACTGGTCGTTTTGCTCGCCTCGTCGGCCCGAGCCTTCAGGAACGCTACGCCGTCTTGTTCGCGCCTCCGTTCCTGTCGGAATCTGACAAATCTTGGCTATCGACAATTCGCGGCACGCCGCGTGGTGATCTGATCTTCTTCACTTCAACGAACTGCTGGCACTCGGTTTACTCGATCTGAACGTTTACTGCCGTGCTCTGTCAGTGTTGGTGGGGTCGACTGGTCGCGACACGCCCTCATCCCGTATGGGGCTTAGTCGGGAACCGGGCTCGGCCTGTTTAGCGTATGCATCCTCGTGACGTCGGGTGTGTCGGTGCTATAGCGCCGAGCTTTTGGGTCGTGACGTCGCGATCCCCAGCGCCGGGGGTTTGGTTGGCCCGCCGCTTGCCGGGCTGGTGCTCGATTTGGTCGGTCGCGACACGGTGGCCGGTTGGGGCCTTGCCTTCGGCCATCTCGCGCTCATCCACTGACTGGGCTGGCGGTGGTTCGGTACTTTAATTCCTCGTCGCGTGTCGGGGTCGAGTTGGCGCAATCGGATTGGTGTATCGAACCCTCGGCGGTGCGCCTCACTGCATCGTGGCGGGGGCCGAAAAGGGCTTCGTCGCATCCGCGACAAACATGACCAGCGCCTTCAAGTCGCCGGTTCCCGTGCTGGACACCTGCATTGGCGTGTCCGGCAGATTTCCCGGCATCGATTGACCAGCGTCGACATGGCGGGTGCCCTTTTGGGTCTGCTGACTGAGTTCGCCCGTCAGCACATAGAAGCTCTCCGATCCCGGATACATATGGATTGGCGTTTTGGCCCCCGGCGGGCCACTCGCACTGTTGATACGCAATAGGTACTCGGAAGCAGAGATCGAAGGCACCGGGCCGATCTCGGCGACTTTCGTGCCGCCTGACGATGATCCGCCGGCCGGCGCGAGCGTGAATAGCCAGGGCTTGCCATCTACCTCGGCCGCGAGCGCGGTTGGGCCTGCTGTGGCCTGCGCATCCGCGAGAGTGGGGAAAGTCTCGATGCGCCAGAACAACTGTCCTGGCGGTAGCTGGGAGATCTTCTTCTCGGCTGCAGGCTTGACCTCGAATTTCTGGGCAAACGCGACCGACGAAGTCAGGAACAACCCGCAGATCACTACCGCGCCGATGCAGAAAACGCCCGGCCGAACCTGGACATACCCCACGATATAGACGCTTCCCCGTTTTGCGCGCACGCGAGACAATCATCGCGCGTTTGAACGGAGTACGACAAATTTGGGCATCGTGTGCCCCCGAGCCCGGCGACAACCGCAAGGTCGGGCTGATCGCGGTTGCCGTTCGCCCATGTGGCGGGCACGCTCGACCGACCAAGAGGTCGGGTGAACCTGGAGATACGAGCGACAAGCCATCGAATGCGAACACGGCGGCAGCAGGATTTCAGAACGCCGAAGCCTACGAGAAAATCATGGGCCGCTAATTTGGGATCGTGAATGATGGACTGGAAGCGATGCCGCTATGCGCGTGACGGCGCTTTGCGTTTATCCGCGATCTCCACCTTATTTCGTAGCCAGAATTGCACACGCTTCGAACCAACACCGCTGCGCCGGATGGAGGCGATCTGGTACCCTAAGATAGTATGGGCGGCGTTCGTCGGCGTAAAAGGGATGGCCGACTAGCTTGTCAGACGCCGAGGCCGCTCGCCGGGTCAGCGCCGCCGTAGCATTAGCCAATCAGTGCAGCCATAAAATGGTTTGGTCATTTCTTTGCGATCACCGCGCTGTATGGGCCGGCCAGCGAAACGACGCGCGGAGAAGAGAAACCGGCGTCAGTCATCCAGCCGGCGCAATCGGCACCAGTGAAATCGAAGCCGCCCCGCGTTTCGATCAGCATGTTAAGGCTCATTAAGAGGCCCGGCAAATGGGCTCGTCGTTCGTCGTCGATAATCATCTCGCAGACGATCAGCGACCCACCTACCGGTAGGGCAGCATAGGCTTTCTCCAGCAGCATCCGCTTCACCGGCAAATCCCAATCGTGAAGGATCATGCCCATCACAAGCACGTCTGCCGCCGGCAGGTCGTCCTTGAAGAAATCGCCTGGGGAGAAGCGAACACGCTCTGATAGGCCATGCTCAGCGACGTAGCGGGAGAATACGGGCCCCACCGCCGGTAAATCGAAGCCGCCTGCGATGAGGTGCGGGTGAGCACGAGCGAGACGCACGGGAACGCAACCCTGCGCGGTACCAATGTCCACGACGCTCTTTGCCTTGTCCCACGGAAAGACCCGACTCAGGGCATCGGCGACCGGTGTGGTTATGCCAGTCATGCCACGAAGGAACCCCTCCAACCGTGCCGGCTCATGATTGAGGGCGTCGAATAGGTCGCCGCCTGTCTTGGCTTCACTCTGAGGCTCTCCGGTGCGCAGGGCCTCAGTGAGAGAGCCCCAAAACCCGTAGAGGCGCGCGTTGAACATCTCAATGATGCCGCCGATGTAGCCGGGCTGATCACGAACAAGAAAGCGCGCTGCTTCCGGCCCATTGCTGTAGAGATCAGCATTGTCTCGCATCAGCAAACCTTGGGCGACGAGCGCATCGAAGAAATCGCGGGCACTGCGCTCATGAAGGCCCAGGCGGAGCCGGAGGGTGATCGTATCCAAGGGGCCGGCAGCGAGTACGTCGAACACACCAAACTCGACGGCGCTCATGAGCGTTTTCGACGCCCAGAACCCTATGGCGGTCTGCATGATCCGGTCGTAGGTAACTCCCTGTTCCATCCATCGCCTCCCGTTTTTTCGGAGCCCTGCGAGGCGATAATCAGGGATACCAGATGGTTAATCCTGCACGTTTCCCGCTGTTCTCTTGCACAAACTGATCGTTTTCCGCCTCCGTCGCGAGCGGGCACTGCATGCGGCTGGTCAGCCCCGCCGCACCTTCCGATACGCGGCCGGCGTAATCCCACAGCTTCTTCTGAACAGCCTTGTCAGGTGCTCCTGGTTGGCGAACCCGCAGGAGAAGGCGATCTCCGCGACGCTCGTTTTGGTCTCGGCAAGCAGGCGCTTGGCGCGATCTATGCGGGTTTGCATGAGATATTGGTGGGGAGCCTTCCCAACCGCCGCCCGGAACTGTCGCGCGAAGTGGCTGGGGCTCCAGCCTGCCGCATCCGCTATGGATGCCAAGTCGATAGCGCGTTCGAGATTGGCTTCCATGAACTCGATTGCCCTACTTACCTGCTGGGTGTCGGCCCGCGCTAATGATGCGGCCGGCGACGACACCGGGGAGGCTCCCGAAGAGTGGCTGCGGATCAGGTTCGCAGCTATCGCCCGAGCAAGATAATCAACATAGGCGGTTGCCGAGGGATCATCATCGTGAAGTACGTCGCGTATCCCGAGCATCAGTCGCTCGATCATCGGGTCAGCGTCCCCAAACCGAGGTAGAGTCTCGACGTGGCTTGGGTTTCCAGCCAACAAACTGCATGCGACTTCCTCGATGAGACCGCGACGCAAATAAAGGTGTAGGGTCTGCAATGTCCCGTCGAGTCGGACGCCGAAATCCATGCCGCCCGGCATCATGAAAAGCCCGCCCGGCGGAATGAGGCGACTGGCTTCGCCTTTGGCGACCCGCCGATGAACTCTGACCGGCCCGTTGAGGTGGAGCACGATCAACTGGTCGGCGACGGGATCAACGTTCGTCTCAAAGGAATATTCTGTTTGATGCGAAGCATATAGCGATGACCAGCCACGATCTTCACTGGAGGCGTAGACATTAACGCCCGGTCGTCGAAGTATCCCATGCGTCTCGCGGGCAGTAAAAACGGAATTAGCCGGCATTGGCAGCGCCCCTCCCGGAAGTTCCGACCGAGTTAGCTGACCAGAAGCAATGTTCAACGCAGACGCTATTGTAACGCATTTCCACGGTCACGCCCGAGTCAGAATGGGTGCCGCTCCATCAGCAATCGTCAAAGTAGCATCGAGGATCATGGGTATTTCGGGGCTAACCGCTGTGGCCGCATCGATGTGCTGGATGGATAGTGCCGAGGACAAGCCCGCCCGCGAAGACGATGATCGAGTAGGTCATCCGAGCCTTCAGCGCGGCGTGCGCCATGTCATCAACCTCGGACTGCACAACCCATGAGAAGGCACTTCCCGAAGAAGCCGGGAGCGTCCGCCGGCTCGGATGAGTTACACCGAGCAGGACTTCGAGCATTTCTGCGTCGTGATGGAGCAGTTTAAGGATGCTCCAATCGCCAACTATCGGGTGGTATCGCTGGGACGTGCTCGGCTGGGACGACGAGAAAGCTCGCGCCGACATGGACGCCATCTGGAAGCCGGAAGGGGTGTGGGCGGCATTCGTCCGCTGATCCCAAGGCCGAAATTCTATTCCGGCGGCTTTGATCAACCGCAATTTTACTGCGGCTTGTTGTCGTCCGAACGTCCTACGCCCGCGCGTCCTTGCGCGGAAAGATGCGCGGCTGGCAAATGCCAGCCGTGTTTGATCGCCATGAAACGAAGGCCGAAGCACAAAGCGCCTCCGGCCAGAGCCGAGATGCCGTAGGAAAGACCAAGGATGTCGCCGAGGACGACGATGGTCGCGCCGGCCAGTGCTGCAACGGCATATAGATCGGAACGGAGCACCTGCGGAATCTCCGCAATGAGCACGTCGCGTGTCACGCCGCCGCCAATGCCGGTCAGCATGCCCAGAAGGGCGGACATTACCGGGCTCAATCCGAACTGAATCGCCTTTTGCGCGCCGGCAACTGCAAAGAAAGACAACCCCGCCGCGTCGAACCAAAGCACGGGACTGCGCAGCCTGTGGACGCCGGCATATAAGAAGAAGGTGACGATCCCGGCCAAGACCGAAACCAGCAAATAGCGAGCATCGGTCAGGGCAGCAGGCGGCACCGCGCCGATTAGTAAATCGCGGCCAATCCCCCCAAAATTTCCGGCCACGAAGGACAGGACAACGATACCGAAAATGTCGAGCCGACGATTGATGGCCGCAACCGCCCCGCTGATCGCGAAAACGAAGGTGCCTCCCAGATCAACGATTTGCACAAAAGTCTGAATAGCGATCATTGCGACTCCGCCCGCGAGAGCCATGCAAGCGCGCCAACGACCAGCGCCTCGACCCCCGTTTCCAAGGTCGGATGCAAAACCGGTGCGAATTGCGGACTGTGATTGACCGGAAGTTCATTCAGCTTACCTGCGGCTTTCGCCTTGGCGTAGCGTTGAGGATCATTGCCGCCCACGAACCAAAAAACTGATGGCACCTGCCATGCGGTGCCGAAGCAGCCGAAATCTTCGCTGGCCGGCGCAGGCCCCGTGTGCCTCACCCGTTCGGCGGCAAAATAGCGGCGAAACGCGGCAGCGATGCGATGCTCGCCGTTTCGTCATTCATGTTGAGCGGGTAGCGGTCGAGCGGCGTGATTTCCGGTTTGCGCGGTGACCCCGATGCTTCGGCCTCGGCATTGACGATCCGTTGGATGGCAGCAAGTACGTGTTCGCGCACTTGGGCGTCGAACGTCCGCACATTGAGCTTGATGATGGCTTCGTCCGGAATGACGTTCTCCTTCGTGCCGGCCTGCAACACGCCGACCGTGATCACCGCAGCGTCGTTTGCGGCAACTTCGCGGGATACGATGGTCTGGAGCCGTAGGACGACAGACGCCGCCATGACGACAGGATCGATGCTGGCCTGCGGCATCGAGCCATGCGCACCTCGCCCAAACAGACGGATTTGCAGACTGTCCGCCGCAGAAGTGATCGCTCCGGCACTTCCGGCGACGGTGCCAGCCGGGCCAACCATGACATGCTGGCCGAGCACAACGTCGGGTACCGGAAAGCGTTTAAGCATGCCGTCGTCGATCATAGCCCGAGCGCCTTGCGCCGTTTCCTCACCCGGTTGGAAAACGGCCAACAGCGTGCCCTTCCAGGCGTCGCGCGCCTGCGACAGCAATGTCGCCGCACCGACCAGCCACGCTACATGCATGTCGTGACCGCACATATGGCCGACCGGTACAGCGTTCCCGTCAGCATCCGTCGCCGTGGCCGTGCTGGCATAGGCAAGGCCGGTGCTCTCGGAGATCGGCAGCGCATCCATGTCGGCACGCAGCATCACTGTTGGCCCCGCACCGTTGCGGAGCAGTCCAACTACACCCGTTGTGCCCACCCCGGTCGTTACCTCGTAACCAGCTTTTCTGAGCCTGTCGGCGGCGATGCTGGCCGTTCGCGTCTCTTGCATCGACAATTCGGGATGGGCGTGAATGTCCTTATACAGAGCTTCAAGATCGGGTAGCAGTTTGCCTAAGTTCGCCAGGACAACGGATGCGCTGTTGAGGGAGGTATCCTCCGCCATGATGATCTCCTTCTGACGCCTGTCGGCACCTTTGGATATCGTCTTCGCCGCTTATCACGCATGTTCGACCAACGGCCCCTGTGAATGTTCTACAAGCCAGCAATCGTGAACGGGGCCGACGTGCCGCGCTTCTCCAGGATCACAGACCCCGAGCGTGATCGCCCAGCTATAGTTGATCAAGGCCCGGATGTGGACGGAGCCATAAGCGCGTCATGCGCTTCGGGCCTCGCGGCGGGACTTCGAGGTCTTGATCGACATTGATCAGCTTGATCCGGAACGCGCAGTCGAATTTGCGGCGGCGATTTGCCGAGCCCGGCCATCCCGGCTCAACAACGTTATCGAGATTGAGGTCGCACACCGCCCTGATCAGCACATCCACAACAGCGTGCAGATTATCTGCGACCGAGGCGTTCGGGTACTCGCATTGCGAACCGTCGATCCAAGGTCGCCGTTGATCCCAGCCGACCCGCTCGCCTACATGATGTTCGAGTATGAGGACGGTGAAGTCGTCGATCAGTGGACGGAGATGAGCCACCGAGATGGCGACGAACCAATGGTCGATGTGCTCAAGATCGCATTCACGAAGAAGACGATCATGAACTGCGTGCGGCCCACGGACGGATAGTCCCGAGTAGGATCAAAGCTGCCGCCGGCTCACGATTGGTTTGCGAGGCTGCCGCCCAACGTACCTGCCTCGGCACTCGCAGTGCTGTCGTTCCAAATATTGGGAGTCGACGATTTTCCGTAATGGTCGATGTTTTCAGTAATATCGGGAGTGCTTGATTTTTTCCCGTAGTCAACGCTTTTCCGTAGCCAATGACAGGGGGGCCGCTCGCCGCCGACGACTTATAACGGCCCATTCTATTCTGAAAAAGCGGCTTGACAATGGTTTTCCGGTGTTCATTTTCCTTCTCATGACGAGCCAATCCCCCCTCCCTCCCAATCCCCCTGACACCGTCGATTTCCTTGTTGGTGCCACCGCCATTGCCGATTTTCTCCGCGAGATCGGCATCCCCATGACCCGCACCCGCGTCTATCAGTGGATCGAGGCCGGGAAGCTGCCAGCCGGCCGGGTAGGAGCATCGCTTGTCGCGTCGCGCTCCGCGATCCGCCGGCATCTCCGCCATGTGACGCATGGCGACATGCTGATAGGAGCATGAGCCATGACCAAGATCGAATGGTCAAATAAGACGTGGAACCCGTGGATTGGCTGCCGCAAGATCGCGCCGGAGTGTGACCACTGTTATGCGGCGACTTTCGCGTCTCACGGTCTGCACACCGCTCATTCCGGCGCTGGCGAACATGGCGACAGGACGGGCGCGATCATCCGAAATTCGCCAAACGTATGGACAGAACCGTTCAAGTGGCGCGCCGGCTGGCGCGTTTTCACATGCAGCATGAGCGACTTTTGGCACGAGTCAGTGCCGTTGCCGATGTTGGACGAAGCGTTGGCCGTCATCGACGAGACCCCGCGTCTAACCTATCAAATTTTGACCAAGCGGCCCGGCAACGTTGGTCGCAAGCTCGACGACTGCCGGCGAATGTCTGGATCGGAGCGACGATCGCGCATCCAGACAGTTTGCCGTTGCTAAAGCCATTCTTGGCCGTTGAGGCGTCCATCCACTTCCTTTCCGTCGAGCCGATGCTCGCGCCGATGGCAGATTTTCTCGATCTGGCGGGCATTGATTGGGTGATCGGCGGCGGCGAGTCGGAGCGGCATGGTCTATATTGCGATCCCGATTGGATGCGAGCACTACGCTTGCATCGCGCATGGGAAGCCGTTCTTCCTCAAGCAATGGGGAAATTGGGCCAACAACCCGACGCCACGAAATCTCGAACTCGCGCCTCACGCCAAGGGCGGTGCGACGCTCGATGGCCGGCTCCGGCGAGATTTTCCAGGCGATCGACCCGCTGGTTAGCTGGTACGACATAATACGACGCGATCCCGATCAGCCCGGCCGAAATGCCGGGTTTTTCGTATGCGGCATCCCCAGGACAGGATTCCGCATACAGCATTCACTCCCGATCATGTCGTATTCGTGTCGTGACTACGATCTGCTAACCGAAGGAAATTGTTGTAAGTCCCTGAAATTGTTTGCGAACGAATACGACATGAAAAACCGCCCATCGGAGCAGTTTGGTAGTCTAACTATTTGATTTAATTTGGAGGCCGGAAGCGAAATCGAACCGCTGTAGACGGATTTGCAGTCTAAGAGGGTGCGGTTCTCGGCCATACCCGAAACATCATTTTTCTTCTATAATCAATCGTTTATGGAGAAAAAGGCGGTCCGCCTCATTCTCTAATTTTCTCGGGTTTTCTTTGCACGATTACACAGGAATTGCACACAAGAAAATGCGCCGCCGGGTGATGGCGGTGCTTCCTGTTTTCCAAAGCTGTTTGGGCTTATTCCGGTCGTGTCCCAGGGAGTGGTGCAGGAGCTGCGGGAATGCCTGGGGGTGCCCCCAAAACCGACGTTGTCGGTGCTGATCGAGGTCAGAATGGAAGGATGGCCGTGACTCAAGCCCGATCCCTTAGGATGCTGCGAACATCGCAGATGGTTTCCTGACACTGGTGAGCGCGGGCTTGGCGGACGGAAGCATCCAGTAAGCTGGTGGCCATCGGCTCGAGCTCTGGCAAGATTGTGCGCGGCGATGTCGCATCTCGCACTGCCAGCCTGCGTCATTTCTCCGGCGCCGCGGCCGACCAAACGTCGTTGAGCGCGGCGAGGCGTGCGGTGGCGGCTTCAAGGGTTTCCTCGAACGTCCGGGGCAGCTGGTGGACCGTCACAAAGCGGGGCTTGGCGATGGCCAAAGGATGCAGGGCCCAGGCGGTCACGATCGCGTCGTCGGTGGCGAACGAGACCTTCGCGGGAATCTTGAGTGTCGACCACGGCGGCGTCAGCGCCGTAAGCAATCGGCCATCCGTGAGGTCGTAGATGTTGACCGGCGCCATGTCCTGGCGAATGACCGCAAGGCGTCGTCCGTCATGCGACATAGCCATCTCCCGGACGGCACCTTGCGGCGGCTGCCCGGGAAAGGCATTCGCGCGGACGGAGCCGGCGATGGGCGAGGCAACGAGATCGCGGTAGCCGTGAGTTTCGTCCCAGGCATGGATGGCGCCGTCCTTGTCGCCGATGAGCAATAAACGCCCGTCCCGCGACCAGATCAGTTGGGCCGTATCATTGCCGGTCTTGGTGACCGTTAGCGTCGCGCCCGAGCTGATCGTCGTCACAGAGAGGTTGCCGGTCGAATCGACATAGGCGACCTTCTGGGCCGACGGATCGATCGCGACCGGCAAGTCCGCGGAGGCCGAAACCGGCGCCGAGGCAAGAATGCGTCCGCTACCGGCCTCGATGGCATAGGCGGCCGAGCCTACGGCGATCACCCGCTTGCCGTCTGCCGATGTCCCGGCCCTGCGCAACAAGCCAATCGGAGTCGTCCAGGAGGTCTTGCCGGTTTCGAGCTCAACCTGCGACAGCTGGTCCGTACCCTCAACCAACACGCAAGGCGCACCTGGGACAAAGGTGAGACCGGTCCCGGACGACGGCCCCAGTACGGCGTTGAACGATGCGCCATCGTCCGACGTTTGGAGGACCTCAACCTGCTGGTCCTTTTGCGACACGGCCGCGATGTAACGGCCGTTGGCGTCCACCACGCGCCAATCGCCGGAAAGCGGTGCCGCTTTGCTTTCTGCGGCGCCGGCGACCGACACAAGACCATCGTCGGTGGCCGCCAGCAGACGATGGGCGGCAGGCAGCCAGACACCAGAGGAAGCATAAGGACGTTCTGCCACGCGCTCGAAGCCGTGCGCCCCGCCGAGCAGCCGCCAGACCACAAAGCCTTGCAGCTCCTTGCTCCAATACTGGCAGGCAAGAAACGTTCCGAGTGGTGAGACCTTGCACGAACTCGGCTTCTTGCCATCCAGATCGCCCGATGCGACAGCGAGCGTCGCGAAAGGCGGAAACATTTGGCCGTCCTTGGTCAACAGGATGGCGCTCTTGTCACTGACGTACCGGAGTTCCAGGTCCTGGCGATCGTCATGGCTGCGGCCCAGTATGGCCACGCTTGTTGTCGGCTTGCCGGTCCGGCCTTGATCCAGTGGGCCTAGGCCGACGAACTCGGCATCGGACTCGTCTCGCCGCAAGGTTTGCGCCTGGCTCTGCGCATCCGCAAACGCTTGTAGCTCCAGCGGTCCGAAGCTGAAAAATCGCGGCGAACCGTCGATATCCGGGGCGAGATGGACAAAGTCGATTTTGCCGTCGGCGATAACCGACGCGAGCGTCGGCTTGTCCACACCCAGCGCGGCACCAGACAGCTGCCCGGCGACCGGCGAAAAGCTTTGCGAGGCGATGTCGTATTCGATCAGATTGACGCCGTAGCTCGCCAGCACAGCGGCGCCCGAGCGCACGAATTTCACTTGGCCGACTTTGATCTCACCGGCATCGGGAACCTGGATAACGGTCGGCGTCTCGGGCTTGTCGAGGTCGACGAGCGCGATGCCGCTGCCCACCGCCAGAACCGCGCGATGGTTTGCCCGATCGATATCGAGCGCGTTGATCCGGTCGGGCAGGTTCAGGCTGCCCACGACCTGCTGGGACTTGAGGTCGATCAATAACAGTGTTTTCGGGGTGGCGACCGCCGCGAGCTGGCGCTCGGGCCACAGCGCCATCTGAGTGGCCTGGTCCGGGTTCGGAAACAGCACGTGCGCGATCCGCTTCGGCTCGCGCCGCAAGTCGACCGCGGTCACCCCGGAGCGGGCATCGGCGTAGACCAGCGTGCCATCGTCGAGGAACTGGTAGGGAAGCCACCAGACTTGCGAGGCGCCCTTGACGTGCAGGACCTCGCGCGCGGCCCCCAATGCGGCGAGCAACGCCGGCTCGCTGGCCGGCGTCTCACCGGGTTCGAGGACGTCGCGTTCGGCGTTTCCGGCCTGGACCGCCAACGCCAGAGCCCGGTGCTCATCGGGCTGGCGCAGTGCCACCTGAGCCTGTGCGGCGAGGGTTCGCGCGATCTCGCGCTTTGTGGCGCGGAGCGCAGCATTGGCCCGCTGCTCATTGGCCGTGGCGCGCTTGCTCTCGGCTTCGGCGAGATGCTGCTGCGCTTCCGCCCGGGCCTGCTCCTGTTTAGCCCGCTGCTGCTGGCCAAGTGCATACTGCCGCTGGTTCCAGGCGATGATGCCAGCGGCTGTCGCGCCGATTCCGAAAAGGGCGAAAACCACGGCGGCGATCGCTGTTAAGCGCTGGCGGCGACGCGCGCGCCGGCCGGAGGCGATGATGAAGGCGTGCGTCTCGGGCGAGAGCTCATCGCCAAAACGGGCAGAGATGGCTTCCGCTTCGGCCAACGGCAAGCCGCGTTGCAGCAGCAGCTCGGCGCGTTCGCCGGTCGTCTGCCATCTCCGGCGCTGCTCCTCGACCTCGTCGCGGACGCGGAAAAATTCAGCGTCGGCGGCGATCTGCTCGCGCGCTCGTATCCAGTCTGTCAGCACGCGCTGATGCGCCAGATGCACCCCGGCATCAGCGCCTTCGCCGTCAATCATCAGAATGCGCGCCTCGACCAGCGCCATGACCAGCCGGCGCGACGGTTCGTCAGAGGTCGCCGCACCCAGCGGCGCCGTGCGAATGGTCAGCCCGGCCGCTCCGGCTACTTCGTGGGCAACGACCACAAGCCGGCGCAGCAGGCGGGGCAGGGCCGCCAGTTCCATCTCACCGAGAGTGCCCACCACCCGTTCCGCTTCGCGATCGATGACCCCGGCAAGGCCGCCCAGTTCGTCAAAAGCGGCGATTGCTAGCAGGGTATCGCTGCCGACGACGATGCGGCTCTCGAACAGCCGGTTCAGCGCCAGTTGCAGCAGCGGCAGCATATCTGGGCGATCGGCCTCGCGCAGCAGGCGCTCGTCGAGCCGCTCGCCGGTCGTCGGGTCGGTCTCGAACACCAATTCAGCGGCCGCCGCCGGTTGGCGGACGATCTCAGCCAGCTCAGCCGCCCCCGGCGGGGCCAGATCATAGGCCGCCCCGCTGGTCTTCAAGGCGAGCAAGGCGGGCTCGCCGAGGAAACGCTCGTACAGATCGGCACGCAACGTGGCGACGATCCAGACACGCCGGGTCGCGGCCAATTGGCCGAGCAAGGCGGCGAAAACGGCGCGCTCCGTCGCGTCCACATCCGCGGCAAACAACTCGTCGAGCTGATCGATCAGCAGGACGAGGTCGATGCGCAGCGGGCGATCGTAGCCCTGTCGCCCCCGCTCCAGCTCGCCAATGCGGTCCAGGGTTCGGATGATCGGGGTCACCGCCGCGGCGCCGGCATGGCGCAGCAATTCGCCCAATTCGCTCGGCGTGCGAAAATCGCTCTCGGTCAGTTCCGGCAGGGCCGGCGGCCGACCCGCGTCTGCTTCCGAAATATCGCCAGGACCGTCGATTAGCCGCGTCGCCAGGCTCGCGATCGGTCCGCCCGGGATCTCGGATGGCCGAAGGGCGGCAACCCGCCACACATCCACCTCGGGAACGACACCGGGGACGGCGATCCGCGGCACGATGCCGGCGCGTGCCAAAGACGATTTCCCGGCACCGCTCGCACCGATCACCAGCAGAAAGGGCGTCCCACGCTCCGCCGCCGCCTTCCACTCGTCGACGGCGCGGGTAATGTCGCGCCCGCGGCCAAAAAACACGGCGGCGTGCTTTGCGCCGAACGACGCCAGGCCGCGAAACGGAGAACCCTTCGTCGCGATCGGCCAGAGCACCGATCGGCCGTGGAGGACCTTTTCCTCCAGCCAATGCCGCAGCAGGCGTTCGACCTGCTGCTCGAAATCGTCAGTCGAAGCGAAATTGTGGAAAGCGGCTTGGAAATGCCCCTGCTCGGTCAGGAACCATTTATCGAAAAAGCCCTTCAGACGCCGCCATTGATCGTGGACTTGCGCGGCCGTCGGGTCGTCAAGCCGTACGGACGGCGGCTCGGTATGGCGAAACACGAAAATATCGGGAAAAGCGTTTTCCCGGCGCGCGGCGATGGCGGTCAGCACTTCGTAAGCTGTGCCGCTCGGGTACGGGCTGCCGTCGGGCTGTCGTTCGAACTCGGGCGGCAGTTCGGTGCCGAGCCGGCCGCGAAAGATCGCCACTACGATGTCGCATTCGGTCGACGCGGGGATCTGCGCCTGAAAGGTGGCGTGGGCCTGATAGAACTCAGTCTCCCAACGGATCGCTTCAAGCCAGGCAATACCGGCAAATTCCCCATTGAGACGCTGAACCACACGGTCGACACGGCGGCGTTCATGATCGACGTCGCCGGGCGACGAGACAAATATACGGAACCGTTCCATCGCTTATTCATCAATTTGACCACAGTCGAGCGGTGTACACTCGCACGCTCGTTGATCACGAGTGCAAAACGCCGCACGGCGAGGTGTGGTCATTTTCTCAGGGCCGCGGAGCGAGCCCTGCTTAATGCCATGTGTTTCGAGCCGGCCACAATAACGAGCGACACTGGCCAGGAAAGCCGCACTTGGACACACACCTACAGGCGATCGCCCTGACCCGATGACCACTTTCGGCGCACTGCCGCCAGCGTCGGACAGGCCAGCGGGGTCAGAGATCTGAACCGACTCCGGTCATTCGGACGAGGCGGTGGGAGGCGCCCCAAGCTGTGCCCCGAAGCGGTCGTTCAAACTTTGCCGCGATCCGCGCATAATCGCGGCTGCCCGACTTTGGCAGGGGCAACTTGCCGCGGCCACCGCTAAGGTTGCGCTGAGGCGAAGGAGGAGCTGATGGTCGCTCTCGACAGCCTGGTGCATTTCAGCATTCCGGTCAGCGATGTCGCGACGAGCACACGGTTTTACACCGAGATCGTCGGGCTGAAGCACCTCCGGACGGTCGCGCATGGGACGATGGCATTTCTCGACGCCGCCGGGGTATGCGTGATCCTCGTAAAGCGCGACCCGCCGATTAACCAGATCGAGGAAGACCACGGCGGCGTGCACCACTCGTTCGGCATCGCCAAGGGGCATTACCTGGCGGCGCTCGACCATCTTCGCGCCAACGGGTTCGAAATCACCTTCGAGGAGGACCGGCAAGGCGGCGTCATCAACGGTCCGCGCGCCTATTTTCAGGACCCCGACGGAACGGTGCTCGAATTTATCGACCTAACCAGCTATGCGGGGGCGGCAAGCTAAATTTCTCCTCTTCGGCGCCCCCTCCCCATTTGCAGGTCGCTCCGCCAAAGGTCTCCTTATCCAAATAATAGCGGGCGCTTGGCTTGGATGGTGGCGACCGCTCTTCGCCGTGCAGTACCGCTTCTCATTTTTGTGGGAGGCCGGCTTTGCGCACCCATCGAGGAACCGTTCGCGGTGATCGGTATGGGCGAAGGGGCGGTTGAGCCGATCGTCGCCCGCGGTGAGGGCCGGCATTCGCAACAGCAGTTGATCGAGGGCTTCGCGGGCTGCGGCTGCATTCCCCAATTGTCCGTGAGCCGCGGCAGAGACAGCGTAGATATCAGGGAATTCGGGATTTGCAGCGGCGGCCTGCCGAGCGAAGCTAATCGCCTCGTCGTAGCGCTCGGTGAGCAGTGCTGCCCATCCCTTGATCGGGGGCCAGATGATTAAGAGCGGGTCGCGCGGGCTGAGGCGAATCGCTTCGTCGCAATGCCTAATCGCTTCCTCATAATCACCCGCGAATCCATAGCTCACGGCTAGATAACCGCGAGCGAACGCCGAGTTAGGATCAATCTCGATCGCCCGGCCTAAGGAGGTCGTGTCCCGCTGGGTGTTGTAGGAGCGGTGGGTAAGTAGCCCGCCGCAGCGACCGCCACGAGTCAGACGGCGGCGGGCTACTTATCCGCGGTGGTCATCGCAGGCCCCGGTAGGGTTTTGGTCG